>Ga0210401_10007269_pt1 | contig 11124 bp, 10 predicted proteins | sample IncBWH32MmetaG_FD_150866 | JGI IMG/M metagenome (GOLD analysis project Ga0210401, IMG submission 150866) | Forest soil microbial communities from Barre Woods Harvard Forest LTER site, Petersham, Massachusetts, United States - Inc-BW-H-32-M | ecosystem: Environmental > Terrestrial > Soil >... | reverse complement strand
CGCCGGTATCACCATCGCGGTCGAGCTCAATCGGGCGGCTCGTGGTCTGGACCATTATTCCTTGCCCTGGGAGGGGTTCTTCAGCGCTATTCGCGGGCTCGCTTTTGGCGCTGGACTATACAGGATTCTAGGTCTCGAATATGCCACCGTATTTGCCCTTCTCATCACGGTCGGCCAGATATTCGCCTATTCTCGCGGCATGCGGCCCGCGATTGACTATACGGCCTCGCGCCGGCCTCGTTTGACGCGTCGCCAGTTCTGGGGAACGGTCATTCGGACATTTGGATACATCGCCACGGCGCTTGTCTGCAATGCTCTCATACATCGTCTTGACCACGCCTGGGTTTTTGCGATCCGAGTGGGACTGGTGACCGGACTTGTCACTGGAATTGGGGCTACGGTAAATCCGTATATCGAGTACTACGCTGATAATCTTCCAGAGCGCTGGCTCGGAGCTTTCGGTATCGGACTCATCCTGTGCGGCTTCGCGCTGCAATCCCTTCAGTATTGGTTGGCGCTGTTCGATGTGCGCGTTACGTAGAGGCTTTCACCACAGAGTCACAGAGAAGCCTCATTTTTCAAAAAGACCGTAGCTTCAGTGCCTTTTGCAACGGTTCAAGGGGTCTGTCCCTTTGCCGTGAAAAGGGTTGCGCTTCGTGAATTGCCGGCCGGACATGTAGAATCTAATGAGAATGGCAGGAGCTTCCCAGTTCGTCCAGATCGATCTCGCGCCGCCGATCCGGCAGCCTAAACCAGAATGGCTCAGGGCTAAAGCTCCGGTGGGCGAGAACTTCCATAGCCTCAAGAAACTCGCCCGCGGGTTGGGATTACATACTGTCTGCGAGTCGGCGCAGTGCCCCAATATTGGGGAGTGCTGGAATCATCGAACGGCAACATTCATGCTTTTAGGTGACATCTGCACCCGGCGCTGCGGCTTTTGCGCCGTTCCCAAGGGCAAGCCTGGACCAATTGATTGGGACGAGCCGCGACGCGTGGCTGAGGCCGTGGCGACGCTCGGTTTGAAACATGCCGTCGTGACCAGCGTGAATCGGGACGACGATAATCTGGGCGGAGCGCGAATTTTTGCCGAGACCATCCGCCAGATTCGCGAGTTGTCTCCTGAATGTCGCGTCGAAGTTCTAATTCCTGATTTTCAGGGCATCGATGAAGCGTTAAGAATTGTTCTCGATGCCCAGCCCGATGTTCTCAACCACAATACGGAGACAGTGCCGCGTCTTTATCGGGTAGTACGGTCCGGCGCCCGTTACGAGCGCACTTTGCGCCTCCTGGAAAATGCCAAGAAGTTTTCCCCGGGGATGGTGACGAAGTCGGGCGTGATGGTGGGTCTGGGTGAAACGATTCCAGAGTTGGTGGAAGTGTTTCGCGATCTCGGTTCGCGTGGCGTGGATATTCTGACGGTCGGCCAGTACTTGCGGCCTTCCCGCGATCATCTTCCCATCGCACTGTTTTACACGCCGGACGAATTCCGATACTTGAGAGATGAGGCTTTGCGCTTCGGCTTCCGGCATGTGGAATCTGGTCCGATGGTGCGCTCCAGCTATCACGCGCACGAGCAAGCCGATTCAACGTCGCGCGATCCTCGTAAGCAGCCAAGCGTCATTTAATTCCGCCTTCCCTATAGTATTAATTGTCATCCCGAGCAACGCGAGGGATCGAGGTGTTCGCTTGGGCAGCAGTGCCCAATCCCTGGAGTTGCTCGGATGACTAGGACATCCCTTGAGAGACTTCAGAAAATCTTCAGGTGGATGGTCAGATACTTCTTGGGGTTCTGACGGATTGCTTGTATCAACTGCTGGGTTTCTACCAGCAACTCACTGGTATGGTTGTAAACCGTGGGATCCTGCAGCAGTTTGCCTATGGTGCCCTCACCTGAATTCAGCCGGTCACTCAGGTCTGAAAGCTTGCTCATAGTGTTTTGGAGTTTGTTGGCAAATTCCTCGTTCTTGGCTAACACGCCCAGTGCGCCCTTGCCCGCATTTACGTCGTCAGTTAGTTTCTTGACGTTGGCAATGGTGTCATTCGCCGTGTTGTAAAGAGTCGGATCCTTCAAGAACTTACCAGCCGTCCCTTTACCCGCGTTCAAATCGTCGATGATCCCATTTAACTTGTCGATAGTTGCGTTCGCGTTTCGATAAAGCTGATCGTCAACCAGCAGTTTGCCCAGACTGCCTTTGCCCGAAGTGACGTCATTCACCAAACCTTGGAATTGACCGACCGTGGCATTCAGCCGATTGTAGAGGCTGGGATCGTAAATAACCTTGCCGATCGAACCCTGCCCGCTCTCAATGAAGGCAAGGATGCGATCCACGCGCTTCTCCAGCGCGTCCAGATTTTGCAGAGTTCCCTGGCTGGCGCGCACCACGTCCTGAATGTCCGGCGTCTCGCGAGTGGGCAACACGTCCCCAGGTCGGACCTCGGGTCCGCTGGCCTGTGAACTGTCAATATCGATATAGGTTTCGCCAAGCACGCCGGCGGTGGCGAGCAAAGTGAACGAATCCTTGTGCAAGTTGCTGTGATATTGCGTGTTCACTTTCATGGTCACTTCAACCGGAGTGAGTCGGCGGGCGGGTTCAGATACGACGCGAATTTTCGAAACGTTGCCGATGTCCACGCCCTGAAGCCGCACCGGCGCGCCTTCGCGCAGTCCTCCTGCGTTATCGAAATAGGACCTTATAGCAATTTTTTTAGTGAACACACCGCCGGTGCCGCTCATGAGCAGAACCAAGATGCCAAGAGTGATGCTGGCTGCCAGCACCGTAAGCCCGACCTTCAGTTGAGACCACTTCAACTGTTTCTGGCTAGGCACCGATTCTCCCTAAAAGCGTCATACCATCATTCCTGAGAGCATTCGAAAAAACTGAACGAATCTCAGCATAATAGCAGACCGTCTTCAGGATCACATCGAGGGAAGCGGAAGTTATGAATCACCAAAAGAACTATGGGAAGTGTCTGCGGCCTGTCTTCCACATGGAAGAGAGCATGCCAGCCAACCTTCTCGCAGTATGCTATTAGGCTCGCTCAGTTGCGCTCGATCTTCGCACTTCCTTTTCATACTCAAGATCGGAATCGGCCGGAAGCAGAACCCAAAGAGTGTAAATGCCGAGCGCGGTGCCAAACGGAACGTTGAAGAAGAGTGAAGGGAATGCGAGCACTACTGCCAGCGTACGGGCCCACGGTTCCCGCTGAATCAAACCCCAGCCTGTGGCAAATCCGGCGAAGGCTTTTATGACGACGAGAATTCCTATGAAGCTAAGCAGCGGGTGCAGGAATGTTGGTCTTCCGGGATGGCTGTCCAAGCTGAAAACAGTGTTAGCTACGATGTAAGACGCGACTCCCATCAAACCATCCAGCGCCGATAGGGCCAGCCAGAAAATTCCCAGAAGACGAACATGTTGGCGGAGGCGGCTTGGTCGTGGATATCCCGTCATCACCCCGGCCGCAACTTCCTTTCCACAGCGGCTGCAAAAGAGCTGATCCTCCTGCAATGTTGTGCCGCATTTATCGCAAAACATGAATTCCCTCCGAGGAGCTGTCAGAACCACGCTGAATAGGATACGAAGTGTAGCTTATGGCCGTTCCAAGAAAACGCCCATGTTTGCGAAGCGCGTGAGTGTGAACTTGAGAGAAAAACGAAAAGGCCACCCGGCAACTTGGGTGGCCTTCTCTTTCAAGGGAGAATAGTTCTAACGGAGATCAGGCCGTCAAAACTTTCTGGCGAAATCTTATGAGTCGAAAAAGGGGGGTGTCAAGTTATATCTCGGAAATAAATGTCTTTGTTTTCAACGAGTTGGGATAATGGTAAATAAATATTGGAAATTCGTCATTGTGAGACGAATCACTCGATCAATTCCTGTAATGCCTTTTGATTTAATCACTTACATCAGTAATTTATGTTCCGGGGGCTTTTCCGACAGGTGCAATGCGATAAATTCACGGCTTTCTGCTCGTTCAAAAACCCTGCCTGGGAACATCCGTCTGGCGAGTATTCGGATGCCACCGAAGGCTACTCCTGCGACTAGCGCAAAGCCGATAATGATGAAACAGAGAATGATGACATTCACCAGAAGGTTGGCGAGATTGTCTCGCTTGGTGAAATGTGTGTTCTCGTTCCAGGTGACGTTGGCGTCATAATTCACCGACGCGAGCAAGGACTTCGCTTCGGCCTGCGAGAGCGGACCAGCTACCACTACAACGATTGGACCGGTGCGCTTGTCGAAGATGGGATTGGCAAGCATCGGAACCGCGCTCGCCGTCGCTCCATTGTTTCGCGGACTGGCGGCCTCAATGCGGCGCAGGTGGTCAGCCGCAATTTGCGGCGTCGGATAGGAAATCAGCATTAGCGTGGCTTCGCCACCCGAGCTGTTGTAATTTCCCATCACCACCTCGGCCCCAGAGCTGAAATCCACCAGCGAGGCTGGAACCGGAGCATCCAGGTTTTGCAGCGCGACAGATCCCACTACATACTTTGCCGTGTTCTTTACGTAGGATTGCGGCGGCAGATAAGCGGGCAATCCCGGCAGATTGCGGGTGTTGCCTGCAGGTAATGGAAGACCCTGTGCGAGCTCGCGCAACTCCGCCGCAGACATCGCGGAGAGCTTTTGAAATACCGCGTCCACCAGAATGTTGCCGCGATAAAACAGGACGCGCTCATTCATCGAAGCGGCGCCGTCGCCGACTTTTTCGATCAGCATCTCTGGAGTCTTGTAATACGTGTAAGCACCGTAGGCGCCGCTGGCATCGCCGAAGCGGGCGGCGTGCAGAGTGAGCTTGCGACCATCGTCGCGCGAATAGGTGGCGGATTCGAAGTTATTAAAGCCGTATTCTTGGAGAACTGCGGCATTGACCGGATCAGCGACCGCGGGGTCGCTGCTGGTTCGCGACGAGCCCGACATCTGCCAGCCACCGAACTCTCTGGGAAGAATCGCCGGGGCAGCAGCTGTGTCCTTAGCCCAGACGAATCCAGCAACCAATACCACCAGCGCAAAAGCGGAGATCAGCTTAAAAAGTTTCATCAAACGTAATAGGCGGGCAACGCAGAAAACACCTCTCAATTAGACTACCTTCGGAGCAGGAAAGTTTCTAGCTTCAAACCGCCAGATAGCCTCCGTCGACCGGGAAAATCGATCCTGTCACCCAGGAAGACTCATCGCTAGCCAAGTAAACTGCAAGTCCCGCAATGTCTTCCGGCTGGCCGAGTCGGCCGAGAGGGTGAACGGCGACCCGTTCCGTACGCACGGAATTGGGGTCTGGGGCCTTGCTGATGACGGCAGCCGTAAGCTCAGTTTCGATGAACGACGGGCAGATGGCGTTGACGCGGATTTGTTCCTGCCCATAATCGATGGCCATGCACTTGGTGAGCAAAACCACCGCGCCTTTCGAAGGAGCATACGCGGCTCGGTTGCGCGCTCCATTGATGCCGAGGACTGAGGCCATGTTGATGATGGACCCGCCTCCCGCCTTCCTCATAGCGGGGAGCGCGGCTCGCGAGAGCAGCCAAACCGCGCGAACGTTGATGTCGAACGTCTCGTCCCATTGTTCTTCGGTGATCTGCTCTGCGGTTCCGATGTGAAGCACGCCGGCGTTATTGAGCAATACATTCAAATGTCCGAAGTGCGAAACTGTTTGTTCGACGATTCGCTTGGCTTCGCCCTTTTTGGAAACGTCCGCCGCGAGGACAAACGCAGAGCTTCCGATTTTAGTCGCGACTCTATCGAGAAGATTCTTGCGCCGGCCCACCAATGCCACGCTCGCACCTTCCTGCGCGAGCGCCAGGGCGCACGCGCGACCAATGCCACTGCCGGCGCCAGTGACGATGGCCACCTTTCCTTTCAGGCGGGAGCTCATGAGCCCTTAGTGTAGATGATCGCTTGCCCTGGCAGAAGAAGGAGGGCAAATATGCCGGGTGTCTTTTCTTGCGGCGTGTTCTAACGAAGATTGCTTTTGCGGCGCTCCCGCTCGGCGCGACGAATTTCCCGGCGGCGTCCGGCATCGTCGTAGCGGCGGCGTTGATCGTCGGTCTCAGGAATGACTGCCGGGACTTGGACATGTCGTCCAGTTGCATCGATGGCCACAAACGTCAGGTAAGCCGATCCGACGTGATGGCAGTCGTCGGCGATGTAATTTTCTACCCAGACTTTTACTCCTACCTCCATCGAAGTGCGGAACACGCGATTCACAGAGGAGCGCAGGATAACCAGATCCCCCACGTGCACAGGCACCCAAAAGTCCATGTGGTCAATCGCCGCTGTAACTACGTAGTTTCGCGAATGGCGGTGCGCGGCCATGGCTCCGGCGAGGTCGATCCAGTGCATCAATCGTCCGCCTAGCAGGGCCCCGAGCGGATTGGCGTCGTTGGGTAAAACAATCTCCGACATCTCGGATTGCGAATCCCGGACCGGCCGCGGCAGCATCAGATCGTCGTTCTGATCGGTCGGCTTTTTGTTCATAGAGTTTTGATTGTGAGTTATGCTCATCGAGTTCAGCTCGGCATGGAAGTCGCAGGCTGTATCCTGCGCAATAGGTAAGATTGCAGATAACAGTCTGCCATTTTCTGAATGCGCAGATCGGAATGCGATGACGTCCACCGCCCAAGCGAGACATCGTATTCCAGTGTTCCGTGCCCCGCAGGGCGATGACCAGATTCGCACACGAACCAAACCTGCAGCCGGTGGCCCTGGTCGCGCGCAATCGAAAATCTCACGGCATCGTAAGCGCGTTCCGTGGGTAGTCGCTGACAGCTCGCGGCATAACCAAGATTGCAGAACTCGTGTACTTCCTGGCTGGTTGGTTCGGTGCCTTCGTGTCCGGGCGCGCAGCAATGGCCGCTCCATCCGCCGCCGAGGGGCAGCCGCGAGGGATGCAGCCAACCGCCGTTTTCCAATTTGCTCGTCGGCATAAAAAATGGGCAAGCCACTCGCTAAAACTCCAGTTGAGAGATGAAGGCATTGTACTCAGCAAAGAAATCAACCGCTAGTGTTTAAAGGAACCGTGGGTTTTCCGAATGCAAAGGATCTTGTAGTAATCTCGTGATTCAGATTGTTTGGCTGAAAGCTGACAACTAAAAGCTGAGAGCTGATTTTATGGACCGTTTGGCAATGCTCCACGAGATTCTTTCGCAGAATCCTGACGATGCCTTCGCCCGTTATGGCCTCGCCATGGAGTACTCGAACTCCGGCGAGGTCGAACGCGCGTTGGAGGAGTTCACGAAGTTGCTATCCACCCATCCCGATTACACAGCCGGATATTTCATGGCCGCGCAGACGCTATCGAAGGCGAATCGAGCTGAGGAAGCAAAGAAAATGTTAGTTGACGGAATTTCTTCTGCAAGGCGCACCGGCAATACTCACGCACAATCCGAAATGACGGCTTTGCTGGACGAACTGAAGTCTTAGTAGCGTCTGCATCGTGCCGGCCCGGTTGCGGGCGAAAGCTCGCTTTGACGGCTGGCGCTACTCGCGCTCGCGAGCCATCTTCACCATAGACCATTCCACCAAGCCCGGGAAAAGCTGATAGATCTTGATCACGGGATGCATGGTCCAGGGAACTACGACTTCCCGTTTGCCTTTCAAATATCCTTGAAACACAGCGTTGGCGACGCGCTCGGCGGAAATCCCGCGCACGCTCGCCGGACGAACCTGCTTTTGCTCTGTCCCTTTAACCGCATTCGCGCCAAAGGCCGTGCGTACGTAACCCGGACAAACTGTCATCACATTGATCCCGGAGCTTTTCAGTTCGATGCGAGAGCCTTTGCCGATCGCATTCATGGCGAATTTGGTGGCGCTATAGACCGCATGAAAAGGCAGCGGGATGTGCCCGGCAACGCTCGAAACATTGATAATCGTGCCCGAACCTTGCTGCTTCATTACTGGGATAACGGCCTGCATCGCTTCCAGCGCGCCAAAGAAATTGGTTTCAAAAGTTTCGCGGACCGCGGCCATATCGACGTTTGCAATTGAATCCAATATGCCGTGGCCAGCGTTGTTGATCCACACATCGATGCGCTTGAAATGGTGCAGGGTCAAGCTAACTACGCGGTCAATCTCTTCGCGGTTGCGCACATCGCAAGCCAGCGCCAGAGCACGCTCCGTGTGACCGATTCTTGCGCGCGCAGCTTCGGTGCGTTCCGTATCGCGAGAAAGTAACACCACGCTGGCGCCAGCATTGGCGAAGATCTTGGCGATGGCTTCGCCAATGCCCATGGAGGCTCCGGTCACCACCGCGACCTTGCCCTGAAGTTCGGCTTGCTGCGATCCCATTCGGAGCTTCTAATCTTCTGTCGCTCTTAAGTCAAGCACGCTGCAGGCCAAGCGCTGACGTACAATCAAGAAATTCGCACCGCGCATTCGGAGGCTGTTCTTGAGCACGCTGCTGCCGCTGTTCCCGCTGGACCTGGTTCTGCTTCCCGGGACGCCTCTGCCACTGCATATCTTCGAACCGCGTTACCGCGAGATGATCTCCGAATGCCTGGACCGTAGCCAGCACTTCGGCGTTCTCAGAGGCAAAGAGCAGGAACTCTCCGAGATCGGTTGCACCGCCGAAATTCTCACGGTCACAAAGAAATATGAAGACGGACGCATGGACATTGTCACCGAGGGACGTGTGCGTTTCGAAGTTTTACAACTGAATCAGGAGCGCTCGTTTCTGCAAGGCGAGGTTATCTATTTGCGCGACGAGCCGGGCACCGCTTCGCAAGAGGAAATAGCTCAGGCTCTGAAACTGCACACAGAAATTATGACTCTGGCCGGAGCCGAGCCGGAAAGATCGTCCGAAGTCAACGAAGGCCAATTGTCATTCCATCTCGCGGGTTCTCTTCCCCTTGATCTTGATTTCAAACAAAGCTTGCTGGGAATGACGTCGGAGGCGGAGCGCCTGCGGGCCATTATTTCGTTTTTTGAAAACATTCTGCCGAGCATGCGCCGTACCGTGCACGTCCGACGCAAAGCTGGAGGCAATGGCCATGCGGGATGACAAGACAGCTCGGCGTATAATCTGGCCAGAGGCAGTGGGGGATTTCATATCATGAGTTTTCCAGGGACGCTCGGCGATTTGCGCCACAGTCCATTTTCCGAAGAACAATTACGAACTCGGCACGTGAAAGACGAATTGCGCGACAACCTGACCGCGAAACTTCGTCAGGGGGGACCGATCTTCCCGGGAATTGTCGGATACGACGATACTGTAGTGCCGCAAATCATCAATGCGGTTCTGTCGCGCCACAATTTTATTCTGCTTGGGCTGCGCGGCCAGGCCAAAAGCCGCATTCTGCGCGCTCTCACAACGCTGCTCGATCCGCAGATGCCATACATCGCGGGCTGCGAGATTCACGACAATCCTTACTCCCCTATTTGCCGCCGGTGCCGCGACGAGATTGCAAAGCATGGCGACGACACTCCAATTGCATATCTGTCCCAGGACGATCGCTACGTGGAAAAGCTGGCCACCCCTGATGTGACCATCGCTGATTTGATCGGTGACATCGATCCCATAAAAGCTGCCCGAGGGGGCCACGAATTGGGCAGCGAGATGACCGTCCATTATGGATTGCTGCCGCGCGCCAATCGCGGCATTTTCTCGATCAATGAATTGCCCGACCTCGCGGGAAAAATTCAGGTCGGACTGTTTAACATCATGCAGGAAGGCGACGTGCAGATTAAGGGCTATCCCATTCGCCTGCCGCTGGATGTCGCGCTGGTATTCAGCGCCAACCCCGAGGATTACACGGCTCGCGGGAAAATCATTACGCCATTAAAAGATCGTATTGGCTCTGAGATTCGCACGCATTATCCGGTTTCTGTCGAAGAAGGCATCGCCATCACTACGCAAGAAGCCTGGACCAAGCGTGACGGATACAAGTTGCATATTCCGAAGTACGTGCAGGAAGTCATCGAGCGAATTGCCTTCGCCGCGCGCGAGGATAAAAAGGTCGACAAACGCTCCGGTGTAAGTCAACGTCTGCCCATTTCTACCATGGAGAACGTGATATCGAACGCGGAACGCCGCGCTATCCGGCATAGCGAGAAAGTGGTCGTGCCGCGTATCGGCGACGTGTACGCTGCGATGCCAGCCATCACCGGCAAGCTTGAGTTGGAGTACGAAGGCGAAATGAAAGGCGCCGACCATGTAAGTCGCGAATTGATTCGAACCGCCATCGCCAAAACCTACGATGGATACTTCAAAGGCACGGACATGAATCAGGTAGTGCAGTGGTTCGATCTTGGCGGCGAGATTCAGTTGGCGGATACCGCAGGCGCGGCAGAAGCTCTGCAATCGCTCCGCGGCATTCAGGGGCTGATGGAAAAATTGGTCAAGCTCAATGTTGGACCCAAAGAAAGTCCGGAGACGCAGGTTTCTGCTGCCGAATTCATACTCGAAGGCCTGCATGCGCACAAGCGTATTGGGCGAAACGAAGAACGGCTATTCAGCGCCGGAGAAAAACCGCCGAAGGTCGCAGAAAAACCCTTCGAGCGCGAGGATATGCCCTTTCGCGGCAGAAGATCGTTTAACTAGTCGTGGGCCGTTGGTCGCTGGTCCTGGGCAACGACAACAAACGAAAATTGTCATTCCGAGCGAAGCGAGGAATCTGCATTCGAATTTGACCAACGACCAACGACGTTTTCTATGAAACGCATTCGCTACAGCAAATACGTACCCGATCCCGCCGGCGAAATGAGCATGGAGGATTTGCTCAGCGCGCTTTCTGATTACCTGCTGCAAAGCGGCTTCCAGAATTACATGTACGACGATTTCGGCGACGGCGAGCAGACGCTGGATGATCTGCGCCGCGCGATTGAGCAGGCATTGCTCGACAGCAATTTGCTCGATGAGGAAATGCGTCAACAACTCCAGCAGATGCAAATGGAAGGCACGCTGGATGAACTCATCGAACAGTTGATTCAGCGCATGCAGCAGGAGGATTACATCAGCATCGACGAAGCCCACGATCCTTCGCGGCAATCGGGCGTCGGCGGGCAAGTCGGCAATGCGCAGCAACAAGTGAAGTTCGAAATTACCGATAAGAGCCTAGATTTCCTTGGCTTCAAAACGCTGCGCGATCTGATGGGCTCGCTGGGAAAATCGAGCTTCGGACGCCACGACACTCGCGAT
>Ga0210401_10007268_pt1 | contig 11126 bp, 6 predicted proteins | sample IncBWH32MmetaG_FD_150866 | JGI IMG/M metagenome (GOLD analysis project Ga0210401, IMG submission 150866) | Forest soil microbial communities from Barre Woods Harvard Forest LTER site, Petersham, Massachusetts, United States - Inc-BW-H-32-M | ecosystem: Environmental > Terrestrial > Soil >... | reverse complement strand
TTTTGCGAGAGTTGTGCCGTTGCGAAGAGCGCGCTCGCTCGCGCGCTGAATTACCGGACCATCTGCCACGGGATCGCTGAAGGGCACACCGAGTTCGATGACGTCAGCGCCCGCTTCGGCCAGCGCGAGCGCGAACTGCTCGGTTGCGGCCAATGTTGGATCGCCGGCGGTGATATAAGCGACGAGGCCCATTTCGCCGGTGCTGCGCAGGGCTGCAAATTTTTGCGCGATGCGCGTTTGATTCATCATGGTTGTGGTCGCGTGTGACATTTGTATTTAGTAGCACAGGCTTCAGCCTGTGGAACTTTGTTCTTACTCAATAATAAAATCCACAGGCTGAAGCGCGCGCTACTAAAACCTACAAATAGCGGGCCAGGATTTCCATATCCTTATCGCCGCGCCCGGATAAATTCACAATTATAATTTCTTCGCGAGACATTCTCGGCGCGCGCTTAATCACTTCGGCAAGCGCGTGCGCCGATTCGAGCGCGGGAATTATACCTTCCATTCGCGCCAACATGCGCGCGGCAGCCACAGCCTCATCGTCGCTTACAGCCGTGTACGAAGCGCGATGCAAATCTGCCAGCATCGCGTGCTCAGGGCCAATCGCCGGATAATCGAGTCCCGCGGAAACAGAATGGGTGTTGGCAATCTGGCCGTCCGGAGTTTGCAGCACGTAGGAATAAGTCCCCTGCAACACTCCCGGATGCGCGCCCGAATATCCCTCAGCTGCGGCCATTCGAGCAGCGTGCTCGCCAAGCGTCATCCCGCGCCCGCCGGCTTCCACGCCAAGCATTTTCACGCTTTCATCGTTCAGAAAAGCATGGAACAGACCGATGGCGTTGGAGCCGCCCCCCACGCAAGCCACGAGCAAATCCGGCAAACGCTTTTCAATTTCCAGAATCTGCGCGCGAGCCTCCACGCCAATCACGCGATGAAAATCTCGCACCATCATCGGATACGGATGCGCCCCCAAAACCGAGCCGAGTAAATAATGCGTCGTGCGCACGTTGGTGACCCAGTCGCGCATCGCTTCGTTGATCGCATCTTTCAGCGTGCGCGTGCCGGAGTTTACGCCGACGACTTCCGCGCCTAGCAAACGCATACGGAAGACGTTGAGCCGCTGCCGCTCCATGTCGTCTATGCCCATGTACACAACGCATTCGAGTCCGAGGCGTGCCGCAACCGTTGCCGTGGCAACGCCGTGCTGCCCTGCTCCGGTTTCGGCGATGATGCGGCGCTTGCCCATTCTTACCGCGAGCAATCCCTGGCCGATGCAATTGTTGATCTTGTGCGCGCCAGTGTGTAGCAGGTCTTCGCGCTTGATGTAGATGCGGGGACCGCCAAAATGCTCCGTCAGTCGCGAAGCAAACTGCAGCGGCGTCGGCCGCCCGGCGAAATTCTTTAGCAGGTAGTCGAGCTCTTTTTGAAAATTGGGATCTTTGCGCGCGTCATCGTAGGCGCGCTCGAGTTCTTCGAGCGGCGCGACAAGCGTTTCAGGGACGTAGCGGCCTCCGTAAGAACCGAAGCGCCCCTTTGCGTCCGGCCATTTTTGTGTTGCACTGCTCATTGTTTCCTTCTGCACTATAAACGGTTAAATCTCGCTTACCCGTCTGCTGTAGCCCGCCTCTTCAGAGGCGGGGGTTTACAGTCTACTCAAGCACAATCTTCAGACACGATCTTCCGGCGCATTCCTGCCGGTCACTCGGAAAATCCCCGCCTCTGAAGAGGCGGGCTACAAAATGCAGACCCAAAATCTATCGCTCCGCCGATTCGATAGCCTTGAACAATGCTCGCAATTTGGCTGGATCCTTACGACCGGGCCGGGCCTCGACGCCGCTCGCCACATCCACGGCGTACGGCTGCGCCACGCGAATTGCCTCTTCTATATTGTCCGGTGTCAGCCCGCCCGCCAAAATAATTCGTCCGTAGCGCCGCGCCCCGTAAGCCAATTTCCAATCCAGCGTGCGCCCGGTGCCGCCATGCAAGCCAGGTGCGAATCCGTCCAGCAGGATTGCATCTGCCGCGCGATAACGGCCGAGCGAAGCGGCGCGGAAACCGCGCTTCACCTGAATCGCTTTGATCACACGATGCTTGCGTCCCAATTCAATTACGTCCCCAGGCAATTCCGCTCCATGAAGCTGCACGGAACCAAGCCGCACAGCTCTCGCCAATGGGGCCACAACCAGCGGCGGCCAATCTACAAACACACCGACTGATTCCACAAATGGCGGCAACCGCCAAATGATGCTCCACGCATCCGCAGGACTGATGGCGCGAGGACTGGGCGGATAAAAATTGAATCCGAGAGCGGAAGCCCCCAGATCAATCGATAAGCGCGCGTCTTCCCAGTTGGTGATGCCGCAAATTTTAACACGAGTCGGCATGAGATTTTTGTGGCGCGGGCTTCAGCCTGCGGATTTTGGTGCTTGCAAGGCCTAAACCCCGCAGGCTGAAGCCCGCACCACTAAGTACCAAGCAATTTATGGAGCGCCATGCCCGGATCGGGTTGAGCCATAAGATGCTCGCCAATCAGGAACGCATCAAATCCAGCCGCTCGAAAGCGCAGCAAATCTTCGTGCGTGCGCAATCCGGATTCACAAATGGCAATGCAATCCTCGGGAATTTCCTCGATCAATTCAATGGACGTTTCAACGCGGACTTCGAGCGTGTGCAGGTTGCGGTTGTTCACGCCAATAATGCGCGCGCCCGCGGCAAGCGCTCGTGTTAGTTCCTCGCGCGTGTGGACTTCGACCAGCGCTTCCATTCCCAACTCGCGACCGAGCGCCAGCAATTCGCCGAGAGTCACGTCATCAAGCCCCGCAGCGATCAGCAGAAACGAATCGGCATCCGTCGCTCGCGCTTCCCATACCTGCCATGGGTCGACGATGAAATCCTTGCGCAACACGGGCAAACCTACCGCCGCGCGCGCATCTCGCATGTATTTCAATTCGCCCTGAAAAAATTCCTCTTCGGTGAGCACAGAGAGCGCCGCCGCCCCCGCTGCTTCAAATCCTTTGGCTAGAGTGACCGGATCGAAATCCGCGCGAATCAATCCACGGGAAGGCGATGCCTTTTTGAGTTCGGAAATAACATTCAGGGAATCTCGCGTCAGCGCTGCCGCAAAATCGCGCACCGGCTTGGAGTGCTTCACACCAAACCGCAAAGCCGTCTCGGGCACAGATTTCTTTCGATGGGCGATCGCTGCGCGGCGCGCCTCGATAATGCGGTCAAGTACAGTCATGGATTTGGTTTCAGCCGACATAGGTTCACGTCCACCAGGAAGGCCTGAAATAGACGAGCACACTATGCTAAGTGGCAGGTCCACTGAAGTCAACGCCAGGAGATTCGATGGCGGGAGACGACCGAAAAGCTCTGAACATCTGGTCAGAAGGCCGAATGGGTTGAGGGACTAGCCCACCAACCCTTTGACCGAGCAAAAAGTTTAGTGTTTCAAGACGGAATAATGGATGGCCGCATCGCTTCTGTTCAGCACAATTGCATTCGATGAACCAGCGATGCGTATCTCAACGAGAGCTTCGGTCCCATCGGGATTTTCGCGCAGTACGGCCGCATCCTGGACAAACTTCATGCCGCTCTTCACGAAGTCGCCTTCAGCGGTGGCCACGAATTTCCCGTCCTTCTGGAGCGTGACGCGCGCCTTGGCCCCGTGCGTTTCCCAGACCAAGTCGTACAAACCGGCCGGAACCTGTGCCCCATTCAAGATGACCGGTTCCCTCAACTGGAAGGGCCGGGGTGGATTTTTCTTTGCCATCGCCGGAATGCCTGCGCCAAGCAAGAGCAAAGTTAAAAGAGTTAACGATTTGAATTTCATTTTTAATGCTCGGTTCTGCCTCCAAACGGTTTCTTCTTCCGTGGAAGCCGCGCGACTTTTCCCGATTCTCCATCTGGGCAAGGTCAAAGCCAGACGCAATTTGGCTGGAAACCAAAATGGCTGGCGACACAAAATGGTTTGCAACCAATTTGGAAGCCTGAAGTGCCGGCTCGAATCGGTCACGACCGGGTAGAGTCCAGTCACAGTATCCAGATTCGGTGCAGTGTGCTATCCGGTTTTTGCTGTCAAATTAAACTTTGATTGCAATCCGATGAATGGGAAGCAGAATATAGAAAAGGCTTATAATTACAAGATAGAACTTCAGAAAAAGCGCATTTATTTTCGTGGAGGTGGCGTGTCAGGCAATGAACTATCCATTTTGGAGCAGGAGATCATGGATTGCCGGAAATGTGCCCGCCTTGTGCCGTATCGCGAAGGCGTCGCACGAACGAAACGACGTGCCTATCGCGATTGGGACTATTGGGGGCGCCCTGTTCCTGCGTTTGGCGATCCGGAAGCTCGCCTCTTCATTATCGGCCTCGCGCCCGCTGCGCATGGTGCCAACCGAACGGGCAGAATGTTTACTGGGGACCGGTCCGGTGATTTTCTATACGAACAGCTCTTTCGCGCGGGCTTTGCGAATCAACCGCATTCGAAACGCGCCGACGATGGCCTGATCCTGAAAGATGTTCTGATTTCAGCAGCGGTCCGCTGCGCACCGCCTGCCAACAAGCCGTTGCCGGAAGAAATTCGCGACTGCCTGCCGTATCTCGAACGAGAGATTGCTCTGATTCGCCCGCGCGCGATTCTGGCGCTGGGAGGCATTGCGCTCAACACTTATCTCGACATGCTAAAGCGCCAAGGATTGATTGCTTCGCGCGCGGCATTTCCCTTCTCGCATGGCGCGAGCTTTGCTCTGCCGGGGAATCTACCTCACCTGTTTGCGGCGTATCACCCCAGCCAACAAAACACACAGACCGGGCGATTGACGCCCGCAATGTTCGCGCGCGTGCTAAAAAAAATTCGGAAATTTCTGGAGTGAGGCGAATTTTGTGGCGCTGGCGTCTCGCCGGCGGTTTTTGGTGTGGTTAGCGAACGAAACGAAAACCCGCCGGCGGGACGCCGGCGCCACGAAAATCAAGACCGTCAGCGATTCAAGAGGGGGTTTCACTGGATAATGGTGCTGTAGGCACCGAGGGAGCCAAAGCTTTGCGGCGCGCGAGCTTCATTCTCAGGCGCTCCATGTAAAGGTAGACAACGGGTGCGGTAAAAAGCGTAAGGACCTGGCTGACCATCAGGCCGCCCACAATGCTGATACCAAGCGGGCGGCGCAATTCAGAGCCCATCCCCGATTCAATCGCCAGAGGCAAGCCACCCAGCAAAGCGGCCGTCGTGGTCATCATGATCGGACGGAATCGCAAGAGGCAAGCCTGGTAAATGGCCTCCACTGGCTTCTTTCCTTCCCTGCGTTCCGCGTCAATCGCAAAATCGATCATCATGATCGCGTTTTTCTGCACGATTCCGATCAGCAGAATTATTCCGATCAGAGCGATCACGCTCAGATCCGTATTCGTAATCCGCAGCGCGAGCAAAGCTCCGACCCCAGCCGATGGAAGCGTCGAGAGAATCGTAATGGGATGGATGTAGCTCTCATACAGCATGCCGAGCACAATATAAACGGTGATGAGCGCGGCCAGAATCAAGTAAGGCTCGTTGCGCAACGATTCCTGAAACGCCTGCGCCGTTCCCGAAAAACTGCGGTGAATGGTTTCCGGCACTCCCATCTGAAGGGTAGCGGCTTCAATTTCCGTGACGGCTTCGCCAAGCGCGACGCTGGGATCGAGATTGAAAGAAATCGTGACGGACGGAAACTGTCCCTTGTGATTGACGGCGAGCGCAGTTGTTCTTTGTTCATAGTGAGAAATCGCGCTGAGCGGAACCATGGTCCCGGTTGATGAACGCACATACATGTTCTGCAGCGCGTCCGTGCTGTTCTGATAATTGGGATCGACTTCCATCACCACGTGGTATTGATTCAGCTGCGTGTAAATCGTGGAGACCTGCCGCTGCCCGAACGCATCGTACAGCGTTTCGTCGATTTGCTGCGATTGGATGCCCATGCGCCCGGCGGTGCTGCGATCGAACACGAGAGAAGCCTGCAAGCCCTTGTCCTGTTGATCGCTGGTTACATCGCGTAAGCCCTGTAGAGTTCTGAGCCTTGTTTCGATCTTCGGAGCCCAGGTCTGGAGCTCTTCGAGCGTTTCTCCCTGCAGAGTGAATTGATATTGAGAACTCGTAAACAGGCCGCCGACACGCACGTCCTGATAGGCCTGCAAATAAACGCTGGCGCCGGGAACGACGGCGAGTTTTTTCCGCAACCGGGCAATCACCGCATCGGCACTGATTTTTCGCTTATCCAGATCCTGCAACTCGATAATCATGCGGCCAATATTTTCCGCTCCGCCGCCGACAAACGCCGAGATGCTGTAGACGGCGGGATCGGTCCGAATAATATTTTCAAACTGGATGAGCTTATCCATCATCGCCGGAAAGGATATGTCCTGTGCGCCAACAATCGCGCCATTCAAGCGGCCGGTATCCTGCTGCGGAAAAAAGCCTTTGGGAATTACGATATACAAATAGACGTTGAGGCTAATGGCCGCAAGCGTTACCACCAACATCAGCGCTTGATGCGCAAGAACCCAGCGCAAACCCGTGGCATACCCGCGATGCATGCGCGAAAAAATTCTTTCACCCAGCATGTAGGCCCGCCCATGCTGCATATCTTTCGGCGATTTCAGAAATCGCACGCACATGGCGGGAGTTGCAGTGAGCGAGACGCACAGGGAAACCGCAATCGCGACGCTAAGCGTGACCGCAAATTCGCGAAATAATCTTCCAACTACTCCGCCCATCAGCAAGATCGGAATGAATACGGAAATCAGCGAAATACTCATCGATAAAACGGTGGGGCCGATTTCTTTGGAGCCTTTGAGGGCCGCCTGCAACGGCGTTTCGCCGGCCTCCAGATAGCGCGCCACGTTTTCGATCACGACGATTGCATCGTCAACAACGAAGCCTGTGGCAATGGCCAGGGCCATCAGCGAAAGATTGTCGATACTGTATCCCAGAAGATACATCACTCCGAAAGTGCCCACGAGCGAAAGCGGCACAGAAATACTGGGGATCACCGTGGCCCACACGTTACGCAAAAACAGGAAGATGACCATCACCACCAGCGCCACAGTGAGCATGAGCGTGAACTGGATGTTGCGGACCGATGCGCGAATCGTGCGTGTCCTGTCCGACGTGACCGAGAAATCCACCATCGGCGGCAGGGATGCCCGCAGCTCAGGAAGAATCGCGGTAATTTTATCGACGCAATCGATAATGTTGGCGCCCGGCTGCCGGAAAATAAACATAACTACGCCCGGCTCTCCGTTTGTATACGCTCCATTGCGAAAATCTTCCACGCCTTCGGTGACATTCGCGATATCGCTCAAACGGACAGGTGCGCCATTGTGATAGGCGATAATCAATGGCTGGTATTTTTCAGCCGTCAGCAATTGATCGGAGGCAAATACAGTCCACCGGTTGCTTCCATCTTCCAGCAAGCCCTTCGGCGAATTCGCGTTGGCCGCCTGTAGCGCCAGACGCACTTGCGCGAGACCAATCTGATAGTGCGCGAGGGCCAGCGGATTCAGGTCCACTCGCACAGCGGGCTTTGCGCCGCCACCGACAAACACAAGGCCAACGCCATCCACCTGCGATAGCTTCTGGGCCAGGATGGAGTCCGCCATGTCATACAGATGGCTGCGCGGGATCACTCCGGACGTCAGAGAAAGAATGATGATCGGGGCATCCGTCGGATTCGTCAGACGGTAACGAGGCGGGCTTGGGAGAGTGGTGGGCAACTGCCCTGCTGCGGCGTTGATTGCAGCCTGAACGTCCCGCGAAGCCGCATTGATATCCCGATCGAGGTCCAGCTGCAGCGTGATGTTCGTCGCGCCAAGCTGGCTGCTCGAGGTCATTTCCGTTACGCCCGCAATGCGTCCGAAAGAACGCTCGAGCGGCGTGGCGACGGATGAGGCCATCGTTTCGGGACTCGCGCCCGGAAGATTTGCCTGCACGGTCAGCGTAGGAAAATCAACTTTGGGCAGGGGCGCTACAGGAAGAAAAAGATAAGCCACTCCGCCAGCCAAGAGGATCGCAGCGCTCAGTAGCGAAGTAGCAACGGGGCGCTCGATAAAAGGCCTGGAGATGTGCATGAATCAATAAACTCTATTTCGATTCAAAACAGGGCCGATTCAAACAATTACGAAGGTCTCACGGACCAACCAAGCGGCACGAACAGGCGCAATTTTTTGCTTGTGCTGGATTAATCCGCTAATCCGCCGGAGCGCCAGCCTGGGACTCGGACTCGATGGGCGAGCCGTGACCGAGTCGCTTGGCAAGCCGGTCAAATGCCAGATACACGACCGGAGTCGTGAACAAGGTAAGCGCCTGGCTGAAGATCAACCCTCCGACAATCGCGATGCCCAACGGCTTGCGTAATTCTGCTCCCGTGCCGCCTCCGAGCGCCAGGGGCAGGCCGCCCAACATCGCGGCCAGAGTGGTCATGAGAATTGGGCGGAAACGCAGCAGGCAAGCCTGATAAATCGCGTCGATCGGGCTCTTGCCTTCCTTGCGCTCCGCTTCCAGCGCAAAGTCGATCATCATGATGGCGTTTTTCTGCACGATACCTATAAGCAGGATGATTCCTATAAGCGCGATGATGCTGAAATCCGTGTGCGTGAGCAACAGGGCGAGCAACGCGCCGACTCCCGCGGATGGCAGCGTCGAGAGAATCGTGATCGGATGAATGTAGCTTTCGTACAGCACGCCGAGAACGATGTACACCGTGACGAGCGCGGCCAGAACGAGGATCGGCTCATTGGCCAGCGCAGCCTGGAATGCTTGCGCGGTACCCTGGAATCCCGCGTGAATGCTAGCGGGAAATCCCAGATCCGATTGTGCCTGTTTGATGGCATCCACGGCTTGACCGAGTGAAGCGCCCTGCTTCAGGTTAAAAGACAGAGTCACCACGGGAAATTGTCCCTGATGATTGACTGCGATAGGAGCCAGCTCTGACGAGTACTGCGTGAAGGCACTGAGCGGAACCTGCGTTCCATTCGATGAGTGCACGTAAATTTGTTTCAGCGCGTCAGGATTCTGCTGGAACGTGGGATTCACTTCGAGCACAACGTGGTACTGGTTCAGCTGCGTAAAAATGGTGGAGACTTGCCTCTGGCCGAATGCGTCATACAGCGTATCGTCAATCACCTGCGGCAGAATGCCGAGGCGCGAGGCGGTGTCGCGATCAATCTGCAATGTGGCCTGCGTGCCGCGTTCCTGCTGGTCGCTGGTCACGTCCGTCAATTGCGGTAGATCTCTCAGCTTGTCGATGAGTTTCGGAACCCATACGGAAAGTTCCTGCGCGTCGGCATCTTCCATCGTGTACTGAAATTGCGTGCGGCTGATGCGGTCTTCCACCGTCAAGTCCTGCACCGGCTGCAGATAAAGCGTAATTCCCTTCACATCATTCAGCTTCGATTGCAGGCGGCGAATTACGGCTTCCCCGTCATCTTTTCTTTCTTCGCGCGATTTCAAATTGATCTGAATGCGCCCGCTGTTGGGCAGCATGTTCACGCCATCGACGCCGATGAACGACGAAAGGCTTACGACGTCAGGATCCTGCAAAATAATTTTGGTTAACGCCTGCTGTCGCTCAGCCATCGCCGTAAACGAAATGGTTGCAGGCGCTTCCGAAATTCCCAGCAGGACTCCCGTATCCTGCACCGGGAAAAAGCCTTTGGGCACTACGAGAAACAAAAAGATTGTTAGGGCCAGAGTTCCAACGGTCACGATCAACGTGGCTGGCTGATGCTTCAGCACAAACCGCAGGATTGTGGCGTATTGCTCGATAATCCAATTCAGCGTGTTTTCCGAAGCTCGATAGAACAGGCTCTTGTCGGCATCTTTTTGATGGCGCAAAATTTTCGAGCACATCATCGGCGTGAGCGTCAAGGACACCACGGCCGAAACCAGAATCGTTACGCTCAGCGTGACCGCGAATTCACGGAACAGCCGGCCCACAACGTCCTGCATGAACAGCAACGGAATCAGCACGGCAATCAGCGAAACGGTGAGCGAAAGAATCGTGAATCCGATTTGCTCGGAACCCTTGAGCGCGGCCTGCAGCGGAGGCTCACCCTCTTCAATGTAACGGGTGATGTTTTCGATCATGACGATGGCGTCATCGACCACGAACCCGGTCGAAATCGTGAGCGCCATGAGCGACAAGTTGTCCAAACTGTAGCCTAGAAGATACATCACGCCAAACGTGCCCACGAGCGACAGCGGCACAGCCACGCTGGGAATCGCGGTGGCCGCCAGGTTGCGCAAGAACAGGAAAATAACAAGCACGACCAGCGCAACGGTCAGCATCAATTCAAATTGCACGTCTGAAACAGAAGCGCGAATCGTCGTGGTGCGGTCGGTCAGAATAGAAAGGTTGACCGACGATGGCAGCGATGCCTTCAGTTGGGGCAGCAAATTTTTGATACGGTCAACAACGTTGATGATGTTCGCGCCCGGCTGCCGTTGAATGTTGACAATCACCGCTGGCCTGTCATTTTCCCAGGCCGCGAGTTTCACGTTCTCCGCGCTGTCAATCACGTCCGCCACGTCCATAATACGGACAGGCGCGCCGTTCTTATACGTAATCACGATGGGCTTGTAGGACTCCGCCGTCATCAACTGATCATTCGCCCAGATTGTGAACGCTTGCTGCGAACTATCCAGATTTCCTTTGGCTTGGTTGACGTTCGCCGCCGCAAGCGCCGTGCGCAAATCTTCCAGGCTCAATCCATAGGACGCCAGCGCCGTCGGATTCGCCTGAATCCGGACGGACGGCTTTTGACCGCCGCTGATGCTCACCAAACCAACGCCTGGCAGCTGTGCAATTTTTTGCGACAGCACCGTGTCCGCCATGTCCTCAAGCTTGGTTAACGGCAGTGTCCCGGAAGTCAGAGCCAACGTGAGCACGGGAGTGTCCGCAGGGTTGGTCTTGCTGTAAATCGGCGGGTTCGGAAGATTGGTCGGAAGGTACGTGGTTGCGGCGTTGATCGCGGCCTGCACCTGTTGCTCCGCCACGTCAATATTCAGATCCAGCACAAATTGCAGCGTAATGAGCGACGCCCCGAAGGAACTGGTCGACGTCATCTGATTCAGGCCAGGCACTTGCCCGAAT
>Ga0210401_10007267_pt1 | contig 11128 bp, 9 predicted proteins | sample IncBWH32MmetaG_FD_150866 | JGI IMG/M metagenome (GOLD analysis project Ga0210401, IMG submission 150866) | Forest soil microbial communities from Barre Woods Harvard Forest LTER site, Petersham, Massachusetts, United States - Inc-BW-H-32-M | ecosystem: Environmental > Terrestrial > Soil >... | reverse complement strand
AAACGCCTCGCCGTAGATGTCTTTCAGCGCCGCGGTCTGTACCGGCCTGTTGTCGTCAAAAATCCAGTAGGCATTTTGCATGTCGCTGGCCAGCAGCGTATGTGCGTCGATCCATCCGTGCAAACTAGTAAGGCTGTTAATGTAGAGAGGCGCGGCTTGTTCCGGCGACCCTGCCGCGAACGTCCAGAGCTGCCACTTTTGGTCCTGATAATTCAGGTAGGCCACACGGGAGTCGTCGGGAGACCAGAACGCCTGGCGCACTCCTCCATGCACCAGTTCTTGCGAACGCCCGGTCGTGAAATCGTACAGAACGATGGTGCGGTCGGGCCCAGCCTTGGAATCCGACCGGGTGTATAGAAGACGCTTGCCGTCGTGGGAGAGCGCCAACTCCGTGCCTTCCGGGGCCGCGATCTTTCGGATCTTTCCGGCTTCGACTACGACCTTGCCAGCCGCGGTGATGTACGCTACCGCCGTTGGTGATTGAAATTTGATTATGTCGGCAGGCAACACTGCGGGTTTCTTGTCGGGGTCGTCATCTTCGTCGGGTTGATTGTTGATCCTGGGAAACAGTTCGGCGGCGATACGCGCACAACCGTTCAGCGCGCCGATTTGCGAGTAATCAACGACGGCGCGGAAGGTGTACTTCGCGCCGGTTGTATCCGGCGAACAAGACTCGCGGGTGAGATGAACCGCGACATCGCCGCCGGTCACGGAGTCTTTGGCGCGATAGGTCCACGCGTCATTGGTGCCGTCGCGGGTGACGTCAACGGGATCCAGCAGCGCCGGTGGGTAGCCGGGACGCTCGAGGCGTTCGGGACCTTTCTGGCCAATGCGGATGCTCCACGCAGGTTCATTCCCGGCGGCCGGGCCGAAGGCGAGCAGAAGGATTGGGAAGTGCGTGGACTGAGGGGCAGCGGGCGCGGCGGGTGCCGATGGTGGCGACGGCTTCTTGGCTTGGGAAGCCGGTACTTGCGCTTGCAAACTCTGCAATAAAGCACCTGCGCCGATGGCGCTGACCGAAACCAACGCGATAAGCGAGGCGCGCCACAATATGCCCAAGTAATCCTCCGGATCGCGTCAACTCAAACGCCGAAACACTTCATTGTCGCACGAACGTGGAATTTTGGATGCGGCGTGACGTGGCGATTGACGTGGCGATTCCCAAGCGTCTGAGAGACCTCTCAAAGAACCTGTCTATTGAGTGGCCAACTGTTTTTCCCACATTGAAATGTGCGAACTTAGGCGCACAGGTTGCAACCTGTGAATCTAGCGCAGTCTGCCCACCTCGAAATCCGCGCGGCAGCCACGGTCGACCCAAATTCCGTTCCGGTCGTAACCCCAGGTACGGCCGTAGATGCAGTCGGCGTCACTTCGCTGGCGGATGAGTCGTACCCCGCCACTGGTATTGACCGGGCATATGCGGCGTCTCATATCGTCGGACGAGCAATTGACGACCTGGACGCCAGGTCCTCCAGGTTGCCAGCCACCGCCGCCTCCGCCGCCACCTCCGCCAATCTGGAAATCTGCCCGGCATCCGCGATCGACCCAGATGCCGCCGGAGTTGTATCCCCACGTACGGCCGAAGTCGCAAGGCGAGCCGCTGATTTGCCGAACGATGCGCACGCCCCCGCGCGTGTCGGTGGGGCACATCTTGCGTCCGCCGTTGTCGGACGCGCAGTAAATGTTGTAACCCTTGTCCCACCCGCCCCAGCCGGAGCCGCCAATCTGGAAATCTCCCCGGCATCCGCGGTCCACCCAAATGCCGCGGCCGTTCATGTAGCCCCACGTCTGATTGAAGATGCAGGGAGCGTCACTGCGCTGCTTGACGAGTTGCACGCCACCCCTGACGTCGGCGGCGCAGTAATTTCGCTTCATGTCGTTGGAGGAGCAGGAGATGATCTGCCCCTGGGGCGGGCCAAAGCCGGCTGTAGAGAATTGCGCCGCGTAAGTCAGTGTGATGGAAATGGCCAGGACAGATGTCAGGCCGAGTGCATAGAGAGTTCTCATCGAGGGCCTCACAAAAAATAGGTGGCTTGAGTGTAAAAAGAATCGGCGTGGTCGCGCCAGCGGAAAGATGGGAAGGGCCGCTTGGATCCCACGGCCGTCGTGTGAGCACGCGCAGCGGCCAGCGTGCGCTTGGGTCAAATGCTATCCCCGTTTTGCAGCGAAATAAAAGCGAAAATAATCCTTGACTAAGCGAAGAAAAAGCGAAATACTCTCCCCGCTGTGAGGTGGGCTATGCCATCAGATCTTTCCCCTTCGTCGCCGGTTCTTCGGGGCCGTCGGCGCCACGCTTCACAAACCGCTCTGTTCCCCACATGCCCTGATGCGCAACGCCCAAAACAAGTGGCCGGTCGTGATCTTGCCCCGATCACGGTTGGTCCCGGTGTTTCTGTTTCGAATTACCCCGACACGGCGGATTGCCCCCCGCCTTGTTCGGGAACGGCTCCGGTTGTTTCGGAGACGGTGGCCGCTGGCGACTCTCAACGCCGCCTCGACGGCCAGACTCGAACTTCCGAAACGCCGCTGGTTGGCATAGCCCGCCTCGCAGCCTCTTCTCCCTGTGCCGAAACTTCACGTGCGTCGGAGCAGCGGCCGGAGTATTTCCTGTTGCCCGTGCGCTCGATCCTGAATAAGTGTGATTCCAATCGCGTGCCGTTCGAGTGGACCATCAATCCCTACAGGGGATGCGAGTTCGCCTGCAAATATTGCTACGCGCGCTACACGCATGAATACATGGAGTTGGATGGCGGAGAATTCGAAAAGAAAATTTTCGTGAAACAGAACGCCGCGCCGCTGTTGGCGCAAGATGTGGCGCGAAAGTATTCGTACCAAAGGGCGGATGGTCGCCCAGAGCACATTGCGATCGGTACGGCAACGGACCCCTATCAGCCCGCGGAGCGTGAATATGGCGTGACCCGCGCATGCCTGGAGGAACTAGCGAAGCGAGAGGGACTGAGCGTGTCCGTGATCACGAAGTCGAACCAGATCGTGCGGGACATCGACGTGCTAAAACGAATCGCGGCGCGCTCGGAATTGTCGCTGAACATTACCGTGACCACGCTGCGAACCCGCCTGGCTCGGTTGCTGGAACCGCGGGCTCCGCGGCCCGACCTGCGGCTGGCTGCGGTGAAACAACTGCACCAGGCCGGTCTGCGCGTGGGTGTCTCTGCGTCGCCGTTGATCCCGGGAATTACTGATCGTGACGGTGAACTGGAAGCAGTGGCGGCAGCCGCCAAAGAGGCTGGTGCGCAATGGTTCTTCTCCGGCGTCTTGTTCCTGATGCCGTCGTCGGCGAAGCAGTTCCTGCCGTTGGTACGCGAGAAATTTCCGAAACTCGCAAAACAGTATGAGCAGTGGTACGCGAAAAATGGCTACGCGCCGGAGGAGTACCGGAAGAAGATTGCCGAACGCGTGGCGCGGATACGGCTGAAACACGGATTCCACGGCCGGCCGTTCGAAGAGTTACAGAGAAAGGTTCAGAGCCCGCAATTGTCTTTGGGTTTGAACACCGCGGCGTAGAAAGATGTCGAATGCACACTTCAGACGCCTTCGTGAACTCTGTGCTCCTATCTCAGCGCCCTCTGTGTTAATTCCCGCTTTTTCATCTGCGCCATTGGCTGATGGCGAAACTATTCCGCGACGAGCTTATGAGATGAGCTTAGGGGACGATGATGCGGGATTCCTCGCGCTTCAATTCCGGTACATTCGGGAATTGGCTGCGCAGGAATTCGACGTAGCGTCGGGAACGTGGGCGCCCGTTGGTTCGCAATAACCCCATCCGGTAGAGAAAAACCAAGAGATAGAAGAAATCGGAGTCTTTCAATGCGGCGCTGTCTTGCTGCGCTTGTTTCTGCTTTACTTCGGCCACGAACGCGGTTAGCGAGGCGTACAGTTCGCGTCGGATCAGTCCGTCGGGCTGCTTCTCGTAGTAGATACCGGTCATCAGCGTCCTGGAAGTTTCCGCCAGCGCCTGGATGGCGGCGAGCACGTCGCTGTCTGTTGCGTCGTGGTTTGCGGCGCAAAACTTGGCGATCGTAAACGCAAGCGCACCCATAAGTTGCTGGTGCGTGTGGATAATGTCGGACGGCACAGTGACATCGAGTAACGGCGTGCCCGGCGGAAGTTGGCGTTGGTGCTCGTCCTCATAACGGTGCGCGGAGATCAGATACGAGCAATCGACGGGACAATCGATGGTGACTTCGCGCTCCCGTCCGCAGCAGACGGCGCAGATCTTCTCGCCTTTCGCGGGGCAAAATCGCCCGGCTTTACGCTTTTCACAGATTGGGCAGGACACGCAAAGCAGAATACGCCGCGACCACGCAAAAGACAAAAGCGTGCAGCCTCGGGGTTAGGCCCGATTGGTTAAGGTCGAATGGCGGGAGATTTCACGTGCTCGGGGCGCAGCCCCATTCCAATGAGTCGCGCGGGAATTCTGCGCAGCGCGGGATAGCCGTTGAGCAGCCGGATGGCGAGCGGGAGCTTCGCGAACGTCACTTGCCCTCTCAGCACCGGCTCCACGACTCGTTTATGAGCCTGTATCTGAAGTGTCTGCGTCCAGCGCGTCGGCCACATGCGCCGATTCTGAAGCGCGGCCAGATGTTCGGTGGTCACATTCTGTCGGGATAGGGGCTCGGCAAGAATGTTTGCGGCCGCGACCGCATCCTGAATCGCCAAATTGATGCCAATACCTCCAACCGGCGACATCGCGTGGGCCGAGTCACCGATGCACAGCAATCCAGCCCGCCACCAGGTGCGCAGGCGATCGACGCGCACGGAAAGCAGGCTGATGTCCTTCCAATCGCGCAGCGCCGCCGTTCGATCGCAAAGAAAAGGCGCAACCTCTGCAATATTGTCGCGAAATGCTGGCAGCCCACGCTGCTGAATTTGCTCGAACGCTCCCTTGTGAATGACATATGCGCATTGCCAATAATCGCCGCGGTTGATGGTCACCAGCATTTTGCCGGTGACGAGGTGCCCCAGTGTGTAGTCCGAGTCGTCCGCCTTTTTCGGAATGCGCATCCAGAGCACATCGATGGGAGCCCCGAGATCTTCGACCTGCAATCCCGCCTGTTTACGAATAACGGAATGGCGCCCATCGGCGCCGATGGTCAGGTGCGCGCGAACTTCAAATGCGCCGCTGGGAGTTTTTCCTTTGACGCCGGCGATTTGACTGTTTTCTTGCAGCAGGTCGGTTGCCTCGTACCGCATGAGCAGGCGGAAACCTGGGAACCGCTGCCCTTCTTCCGTCAGGTAATTCAGAAAATCCCACTGCGGCATCAGCGCGACAAATTTGCAATGTACCGGCAAGTGCGTCAAATCGCCGATCTCCGCGGAGATGCCGCCGAAGCGAACACCAATGTGACGGTATTCCTGATGAGGCCGCTTCAGAAATCCTTTGAGCAGGCCGAGCTCGTACATCACTTCGAGTGTAGACGGATGAACCGTATCGCCGCGAAAATCACGCAGGAAATCGCCATGCTTCTCCAGAACAATCACATCGACGCCCGCCCGCGCCAGAAGATAACCCGCCATCACTCCAGCGGGACCTCCGCCAACGATGCAACATCGAGCGCTCAGGCACTCAACCGATTCCGATATTTGTTCCATGCCCACCGCCAGCCCTTAAGAAGTTACGCGGAGATTACTTTATTCTGAAAGCGTCGCGCCGCTATGATCAGCAGAAACGTTCCGATCGCAAACAGAGCCAGGCCGTCAGTCCACAGATGACGGATGCCTGCGCCGCGCAAGATCACGCCGCGGGTAATGTTAATGAAATAGGTAGCTGGGATGAGGTAGCTGATCGGGCGAAAAAGCGCGGGCATCGTCTCGCGCGGGAAAATGTAACCCGAGAAAAACACGCTGGGCAAAATGGGAAGAAAGGCGAGCTGCATGGCCTCGGCTTGCGACGCAGCTTTGCTGGAAATCAGAATTCCTAGCGACAGCGCCGCAAACAGATACGGCAACGAAAGAAACGCCAGCAGCCACACGCTGCCGTGGATCGGGACGCGGAATAAGAAACGCATGCACGTCAGAATCAAGCAAAGCTCGAAGAAGCCGACCCCCAAATAGGGAAGCAGTTTGCCGAGTAGCAGCCCAAACGGCCGCACCGGCGTGACGAAAAGCTGCTCCAGCGTTCCCCGCTCCTTCTCCCGCACGATCGAAAACGCCGTCAAGAAAGTGGTGACGTTAAGCAGCATGATCGCCGTCAAACCCGGAAGAAAGAAATTAGGCGAGCGCGAGTCGGGATTGAACAGCATTTTAGGACGCATTTCCACGGGCATGGCTTCCCGGTCCGGGAGCACGCGGCGAAGCGACTCATCCAGGCCAATGGCGTTGCTGACGTTGATGGCTTGTCCAGCAACCGATGAATCCGAGCCGTCAATCAGCACAAGAACCTGTGCGCCCATCTGGTGCAGCAGACGATCGGAATAATCGACGGGAACCTTAATACCCACGCGCGCCTTGCCCGCAACAATCAGGTCGTTCATGTCCCGGTCGTTTTGAACGTAGCGCATGATGTAGAACGTGTCGGAATTCTTTAGCCGGTCAATCAATTCGCGGCTCTCGCGGCGGCCGTCGGCGTTGTACACCACGGTCGGGACTCGCCGGATGTTCGTGTCGATTCCGAAGCCCAGTAGAAACATCTGCAGCAGCGGCATGGTCAGTGAGAAAAACAGCGTTCCCGCGTCGCGCCGCACGTGCAACGTTTCTTTATAGAAGACCGCGCCGAAGCCACGGAAAATGTCAAACACGCTCCGCCTCCAGCAACGCCTGATGTTTGTAAGTAAGCTCCACGAAAACATCTTCCAGGCTCGGCGCCAGCGGCCGAATCTCTGCAACGGCGATGCCTTCCTTCAAGAGCTGCTCGCGCAAGTCGTGCAGATCGAAGTGGTCGTCAATCAGCGCGTGGATGGATTGGCCGAAAATCGTCGCGCTGCGGATTCCGGGAAGTTGCCGGGCGAATTTCAGCGCCCGCGTCACCTCCGGTGTTGTGATTTCAACACGCAGCGTCCCGGGCGGCTGCACATCCGGAAGCTCACGCAGGGAATTCGGTGTGCCGTCCGCAATCAGCTTCCCGTAATAAATGTACGCAACGTGACTGCAGCGCTCCGCTTCATCCATGTAGTGCGTGGTGACAAAAAACGTGATGCCGTGCCCCGAGAGCTCGAACAGCAGGTCCCAGAGTTGCCGCCGCGCAACCGGATCAATTCCTGCAGTAGGCTCGTCGAGAAACAGCAGCTTCGGTTCGTGCAGCATCGCGCAACCCAGCGCCAGCCGTTGCTTCCATCCCCCAGAGAGTTTCGCGGCCAGCCGATTCATATATGGACCGAGCCCGTTTAACTCGATGATTTCGCTCATGCGGCGCTTCAACCGTTCCGCCGACAGGCTGTAGATGCGTCCGTAGAACGTGAGGTTCTCGGCGACCGTCAGATCGTCGTATAGGCTGAATTTCTGCGACATGTACCCGATCCGCTCGCGCACCTCCTCGGAGTGCGTGCGAACGTCCAATCCTTCCACCTGAGCAGCTCCCCCGCTCAAGGGTAGAAGACCAGTCAGCATCTTGATCACGGTAGTCTTGCCGCTGCCGTTGGGTCCGAGAAATCCGAAAATTTCTCCCTTTTTGACCTCAAAACTGACGTCGTTGACCGCGGTAAATGTGCCAAAGCGTCGCACCAGGTGTTCGGCGGAAATCGCGACCTCCGGTATCGCCACGTCGCGTGTTGCCACTACCGGCATCGCAACCCCGGGTTTGGGTTCCGAAGTCGTCGTCATACTCCCTTCGCCGCTTTCAGTTTTACGTCGGCGGCCATTCCTGCGAGAACGCGGTTCGAAGGATCGTCGATGCGTATCTTTACGCCAAAAACCTGGTGGACCCGTTCTTCCCGCGTTTGCACGTTGCGCGGCAGAAACTCTGCCTGCTGATTGATCTGCTCGACGGTGCCCTCGAAAACCGTCTCCGCGAACGAATCGACCCGTACTTCTGCCTTTTGGCCCAACCGCACATGCCCAATCTCGGTTTCCGGGATGTAAATCCGCACGTAGATCTGGTCGCGTTCCAGCAAGGTCGCGACCGGCGTGTTCGGCGGTATCAGATCTCCCGGACGCACGTCCAGAACTTCGACGGTAGCCGCCGAAGGCGCCACCACTTCTCGTTCGCGATACCTCGCCTCGTCGTAAGAATACGAAGCCTTCGCGAGATCGACGTCTTCCCGCCGGTTCCCGCGCTGAAACTTGTCAAACGTCGCTTGTGCCTGGTGATAACGCGCCTCGGCCGAGGCGATTTCCTCGGGCCGATAGCCATGATGGAGTTGATCCAACTTGTGCTGGGCATTTTGTTGTTGTGCCAGCGCAATGCGCCAGGCAGCCTCCGCCGTATCGCGTTGTTGCTTTGAAACGAGGTCTTTCTTCGCCAGCGCCTCGTAGCGCTCGAAGTCCAACCGCGCTCGTACCTCGTCGGCTTTCGTCCGGTCCAGATCCGCTTGCGCCGCCGCGATGTCTTCATGGCGATAACCATTCCGGCGCATCTCGTACTCGGATTTGGCTTCTTCCAGGGCCGCCCGCGCTTCGGCAATTTCCTCGGGCCGGTAGCCGCGTCGCGCTTTTTCCGCCGCCGCCCGAGATTGATCGAGCGCCGCTTGCAACTCCTTGTCGTCGAAGGTAATCAGTACTTGCCCGGCCTTCACGGTGTCGCCTTCGCGCACCAGCACTTTGTCGATGCGTCCGCCAACCTTCGACCCAACGCGAATATCGCGCGCTTCGACTGTGCCTGAGCCCTGCAAAGAAGAATCGCGACGGAACCAGTCCGCTGAGTACGCGACGCCCGCAACGATGGCGGCGACGACCACCACGATGATCAAGACTCGCTTGCGATTCATGACGCGCTTCTCCTCGCTAACATTACGATTCCGATGCCGCTTGGGTTACTCCCTCGCGCGGCGCAAGGCCCAACCACAAAATTTCCAAAGCCCGCTCGATCCGATCGGACAGCGACGCATCGCCGTGTAGCGACCACATCAGCAGCGTCCCGAAGATGGTCTGACGAAACACCTGCGCCAACTCCAACGCAGGCACATCCCGCCGGAACTCTCCGCGCTCCTGGCCGATCTGCACCAATTGCGTCAGCAATCCTTCCGCTCGAGCACTCCGCTCCAGCATCACGCTCCGCACCGACGAACTGGAAAGGTTCGCCTGCAAGAGGGCGCGCACTACATCGGGTGACTTCGAAGGCTCTTCGGTCATGCGAAGCGTCATCGCCCGAAAGAATGAGCGCATGGGCTCGGGCCGCGCGCGCATCTGATCGACCGTCGCTTGAAGCTTGCTAAGTTGCATGTCGCTGAACGCGATCAGGATGTGTTCTTTGCTTGGGAAGTAGTTGAAGAATGTACCTTTGCCGACGTCAGCCGCGTTCGTGATGTCTTCCACCGTGGTTTCCGCGAAACCCTGCTCTGCAAACAGCCGAAGTGCGGCCCGAAACAGTCGTTCCCGAGTTTCGGCGCTGCGGCGCTGGCGCCGGTCGGGACCCTCAGCCTGAGAATCCTTATTGTTGTTGCTGCGAGATGATGTGGAAACGCGTCGCGGCATGACTCGTCCTCATAAATGACTATAAGTCATATATGGCTCAAAGTCAATTCCCCAAAAAACATCTATCGTGATCGCCCAAATAGCCAAAATAGAAAGACCCCGGCAGGACACCGGGGTCTCTTCGTTTTCCAATTTGTTTACGACACGCTATTTATTTGAACTATTTATTCGAGCTCGCCTCAGAGATGCTTCGGCGACTTTTGATTCAGGTAGGAAACCAACTTTTGCGCAGGGGGAGGCACGGCAACCGCACCTTTAAAGACGATCGACTCGGCCTCCACTTTCTTCCCGTAGACTCTCTCATTGGCGTCGTTATCCGGACGAACCGTTGAGCCCTCCAACGAAATTCCGGCAAAGAGCCCGCGCGATCGCGAATAACTCAATACTTCAGCACGCAGTGTCACGTCTGTCGAAGCGGACGCTGTTCGGCCCTTGGGGCCGCCTGCCACCGAGGCGTCTGCTCCCAACTTCACCTTGCTGCTGAGAATGGAATGCGCCCCGCGTCCGTTCATCACCAGTAGAACGAAGTCGGTAGCCTGCCCGCCAATCTGGAATCCGACGCTGCCGCCCTCGAGCGCCATCATCGTTGGCGCGCTCCACGGACCAGTGTAGTTCTCGCCCGTACGGCAAGTCATCGCGCCGCGTCCGTAGCTTCCGCCGACGACAAACGCAGCCTTCAGTACCGACGGGTAAAGGATGACGCATTCGGCCTTGTCCAGCAGATCCTGCGGAATATCATCGGGGATATCCAGAATTTCCTGCAACACCGTCCCGCAATTGTCTAGACGGTCTGCTTCCTTCTTATCTTGCGCGGCAAATAGCGGCAAGCCGACCATCGCTAGTGCCAGCAGATAAACAGTCATTCGTCTCATCATTCCCTCGCCTCGTTAATTTTTCGGTGCAATTTTAGGGTTGCCGGATCTCCCGGGCGCCGCCGGCTGTTTTTCGACCTGGACTCCTTCGCCTTGCAAGTCCCAGGATTCGCACTACAGTTCTGGAAGAAGTGTTCCGTGGCCTTTCGACTATACTTTCTCCAGACACAATACACCAGCAGAGGGTGACGGTGAAACGCAGAGCGAGGGAAAAATGGGCCACGCTGATTCTGGCAACCGCTATCTTCGCGGTCACGGATGCAACCCCGCGCATGCAAGCGCAGACGAAAGCGCAAAGCACGAGACGGAAAGGCCAACTGTCGCGCGATGCGGATGCCGCGACCAACCGCTTCTCGGCTCGCGTTGACGTCGCGTTGGCTACGCCCGCCGCAAGCAAAGGCGAGTGGGGGCTGTTGATCGCCGACGCCGCGACTGGCGATACCCTCTATGCACTCAATGCCGATAAATATTTTGTGCCCGCATCAAACATGAAACTCTTCACCACCGCCTTCGCACTCGCCAAGCTCGGGACAGACTACCGCTTTCACACCACTCTGGAGACCAGCGGCACAATCTCTCCCGAGGGAAAGCTCTCCGGCGATCTCTTTCTGGTAGGTCGCGGTGATCCCAATCTCTCCAACCGCAAATTTCCCTATGATTTGAAAGAGGAT
>Ga0210401_10007266_pt1 | contig 11128 bp, 6 predicted proteins | sample IncBWH32MmetaG_FD_150866 | JGI IMG/M metagenome (GOLD analysis project Ga0210401, IMG submission 150866) | Forest soil microbial communities from Barre Woods Harvard Forest LTER site, Petersham, Massachusetts, United States - Inc-BW-H-32-M | ecosystem: Environmental > Terrestrial > Soil >... | reverse complement strand
AGGCCCTCGCCCTGCCCACGACCATGACGCTCTACTCGCTGATCGGCATCCTGGTGACCTCGGCGACTGTCGTTATTTATGGCAGCGCGATCTGGGATCCAGTGCAACTACTCGCCCGCTTTCACTCGCCGATTGCGGTGGTAATCTCGCTCGTCGCGATTTTGCTTGCCACGCTCAACGTCAACATTGGCGCTAATGTCGTTTCGCCTGCCAACGATTTTTCGAATCTTTGGCCGCGCGGGATCAGCTTCCGCACCGGGGGCGTGATCACCTGCTTCATGGGCATCGCACTCATGCCCTGGAAACTGCTAGCCAACTACAAGACGTTTATCCTTGTCTGGCTCGGAGGATCCGCGGCGTTCCTGGGTCCGGTGGCCGGCATTATGATCTGCGACTACTTCGTTATTCGCGGAAGGGAACTGCAGGTTGAGGATCTTTATCTGCGCGGTGGAGCGTACGAATACCGCCATGGCTTCAACTGGCTGGCACTCGCCGCCTTGGCGGCGGGAGCAGGGACGGCGCTGGTGGGACTGGTCGTGCCTTCACTGCGGCCGCTCTACGACTACTCGTGGTTCGTGGGATTTGCGGTGTCGTTTGTGGCGTACTACGGGCTGATGAAGCTGCAGCCAGCACCCAATCTGGCGGAGTCAACCTGATCTGTCATCCCGAACGCAGTGTCCGGATTTGCAGGCGGTCGCGCTGCAAACTGCCTGCGTCTATCGCGCCCGCCCGTTGGCTCACGCCGGAAACAACCTGTGCACTGCGGCAGCTTGCTTTTGATTGACAAACACCTGCTGCGGGACGACACTTTCGGCTGCTCGGCCAAAGCCCCTTTCCCCGCGACCATGCCGAGTCCGGCCCGCTTGTTTCCAGGATTGAATTCACAAGTGAGGAGTCTCTATGAAACCTTCCATTGTCGTTCGTGTGTTAATGGGGTCTCTCGTAATCGTTAGCACGCTGTGCAGCCAGGCTCAGGTCGCTCACCCCGCTCAAACCACAAAAGGCACGGCCCCGGATGTCATTTCGCGCGTGACCAAAGTAAAGGGTCTGAAATTCGCCATGGCTTCCCAGCAAGCTCCCCCCGACGGCTTCTGCCGCATCAACTTTGGTACGCCCTGCTACAGCCCACAGCAGATTCAAAAAGCCTATGATCTGACTTCCACCCTCGCCGCCGGATATACTGGGAGTGGCCAGACGATCATCATCATCGATTCGTTTGGTAGCCCTACCATTGCGCAGGACCTGCAAGCCTTTGACGCGGCGTATGGTCTGCCGGATCCACCCTCCTTCACTGTGTTATCCCCTCTGGGCACGGTTCCGTTCGATCCGACGAATAGTGATCAGGTTGGCTGGGGGTTTGAAACCAGCTTGGATGTCGAGTGGGCGCATGCCATGGCGCCGGGCGCCAACATCGTATTGCTGACCAGTCCAGTTTCCGAGACTGAAGGCGTCCAAGGCATGCCCGAGTTTCTCGCACTCGAAAAATATGCGTTGGATCACAAGCTGGGAAAAATCATTTCTCAGAGTTGGGCCGCGACTGAAAACACGCTGTTCACTCCAGCTGGTCAGCAGGTATTTGCCGACTTTGAAGCGTTTTACCAGCGTGCCATGCACGAAAATGTCACCGTGTTTGCGTCGTCGGGAGATTTCGGAAGCTCCAACCCGGACGTGAATGGCAACATCTATCCCTTCCCAACCGTGGGGTATCCGGCCTCGTCGCCTCGCGTTACCGCGGTGGGCGGCACCAGCTTGTACGCCGATACTGCCGGTAACTACCTCTACGAGATCGCCTGGTTTGCAGGTGGGGGCGGAGTGAGCCAGCAGTTTGCAGAGCCGTCGTATCAATTCTCGCTCCCGTCATCCGTTCAACAAATCCTCGGACAACATCGCGGCCTCCCGGATGTTGCCTACAATGCCGATGGGAACACGACCATTCTGGTCTATACCTCGTTCCTCCCCGCACCCAACCAGGGCTTCTTTGGCATCGGTGGCACCAGCGAAGGCTCTCCGCAGTGGGCTGGCATCATTGCAGACGCTAACCAGTTTGCTGGTCATCCCCTCGGGTTCTTGAATCCCAGGCTCTATCGCTCACACCAATCTCGCGCCTTCCACGACATCGTGTATGGCGCCAACGCACTGAACGGAGTCTCTGGCTATGTTGCAGTGGGCGGATGGGATGCGACGACCGGCTGGGGTACTCCTGATGCCGGGAGATTGATTCGCATGCTCGCTGAGACCGATGAGTAATCGCTTAAGCGTGAACCGAATTCGCGTGATCCCACGGCCGATCAGGGTTTCCTGGACACTAAACGAACGCCACTGCAGAGCGTTTCCGCTTTGCCGTGGCGTTTGATTCAGAGCGTTCGTTTTGCGTTCGGTCGTTGCCTGCCAGGTCGGAGTCCTGAATACGATCCTAGGCGATTGCCCCTTTCATCGCCGGCAAGATTCCCTACCCCACCTCCACCGCCAGACCCATGAACGCGTTCCGCTCGGTGTCCGGGCTGTTGAACCTCTGAATCAGGAACAACCGGACCAGTTGCTGTCCCGGATCCGCCCAACCAAATGTGCCCGACGCGCCCGCTACGCCAAAGCTGCCCTTCGAGATGCGCAACGCCGGCTGCTTCTCCGGGTCGGTGCAGACGAACCAGGCCAAACCCTGCGCCACGCCCTCCATGCCTGTGGGGACGCGCGGCTCGAGCATTGTGTGGACAGTCTCTTTCGACAGAATCCGCCGCCTCCCGAGACTTCCCTCGTTCGACATCATCTGGAAAAACCGGTCCATGTCGCGCGCTGTCGAAAACAGTCCGAATTCCGGCGCTGGGTACTTCGCACCGCGCCGGTAAATGTCGATGGAATCCCGCTTCAAAACCCCATCTTCCATGATGTACATGGCGGCAATTCGCGGTTCCTTCTCGCGAGGCGGGAAGAAGAAGCTGTCCCGCATGTCGAGCGGGCGCAAAATACGCTGCCCCACAAAATCTTCATAGGGCTTGCCACTCCTCACTTCGACCACCCGGCCCAGCACTGCATAGCCCATGCTGCTGTAGTTCCACGGGGCGCCTGGATCAGCAGTGAGTGGTTGCTTTGCGACAATTTCGACCACTTCCTTCAGCGACCGGTCGAGCACGCGCGTGATGTTCTCAATTTGTGGCGGCCGATCCGCCGACATTCCCGAGGTGTGCGTGAGAAGGTCCAGCAACGCCATCGGCCGCTTCGGCGGGCGCAGTTGGCCGTTCGTGCCGGCAACCTGGATCTCCGCGAACTCCGGCAGGTATTTCGTGACTGGATGCTCCAGGCTCAACTTCCCGTCTTCCACCAGGCACATGACCGCGATGGCGGTGACGGCTTTCGTCATCGACCGGATGTCGAAGATCGTGTCCGTGCGCATCGGCTTGCCCGTCTCGATCTCCTGCCTCCCGACAGTCTCTTCGTAGACAACACGACCGGCGCGCGACACCAGTGCCACGGCACCTGCAATCTGGAGCTTCTGCACGAACTCCTGCAGCTTGTTGGTGAGTGCTTTCGAAGGAGAGTTGTTTTCAAATGCGAAGGGACAACTGCCGAGTAGAACCAAACCGCCGACCTGCCGAAGAATCTCTCTCCGGCTCAGCCGATCACCATACTCACAACCCACCCCGACTTTCATGGGGTCACAATCCACAAACCAAACTTACTCGAAACAAAGCTCAGAGACTCCTCGATCGGCTGAGTCTTGAAGGGGAGAGGCCTTGAGACTGCTTCCTCCAACTGGGGCTACGCGGCCACTCCCTTCATCGCCGGCAAAATTTCTTTCTTGTAATCTTCCAGCGTCTGCTCTTCTTCGCCGCACATCAGGTACACATTGAATTGGGTCACTCCCAACTTCGCCAGGCGGCGCAGCTTCTCGCGATGCGCTTCGGCCGGGCCCACCACGCAGAAGCGGTCCACGATGTCGTCGGTGACGAACTTCGAATTCTTGCTGTCGACTTCGCAGTGCTGCAGGTAGTCGTAAGCGCCACGATTGCTCACATAGGACGTAAGGGCCGGCGGCAACTCCTCCGGCTTATATCGCGAGAGCAGATCGACCACGTGATTCGACACCAGGGCAGGGAACCAGCGCACCTGTTTGCGGGCATGCTCGAGATCACTCGACATCCACACCGGAGCCGCTGCCATGATTTCGATCTTCTTGTAGTCGCGCCCCGCAGACTGCGCACCTTTCTTCACGAATCCGAGGCACCACTCGATCAGATCCGGATCGGCGAACTGCAGGATCACGCCATCCCCGATCCGGCCGGCCATCTCCAGCACCTTGGGCCCGTACCCCGCAACCCAGATCGGCGGCGGGGTCTTCGCCCAGGTCAGCCGCGTGGGCTGGCCTTCGTAGTCGACCTCTTCTCCCGACATCAGCTCGCGCAGCGTCTTGATCGCGCGCTCGAGGTCGCCGGCCCCGACGGGTTTCTTGCCCAACACCCGCCGCGAGCTGTCGCCGCGCCCGATGCCGACCTGCATGCGCCCGCCGGAAATCAGGTTCAGGGTCGCGAACAGGCTGGCCGTCACCGTCAGATCGCGTACGGCGGGGTTGGTCACGCACGGCCCGAGCTTCATCTTCTTTGTATTCGAAGCCATCAGCGTGAGCATCGGGTAGGGTTCGAGCCAGAGCACGTGCGAATCGAAGATCCACCCGTACTCAAACCCTGCTGCTTCCGCCTGGCGCGTCAACGCGACAATGCGGTCTACTGTCATGTCAGGCTTGATCGTCATCCCGAACTGCATAACCTCTCCCGTTGTTTGCGTTTCCTCAGTGCTCCTCCGTGTCCTCTGTGGTTGAGAGCAAAATCTTGAACCACAGAGGACACGGAGGGACGCAGAGGAATATCAAGGGAACCGATCCCCTTCGAAAGGATTCAATCCCTCGTGTCCTCTGTGGTTGAGAGCAAAATCTTAAACCACAGAGGACACGGAGGGGCGCAGAGGAATATCAAAGGGAACCGATCCCCTTCGAAGGGATTCAATCCCTCGAAGGTGTCGCAGTTTAGCATAAGCGCAGAAAAGATCTTAACCGCAAGCTCGCGAAGAAAATCCGCAAAGCACGCAAAGCGAGGCAGGCATACGACTATGCCGCGAATCTGCAAAGATGGCTTTGCTTTGCACCCTTCGCGTCTCCTTCAGGCACTTTGCGGTTAAAATGCCCATTCGCCTTTCCCCAGGAGGATCCCGCACATGGGCTTCGACACGCTCATCGTCAACGGCCGCGTCGTCACCGCCACTGACACTTATCCTGGCGACATCGCCATCTCTGGCGGCAAGATCGAAGCCATCGGGAAAAAGTTGCCGCGCGACAACACGAAGAAAATCATCGACGCTGCGAACAAGTACGTCCTGCCCGGCGGCATCGACGTGCATACCCATCTCGATATGCCGTTCGGCGGCACCACCAGCGCCGATGACTTCGAGACCGGCACGCGCGCGGCGGCATTCGGCGGCACGACCACGCTCATCGACTTTGCCATCCAGTACAAAGGACAGACCCTGCGCACGGCCTTCGATAGCTGGATGCAGAAAGCGTCGGGCAAAGCCGTCAGCGACTATGCGTTTCATTGCATCATCACGGACCTCGGCGCCGCGCAGCTCGATGAAATGAACGCGCTGGTTCGTGAGGGCGTTACCAGCTTCAAGTTATTCATGGCGTATCCCGGCGTGTTCATGCTCGACGACGCGAGCATCTTCAAGGCCTTCCGCGCGACCGCGAAGAACGGAGGCCTGGTCTGCATGCACGCCGAAAACGGCAACGCGATTGATGTCATCGTGCAGCAGGCGCTCGCCGAAGGGAAGAAGGCTCCCAAGTATCACGCTCTGACGCGGCCGACGACTGCTGAAGCGGAAGCTACCGGTCGGGCGATCGCCCTTGCCGAAATGGCCGGAGCCCCTGTCTACATCGTCCACCTCAGCTGCAACGATGCGCTGGAAAAAGTCCGCGAGGCACGCGACCGCGGTCTGCCTGTTTATGCCGAGACCTGCCCGCAGTATCTTTACCTGTCGCTCGAGAACATGGACGCGCCCGGCTTTGAAGGCGCGAAATATGTTTTCACTCCTCCGCTGCGCGAAAAGTGGCACCAGGAAAAACTCTGGAATGGCCTGAAGCAGGATCACCTGCAGGTCGTCTCCACCGACCACTGCCCCTTCTGCTTCAAGGAACAGAAAGAACTCGGCAAGGACGACTTCACCAAAATTCCCAACGGCGGTCCCGGCATTGAGCACCGCATGAGCCTGATCTACTCGGGCGGCGTGGCCAAAGGACGGTTCAACGTAAATCGATTTGTCGAACTCGTGTCGACCACCCCGGCAAAGCTCTTCGGCCTGTACCCGCGGAAAGGGACGATCGCCGCAGGCAGCGACGCTGATCTCGTGATCTTTGATCCCGACCGCAAGCACACCATCAGCGCCAAGACGCACCATATGCGCGTGGACTATTCGATGTTTGAAGGAATCGAAGTCACCGGAATGCCCGACGTGGTGCTATCGCGAGGGCAGGTCATCGTGGAGGGCGACAAATTTTTGGGACGTGCCGGGGCAGGAGAGTTTGTGCGGCGCGCGACCTATGTACAGCAGTGAGGAACGAGGGATTTGTAATTTGGTAATCGGATAATTTGTAATTTAAGAGCGAAACCTCCCAGCGTTCGCACCAACTGTGGGACTACGGTTTTAAATTACCGTGGGAAAAAACAACGGGCGGAACCGTTCCCCAACAAGTTCCGCCCGTCGCGAGCGGGATGCCCCACGCCTCATAATTCCGGAACGCAGGGTCGCTTTTTACTGTCGTCGAAAATCGCACTGCGGATCCGGACGCCTCAGGCATCGGGACCCGTTTTTTACTTCTTCACGCTGACCTGCGTCAGCACGGTGTTTGCGGTCTGCTGCAACAAGGGAGTGAGCACGTCTTCGCCGTCCGACTTTGCCTTCCCCTGCAGGGCATTCTGCAGAAGCGGCGCCTGTTGCCCGGTTTGCGTGAGGGAATACTGCACGGTCACGTCGTCTTTCGATTTGATCTGGCCATTGAACCCGGAAAGCTGGCTCATGACCTGATTCATTGCCTGTTGCTGCGCCTGCTGCGCGGCCGCCGAGGCCGCTGCCGACGCGGCCGATGCCGCTACTGCGCTTCCCATGCTGTGCGTCATCGCGCCCATTGGCGTCATGCTCGCCATGGGTGCGGCGAACTTCGCGAACTTGCCGAAGCCACTACTCTGCTGATGCTTCACCGCTACGCTTGAGTAGAGAATGTAGTCGCACTGTTTCTGCTGCGCTTCGGCCTGCAGTTGTATGGGAATCCGCGAATCGAGCCCGGCAATTTCCACCGCGGGCCCGTTCATGAGCAAAACCATTGCGTTGCGGATCGGCGTGCTGTAATCCGCAGCGGCGTTGTTCCCCTGCCCGACCTGTGCATCCGGAGGCGCGATCCCGATACGCAGCTTTCCGGGTGCCTTGGGACCGAGTGCTTGCGGAACTGCTACCGGCGCCGCGCCCGGCTGATTGCCGCCCATCCCCGACATTCCGCCGCCCATGGGATTCATTCCGCCCCGTGCGGCCATCATCTGCGACATCATCATCTGCTGCGACATGGCGTTCGCCCCCGCCTGCGCTCCATTAGGGTTCGCCATTGGGTTCGGGCTGGAAGGAGTGAATCCTTGTGGACCCGCTCCTTGCGGCTGCTGCGTCATCTGCGCCACCTGGGGCATACCTTGCAGTTCCGCGAGCGAATTCACTTGCTTGTAGCTTGCGGGGACGTCGAAAAGGGAAGCGTCCAGCGGTTGCTTGCTCAATTCGGTCACGCTGATATTGACCGTCATCGTGCTGCCGTCTGGATTGTGCATGACCACGTTCTGTACGAGGGGATACCCCGCCTTGCCGCTGCCGCTGTGATGTTCCACGATGACGTCCTGGCATCCCTGGTTCTGGCGCACCGGAGGCGCCATGGAGGTCGTGCAAGCTGACGCTTCCTTGCTCACGTCCGCGTACCAGCCGTCGGTCTCGAAGGTCTGATTCACCTTGCTGCATGCATCGGCTGAAGAAGTCTCGACTATTTTCGCTTTGAGGTGGCGCGCGGAGTAGCCGAACATCTGCTTGCGCTCGCCGGTATCGGTGATCGTCGTCGTCACCTCGATCTTGCCCCCGCCTGTCTTTTCTTCGGGTACGGGGGCGCCGGTGACCATCGCTGCTGCGCGGGCAGCCGCGGCATCCTGTGGATCATTTGTCACCAGATAGGTCTGGGTCTGATCGTTCAAGGTGACCGTGCGCTTCAGGTCGCACTGCCGCAGCGTCACCATGGCCCCACCCGGCCCTTGGTTTACATCGCGGGTGCGCGCGCCCTTGATCGAGGTCTCGGTACTCGAAACGACGTTGCCGCCAACGGAAATGCTTTTCTTGATGTGCAAATCTTCAGCCGACGCCATCATGGCGACGGTCAGCAGGGCGAGCAAGCAGGAGAGCTGTCGCAACCACCTACGACGCATAGGGAGCTCCTTGGAAACGATTTGGACTCGGTGAGAGCAGGCTTGAAGGAGCCCCCCGGCTCCGACTCCCCTCAAATCGGCCGGGCCGGGGAACGATTGCTCTCCTGTATGTACATGCGAAAAGCGTTTGCCTTTTCCCTCACCCCAGTCCCAGGTTTTTTTGTTTTCTGTGGTCGTGGGCCTGAAGCCGCGCCCCGATTCGAACCTGCACGGCGACGGCAAGATGCCCTCCCACCCCAGCAAGCCAAAGAACGCTTGCTGGGGACCCCGGGTCTCGCGACAGCCGGCGGGACGCCGGCGCTACAATCGTTTTTCCGCAACCTATCGAACCTGGGGTCGAGCAGATGCGAAAAACCGACTTTACATTTGGCGTAAAGCTTCTGTTTTCAATATCTTGACATGCATCCAAAAACGGGTTATCTTGAGTCACTGTCGGCCAATCCCCCGTTGGCGCAGGCGCGAGGGCGGGCGTCGTGCAACCAACATCCTCGGAACAACTCACTCAACTCCTGGCCCGATGGCGCGGCGGGGACCGTGAAGCGCTCGATGCGCTGATGCCCATCGTCTACGACGAACTTCGTCGCATGGCGCATTTCTACCTGCAGCGCGAACGCTGCGATCACACCCTGCAGAGCACGGCCCTGGTTCACGAGGCCTATGTTCGTCTGCTGGGCCAGAAACTTCCCGACTGGCAGAGTCGCGCACATTTTTTCGGGGTGGCGGCCCGCCTGATGCGGCAGATTCTGGTGGAGTATGCCCGCGGCCATGGGGCTGCCAAGCGTGGCGGGAATGTGTGCCGGGTTACCCTCGACGAAGGTGCTCTGTCAGCGCAGAAAGCCGACCTGGACGTGGTTCTGCTCGATGACGCGCTTCAGGATCTGGCCAAGCTCGACGAACAGCAGAGCCGCATCGTCGAGCTGCGCTTCTTCGGCGGCCTGTCGATTGACGACACTTCCGAGATCCTCGGCATCTCGCCGGCAACCGTCGCGCGCGAGTGGACCACGGCCCGCGTCTGGCTGCACCGCGAAATTTCGCGCAGGGCGCCAGCATGAACCCCGAACAGTGGCAGCAGGTCAAGCAGATCCTCGACCGCTGTCTGCAACTTGAGGAAGAGCAGCGCTCCTCCTACCTCGACGAGGTTCTCGCCGCCGATTCCGAACTGCGCCCCGAAGTTGAATCCTTGCTGCGTTCGCACGAGCAGGCACAAAGCCGCTTCCTCCGCGATCCCGCCATTGCCGTGTTGCCCGATTTCGCCGAGTTCGCGCCCGTCCCCCGCATTGGGCGCCGCATCGGCGCCTATGACGTTCTTGAGGAGATTGGCCGCGGCGGCATGGGCGAGGTCTATCGCGGGGTGCGCGCCGATGGTGAGTTCGATCGCGAGGTGGCGATCAAGATGGTGCGCGTCGGCTTCGACACTCGCGCCATCGTCGAGCGCTTTCGCAACGAACGCCAGATCCTCGCCGAACTCGATCATCCCAACATCGCGCGTTTACTCGATGGCGGCACCACCGAGGATGGCATCCCCTATCTCGTGATGGAACTCGTCGATGGCACGCCCATCGATCAACACTGCAACGCCCGCGCTCTTCCCGTTACCCGGCGGCTGGAGCTGTTTCGGCAAGTCTGTGGAGCGGTGCAGTACGCTCACCAGCACCTCGTCATTCACCGCGATCTCAAGCCCGGTAACATTCTGGTGACGCCTGACGGCATACCGAAGCTCCTGGATTTCGGCATCGCCAAAATCGTGAGCCCGACTGCGGGATCGGAAACCACGTTACTGAATCCGCTCACTCCCGAGTACGCGAGCCCCGAACAGGTTCGCGGCGAGCCGGTATCGACGGCCAGCGATGTGTACTCACTCGGCGTCGTCCTATACCAGTTGCTGACCGGACGCTCGCCCTATCCCGGCAGCAACACCACCGCGCACCAGCTGGCCCGGGCCATCTGCGACTCGGAACCCGTCCGCCCCAGTGTCGTCGTGCTCAAGCCCGATACCGCTCCGGCATCATCGTTGGAATCTGCTGCTAAGACCCGGGAAGATTCTCCCGCCAAGCTGCATCGCCGCCTCTCCGGCGACCTCGACAACATTCTCCTCAAGGCGATCCGCAAGGAACCCGAACGCCGCTATCAGTCGGTCGAACAGTTTGCCGAAGACATTCGCCGCCATCTCGAAGGGTTGCCTGTCACGGCGCGTCAGGACTCGTGGCCTTACCGGACCGGCAAATTCATACGCCGTCACACCGTGGTAGTGGCTGCCACGTTCCTGGTTATCGCCGCCCTCGCCATCGGCATGGCGACGACGCTGCGCGAGAAGCACATCGCCGAACGCCGCTTCAACGACGTGCGCAAGCTCGCGAATTCCCTCATCTTTGAAATTGACAATTCGATCGGCGACTTGCCCGGCTCTACCCCGGCGCGCAAACTGCTGGTCGAGCGAGCGCTCGAATATCTCGACAGTCTGAGTCGGGAGTCGAAGGGCGACGCATCGCTTCAGGCGGAACTGGCCACAGCGTATGAAAGGGTGGGAGATGTTTTAGGGTATCCGTACGGAGCCAACCTCGGGGATTTCGCTGGTGCGTTGCAGAGCTACCGCAAAGCTACGCCCATTCGTGAGTCATTGGCCGCAGCGAATCCCAATG
>Ga0210401_10007262_pt1 | contig 11131 bp, 7 predicted proteins | sample IncBWH32MmetaG_FD_150866 | JGI IMG/M metagenome (GOLD analysis project Ga0210401, IMG submission 150866) | Forest soil microbial communities from Barre Woods Harvard Forest LTER site, Petersham, Massachusetts, United States - Inc-BW-H-32-M | ecosystem: Environmental > Terrestrial > Soil >... | reverse complement strand
TGCCTGTTCATCCTCCAGCGTTGGGAGCGCAAGGTCAGCCAGGGGCAGGATGTCGTTGAAGGCGCGACGGGCGGTTGCCGAATCATCCCACCCGCGGGGACGGTAATTGCCGTCGAACGCCACCCGGCCGCCGTTGCGGCGCACGGCCTCCAACAGCTGGGTGAGCCGCGCCCTGCCGGCTTCTCCATAGAGCGACAGGCTGATGCCGGAGAGATAGAGCCAATCGAACCGGGACAGCCGCTCAAGCGCGGCGTCATCGGCGCGATCGAAGAATTCACGCGCCGGCGCACGATCGCGCCAGTACAGAAAGCTGCGTTCGCCGCGCGCATCGCGCTCGATCATGTAGAGGCCCGGAAGGCGGCCTGGCAAACACATGACCTCGTCTGTCTTAACACCTTCGGCCTGCCATGCCGCGAGCATGGCTTCGCTGAGCGGATCGTCGCCCAGAGCCGTGACATAAGAGGTGTCGACACCGAGCCGCGCGAGATAGAGCGCGGTATTGAGCGTGTCGCCGCCAAAGCCGCGCGTAAACAAGCTACTCGTGGCCGCTGAAAACTCAATCATGCATTCGCCGATGGAGGCGACTCTCATAGTCCTTTGTGAATGAACCTTCACATCGGCAACCCGCCAATTGCCGCGACAGCCGTCATCACGCCGCGGATCTCGGCAAGCCCCTTGAGTCGTCCGATCAGCGGGTAGCCCGGATGGGTGCCGCGCCCGATGTCGTCCAGCAGTTCATGGCCATGATCCGGCCGGAAAGGAATCCGCCAGTTCGAATGGCCGGCGTCCCTGCGGCGGGATTGTTCCTTCAATAAGGTCTTCACCACCGCGACCATGTCGACGTCGCCGCCGAGGTGATCTGCTTCCATGAAGGAACCGTCGGGAGCCTTGCTGACATTGCGCAGATGCGCGAAACGGATGTGCGGCGCGAAGCGCTCCGCCATTGCCGGCACGTCGTTCTGGTGGCCCGCGCCGAGCGCGCCGGTGCAGAAGGTGATGCCGTTGGCGACCGATGGACAGGCGTCGACGATGAATTGCAGATCGTCCGCCGACGATACGATGCGTGGCAGGCCGAACAGATCGCGCGGCGGATCGTCCGGATGAACGCAGAGACTGACGCCGCACTCTTCGGCCGCCGGGACAACTTCGCGCAGGAATCGCGCGTAGTTGGCGCGGAACTCCTCGCGCCCGATTCCATGATAGCGCGCCAGCATGCGACGCAGCCCGGGAACGTCGTAGCGATCGTAGGCGCCGGGCAGGCCGGCCATGATGGTCGCGAGCAGGCTGTCCTTGTCCGCTTCCGACGCGCTCGCGACCCATCGGCGGGCGCGATTGAGCACGTCGTCGGGATATTCGGCCTCGGCTCCGGCACGCTCCAGGATATAGCAGTCAAACGCAGCATAGACGACGGCATCGAAACGCAGCGCCGTGCCGCCGCCCGGCAGACCGTGCGCGAGCTCGGTTCGTGTCCAGTCGATCACCGCCATGAAATTGTAGCAAACGGTGGTCACGCCACAGCTGGCCAGGTTGCGCAGCGACTGCCGATAATTATCGAACAGGGAAGCGAGGTTACCCTCGCCCAGCTTTATCGCCTCCGACACCGGCAGACTTTCGACCACGCTCCAGCGCAATCCCAGCACGGGATCGCCGGCGATCATGTCCCGCCGCCGGGAGATCTCGTCTACGCTCCACACCACACCATAGGGAATGTGGTGCAGGGCCGTCACGATTCCCGAAGCACCCGCTTGCCGGATCTGCGGCAAACGAACGGCATCATCGGGGCCGAACCAACGCCAAGTCTGTTCCATAGCATCTTCTTTCCCGGAAAATAGCGGCCTTACCTCGCCCGGCGGGGCCGACGTCTCGCCTTCGCCACGACCTGCGTCGCGGCTTCTTCCTGGCGGACGAAGATCCCTTCGGCGCGGCGAAACACCTCACGCAGATGGCGGCGCATCGCCGCGACCGCCTGAGTTTCGCTGCAATCGGCCAGGCCGTTGAGGATTTCACGATGCTGCTCGATCAGCAGCGGAATGTGACCGGCGTCTTCCTGCAGGGTCAGGTGCCGAACGCGGTCGAAATGGATCTTGGTCTGGCGGATCACCTGCCAGACATCTTCATGCCGGCTGATCTTCGCGATCGCCTGGTGGAATACTTCGTCGCTGACGTAGAAGTCCGCGGGTGTGGCGGCACGTTCCTGCCGCTCGATGATGTCGCTTAGCTCCCGCAACGAGGTCGCATCGATGAAGCGGACCGCCTCGGCCACCAGCGCGCATTCCAGGTGCTCACGGATGAACTGGGCATGGCCGAAGGCCTCGCGCGAGATGGGGGCCACGAAGCTGCCGCTTTGGGGATAGATGCGGACGAGGTCAGCGTCGGCAAGCTTGATCAGCGCCTCGCGAACCGGCGTCCGGCTCACGCCGAGACGACGGCAAAGATCGAGTTCGCCCATCGGTGTCCCCGGCGACAACGCACCGCTGACGATCTCGTCCAGCAATCGTCCGTAGACTTGATCGGCCAACCGCCCGCTAGGCCTGTCGGCCGCAGCGGCTCTCATATTCTCAGGTTCTGACGTCACATCATCACCCATGTTCCCCGGTCCATATCCTTCTTCGCTTATCCTTCCACGCCGCACCGGCTGCCCGCTTGTCGATATCGCGCATCATGCCGCTGGCCCCGGATCACAGGAAACCGGTTGAAATCCAGGGAAACAGCACGATCAGCAGCAAGGCCACGACGAGCGCGGCGAGATGAGGCCAGACATACTTGATCACGTCATCGGGCGAGGCCCGTCCGATGGCGCAGGCGAGGTAGAAACCGACGCCGAACGGCGGTGTGAACAGGCCAAGCCCCATCGAAAACACCGCGACGATCGCGTAATGCACCTCGTTGACGCCCATCACCCGCGCGACCGGGAACAGCAGCGGACCGAACAACACGATGGCCGGCACGCCTTCGAGCACACTGCCGAGCACCACGAAGGCAAGCGCCGAGATTGCAAGAAAACCCAATCGTCCGCCGGGCACGCCGACCATCAGGTCGACCAGTTGCTGGGAGAATCCGGATTGCGTCAGGGCCCACGCCATCGCGGTCGCGGCGCCAACCACCAACAAGATCGCACCGGAGAGCGAGGCCGTATCGACCAGAATGGGATAGACCCGTCGCCAGTCGAAACAGCGGTAAAAGAACACGCCGACGATGACGGTATAGACGACGCCGATGGTTGCGACTTCCGTCGCCGTCGCGACCCCCTCTACCACGGCCGACCGGATCACGATCGGCAGGCCAAGCCCGGGCAGCGCCACCGCGAACAGCTTCAACTTCGCGGCAGCGTCAAAACGCTTGGCCGAACTCATATCTTCGCCACGGGTCTGCATGAACACCACGACGGCAAGCGCGATGAGGCCGACCACCGCCGGCAGCAGCCCGCCGGTGAACAGCGCTGCGATCGACACACCTGTCACCGAACCCACGGTGATCAGCACGATCGATGGCGGGATCGTCTCCGACATGACAGCCGAGGCCGAGAGTAGCGACACGAGATCGCCGTCGGAACTGCCGCGCTTCTTCATTTCGGGAAACAGGGCCGGCGCAATCGCGGCCATGTCTGCGGCCTTCGCGCCCGAAATGCCGGAGACCAGATACATCGCGCCCAGCAGCACATATTGCAGGCCGCCGCGCAAATGACCGATCAGCGAAACCAGAAAGGCGATCATCGCGCGTGCCAGGCCGGCGACTTCGATCAACGCGCCGAGCAGCACGAACATCGGCACCGCCAACAGCACCATGTGCGACATTCCCTCGCTGACCCGGCCGGGCACGATCAGGACCGGCACCGTCGTGCTGAACTGCAGATAGGCGACGGTCGCCAGCAGAAAGGAGAAGGCGATCGGCATGCCGATCACCATCGACACCGCGACCAGTCCCAAAAAGAAGATCAAGAGATTGTAGTTGCCGAGGTCTTCGAGGACAGGCGCTGCGGCGTACAGCCCCGCGCCCACCACCGCGACTAGCGCCAGGGAGCCGAAGATCTGCCATGGCGTCGAATGCTGGACCAGCTTGTCGATGGCGGTCATCAGCATCAGCACGATGCCGACAAGAATCGCGGCTTCGCGAAAGGCTTCGCTGATCTCGAGCACCGGCATTTGGCTGGGCAGATGGCTTTCCACGTGCTCCCAGGTCGGCATGAACAGGGCGACCAGCACCGTGCACACCAGCATCAAAGCCAAAGCATCGACACGGGCCCGCCAGGCCGGCGAAAGGTTGCGTACGAACGCGGTCAGGCGCATGTGTTCGCCGCGACGCAGAGCGACCACCGCGCCCAGCACCGCGAGCCAGACGAACAATATCGTCGCCAGCTCGTCAGACCAGGTGAATGGTGAGTTGAAGACATAGCGCGCCGTCGTCGCGGCACCGAGCAGCACCAGCTCGGCCACGACGATCACAGCCGCGGCCGCCTCGACCACATAGCCGAGCCCCTTGTCGAATCGCGCAAACAAACCATGTGACGGGGCCGGCGTGGCAGCTGTGATGTCCATGACGTTCATCCCTTTGGCCGATATCATAGCGCGTTCGCCCTGATCGAGTTTGCGATCGGGGTCGCTGGCGATCGCCTAAAGTTGGCCGACGGATTTTTCGAGGAGCGTCCAGGCCTCGCCGCCGAACTTCGCCTTCCAGTCCGCATAGAAACCGCCGGCGCGCAGGGCGTCGCGGAACGGCTTGGTGTCGACCTTGTTGAAGACGACGCCAGCGGCTTGCATTTCGCTGGCCGCCTGCTCGTTGAAGCGCAGGATGTCCTGACGCTGCTTCGTCGCAGCATCCGAGAGCGCGGCGGTAATGGTGGTGCGAACCTCCTCCGGCAGCGCGTTCCAGCGCATGGCGTTGGCGAAGATGTAATGGCCGTCCCAGATGTGTCCGGACAGCGACACGTATTTCTGGACTTCGTAGAGTTTGGCGCTCTGGATCAGCGCCAGCGGATTCTCCTGGCCGTCGACCACATGGGTCTGCAGCGCGGCATAAAGCTCGCCGAAATTGATCGGGGTCGGCGAGGCACCGAGCGTCTTGAACAGGCTGACCCACAATGGATTGCCCGGCACGCGGATCTTGAACCCCTTGAGATCGTCAGGCGTGACGATCGGCTTCGCGCTTGCGGTGATGTTGCGATAGCCGTTGTCGAGGCATTTCGGAAGCACATGGAGTCCGACTTTGCCGAACAGGCCTCGCACATGGTTGCCGAGATCGCCATCCATCGCCGACCAGACCTGGTCATAGCTCTCGAAGGCGAAGGCCACCGCGTTGATGCCGCCGGTCGGAACGACGGTCTGGTTCACACCCGACGTCGACATGAAGTCGAGCGCGCCGGAGCGGGTCTGCGTAAACATATCCGGCTCGCTGCCGAGCTGGCTGTTTGGATAGACCTGCAGGTCGACAAGACCGTTGGTCTGCTTCTTGATGACGTCCGAAGCTTCAATGATACGCAGCACGCCTGGATGGTTCGCGGGAAAGGCGGTGCCGTAACGCAGGCGATATTTGGCGGATTGCGCCCTTGCGGTCGGAAGCGTCGCCAAACCTGTAGCGAGCGCGGCGCCAACGAATGCGCGGCGAGAAATCTGCATGGATGACCTCCCTGGGGTTTCAATGCGCTCTTTTCGAGCATTCTTGGATTCTTTTCAGCTTATGAATGACATTAATGTATCCCAGTTATTTTTGCAAGGATTTTTATCCAATCCATTATTGATGAGCGTTTTACTATAGATAGTTGAGATATTCTGTAAATAAGAGGCTGTGATGATTATATTTCTTGTATCCTAGTTTTCGTTTTGCTAGACGATGAGCCCAAGGAGTCGAAAATCGGAGGAACGGCGGTGAAGAGCCTCGTGGTCGAGCGACCCGGCAGCCTGACAATCGAGAAACGTCCGCTGCCCAAGGCATCTGCGGGCGAAGTTCGCATCCGCGTGGAGCGCGCCGGCATTTGCGGCTCCGACGTTCACATCCTGCACGGCAGCAATCCCTTCGCGCGCTATCCGCGCGTCATCGGGCACGAGTTCTTCGGCCGGATCGATGCCAGTGGCGAAGGCGTCGCGGCGCGTGTCGGCGCCCGCGTGGTGGTCGATCCCGTGATCGGCTGCGGCCGCTGCTATCCCTGCTCGGTCGGCCGCCCCAATGTCTGCGCCCAATTGCAAGTGCTTGGCGTTCACCGCGACGGCGGATTTTGCGAATTCGTGTGCGTGCCCATTGGCAACATTCATCTTCTGCCCGACAGCATTAGCGACGACCAAGCCCCGCTGGTCGAGCCGTTCTCGGTCGCCGCCAACATCACCGACCATACGCAAGTCTTTTCATCCGACATCGCACTGGTTTATGGCGCCGGCCCGATCGGGCTCACGGTGGTACAGCTGCTGAAGAACGTCTATGGCGTGCGTGAGTTGATTGTCACCGATCGCATCGATGCACGGCTAGAGGCTGCACGGGCCAACGGAGCCGATCGCGTCATCAACACCGCTCGCACCGCTCTGCCTGCGGAACTCGCCACCAGCGGAACGCAGCCCACGCTGCTGATCGATGCCGCCTGCCATCCGAGCATCCTCGGTGAAGCGATCGAGATCGCCTCACCCGCGGCGCGCATCGGCATCATGGGCTTCTCGGGCGATCCCTCGACCATCATTCAGCAGAAGATCACCAGCAAGGAGCTCGCGATTCATTCGTCGCGGCTGAACTGCGGCAAATTTGCCAAGGTGATTGATTGGTTCGCGACCGGCAAACTGCATCCCGAGCGGCTCATTACCCACCGCTACGGCATCGACAACTACGCCACGGCCTTTCATACCTTCGAGCACAATCAGACCGAATGCTGCAAGGTGCAGTTGACGTTCTGACGGAATGCGTCCGCTGCTGACTGGCGCTTCGCGGAGAACCCTGATGGATCGTCTCTCCAACGCAACGCTGGATCGCCTGCCCAAGTCGATTCAAAAGCCCCGTTACGAGCGCTCTGCGATCGCAACCGGCATCGTTCATCTCGGCCTCGGCGCCTTTCACCGCGCGCATCAGGCTGCCTACACCGACACATTGCTCGCGGACGATCCACGCTGGGGCATCCTCGGCGTGTCGTTGCGCTCGGCCGACACGCGCGATGCGCTCCAGTGCCAGGACGCGCTTTACACCGTCTCGGCTTCCGACGGCGGCAATGTACAGCGGCGCGTGGTCGGCGCGTTGACCGGTCTCATGGTCGCCCCCGAAGATCCGGCCGGATTGATCAGCCGCCTGGCAGATCCCCCCGTGCGCATCGTCTCGACCACGGTGACCGAGAAGGGCTACAGCCACGATCCTGCCACGGGCGCTTTGCGTGAGGACGATGTCGATATCCGCCACGATCTTCTTCATGGCGACCGGCCGCGCACTACGCTCGGCACCATCATCGGTGGCTTGAAGCACCGACGCGCCGCAAATATCCCGCCCTTCACCGTGCTCGCCTGCGACAACCTGCCGAGCAACGGACACACGCTGCGCGGGTTGGTGATCCGTTTCGCAGAGCTCGCCGATCCAGAACTGGCGAAATGGATCGCCGATGAAGTGCGCTTTCCGTCGACCATGGTCGATCGTATCGTGCCGGCAACAACCGACGATGACCGCGCCAGCGTCGCGGCCGCGTTGGGACTCGATGACGCCCGGCCGATCATGACCGAGCCGTTCACCCAATGGGTAATCGAAGATGATTTCGGCGTTGGCCGCCCGGGCTGGGACCAGGCCGGTGCAACCTTCGTCGGCGATGTCGCGCCCTATGAACTGATGAAGCTACGCCTGCTGAACGGCGCCCATTCCACGCTCGCCTATCTCGGTTACCTGATGGGGCGCGAGACGGTTGCCGCCGCGATGCAGGAGCCCGGCATCGCCCGTCTCATCGAGGAGATGATGCGGCTCGAGGTGACGCCGACCTTGCCGGCGCTGCCAGACTTTGACGTCGCAGCTTATTGCAAATCATTGCTCAACCGCTTCCGCAATCCGGCGTTGCAGCACCGCACTTGGCAGATCGCGATGGATGGATCGCAGAAACTGCCACAACGCCTGCTCGAGACCATCCGCGGCCGGTTGGCAAAAGGACAGCCGATCGACCGGCTTGTGCTCGGCGTTGCAGCCTGGATGCGCTACGTCACAGGCATTGACGAGAAGGGACAGCCGATCGACGTTCGCGATCCGCTCGTACAACGTTTGAAGGCGCTTGCCGACGAGGCGGGTCCGGTCGCAGCGCGGCTCGCTCCGGCACTATTTTCGGTTCGCGATGTATTTGGCACAGATCTGCCGGCCGATCCGCGCTTTACGTTGAGGGTCGAAGCGGCGCTCGACCAGATATTCACCATCGGCGCTCGCGCGACCGTTAATCGATTGCAGGGGATTGTGCCCTTCGATACATGCAATTCCGATCAATAATCGAATCCCACGATACTGTTGGGCATGGACGGCTGCTTTGCGCCAGAAGCGGTCGTTCAACAACTGATAAGCTTTCAATTTTTTGCGCATCGGTCGCGACTGACTCCATTTTATGCCTGTCCTTTTCGGTCCCCGACTCCGGTTTTGTGAGTCTCCTATGGCGGGTTCAACTGGTCAGCGCAACACACCAATCTGTCCGATCGCAGACTTGGTGACCGTATCGCATGGAAAATTGCAGGCCCGACGCGCGATGATGGGTAACGAACACGTCGTTGAAGATCACCACTCCGACTGACAGGCCGTACCTGGCGGAGAATTTGTCGGAAGCTTCCGTGCCCGCGGGGGCACGTTCAAATCGAAGAGAACTGCAGCCGTTAGGAGACGCCGTCGCCAGTGATCTGGATACACGTCCCGGCCGACCTCACCAGATACTGGTAGCAGCAGCGCGCGCCCCGTTCACAGTATATCCGGGACAGCCCGACGCGCGTGTTGCTAAACAATCAAGCGACTGATAGATTAGTGATAATCTTTTGAAGCTGGCATGGCCGTTTGGCCTTGGTTCTTGCCCGAAAGTCGATCACGATGCCGACTGCGTGCCCGAGGGCGCTCAAAGGATCCGGAGCTGTGCGCACGGCGCTACCGGCCACGATCCCGAACGACCCTTGTCCAACATTTCAGATTTTTATTATGCGGAACGTCAGCCGCCGTGGTTATCGCGGCGCACCCGGCGTCAAGGAGTAAGACAGCAAATACGTTCCAACTCGGAGCAAAAGACTCCGTGGGAATACAAATGAGGGGAGTAAACAAATGGCTATCCATGCAACGAGTGTCGGTACAATTCCTTCCGCTGAAAAGGAGCCAATCGCCGTCACAAAGCTGTTCTCCAAGATCGGTTGGCGGATTCTACCCTTCCTGATTCTTTGTTACATGATCGCGTTTCTGGATCGCATCAATATCGGATATGCCCAGCTTCAAATGAAGCAGACGCTGACTTTCAGCGATGCGACATACGGTTTCGGCGCGGGCATATTCTTCGTCGGCTACTTCTTGTTCGAAGTACCCAGCAACCTGCTGCTTGAGCGCATCGGTGTTCGCAAGACCCTGCTACGCATCATGTTCACGTGGGGCGTTGTCGCGTGCGCCATGGCGTTCGTGCAGACGCCGCTGCAATTCTATGTCGCCCGGTTCCTGCTTGGCGCGCTCGAAGCGGGCTTCTTCCCTGGCATCATTCTCTATCTGACGTACTGGTACCCTTCGGCGCGGCGCGGCCAGATCATCGCGATGTTCATGACCGCGACCGCCATCGCGTCCGTGATCGCCGGTCCGCTTTCCGGCGCAACGATGAAGTATTTCAACGACATCGAAGGCTGGCATGGCTGGCAGTGGCTCTTCATTTCCCAGGGCTTGCCGGCGTCAATCCTCGGTCTTGCCGCCTACTTCTATCTTCAGGATAAACCTGAAGACGCCAAGTGGCTGAGCATCGAGGAAAAAACGGCTCTGCGCTTCCAGCTTGATCACGATCATAAGGACGTCGAGTCAGCGCACCACGCCGGATTCTTCCAGATGCTGAAAGATCCGAAGGTCTACGGACTCGCTTTCACCTACTTTCTGCTGCTGGGCGCGACCTACACCATGGTGTTCTGGATTCCCTCGCTGATCAAAAGCTGGGGCGTGGCCGATCTGTTGCACGTAGGTCTGCTTGCCACCTTGCCGCAGATCGCGGGCATCATCGGCACGATTCTGATGGGGCGTCACTCGGACAAGACCAGAGAGCGGCGATGGCACTACGCCACCTGCGTGGCCGTCGCAGCGATTGGCCTTTTGGCCATCACATTTTCCCAGGGCAACCTGCTGGCATCGATCATAGGCCTGACGCTCGCCGGCCTCGGGTTCATTTCGGCGACGCCATTGTTCTTCACCACCACCACCGAGTACCTGTCCAAGGCAAGTGCTGCCGGCGGCATCGCGCTCATCAGCAGCCTCGGCAATCTCGGTCCGGCTGTCGCACCTTCCCTCACGGGCTATATTGCCGCGACGACCGGCAACTCTCTCTACAGCACGTATCTTATTGTGGGAGCCTACCTGCTGTCCGGCTTGCTGTTGCTGATAATCGTAAGGGCTGCGGACCCAAACGAGGTCCTGAACGAACCAGCTGTCGCGTCCTAAGGCAGCCGTCCGCCGGTCCTGATGGTTCAAGGTGCAAAAAGCGGCACCGCATCATGCGGCGTCAGCTTTTTGGGGAGGTTCTTGAAGTCCGTACTCGCCCAAGTCTTGCCCTACAGCACGAGCCTCAGGCCGTCGTGGCCAATCCACCGTCGACCGGAATGACCGCACCGCAGACGAAGCCGCTGGCCCTCGAGGCGAGGTAGATGGCAATGCCAGCGAGATCATCCGCATGTCCCATGCGTTTCATGGGCGCGTCATCGACGACCTCCTTCGCACCATGCTCATCGATCGCGTCCGTCATTTTCGACGGGAAGTAACCAGGCGCAATCGCATTAACCGCGATGTGCTTCGGCGCGAGGAACTTCGCCATGATGCGCGTGAGATGGTTCACGCCGGCCTTCGACGCGGCATAGGAGTAGGCTTCGAGATGCGACGTCCTGATGCCCTCGATCGAGCCAATGTTGATCACCCGCGAATAGGAATTCGCCGATCCCGCCGCTTCCAGGAGATCGAGCAGACTCTGGGAAGCGGCGGGATCGGCGAA
>Ga0210401_10007261_pt1 | contig 11133 bp, 10 predicted proteins | sample IncBWH32MmetaG_FD_150866 | JGI IMG/M metagenome (GOLD analysis project Ga0210401, IMG submission 150866) | Forest soil microbial communities from Barre Woods Harvard Forest LTER site, Petersham, Massachusetts, United States - Inc-BW-H-32-M | ecosystem: Environmental > Terrestrial > Soil >... | reverse complement strand
AAGCAAGCTGGCCATCAAGCGAGTGAGCGCGAGCGCGGCGATTAGGCCGAGCCCCAGCCCCAGCGCCGCCAGGCGGCCTCCTTCGAAAAACACTTGTCTCAAAACGTCCGCGGACGACGCACCCAGCGCCATGCGGATACCGAATTCCTGTGTGCGCTGCGTCACGGCATAGGCCATCACGCCGTACACACCGACCGCGGCCAGCACAAGCGCCAGCACCGCAAAGGCAACGAGGAGAGAAAGATTCAGCCGCGGCTGGGCAATGGAATTCGAGACGAGCTGATCCATCGTGGCGATGTTGTAGAGCGGAAGGCCCTTATCAATTGCGAAGACCCGCTCGCGGATCGCACTGGTCACACTGGTTGGGTCCAGCGAAGTCCGCACTGCGAGCGTCATATCGCGAGGGACGTAAACTCCGTAGAGCGGCTGCTCGTGCGGGAAGTAAATCTGTTCCCGGCCTTCAACGTCGAGCGCATAGTGTTTCACGTGCCCTACCACGCCTACGATAGTGCGCCAGCGCGGCGCTTGCGGCTTGACGTTGGGAATGGTATCGACTGCCACGCGCTGGCCGATGGCATCCCCATTTGGCCAAAAGCGGCGTGCGAAACTCGTATCCACCACGGCGACGAGCTGCGCGCCCGCGTCATCCGCATCGCTCGGCAACCGCCCTCGGACAAGCGGAATCTGCATCGCGTGAAAGTATTCGGGTGTGACCGCGCGTTGGTCGATTTCCATGTACGGAACATTCCCCAACTGTTGCAGTCTGGGAATGTCTGGGAGAGAAGTGTCCTCGAAGAAGACCGAGCCGGAAGTATAGGAATCCGTCAGCGGCATTTGCGAAACCGCGCCGGCGGATTGGACACCCGGAACCGTTTTCACGCTTGCCATGAGCTGCGTATAGAACTTCTGTACCGGCGCGCCATCCGGGTAGGTTTTCTCCGGCAGTGAGAGCTCCATCGTAAGCAAGTGTTGCGTTTGGAAGCCGGGTGAAACTTCGAGCAGACGGCTAAAGCTGCGGATCAAGAGGCCCGCCCCGACGAGCAGCAGCACTGCCAATGCGAGCTCCGAAACTACCAGCCAACTGCGCAAATGCCGGCTTCCTCCAGCGGCCGAGGTGCCGCGCCCAGCTTCGTTCAGCGATTCGCGCAGATCGGTTCGCGCAACGTGCCAGGCGGGCGCAAGGCCGAAGAACAGCCCTGTTAGCAGCGAAACGCCAAACGTAAACGCAAGCACCACAGCGTCGAGATGGACTTCGTCAATGCGCGGAGTGTTAGCCGGAACAAGCGACCGAAGCGCGCCAACGCCCCAGTAGGCGAGCACCAGCCCAAGCAAGCCACCGGCAAGCCCCAGAATCATGCTCTCGGTAAGCAATTGCCTTACAAGCCGCGCGCGTCCAGCCCCTAACGCCGCTCGGATAGCAAGCTCCTTTTCGCGTGCGGAAGCCTGGGCAAGCAGTAGATTTGCCACGTTGACGCAAGCAATGAGAAGCACGAACGCAACGGCACCCAACAGCACAAGCAGAGCCGGACGAAGCCTTCCTACAAGCTGCTCTTTCACCGGCACCATGTACAGGTCGAAGTCTTGCTCCCCTCCGCGGCCGTAGTTGCCGGGATACGCGCGCCGGAGATCATCCCCGAGCCGCGTGAGCGCGCTCAAAGCTTGCGCGGAATCGACACCCGGCTTCAGACGTGCGACGACGTGAAGGTAGTGGTTGCCGCGATCATCCGGTTTGGCACGATTCAGCCCAAGTGGAATCCAGAGGTCCTGCTTGCCGCCGAGAGAAAATTGCTTGGGGAGAACACCCACGATCGTGTAAGTCTCGCCGTCGAGCTGAATCGATTCGGTTACGATGTTCGGGTCGCCGCCAAACTGGCTTTGCCACAGCGCATAGCTGAGCAGGGCGAAGTGAGAATGTCCGGGCTGGTCTTCGTCGGCACCGAAGCTGCGGCCGAGGAGTGGCGTAATGCCGAGCAACGGAAGTACGCCCGCCGTGGCGCTGGCTGCGGAAACCTGTACGGGCCGGGCATCGGCGCGAGTTAAGTTCGCGCTGCCACCCAGCGAATACGCCGCAATCTGCGAGAACGACTCATTGTGATCGAGCAAGTCCCAGTATTCGGGCTCGGAGATACTGTTCTGCGGAATGCCTTGCTTCTCGAATTTTCCCCAAACGTTGACGAGCGCAGGCGAATCCCTGTACGCGAGTGGACGCAGGAGGACGGCATCCACCACGCTGAAGATTGCTGTGTTCGCACCGATGCCCAGGGCGAGAGTGAGCACGGCAACCGTCGTGAAACCCGGCGACTTCGCGAGCATTCGCAGCCCTTGTCGCAAGTCCTGCCAAAGGGTTTGCATAGATACACCCCCAGAGTCTGCCGGACTTAGGCGCAGATATGATTCCGAACCTCCTCTTTGTTAAGTCCCTGTGTTGTCTGAGCTTATCAGTTTCTAATAGAAAGTGCGGTTCCGGAATTGTCCGCTTGCGGGAAAAGCTGTAGCGGAATCGGACAAACATCTACGTGCAGATTCCCAACTTTTTGCTCATCCAGACTTGCGGATCATAGTCCAGAAACGGCGTTCGAGGACGCCACATGTCAGTGGTTTACACGGAAAGCGCGGCGGCAGTTCTCATCCACCTTCTTTTTGATGTCCTGTTTGTCTGGACTTTCCGGACCCACCGATAAATCCGCGAGGGTGTGCCCGTAAGCGGAGAGGTTCTCAAAGCAGAAGAAGATAATCTCGTGTTTGTGTTGCGGATCGGAAGGTCGAGCAAACCGGGCCATGACGAGTTCTGGTTCCAGAACATACCCATGAGCCGTAAGGAATCGTTGCGTAACGTCTGCCTCCTTGCCCGGTTCTTCGCGGATAGTGGCAGCGTGGTCGTCCAAGATCACCGAATGCTGATATTCGAAGCTTCCGAGCCTCGCAGGGTTCGTAATTCTGTACTTGTACGTGTCATCTGAGGAGGGAAGGAAGCCCTCCTGTTGAACGATGAACATCTGCTGAATGTGCTTGTCATGAGTCGCGCGAACAAATACATAGCGAGTCCCCGCAGCCAGATTGTCGATGGTAAATGGCAGTTCCCCAATATAGTCCAACCTTTTGTCGACGTTCACGCGGATCTTGGGATTATTCGGTGATATGAATGTGTGGTGTTCGACATGGGACGGTGGTTCTGGATTGGATGCAGGTTCCGCAGAGTCCGGCGTGAGAGCAACGAAGCAGGTAAGTCCTACACCTATCCCAAGAGCAGGCATCCAGTGTTTGGCAGTCATTCGCACTTTACCCTCAAAATAACAAGGCATTGTATCAGCGCGTTCACCACTCCCTGTGAGATGCTCTTGCCGAAGAATCCACATTTCCGCACCGACCTTGAGCCACAGGCCCGATTAACGCAGCGCAAATCGGGCAGCTGGAACAATTCAGGCATTAAATCGTTCCTCGCGCCTGTGGTCTGGAAAAACATCGACAATTGGGGTTCTGAAACGGTGCACTCTACTGGTTCTCATCGAAACGGGAAACGCTGGACGGCTGGACAAGGCTTGCCCCCATGTCCTTTCGCCCGGTGGCGCTTGATTTCGACGTATAGGTTTTCTCGTTGTTGCTGGACTTCCTCTCGCGCTTGCTCACTGTGCAACAAAGAGGGACTGAGAGTATTCAGTTTGTTGTTCAATGCGATGAGCTGATTCACAAGATCGTCTTTCACTTGGCAATGGTTTCCCGATGTCATATGGACAAGCCTCAACGTTATTAGACGCACGATTGACTTAATTCGACTCGAAATACGCCGTACCTTCCGATTACTTCACGGGTTCGATCTCACGTATGCGCCACGTTTTGTCGAAGAACGGCTTCTTCGGGCTATAGAGACGCAGAATCGTCCTGTGGCTCGCCAACATGTCATCGCCCGCGAGGAGCCTTAAGAATCAGCAACATCCAGTTCGAAGCTGAGAGATGGGAGGTTAAGCAGGAAAAGCATGAAACATTGTTACATGCCCTGTGGCTGGGGAAATAACAATTCGCCAGGCACGCGTGCAAGCTGACGGTCCGACGGTGAGGACTGGCCCTTTATAGAACCCGCTAAAGCCCGCGGCGCCGTAGGCCATCATCTCAAGGTCTCAGCATGATGAAACTGGCGATAGTGAAGTAAATGACGAGTCCGGTCACGTCCACCAGGGTTGCCACGAACGGAGCCGAGGCACTCGCTGGGTTAAGGCCGAATCGCCGCAGAATGAACGGCAACATCGACCCGGCGATTGTCCCGAAAGCAACCACGCCAATCAGGGCACAAAAAATTGTCAGCGCCAGAATGGGCGTTTGTGTGCCATAGGTTCCGAAGAGTTTCTGCCAGACAAAGATGCGCGTGAGTCCGATCGTGCCGAGAATTACGCCCAGCGCGAGGCCGGAAATCAACTCCCTACGGATAACTCGAAACCAGTCGCGCAACTTCACATCTCCCAGCGCCATGGCCTGAATAATGAGAGAAGTCGCCTGCGATCCGGAATTTCCTCCGCTGCTGATAATCAGTGGCAGAAACAGGGCCAGGACAACCGCTTTGGCTATCTCTTCTTCAAAGAAGCTCATCGCAGTTGCGGTGAACATCTCTCCTACAAAGAGGATGGCAAGCCATCCCGCGCGTTTCCGCACCATCTCAAGCAGCGAGGTGTGCATGTATGGAGTATCGAGTGCCTCCATGCCGCCGATGTTCTGGATGTCGCGGCTGGCCTGTTCTTCAACTACGTCCACGATGTCATCCACGGTCACAATGCCCGCCATGCGACGATCTGCCTCGAGCACAGGAACGGCCAGCAATCGGCTGTCGCGCACCACCCTGGAAACCTCCTTCTGGCCCGTCTCCGGCGTGACCGAGACCAGGTCTTTCGTCGTCATGACCTCCTGCACGAGTTTGCCCGGATCGGCCGTAAAGAGCTGGCGCAGCGAGACCACGCCGAGCAGGTGTTGTTCCTGGTCCAGCACATACGCGTAATACATTTGGACAACAGTCGGGGCCTCCTTCCGCAAATAAGAGATCGCGACATCGACGGTTGTGTCAGGCCGCAATCGCGCGAACCGCGGATTCATCAGGCCGCCGGCCTCATCCTCCTTGTATGCGAGCAGGGCAATTACTTCTTTCCGTGTGGGCTCGTCCAGCAGGGCGAGCAACTCTTCGCGCCATTCGGGACCGGCTTGCTGGATAACGTCCGCCGCATCGTCAGGCGCGAGCAGCCGTATCCAGACGTGTCGCTGCTCCTCAGGCAGACCTAGCAGCAAGAAGCATTGGTCATGGGCGCTGAGCGCGAGGAAAAAGTCCGCCTTCTCGCCAGTATGTAATTCACGAAACTGCTTCAAACGCTGCTCGTGGGACAAGTACGGCCAGCGATCCCAGAGTTGATCCGTTGCAGTTGCCAGTTGGGTGGTCATTTCGATTCCGCCTCAGAATTGATTGTGCAGACGATGGCCCGGCCACTCTAGCATGACGACAACTGTTCTAGAATTACGAGCGTCTGGCGATTAATCCGGTTTCGAGGATATCACTCTCGCTGGAATGGTTCGATTCATCATCGCGGATGTAACCGACCCAAAGAGTATTCCGCAGGAATCAAATTGAATTAGGTTATAGCCGCGAGTTGACGACATTCCTTCACAGGCGCCCATCAGAGGAAATCTGGCCGCCGTTCGAACTCCGCCATCGACAGGGCGAGGTGGGTAGCATGGCAACGAAGGGTCGAGAGCACCGCGAGAAGGCGTGGAGAAACGCGAAGAAGATCTGCCAACTCAATGCTCGGCAGGTCGGGATGGCGCGCGCCCTTGGCATGAATCCGAACAAACTCCCCAGCCTGCGTCCCAGCCACCAGCAGCACTGGAAGCTCCCCGTGGGCACGTTCATCGAAGCGTGCTACTGGAAGCGGTTCGGCGGCGATCCCCTCGACCAACTGCCACATAAACCGAAGCCGGGCCCGTGCAAGATTCTGACCCCGAGACGAGACGCGGACGCGCCGAAACGCATCACGGATGTGGTGTGGCAGGTGGAGAATCTGGTCTGCTATCTCATGAATCTCGCTGACGATCTGCAGGCATGGCTCGCGCAGGGCGTGGCTCCCCCAGAGGTGCTGGCGCGGGTGCCCCGGGAACTGCGGGAGATCGCCGAGGCGCTCGAGACCGGAGTGCCAGTGTCGCCGATACCAGCGATTCCGGGGCCGCCCTGCCAGCCGCGCCACGCGCCGTCGCGGCAAGAGGTCCGGGAGCGCAAGTCCGATGACGAGATCCCGTTTTGAGCTGCCTGGTGTTCGAACTCCGCAATGTATCTTTTTCGCGCGCTGTCTTGCCCCCGTCTGTACACTTTAAGACATTCACCAGCGCGGCAGGCACGATACGTGCCTTGCCTGTTGTCAGTAGCCCAAAAATCGGCTAACCGCGTGCTCGCTTTTTGCGTTTACGAACGAGGAAAAAAATGAGAACCGCCATCCCTGCCGTAATCAGCCCGGCAACCATGATGAGTACCGGATGTCCATGCTGAGTGATTACCGTGAGCACCTGGTGTCCATAATGGGCGGCCAGGTACGCGAGGAGGGAGTATCGGACAATTCGACCGAGCGTCAACGCTACCAAGAATTTTTTCACGGAATATTGCATTGTGCCGGCGGCAACGAGAAATAGCACCATCGGCGTTGGCGGAGGCAGCAAGGCGGCGATGGCGATAGCCCCAAAGCCCCATCGCCCGAAGATTCTGTAAACCTTCTTGAGCCTCTTGGCCGGGAACTTGCGTTCAAGTGTTTCCGTCCCTCCTTTGCGAGCAAGTTGGTAGGTGACGTAGCCTCCGATCACCGAACCCACCGTGGCCATCGAGGCGTAGTAAAACCATAACTCGTGCTGGCGCGCCGACAAGATGATCGTCAGCACATCCATGCTTCCCGGGAGCGGAATTACGGAGCCGTCGAGCAGCCCGAGCGGGATAAAGCCCAATCCGCCGAGATGGAAGATCCAGCGCCGCATGCTGCGTGCCGCTGTGGGTGCTACGATCGCGAGAATTTGGCGAGTTAGCATTTAGAGTTGGAGCCAGCATCCATTCTCGCACGCGTAACACCGAGAGGATCCCGACCCCATCGCGCCCAGCAAATGGTTTTTCACTGCCTTGGCAATGGGCATTTCATGTATTAAAGCATTCATTGGTCTATGGTGCTTGAGGAGTCCGAAGGATGAGAGGAATCAGAAGAGCCTTTGCGTCGAGACGCTACGGCTAAGGAGAGGTTGACGATCTTGGTGCACATCACTTCGCCGGAGGCGACCAGCTTGACGCGACGGCCCTCTGCGGAATTGTTCGATGCCATGGGCCGAGACTTACCGCAACAAGGCACGCAGTCCGTCACTTTACCTCAACACGAACAATATCAACTCCCCGGCGAGTGATTCTGACCTGCGCGTCGTCGTGAATGTATCCGCGATTCCATGCGGAATTGAAAACAATGGAATCCCGAGGCACTGCCATAGTGAAAAGACTCTCCACCTACACTGAAACTCTCAACAGGATGTCCGCCGGGGTCCTCCTTCTCAACTAACACCGAAATGTCGCCTTCACCAACTGAATGTCGTCCGGAACAGCAGTGGCAACGCATTCAATCTACTGTCGTCGCGAGTAACCACCACGATTCTCGGAATGCAGCTCGGGATCGCGTTTACTTGTCTATTTCGCATCTCCGAATCTCAATCGGCCAAGAATAAGAGAATCCGCGGATTGCGTCTGTTCGAATTGGCACACCTTGTTGTTAGTTCACTTCACGAGTCTAATTTGCCAGTGCTCTTAGGTTCTCCCGTTGCAAACTGTTTTCTCGGTTGGCATAAGTAGAGGCGCATGCAGGCGGCGGGGTGCTCAATACAGCCCATCTGTGGAAACGCAGAGAGCTTCTCAGATGCGGTTCCCAATAAGGGCGATCCCCGAAAACCTCGAGCTTTGCTGGTGCGTGCAAAAGAGTACAGATATTTGTGCTGGTTGTTCTTATCCTGTTCATGCAGTCTGTGAGAGATAGTTGTCCAGGCATACAGAAGCGAGCAATCTGAGAGACTACGATGGAAGAGCTCGCGAGAGACCGTCCAGATCGAGCGGGAAGCAAATCGTGGAGCCCACAGCTATTGTAACTGAGCCGGTAATTGTCATGGCGACTGCACTGACTGGTACAGCCAATCAAATAGAGTGGGGTGAGCAAATCAAGGCGCGGGTCGGCAAGGAATTTGATCGCGTTGCGAATGCGATGAGATCGGCAGCCCGCAAGCAGGAGGACCTGGACCGAACGGATACTTTGGGATTGGTCGCGATCCTGGAAGAGAAACGTATGGAGGTAATGGCGAATGATCGGGCTGGGTACTTCATACATGATTGGCAAGAGTTGGGCGATCAGGTTCGACACATGGTCGTGACAGATCCACGGTATGCAAAGGTCATGATTAGGCAGGCAGCACGAAGGCGCGGTGCGTGAAAATTCACCCATTTAGTCTTCCTCGCGAGTGCCCATGAAAACTTACTATCGCGCTCTTCCTCAAACCGTCGTTGGTCCCCCAAACAGTCATCACGTGGGGGAATTCCAAGAATCATTCTGCTGGGTCTCCGGTTTCAATGAGGCCAGTAGGGGTTCGCTTGATTGCGTTCAGGTGACGCAACGAAGGTTGAAACAGCGGCACTGTTTGGAAACGACACTCGTCGAGGTCAAGGACGAAAAGTTGATGACACCCATGTACGTCATTTCTTTGGAGAGGTAGAAGAGGGCAACTCCTCGCCGGCTAGATCGTCCCCGCAGGCGTTTCCAGGGTGTTCTGCTGAAGGCGATAAAGCTCGTGTTCAGATTGCTAGAGTGTTGCGAAAGCTGCAGGCGAGTACAATTCCATTTTTCCAAAATCCTACCCTGCTTTACTGCTTCGGGTTCGTTGTGCGTCTCCCAGCCTGCCCGGACCATCGACCGATCCCGAAGTTCCATTGCGCACATGCAGACTGTCATTCTAGAAATCGATGTCCTGCCACCTTAAGCGGCTCCGGATGTTTGACACATGACAGTGGTTCACCGCCCTTTTGACGTTCAGCCCCAATCAGCAGACCAATCTCTAGGGAAACTGCCAGGGCAAATGGCGAAAGCGGTTGGGAAGTTATGGCGAGAGTCTCCCGGAAACCACCGGGTGGGCCTTCCTCCGGTGCGAGACATAAGGAATGACGTACGCGGCACCGCACAGTCCCATCAGCCAAGAGGCTCGAGCTTGATAGCGATCATTAACATTTGACAGCGCCCCAGTTGCCAGGGCGTTTGCAAACAAGAAAATCGATGTCACAACAAAGAGCTGATTAGCCATTCTTACCCGGAGACGCTTTGTAAACAGCGCTATCAGGCTGACACCAAAAGAGCACCAGAACACAGCGGCGTAAACGGGTGTCACTCTATACGCATCCATCGCCAATTTGCCAATCGATTGCCTGGAAAGCAAATATCTCGGTACATCCCCAGGATAGAGCTCCCGAAAGCCTTCGAACTCCGGGCCGCTTCGAATGGGATAATTTCCTGAACCGGCAGTGAACGCGAAAAACTGACGGAACATCTGCCTAACACACTCTACGATGAATCGTACCGGGTAGTGACGAATAGTTGCGGACACGATTCTGCTCGCCTCATCACTTGCCCCGCTCCAGCCACCCATTTCTTTCAGCAGTGGATGCCGGCCCCATACAAACTCTTCCGAAGTCTTGGGAAGGTTGTGGAGATATTTGCACGGGGTGAACTGCTCGATTCCGCACCGTTGTTGCAGATAATCGGCGGCCAAGCCGCTCTCGATCAGCCTGCCGAGCAGGAAGACAGGTTTTCCCGGAGAGAGAGTAAGTCCAAAGCCCGAGCGCCAGTTCGAAAGCGCAAGTAGGGCAGTAATGGCCATTATTGGTAAGAACACACACGCGACTATCCCTTTTATTGTTCGAGTGGGCCAAAACTCCCGGAACGCGTCAAAGGTCCGCAAAACGAAAATTGCCAGCAGAAGCAGCGTTACTGTTAGCAGGTGCGTTATGTGAGTTCCAATCGAAATGCAAAGCACAGCAGAAATGAGAACTGTTCGTTCGAGGGAGATCTTTGAATCATACAGAAGCAAGAAAAGTGAGAGGAGAGACAAGCCGGTGAACACATCAGGCATGATCTGACCTACGAACCAAGGGAGTGTTGTTCCGAAGGCTAGAAACACCATCAGTCCCAGAAAAACCAGGCCACCACGCTCTGACGGCGCAGTTTGCCGGACAATTAAATTGAACACCGAACGCAGAATAAAAATCACAATGAAAGACTGAGCTATCACGACCAGCCAGGGAGAGGTTCCGCAGCTTACAAGCCGGATAAAAATGCTGTAGCTGATCGTCCGATAAATCGGTGGCTGCAAATCGAAGCTTACCCAGAGATATTGCCCGGAGTCGGGGTAGAAGACAGGATAACCATTGAAAAAGGCGACCCAGAGGAGCATGTAACTCGAGATCGCAAGCAGAAGAAAGTATTTTACCTCTTGCGGAAATGCCGACGGGCTATTTTTAGGCTGTGAAGATGGGCTAGTAGTAGACAATGGCGACTCTCCGCGACGACGTGTCAGCAGTTCCTAATCTTGCTTCTGGTGGGGATGGCACCAAGTCTGTACTGCGGCCGACACGGACTGCCTTCCGGGCAATGGCAAGCTGAGGCGGAAAATCACTCGAGTACTTGCTCATGGGATCAGCCCGAGAACGTTATCTCACGGATGTTGCGAAGTTTCTACGGCAATGGTGCATCTGCGGGATTTGTTGGGAGGGCGGATGAACGAAGGCCAATACCTACTGTAATGTGGATGATTTAGCCAGGACGACAAATGGGCCGACAAATGGGCGGCAACCCCTTGTTGAGTCCCGACACGCCTCGAATTCCCTCCGTGTACTGAACAGAACAGAGGAATCGAGCCGGAGGTGCAATCTCTCACTGATGGAAGCGTTCCCCTCAACGGGACTGCGCAAGGTGTGATGACCCATTTGTCTCTGGGAATGGGGTCAAACTCAAAGACTATTCTATGTCTCAGGAATGGCATAGGTGTAGAGAACCGCATCCTGAGAGCCCAATTCAAAGGCGGGTTTTGCGCCAACCATTGCGGCAATTT
>Ga0210401_10007257_pt1 | contig 11143 bp, 11 predicted proteins | sample IncBWH32MmetaG_FD_150866 | JGI IMG/M metagenome (GOLD analysis project Ga0210401, IMG submission 150866) | Forest soil microbial communities from Barre Woods Harvard Forest LTER site, Petersham, Massachusetts, United States - Inc-BW-H-32-M | ecosystem: Environmental > Terrestrial > Soil >... | reverse complement strand
GTGTAAGCTGGATCATTGTTGCAACTCATTTTCAACTGGAGATCCCGTGCTTTCCGCCTTCCTCATCGCCCTTCGTGAGGGCGTCGAGGCCTCCCTCGTCGTCGGCATTATTCTCGTGTATCTGGCGCGGACTTCACGCCGCCATCTTACACGTTACGTCTGGGGCGGTGTGGCGGCGGCGGTGGCGTTGAGCCTCGCGGTTGCCATTGCCCTGGAGCGCTTCAACATTAGCGAAGACGGCTTCGAGGGCCTGTTGCTGCTCGTGGCGGCCGTGTTTGTCGTGACGATGGTTGTGTGGATGAACCACATCGCGCGTCACCTGAAAAAAGAAATCGAGGATAAGGTGGAAAGCTACGCCTCACGCGCGGGCTCCGCCGCGGGTTGGGGCATTGCTCTTTTTGTGTTCCTGATGGTTCTGCGTGAGGGTGCGGAACTCGCGCTGATTCTTCGCGCGGTGGAATTGTCCACGGAAGGGTTGCAGACCTGGATCGGCACGATTGCTGGAATCGCGGCGGCTATCCTGGTCGGGCTTTTCTTTTTCAAAGGCACGCTCAAGGTGCCGTTGCACCGCTTCTTCGCGGTGACCAGCGCCATCCTGACTCTGGTGGCCATTCAACTGGCAGTCACCGGCCTACACGAGTTGAGTGAAGCGCGGTGGATACCTTCCAGCAAGAGAGAAATGGCGTTGCTTGGCCCCATCGTCCGGAACGAATTGTTCTTCTTCATTTTTGTGTTTGGCGCGGCCGCACTGTTGATTTTCCGCGAATGGAACACAGTGTCTCAAGGGAAAGGAGGCAGCAACGTTCCGATCAATGACGCGGAGCGCCGCCTGATGGAAGCTCAAAATCGCCGCCAGCGTTTTTGGATGATGTGTGCAGGGGGCGCCAGCCTCACGGTAATCCTCGCGCTCACGGCGGATTTCATTTATGCGAAGGTGAACGCCGCTCCGGTGCAAGCGCGCGAGGTGACAGCTGTAAATAGCATCGTGCGCATCCCGGTTTCCGAAGTGCAGGACGGCAACCTGCACCTGTTCACGCTGAAAGCGAACGGCCAATCCATTCGCTTCATGGTCATCAAGAAACCCAATGGCTTCGGCACGGCTCTGGATGCCTGCCTGATTTGCGGTGCCGAAGGCTACCGCCAGGAGGGTCAGAACGTAATCTGCCGCCATTGCGCCTCCGCCATTTATATCCCCTCGATCGGGCAGAAGGGCGGCTGCAATCCCATCGGGTTTACCTCCCAAGTGGATAGCAACGAGGTTGTCATCGACGTCTCGGCGCTGACTAAAGCTACAGAAGAAGTCCCGCGATAGGAGAGGCTATCGTTTTCTGACCATCCGAAATGTTCCTTCGTCTCGTTACCGACTCCTTCACGCGACGCCCCCGGCGCAAACTGCTGGCCATGGCGGCTCTGGCATTGGGAATGGCCGTGGCAACGGCGGCGCTCAGCGTGTCGCTTGACGTCGGAGACCGCCTGGCGCAGGAATTTCGCAGCCTGGGCGCCAATCTGCTGGTTACGCCGGAAGCCGATTCGCTGCCGCTGGAAATTGGCGGCGTGGATTATCGTCCCGTCAATGCAGGCGCATATCTTCCGGAAGCGGACCTCGGCAAGCTGAAGATGATTTTTTGGCGTTTCAACATCATTGGCTTTGCGCCGATCCTGGAAGTACCCGTTCAAGCTTGGTCGCCCGCTTCGAAAAACTGGAGCAGCCCCGGCGCGACGGACAAAGTCACCCTGATCGGGACGTGGTCGCAGCATTCCGTTCCAATACCCGACGGCACCACGTACGTCTCTGGAATTGGGAAGACCAACCCCTGGTGGAACGTCGAAGGGAATTGGTTTGCCGAGAATTCCGACGAATGTGTGGTAGGCGCCGCATTTGCCGATAAACTCGGCGTGAAGATTGGCGATACACTGAACGTCGATGCGGGCACCCAGCCGGGCTGGCACGCTCTGAAGGTAGTCGGCCTGCTCTCCACAAGTGGTCCGGAAGACAATTCTGTCGTTGCTCCTTTGCCCATCGCGCAGAATCTTGCGGGGAAGCCCGGTCAGTACCGGCGGCTTTATGTGAGCGCGCTGACGAAGCCGGAAGATGCATTCGCGCGCAAAGATCGGAAGACCATGACGCCGGCGGAATTCGACAAGTGGTATTGCACACCGTACATCAGCGCGATTGCTCTGCAGATCAGCCAGGAACTGAAGGGCACGGATGTGCGCGTGATTCGCCGCGTTGCCGAGGGCGAAGGCAATGTGCTCACCCGTGTGCGAATACTTCTATGGTTGGTGACTTTTGCCGCGTTGCTGGCTGCGGCGCTGGCAGTGGGCGCTTCCGCGGCGGCCTCCGTAATTGAACGGCGCACCGAAATTGGGCTGATGAAGGCGCTGGGAGCGGGATCCGGCCTGGTTGGCGTGCTTCTGGCGGCGGAGCAACTGCTTCTTGCGCTCGTTGGTGGCGGAATCGGTTATGCCCTGGGCATTATTCTTGCACGCCTGCTCGGCGAGAGAATTTTCGGCTTTGCTCCCGAGCCGAAACTTTTTGTGCTGCTCATCATTTTGGTTCTGGCGGCGCTGATCACTCTGCTGGGCAGCGCTCTGCCTCTGCGGCGCGCCTCCCGATACGATCCCGCGCCAATCCTGCGAGGCGAATGATGCCATTCACTCCTATGTTCTGGCGTATCGTACGCAGGCTGCTCACCGCCAACTACGGTCGCGTGTTCGTGATTCTGCTGGCGCTCGGCGCGGGCGCCGCAGTTACGGCCGCCCTGCTGAATCTGCAGATCGACGCGAAGCGCCGCCTGACGACTGAATTTCGCGCCCTCGGCGCAAACGTGATTGTTGCTCCCCGTGATACCTCCAACGATGCCAATGGCACGACGTTGGGCGAAGGGCTCCTGACGCTGCTTCCGGCAGAAAACGACGGCAAACATGTCCCCGCCGTCGCGTTCCTCTACGTGATCGGTGAAGTTTCCAAAGCGGGCACGCTCCGTTACCAACCCGCGGTCATTGCGGGCACGCAAGGCCAAGGCCTATCGAGTGTTCGGCCCGGACGTCGCACCGAATTTTCCGCGGCTGAGGAAGGCAATTCGGACGCTTGTGAGGTTGGCGCGAAAGTTGCCGCGCAATTCGGCGTTAATGCCGGCGATACCCTGTTGCTGCGCAACCATGGCAGAGAATCGTCCTGCAAAATCTATTCGATTGTGGCCAGCGGCGGCGCGGAAGACACGCAAATCTTCACGGGTCTTGCAACAGCACAGTCCCTTGCGGGACTTCCCGGGCGAATCAGCTTGATCCAACTTAGCGTGACGGGTACTCCCGATTCCATCAGCCGATTCATCGCGGATCTCGCCCGGCGGATTCCGGGAGCTGACGTTCACGGCATCAAACAGTTTGCCGAAGCCGAAGGCCGCATCTACAAGCGCATCAGCGGACTACTTTCCTCCACCGTTGTCCTGGTCCTGCTGCTCACCTCACTTTGCGTAATGGCTGGAATGAGCAACGTGGCCATCGAGCGCCGCAATGACGTTGGCCTGATGAAAGCCATCGGAGGATCGGTGCGCCGTGTCGTGCGCCTCTTTCTAGCTGAGGCAATCATCCTTGGCATCACGGGCGGCATAGTTGGCTCGGCAGTTGGTCTGCTGGTGTCAATCTGGTTGGGAAAAGCAGTCTTCGGTGTGGCCGCGCAGCCGCGCTGGATCGTCTATCCTTTTGCAGTGGGCCTGACAATTCTCGTTTCCATCGCCAGTGCGTTTCCGCTTCGCCGCCTGGCGAGCATTCGTCCCGCGAGTGTTTTTCGAGGTGAAGGGTGAGCACACAGGTCCATATCGACTCACTGGTGAAAGAGTACGGCACGCTGCGCGCTCTCGACGGCATCTCCATCGATATTCAGTCGGGTGAGTGGGTGGCCTTGATGGGCCCCTCTGGCAGCGGCAAGACCACGCTGATCAATATTCTTGGTGGCCTCGACACCCTAACATCGGGCCACGTCGTCGTCGACGGCGTGGAGCTCGCAGAATTTGGGGAAAATGATCTGGTTCGCTACCGCGCAGAAAAAATTGGATTCGTCTTTCAACAGTTTCATCTCGTACCGTATCTCAGCGCGCTTGAAAATGTCATGCTGGCGCAGTATTTCCACAGCGTCACGGATGAAGCGCAGGCCGCCGATGCCCTGAAACGCGTCGGGCTCGGCGACCGACTGACGCACCTTCCTTCGCAGCTTTCCGGCGGCGAACAGCAGCGCGTCGCCATCGCCAGGGCGCTGATCAATCAGCCGAAGCTGATCCTTGCCGATGAACCCACTGGGAACCTCGACGAGACCAATGAGGAGATCGTCCTCGGGCTGTTTCGCGAGTTGCACGCCAGCGGCCACACCATTCTGATGGTCACGCACGACCCAGACATCGCGCAGCAGGCCGACAGACGCATCGAACTCGTCCACGGGCATCTCGCGGTCGACCAGCGCGTTACCATGGACGACGGTATCCACTTCGACCATCTGCTCGAGCAAATTTGGGTATGCGGTGAAGAGGGGACTCGCGCTGAGGTCGAGCACATCCGAACGCCCGGCGGCATCGATCCGCTGCGCACACTTTCCCGCATGGAAGATCTGCATTTGGTATCTGTGCGGGACCACGAAGTGCAGCTAACCGATCGCGGGAAGAGCCGCGCGCGCGACGTGGTGCGGCGCCATCGCCTGGCCGAGCGTTTGTTCAAAGATACCTTTCGCATTGATGACCACGAAGCGCACACCCAAGCCTGCAAATTCGAGCACATCATCAGCCCGGAACTGGACCAGCGTATCTGCAGCTTCCTCGGCCATCCCACCACCTGCCCCCACGGCAATCCTATTCCTCCCGGCGATTGCTGTGATGGTCGCCAGAAACGCGGCGAAGGCTAGCACGGGCGATTCTGGCCGCAATTTCCCTAATCCGTACAGCAGCGTTAGACTGTCAACTGAAAATTGTGAACGGAAGACTTTTCATTATGCCCACACCTATCGACCAGCGTAAGAAACCCACCGATGTGAAAGTCCACGTGAAGACCGGCGCTGGCGTGGATATCACTTGGGCGGACGGGCATTCCAGCCATTTCGATTTTCCCTACCTGCGCGATCAGTGCCCTTGCGCCACGTGCAACGACGAGCGCGGCAAGAAAGAGGCGGCGGACTCGTTCAATCTTCCGGCTTCGCCCCTGCTGCCCATGTACAAGCCAAAGCCCCGCGCCAATTCCGCCATGCAGGTGGGGAACTACGCGATCCAGATCGCCTTCAATGACGGGCATTCCACCGGGATCTACAGCTACGACTACTTGCGCACCCTCTGTCCCTGCGAAGAATGCGCCAAGGCCTTTCGCGAACCGTCCACATAGTCCAGATAAACGTTTCAAACCTAAAGGAATAACGATTTAGTGGCCTGCAAAACTGGACTTGCATTTCGAAAGATGCGAGCATTTACTACTACAGGTCAATAACCCGTCGAATGAGCAACTCTTCCAATCTCCCGGCTGCGCAGGGCAGCCATGGGAACAGCATCCCCCGCGTTTTAGTCGCGACCACCGCTCTTCTCAGCTTCATCTCCTTTTGGCGCGCCGCTGCCATTGTCTTAAACGACCTGGCTTCCTCCGCGTACTACGCCGGTGGCGAAGCTGAGGGATATATCGGCAAGGCCGCGCCGTGGTTCATCCTCGGCATCATGCTGTTCTCTTACTGCGTTCGCGCTATTTACGTAGAGAGCTGCAGCATGTTTGTCCGGGGCGGCGTGTATCGCGTGGTCAAAGAGGCCATGGGCGGCACGCTGGCCAAGTTTAGCGTTTCGGCCCTGATGTTCGACTACATCCTCACCGGTCCGATCAGCGGCGTGTCTGCCGGCCAGTACATCGTCGGCTTGGTTAACGAAACGATGGACTATCTCCATCTGGGCTTTCACATCTACCCTGGCCTCGGCGCCGCCTTCTTCGCTATTCTCTGCACCGCCTATTTCTGGTGGTACAACGTCAAAGGCGTGCACGAATCCAGTGGCAAGGCCATGCGCATCATGCAGATTACGACCGTGATGGTCGTGATGCTGATCAGCTGGTGCATTTATACGGCGGTTATCCGCCACCCTGCGCTGCCGCCGTTTCCCTACCCGCGCAACCTGAAGCTCGGACCAAACGCGATGGGCTGGCTTTACGGCGTGCATTTCGCGCACTTCGCGGGCCTTATCGCCGTCTTCGTAGGGCTGGGCCATTCCGTGCTGGCCATGAGCGGCGAAGAATCGCTGGCCCAGGTGTACCGTGAGATCGAGCATCCCAAGCTTCCCAACCTCAAGAAGACCGGCCTGGTCATTTTCATCTACAGTCTGGTCTTCACTTCACTGGTGTCGTTCTTTGCGGTCATGCTCATACCGGACGGCCAGCGCCAGAACTTCCTTGAGAACCTGATTGGCGGGCTGGCCATGAACCTGGAAGGCCCGATGATCTTAAGGCTGATCTTCCATGGCTTCGTCGTGGTGGTGGGTACGCTGATCCTCGCTGGCGCCGTGAACACCGCGATCGTGGGCTCCAACGGCGTGCTCAACCGCGTATCGGAAGACGGTGTTCTTGCCAGCTGGTTCCGCCAGCCGCACCGGCGCTTCGGGACTTCCTATCGCATCATTAACATTGTTGCCGCCCTGCAGGTCATCACCATCATCATCAGCCGCGGCAACGTCACTTTTCTTGCCAACCTGTATGCCTTCGGCGTGATCTGGAGTTTCGCGATGAAGGGGCTCGCCGTCCTCGTCTTGCGCTACACGCACCCGGGCGACCGCGAGTACCGTGTCCCGCTTAACTTCAAGATCTTTGGCGTCGAGATTCCGATTGGCCTGGGACTGATCACGCTGGTGCTTCTTGGCATCGCGATCGTCAATTTGTTCACTAAGAAGGAAGCCACCATTGCCGGCGTCACCTTCTCCATCTTCCTTTTCATCGTGTTTACGATTTCGGAGCGCTACACCCACCATGCTCGCGGAAGCGCGCAGCACGTCGAAATGGACCAGTTCCACCTAGCCATGCAAGGCGAACTCACTCCCGAAGCGGTGGGCGCCCGCCCTGGAAATATCCTCGTACCCGTCAGCAATATTCATGCCCTCTATCATCTCGGAAATGTTCTCGATCGCGTCAAGCCGGGGCGTCGCGACGTCGTCGTCCTTCACGTCCGGCTGTTACGCCGAGCGGCATCCGGTGAGTACGAACTCGAAGCGGAACAGCTGTTCGGCAGCATCGAACAGCAACTGTTCTCGCAGGCGCTATCGATCGCGGAGAAGCGCGGCAAGACCATTCGCCTGGCGGTTGTGGCCGCCAGCGATCTGTGGGACGGTATTCTCCGCGCTGCTACCGCCCTGGAATCCAGCACCATCGTTCTCGGTCATTCGCCGAAGGAAACTACCGAAGAGCAAGCACTGCACATCGGGGAAGCCTGGGAAAAACTTGGCGACCCCAAGCCGCAATTTAACCTGGAAATCCATTTACCCAACGGCGATAAGGTTTACAAAGTTCTTGGTCCCCACGCCCCGAATCTCACCGCCAACGAGGTTAACCTCCTTCACCGCCTGTGGTTGCGCTTTAGTGAGACCGTAGCGCCGCTGGAATTGCACCACCATGATGTCGTGCATTTCGCGCTCGAAGAAGTTAAGAAGGAACTGGAAGATGGCCAGGAGGACGCGGTTGTGAACCGGTTGAAGGCGCATCTGGAGGCCAACCAGAAAAAGAAACCTACGCAAACGTAAAGCGAGCGCGTTCTCGCCTGCTTTCCAATGCAATCTCGGCCATTTCCGTGGTTAACTGTCTAGACCGCGCTGGTGCAATGCCCGCACTTCTTTGCCGCTACGGGAATGGGCATGGCGCACTGCGGACAGTCTCTCGTGGTCACGGGTGGAGCTGGCTTTGGCATCCATTTGTTCACCGAACGGACCAGAAGAAATACCGCGAAAGCCACGATCAGGAAACTAATAATGGTGTTTAGGAAGTTGCCATAGTTGAGCGTCGGAGCACCCGCTGTCTTGGCGGCAGCGAGGCTCTCGTAGGGTTTGTCGCTCAGGTTAATAAAAAGATTCGAGAAATCAACGTGGCCCAGGAGCCGCCCGATCGGTGGCATGATCACGTCATCAACAAGCGAGGAAACCACCTTCCCGAACGCAGCACCAATAATTACCCCGACCGCGAGATCTAGGACGCTTCCCCGCATTGCAAATTCTTTGAACTCTTTCAGCACGGTTCGTCTCCTCTAAGAGTGTTGGGCGTTTTGCTGACGGCTAATGGGCGTGCCCTTGGGCGGGTGTGGCCGTCGATGGGAAGGAAGTATAGCCGAACGCTGCTAGCGTTGTTTGAAAATCAGGAAGGAGCCGAGGATCCCGCGGGCCATCAGAATTACGCCCGTAACTATCAGCAGTTTCGGAACCCACAGAAACGGAACACGAATCATCGCCAGCATCACTGTGCCTAGCAGGATCAAGGATCCGCCGCGGTTCCATTTTTGCCACTTCGCCCACCACTCGCCGGGCTTGGCCAGCGCGATCAATCCCCAGGCAATCATAGAAACGCTCAGCACCAGCCACGCGAAGCCGTGCCGGTAAAAATAAATCCGCTGAGTGATGCCGAGGAAAATCACCAGCGCGCCGAGCAGTACAAACACAAGTTCCACGATCGACTGCGACATGCGCGCTGGCGTCAGCTTTTCCATCCTTTTGCCGGATGATCCTTAGGAAACACGCTCGATGCGCACTTTCTGCAGAACTACGGGCGTTCGCGGCCGGTCGGTTCCGTCGCGTGGCGTTTTGGAGATTTTATCCGCCACGTCCTGTCCTTCTACCACTTCCCCGAAAACCGTGTGGCGGTTGTCCAGCCATGGCGTGGCTGCCACGGTGATGAAGAACTGGCTGCCGTTAGTATTTGGCCCAGAATTGGCCATGGACAATTTTCCAGTTTTCGCATGCTTCAGCGCGGGATGAAATTCGTCCTGGAAAGTGTAGCCGGGACCGCCGCGGCCGTCGCCTCGCGGGCAGCCCCCCTGAATCATGAAATCGGGAATCACGCGATGAAAGACCAGGCCATCATAGAAATTGCGCTGTTCGTTCTTACCGGTGCTTTCGTTCTTGAATTCCTTGGTGCCCTCGGCCAAGCCGACAAAATTTTCCACCGTCTTTGGCGCTTCTTTTTCGAACAGTTTGCACACAATGTTGCCCATCGAAGTTTCGAAAATCGCGTACGTCCCTGCGGCTCTGGCCATGAAATCTCCTTTGGCGAATCAGCAAGTATGGTACACGACGCCTTCCAGCGCCGCCACCCGCGCCGCTTAATTCCACCCTTTTTGCTTTTTCAGTTCCGTGATGTGCGCGGTGTGGTGCCGGCCATGCCATGCGTACAGAAACAGCATCCAATCCAGCGTCCGTATACCGTGTTCCGGATGGCGGAAGGTTCGGGAAAATTCTTCCGGCTTCACCACGCGCAACATTCTCACCCAGCGCTCGTGCAGCGGGTCCAGTAAACGCAACGATACCTCCACGGGGGCATGCGCGGCATCTTCCAGCTTGGCCCACTCCGCCTCTTCATACGGCTTGATGGTTGGCTCCGCTTCTGTCAGTGCCAGGCGCCAGCGGATATACGCGTTCATATGGCTGTCGGCCAGGTGATGGACCACCTGGCGCACCGTCCAGCCCCCTTCGCGGTACGGTGTGTCGAGTTGCGAGTCGTTCAAGCCGTGCACGGCCGCGCGTACTTTTGCGGGAGCCGAGGCAATTTCTTCAATCGCCGCTTTGCGTGCCGCGGGCGTTACTTCTTTGGGATTCTCAAACTTTCCGGCGGGATAGCGAGGGTCCATTTTTGGGCCTCCTGGAGAGCTTCAGCGTGCTCTCCCACTGTAAAATGGGCGACCCAAAAAAGTCTATGGAGCCGCGGGAGCGGCTGCTTTCCAAATTGGCCGTTGGCGGGGACACTTCCGTGCGTAGGGGCAATCACTCGCACAAAAACGCGTCATGAAGTTTTGCTGTGCCACCGCCGCGGCGATGAACAGCAACAGAAAGACCTCCGCTGCGCGGTGAAAGGGAATGTACGTGATCCCGGCGCCATTTGCCGGCACCAGGATTGGCCAGATCCCCTGGGCCGCAAGCCTGCGGAAGATGACCGTCATCACCACGCACGCGACGCCCAGCCAATAGCTCGCCACAGAAATCTTTCTTATCCATGTGTACTCCTTCGGATCTGGTTTTTGCGAGCGAGTTGGTGCCTTATTCGAAACCTATGTTCGCCCCCAGGGGCGTCAAGGGTTCCCACTCCTTTACTTTCCACCTCTGCACTCTCTCTCGCGGTGTGGTGCTACAATCTTGGTTCGCTCTGTACCGCCGGGGCTGTATCAAGAATCAAATTCCGGGAGCAATTTTGCATGCATAACGTCGTTGTCATCGGGAGTGGTTGTGCCGGCCTGACGGCCGCTATTTACGCCGCCCGCGCCAATTTGAAGCCCCTGGTTCTGGATGGTCACGAGCCCGGCGGGCAGCTTTCCCTTACCACTCACGTCGAAAATTTCCCTGGCTTCCCGGATGGAATACTTGGCCCGGAGCTGATCGAAAACATGCGCAAGCAGGCGCAGAAATTCGGGACGGAATTCAAGTCGGGTGTGGTCACCGAGGTCGATCTCACAAACCGGCCGTTCAAAATCACCGCCGGCAAAGAAGTCTACGAGACTCGCGCCCTCATTGTTGCTGCGGGAGCCTCTGCGCGCCTGCTCGGCTTGAAGGGCGAAAAGGAATTGATCGGTCGCGGCCTCTCCACCTGTGCCACCTGTGATGGTTACTTCTTTCGCGGGAAAGATATCGCGGTCGTCGGCGGCGGAGATTCCGCCATGGAGGAAGCTAATTTTCTGTCTCGCTATGCCAGCAAGGTGCACCTGATTCACCGGCGCGGCGAATTCCGCGCGTCGAAAATTATGATTGACCGGGCTCGCGCCAACCCCAAGGTTGAATTCGTCACCCCCTACGTGGTTGATGAGATTATTGCTCCTGAAGGCCATGTCACCGGCGTGCACTTGCGCAACACGCAGAACGGCCCGGCAAAAGAGATTGCGCTCGACGGAGTGTTCGTCGCCATTGGCCACGACCCCAACTCCATCCTTTTTCGCGGCAAACTCGAGATG
>Ga0210401_10007255_pt1 | contig 11144 bp, 10 predicted proteins | sample IncBWH32MmetaG_FD_150866 | JGI IMG/M metagenome (GOLD analysis project Ga0210401, IMG submission 150866) | Forest soil microbial communities from Barre Woods Harvard Forest LTER site, Petersham, Massachusetts, United States - Inc-BW-H-32-M | ecosystem: Environmental > Terrestrial > Soil >... | reverse complement strand
CCAGCGGCCATCTCGATAGGGGGCCCAACCGGAATCAACTTGAGGAACCCATACTTGGCCATAGTCGGGAACTTCGGTCCAAGTGCCGTGGTCATCTAGGTCACCAGCACCGGTGTAGTAGCGGTTCGTCTTCCGATACCCGTTCGCGTTGTAAATGACGTTGTCGCGATCCTTGTTCCACTTATCCCAATCATCGCCGTCGCGAGCTTCGGTGACTTTGTACTGCGCATCGGTGCCCGTTCCCCGAACTGTAATGAGCTGGTACTTCTTTACCGTGGTGCTGCCTTCCGAGGTCGAAACCTGCGCCTCACCGTCATTGACCGTTACGAAAGTGTCGCCATCCGGATTTACCTGAATGCGATAGCGCCCTTCCCGAACCGGATGAACAGAAACGTTGGGGGTATCAATCTCGACGTCAGCCTTAGAGCCCTTTAGCACCGAATAGCTTGCCAACCCCTGACCGACCTGAATTTGAATGCGGTTTTTATCCAGCGTTGCGATACTCGACTGAGCGTTTCGATCCAGGCGCAGGATATTGGCGTAGTCGAGTTGGACCTCCGTTCGGGAGCCATCGCCCGTCGAAATCTTATCGCCTGCCATCAACGGCGTGTTTAAAGTCACCGACGAGACATCGCCGGAGTCACCGCGCTGCATTGTTACGTCGCCACGGATGAAACTTACGCGGGCCACGCCTTGATCATTCTGCGTTCCCGCCGGGTCAGGATCTTGCGTTCCCTCTGGCCCCGGCGCCGACAGCGGCCCGTTCGTTTGCGCCCCCGCCGACGCTAGTGCGAAAAGCGCTAGAATCGGAACTGCCAGCCAACTTGTTGTGTTCGTCCTCATGGGCCACCTCATTCAATGTCCCCTTATGCTAGGGCATTCCCTATGCCAAACCGCCAGCCAACCTGATTATTATATTCAATGTCTTCAGCGGTTTAGGGCAACCTTAGGCAGTTGGGCATTTCGGAGTCCTGGCCGGAATTCACCAGGTGGTGGTTTTCAACCACCGCTGTTACGGGAGGCGAACCGAGCGGCAAGAATCGCAACCCCTTAGACTTGCTCCTAATCGCCAATGGATGCGCTCATTCGCGCCCCAGGAATGCGTACCGGAGCAGGAAAAGCACCGATAGGACCCAGATCAGCGGCCTGATCTCGCGATGGCGCCCAGTTCCCAACTTGATGAAGGTGTAAGAGAGCATCCCGAGACTGAGGCCTGTGGCTATGCTGAAGGTCAGGGGCATCGCCACCATTGTGATGAAAGCGGGAAAAGCGTCCGTCAGATCATTCCAGTGGATTTTGGGAATGGAGCTGCACATCAGCGCGCCAACGAGAATCAGCGCAGGCGCGGTGGCATAGGAAGGAATCGCCGCCACGATTGGCGCACAGAACATCGCCGCGGCAAATAGCGCGGCGATCAGAACGTTGCCCAGTCCTGTTCGTGCGCCAGCCGCAACTCCTGCAGAGCTTTCGATATAACTGGTAACCGTGGAGGTTCCCGTAAGGGCGCCGGTTATCGTGCCGAATGCGTCGGAGAGCAGGGCCCGGCTCGCGCGAGGGAATTTTCCATTGCGCAAAAACCCGCCCTGTTCACAAACGCCCACCAGCGTGCCCACATTGTCGAAAAGGTCCACGAAGAAGAACACAAAGATGAGCTCGCCGAGCCCGAGATGGGTTGCCGCACGCAGGTCCAGTTTCATGAACGTGCCGGAAGGATGTGGCAGCGAAAGAAGATGAGCGGGCCAGCTCGTGAGCTTCAGCGGTATGCCCGCCAACGCAATCCCGATAATCCCAATCAGAATCGATCCCGTGACCCGTTTCACCATCAGGATCACGATTACAACCAGCCCCAATAACGCCAGAAGCACTTGCGGGTCACCCATCTTGCCGATTCCCACGAAAGTCGCGGGATTCGCGACGATCAGCTGGGCGTTCCGCATTCCGATGAATGCAATGAAAAAGCCGATTCCCGCTGCGGTGCCGTGCTTCAGACAATCCGGAATATCGTTGACGATGTTTTCCCGAACCTTCGTGAGTGTCAGGACCAGAAAAATCACGCCCGAAAGAAAGACCACGCCCAGCGCCGTTTGCCACGGCACGTGCCTGCCTAGAACAACAGAGTAGGTGAAGTAGGCATTCAGCGACATTCCCGGCGCCACCGCAATTGGGTAGTTAGCCCATACCCCCATCACAAGAGTGGCAATCGCGGTGGAAATGCAAGTGGCAAACAGCACGCCTTCTACAGGCATGCCCGCTTCCCCGAGAATGCGCGGATTTACCACGACCACGTAGGCCATGGCCATGAAGGTCGTCAGTCCGCCCAAGAGTTCGCGCTGAACCGTCGTTTGGTTTTCGGTGAGGTGAAAGACGCGGTCGAGCAGGTCGTTCTGAACGGGAAAAGCCCCGGCCTGCGTTTGCGCCATCGAGAGAGAATAAAGCTATTGCCGCCTTAGGCCAAATGAGATTTTTGAATGAATGTCCGCGAGAAATTCGATGGCGATCGAGCGGGCCCATTGCGGCGCCTCTCTAAATTATGATTCCAAGCTCAATGTCAGAGAGTAGATGTGCCTTGCGGCGAAGCGAGGACCCCGCTATTTTACTGCATGGCTAGTCGGACGAAATTCGGCACGGCAGACCATTCCTCGCATATCCCGCTTGATCCGACTCAGCCTTCTTCCAAAGCATATGGCTTGCGTCGCGGAATTCTTTCTCCTTTCGAGACGTTGGCGCAATCCGTTTCGACGATTGCTCCCACTGCGACGCCCGCCGCGACGATACCTCTGGTCTGTGCTCTTGCGGGCAACGGCACCTGGCTGGCATATGTGTTGGCAACTGTCGCAATTTTGCTCGTCGCATGGTGCGTTGGACGGTTCGCGCGATATTCGTCCTCGCCCGGTTCTCTCTATAGCTATGCCTCTATGATTCTGCCTCCGTGGTTATCCTCGATCGCTGCCTGGAGTTTGCTTCTCGCCTACGTCGCCACGGCTTCAAGCGTGATCGCGGGGCTGTATCAATACGCCACGATTTTCGTCGGAAAATCCGGAGTGCATCCTGTATCGGCCGTGCTGATCTCACTATTCGTGACCGGCGCTTGCGTCTGGATTGCCTGGCGCGACGTGAAAATTTCGGCCCGCTTGATGCTCTGGATCGAAGCTATTTCCGTATCCATGATTGTTACGCTCGTTGCGCTGGTGCTCGTGCGCCATGGCTTCCATATCGATTCCGAGCAACTCCACTTGCGAGGCATGACGGGCAGCGGGCTCCGTCTGGGATTGGTTCTTGCGCTCTTCAGCTTTGTCGGTTTTGAAAGCGCCACAACGCTCGGTGCGGAAGCGCGTGATCCCCTGAAAACGATCCCGCGCGCGGTAATCCAAAGTGCGATCATGGGCGGCGCTTTCTTCGCGGTATGTGCTTACACTGAGGTGCTCGGTTTTCGAGCCGTCGGCCTGGATTTAGGAACCAGCCAAGCCCCAATGCACGTACTCGCAATGGAGGGCGGCCTGCCGCTACTAGGTCACTTGATCGATGTGGGCTTGCTCGTGAGCCTCTCTGCGGGGACACTAGCATGTATTACTGCTGCAGCACGTGTTCTGCTTCTGATGGCGCATAATGGCATCGCGCATGATTCCTTTCGCGCGACGCATTCCCGCCACGAAACTCCACATCGCGCCATCGTGATCACGGGCATTGCAGCCGTCGCTCCTGTGATAGTTCTGGCTCTACGCGGCGATAACGGCTTGGACGTCTACGGTTGGATGGGTTCCCTGGCCACTTATGGTTTCATCGTCGCTTACGGACTCGTCTCAATTGCGTTGCCACGTTATCTCCGCAGACATGGAGTTTTCCATCCCGCCGCACGAGCCATTCCGGCTCTCGCCTTCGTGGCGATGCTGCTGGCGCTCGCAGGCAACCTCTACCCGGTGCCGGAAGGCCCATACGGGAAATTACCCTATATATATCTCGGGTATCTGGCGACGGGGATGCTGTGGCTCCTCTTGCGCAGGAACAGCAAAGCCGGCGAAGCTTTGCAAAACTAAGCTTGTTCCTCCACGTCCTGTTGCACGAGGAACAGCAGCACGATCCCGATTACGGTGAACATGCGGAATGCGGCGTCCTGACCATTCCAATTTTTCGACTGCCACATCAGGAACCACTCGCCTCCCACGCTAAGAAACGCCACGAGCCATTGCAGCAGGCACACCGTAAGGCCGATGATCGCCACTCCCTTGGCTGACTGGAAGGCAGCCGCGGTACCCCGCAACGTGCCCGCGAGCTTCACTCCACCCCCGAAACACAGAAGCATTGCGAGCGCTTCCCAGGCGATGATTACCACATAGAATGCGGTATGCAGAACCGGCGTGTTGATTGCGCGCCACATCCCGTGGTTTCCCGGAAAAGTCGAATCCATCATCACACGTGCCGCACGAACTGATAATTCGAATCGTAATCGGTCGTGTTGTTAAACACGACGAATGCGTAGAAGAGCGCCACTGCAAAGACCAGCAACATCTTTGCTACGCGTAGAGTCATCGTTTCTCCGCCGGCACAAACGTTGCAAAATAATCCCGCAAGGCCCGGAGCGTCGCGTCATCGTAGCCGGGATTTCCCGGCATTTGCGCTTGGGCATTTTCCTTTTTCGGATTGCCCACGTAAGCCGAAAAATATGCGGGCGCGGCCGACGCGAATGCGCTCAGCACGAGCCAGGGACGTCCCGATTTTTGTTCACTCTCTCGGCCTGAGTTGTGGCAGCGAAAGCAATTCTGCTGCGCGATTTTGTAACCTGCCTGCACGGAAACATCGTCGGCGTGCGGCCCACGCGGAGCAATGGCGCTAAATACGGCCTTCTCGTTGCGAAACTCGAGCCGCACGACTCCCCAAGGTATTTGCGGTTCGTCGCTGTGCGAAAGGATCTTGAAGCTCGGTGTGAACTTCGGGTGAGAAATCATGTACGGGCCCATGTCGTAGCGATGCGTCCGGAGGTCCTTGGGCCAGCGCGAAGGAGGCTCGCCGTTCACCAGCAGCACGAGCAGCGGATGGTGTTCTTTAAGATACGCACGCGGATAAGCCGCGCGATATTTGTCGTCGCAAATCGCTGCGACCAGATCGGCGGAAGGTTCAGCACCCAGTAGCGGCGCCAAATCCTCCAGGGCTATCCCGCTGATCTTAGTCGGGCCGGAAAAATTGGGATCGTCGGTTACCGTGTATGTGGCGAGGGGGAGGACCAGAAGTGAATCAAGCGTCACATAGCGCGTCGCTCCCGCCGGGAGCCCTGCTAGATCGCCACCCACTTCGAGATCCGAAGGCAGCTTCCGCGTAGCGTTCAAGGACAGCGGTGATCGGGCGGAAGATGCGGTCAACGCATCAGCGCCGGCCGCAGCCATCTTGATCGAAATGAGGAGTAGAACCCCAGCAGCCATGAGTAATGCAGTCGAACTTGATCGCATGGCGTATCCTAACGCACGCGCGTTTGCGCGTAAGGAGAAATTAGTAGAGCGCCATGACGGAACACAATCTTTCGGCTCGGCCTACACATTCCCGCTGGAACCGTGCTCTGCCGCCACGCCTCACGATCGACCCGGGCGACACAGTTCATTTCGAATGTCTCGACTCCAGTGGCGCGCAGGTTCATCCGCAAATGACCCTGCCCGAGTACCTGAAAATCGATCGTGGACTTATCCACGCGCTCACCGGTCCGGTGTTCGTGAGCGGCGCCGAATCAGGTGACGTGCTCCAAATAGACGTCCTCGAAGTGGCGCACAAGGGTTGGGGATGGACGAGCGTCGTCGAAGGCCTGGGATTTCTGAAAGCGCGATTCTCGGATCCATTTCTGTTTTTATGGAAACTCGAGCGCGAAGTCAGCCGCTCGCTGGCTCCGGCCGTCGTTTCCCTTCGGCCTTTCTGCGGAATCATGGGCGTCGCGCCAGATGCAGACGGCGAATTCCGCACGCGGCCTCCCGGCGTTTTCGGCGGAAATATGGACGTTCGGGAGCTTTGCAGCGGTGCCAGTCTTTACGTCCCCGTTCTGAATAACGGCGCCCTTTTTTCAGTAGGCGATGCTCACGCCGCGCAAGGCGATGGCGAAGTTTGCATCAATGGCATTGAATGCCCGGTTGACGTCACCTTGCGCTTTCACCTGCACAAGCGCCGCCCATTGCCCGGGCCCGTCGTTGAATCCGCTCCGCACACCAAGCAGGATCTCGAAACCGCCTGGATCGTCATCGAATCGGGACCCGATGCGACCGCCGCTGCCCGCGCGGCCACCTCCCGTATGATCGACTTGCTCGTGGACCGCTGGGGTTTTCGTGACGTCCATGCCTATTTGCTCTGTAGCGTCGCGTTGCATCTAAAGTTCAGCCAGGTCGTCAACGAACCCATGTTCACAGTCAGCGCTTCAATACCAAAGAGTGTGCTGCCGGCGAGGAGAATATTCTAATGCGTCACAGAAGTTTTCGAGTGCGCTGACCAGGATCGATCTTTCCTGGCAAGGACCCAGCGAAAGCTAGGCGATTTACAAACAGCTTTCCGACCTAAAATTAATTGACAAACCATTCGACCCTGCGAGTGCTTATACTCTGCAACTCGTAGGGCCGGAGTAACGCAGCCTGGTTGCCAAAACTAGAAGTGATTGCCGACAAAATAGGAACAGGAAGCGTCGGTTGTGCTGATGCGAACGCGGCGTCTTAATTTCTACGCTAGCGCTTCGCTTTGGTTTCTCTTTTTGTCTTTGTCTTCCCCAACTTACGCGCAGACGAGCACCCCTCCTTCGAATCGTGCCGGAACGCCTGAGCAACGGGCAGCACGCGCCTTTGAAAAAGCTCGTGCCAACCCCCTTGCGCTCCGCGCCTTTCTCGTACGCATGCCCAAAGGCGGCGATCTGCACAATCATCTGGATGGAGCCGTATACGCGGAATCGAGGATTCGGGCCGGTGCACAGGACGGTCTCTGTGTAGCGCTCGAAGGGTTTTCTTTCGGGAAACCGGAGCGCCTGACGCAAAGCGTTCCGCCCAGTCCCGTCTGCGCCGAAGGTCAGGTCCCGGTCGCACAGGCTTTTCGCGACCAGCACTTGTACGACGCGATCGTTGCCGCTTTCTCGATGCGGGGCTTTGTGCCTATCCCGGGACGCCCCGGTCATGACCATTTCTTCGACACGTTTGCGAAATTCGTAGGCACAGACTCGCCGCACGTAGGCGAGTGGCTCGACGAGGTCGCCACTCGTGCTGCCGCGCAGAATGAACACTATCTCGAAATCATGCCGACGCTCGATTTCACCCACACCGCCTCAATTGCCAAACAAATCGGTTGGCGTGAAGACTTGGCCGGGTTTCGCGGCGATTTGCTTGCGGCCGGATTGCGCGACGACATTGCCGTCGCTCGCGCGGTTCTCGATAACGCTGAAAACCAGCGCCGCACGCGTGAACGTTGCGGTCAGGCGGAGGATGGCGCCGCCTGCAAAGTTCAAATCCGCTACGTATATCAAGTGCTGCGCGGGTTTCCAAAGGAGCAGGTCTTTGCACAGACGCTACTCGGCTTTGAAATCGCCGCCGCCGACTCGCGTGTGGTGGGCCTCAATTTCGTAATGCCCGAAGACGGTGCCATCTCCATGGCCGATTACGAAAAGCACATGCGCATGATCGGCTTCCTGCACGGTGTGTATCCGCGGGTTCACATTAGCCTGCACGCCGGCGAACTTGCGCCAGGGTTGGTGCCGCCAGAAGGGCTGTGCTGTCATATCCGGCTGGCGGTCGAGCAGGCGCACGCCGAGCGCGTTGGCCACGGCGTCGACGTTATGTATGAAGAGCGTCCCTACGAGCTACTGAAAGAAATGGCGCGGAAGCACGTAATGGTGGAGATCAACCTTACGAGCAACGACGCAATTCTTGGCGTGAGCGGCCGGGAGCATCCGCTACCGCTTTACCGCCAATATGGCGTGCCTGTCGCGCTTTCCACCGACGACGAAGGCGTCTCCCGCATCGATATTACGCACGAGTACGTCCGCGCTGCCGAAATGTATGGTCTGAGCTACCCGGACCTGAAGCAGATGGCGCGCACAAGCTTGGAACACAGTTTCCTGCCCGGCGCGAGTTTGTGGAGCGCGAAGGACATATTTACCCGCGCAGCCTCGGCGTGCTCGGCGGATTCCCTCGGCGCCAATAAGCCTTCGAGCGCCTGCGTGGCATTTTTGAAGACAAGCGAAAAAGCGCAGCAGCAGTGGGAGCTCGAGCGGCGCTTCCGAGAGTTCGAATCCAGCTTCTGAATCGTCAGGGGTAGTAGACGAGCTTGGCGGTGATGCCTCCGGCGAGAATCAATCCGGAAAGAATCAGCCAGTTGTAGCTGCTGCCATAGGTTCCAGGGAAGTGATTGCTGATCATGAGGAAGATCACCGGGAGGGTCATGTAGGTATTGTGGACGGTGCGGGCTTTCGCGCGAGCCCCCAAAGTCATATCGGGCTCGCGGCCTTGCTTGACCGCCGCCAGCATCTTTCGAGAAGCGGGCAATATACGCGCCCAAACGTTCGCGCTCATGATCGTGCCAAAGAGCGCGCCTATGTGGATATAGGCGGCGCGGCCGCTTAGCAAATGTGTTAAGGAATATGCAAGGGCCACGATGAGAAGGTAGCAGATCGTTCCGGAAACAAGCGGAATCCGGCCGAGCGGCGAAACCCAGATCAGGTCGTACACAGCCCAGCCGACGATCAGCGTGCCGATACCAATGGCGATGCCCGCGCCCATGCTGATTTGCGAGACGCTGGAATCGAGCAGCAGGCCGTCGGAATAGTAGAGCAGGCCCAGCAGGAGGAAACCGGAAATCCAAGTCAAGAGTGCTTCCCAGCGGAACCAATGCAGTTTCGTGGGCAGCAGTTTGGGAGTGGATTGGCGCTGGGCGATGGAAAATCCGCCGCTGTGTACCATCCAGACTTGAGCGGGACCGCCGCCAGCGCGCGGATTCTGTTCCTCCTCGTTTAGGCGCAGGTCGAGCTTGCTGAAGTAGTAAGTTTGGCCGATCCAAAGTATGGCCACGAAAACGTGGATCCAGCGGAGAATGAGGTTTGACCATTCGCTGATTTCAGGTGGCATCCGTTAGCTACCCCGATAAGTTGTATAGCCCCAAGGGCTCAGCAGCAGCGGCACATGATAATGTTCGCTGGGATTGCGCACTTCGAAGGTGACGCTCACTTCGGAATAAAGGGTCTCCAGACCTTGCGCGCGAAAGTAAGCGGCAGCATCAAAACGCAGCCGATAGGTGCCGCGCTCGAAGTGAAATGTGGAGGGAATCAAATTGCCGGCGCGCCCGTTTTCATCCGTTGTGGCATCTGCAAGACGCGTCCAGTTGTCTCCTGCACGTACCTCCAGCGAGAGGGATATGCCCACGGCAGGACGGCCGCGGGCTGTGTCAAGGACGTGAGTGGATACGCCGCTCAATTTTCTCCAGGACCGTTTGCTGCGGCTTTTGCAGGACCCTGTTCTACCGCGTCTCCGCCGCAAGCAGCTTTTCAAGGCGCAGGCGCGTGATCCGCCTTTGCTCTTCCGCAGCTATGGTCAATTCTGCGGAGGCGTCATTCTGAAGACGCCGTTCGAGAATGGCAAGCATCTCCTCCGCCGACTTGCCGGTGGCGCAAACGATAAAGATGTATCCGAAGCGCTGCCGGTAAGCGCGATTGCCTTCCGCCAGCCGCGCCCGGACATCTGTCGAATGGCGCTGAGCCCCGGATTGCTCCTCGGCCGACCAGCGGCTCGAGAGCGGCTGGCCCGCTTGGGCTTCGATGTGCTTCTCAGTCGCTTTTTCGCCAATTTGCGGATGCCGCGAGAAAGCCTCGAGCCAGTCTTCACGGCCAAGACTGCGCCAGATTTCGTCGGCCGCAGCGAAAAGCTCGGCGAAATTGCCAAAGGGCCGCCGAGCCACCATGCCCCGTGCCCAGCGCGACGCTCCGCAGCACGCCAGTAATTCGGCCTCTGCTTCCGTGGCAGGGAGAGTATTGAGGCCCTTCAGGGCATTCTCCATCGCGAGCGTAGGATTGTAGCGGAAAGTGCGGATTTTCACCGCAGAAGGCAGGACATGTGGAGGACAGAACCGAACGGTCATGCCGAGCGGAAGAAAAGGGGATCGGATAGCGCGAATGGCCGACAAATGTTACAACGGCAAGTCCGATTCGACTCATGGTTCACACTGTAAAGCCGGACGAAATCATCGCTCGATGCCGGGCAATAGCGGAGCTGACCGAGCAGCCAGGCTGCACCACGCGTACCTTTCTCTCCCCGCCGATGCGGGAGGTGCACGGCATCCTTCGAGCTTGGATGGAATCGCTGGGTATGAGCTCCTCTGTGGATTCGGCGGGTAACTTGCGCGGGCATTACCAGGGCCTGCACCAGGATGCGCCACAGCTGCTCATTGGCTCGCATCTTGACACCGTCCCTTGCGCTGGTGCTTTCGATGGCGTTCTAGGAGTGGTGCTGGGCATCGCCGTGGTCGAAAGCCTCAACGGACGTCGGCTGCCGTTTGCGATCGAGATTGCCGGCTTTTCCGAAGAAGAGGGCGTGCGGTTTGGGATGCCCTTCATCGGTAGCCGGGCGCTGATCGGGACGGTAGATGCTGCGTTACTGGAGAAGAAGGACGCGCGTGGCATGAGCGTGGCGCAGGCTATCCGGGGTTTCGGTTTGGATCCGTCCAGGATGTCCGAGGCAATCTTAAAGGGACCGGTATTGGGCTATCTCGAATTTCACATTGAACAGGGGCCGGTGCTCGATGAACTAGGATTGCCGCTTGGCGTTGTGGAAGCCATTGTCGGCCAGACACAAGCGCGCGTATCCTTTCGCGGGCGGGCAAATCACGCGGGCACCACGCCGATGCATCTGCGGCACGACGCAGTGGCGGCGGTGGCCGAGTGGATTTTGGCCGTCGAACGTGAAGCCCGCGCTAAGCAAGGTCTGGTGGCAACGGTGGGACAGGTGGAAACACTTCCAGGAGCAAGCAATGTAATCGCGGGCGAGGCCCGTGCCAGCCTGGATGTCCGCCACGCTAGCGATGCGCAGCGGACCGCGGGTGTCGATCGAATCCTCTCCGCTGCGAAGGACATCGCTGAGCGGCGTGGGCTGAAATTCGAATGTTCCGCGAGGCAGGACCAACAGACCGTAGCCTGCGATCCGAATTTA
>Ga0210401_10007254_pt1 | contig 11144 bp, 7 predicted proteins | sample IncBWH32MmetaG_FD_150866 | JGI IMG/M metagenome (GOLD analysis project Ga0210401, IMG submission 150866) | Forest soil microbial communities from Barre Woods Harvard Forest LTER site, Petersham, Massachusetts, United States - Inc-BW-H-32-M | ecosystem: Environmental > Terrestrial > Soil >... | reverse complement strand
GAACACCGTAGAACGGCGAAAGATCAGATCCGGATCGTCCGCGGCCAGCGCCGGTGATCCTGCCGCTGCCAGCAAAACGATCGCCAGCAGCCTGATTCTCCACCCCTTGTCACGGGGTCGTGTGAGGCGCGTCATGAAGGTCTCCTGATACCTGATTACGAAAAATTGGCGTGACGGCGGCATCCCTCGTCTCTTGAACTTCGTAATCAAAGGGTACCAGCAAGCCGTTGATCCAACGTGGCTTAATTCAAAGCCCCGCCGTGAGCCACCGGATGAGGACATTCGATGCGGAACTCGCACTGGCCTACCCGATGGATTTCCGGATGTAGGGGGCGGCCACAGCGAGGGGAAGGCTAAAGCAGTTCGGGTGTTAAGATTAGGTGAGGCTTTTTTGTTACTCTTGAGGCCAAATCGCAGGCCCTGGAAGCGTTACGCTGGTGAAGGCGTATCGCGTCTGCAACATTCGATCGGAAGCTGGAAGATGGAAGGCATACGCGTGAGTGGACGAGGCATTTGTTTGGGGGGCAAACGATTTTGGCAGCTTGCCGTTTTTGCAGCAACCGGAACGCTCGGAGCCACATCGCAGACGGAAGCTGCCATCTACTACTGGCAGGATTCTGCGCCCGCCGTCTCAGAGACTGCGCCGAAGGCTCCGGCACGACACGTCAAAACTCATCGGCCTGGCGAAAAGAAATCCGCTGTCGTGGAGAAGGACTCCAAGCCGCAGGGACCGCTGATCATCTCGATTTCGATCGCCCAGCAAAAGCTTCGCGTTTACGACGCCAACGGCCTGTTCGCGGAGTCGCCTATTTCTACCGGCATGCAGGGCCACCCCACGCCAATGGGCGTGTTCAGCGTCATTCAAAAACAAAAATTCCACCGCTCCAACATCTATAGCGGCGCGCCGATGCCGTTTATGCAGCGGATCACCTGGTCCGGCGTCGCCATGCACGCCGGTGTGCTTCCGGGATATCCGGCTTCTCACGGCTGCATCCGCATGCCGCCGGCTTTCGCCGTCAAGATGTATGGCTGGACCAGGATGAGCGCACGCGTCATCATCACGCCGGGTGAAGTTACTCCGGCGAGCTTCTCGCATCCCCTGCTGGCGTCGGTAAAGGTCGTACCTCAACCCGTCGCCGTGGAAGAGACAAAAACGGATGCTGTGCCGGTTCAAATGCCGGTAAAGTCGGTACAGGCCGACGCCAGCACAGCGCCGACCAATCCCGAAACCAATGACATCGACACCAAGATCCTGCTGCGTTCGACCGTTGGTCACGTGGACAATGTGAAGACCGCTGACGCCAGCGGCGCGCTGCCGACCACACTCTCCTCAAGCGGGATGTCGAACACCACGCCGGTCAGCGAACTCGGGCCGCAGCCGGCAGAAGGCTCGGCTTCCGGCAAGACGGTTTCCGCCCAGCAGGACTCATCAGCAACCGCGGGCCAGACGGACGCTCCAACATCGGAAATCGATCCGGATGCCATGAAACACGATGAGGCGGCTTCTGCGGAAGCGAAGCCGGCTAGCGGCAATCCGGTCGAGACGCAACCCGCGAAGATCGCAGACAGCGAAGCCAAGCCGGCCGAAGCCGCTGCTCAGCCCGCAACGTCCGACCCAGCGGTCAAGCCCGACGGCAAAGCGGTGGAAACGCCGACGGCTGCGCCTGTAGCGACGACCAGCATGCCGCTCAAGGAAGACCTCAAGAACGATCTCGCAAAACTGGGGCCTCCCCTGAAGAAAGCGGAACAGATCGCGGTTTTCGTCAGCCGCAAGGATTCCAAACTTTACGTTCGGCAGAACCTCGCGCCGCTGTTCGACGTGCCCGTAACGATCGCAGCCGACGACCGGCCACTCGGCACGCATATCTTCACCGCGCAGGTCGACAAGAACGACGCCAACGTCCTGCATTGGTCGGTGGTCTCGCTGCCCGTGCCCGCCAAAGCCGCTAACCGGCGCACCGAAGAAGAGCGTATGACACGCAGCCGCAAGATCGCGAGCGCGAGCCCGATCGAGGCGAAGCCGCTGCCCAGACCCGATAATCCGGCCGAAGCATTGGACCGCCTCAGCCTCCCCGCCGAAGTCATGGCGAAGATCTATGAGGCAGTCTCGACCGGTGGGTCGATCATCGTCTCCGATCAGGGCATCGCGGCCGGAGAAACCGGCGAAGGAACGGATTTCATCGTTTCGCTGCGTTAGCCGCTTCGGGCGGTCCCGGCCGTTGGAGCCTCAATCCCTGTCGCGCCCTGGCTTATTGGCTGACGGACATCCCGGCAGATGCCTTTGACGTTTGGAAACAAAACCGGTTCCCATTTTTCCGGTTCATGCATTAAAAGACCGCCGGCATGGACCCATCCACGACCTCAGCGCCCCGGCCCTTATCCCACGCCGGCTTTGACGCGCTCGCGCCGCTGACCTTTCTCGGCTGGTGGCCGGGGCTGGCCGCAATCGTCCTAAGCCTTGCGGTGTCGTTCTTTCTCTACGGTTACGCGGTGGTCTATTGGCGCAACGCCGACATGGACTTCATGGTCATCTACAATGCGCTCGTCCTCAACGACGGCAAGCCGCAACAGTTCTTCGACCACACCGGCTATCTCACCATCCTCATCGTCAAGGTCTGGTTCGAGATTCTGCATGGGCTCGGCCTGCTCAACTCCTATGCGCTGTCGAGCATGCCTCCGGCTTCCGATCCTCTCGGCTTCGATGCCGCGATGACCAGCGCCGTCCGCGCCGGCCGACTGGTCGCCTGGCTCATCGCGACGGCCAACGTTCTGGTTTTCGCAAGCCTCATCCGCGCCATCGTGCGCGACTGGCGGTTGGCCTTGATCGCAACTTTCGCATTTGCGTTCTCCGGCGGGATAGCCGTGCACGAACGTATCCTGCGCACCGAACTTGTCGCCGCCTGCCCGGTCATTTTTGCACTGATGATCCTGATCGTGATCGGACGCCGGGCGAGCCTCGCACGTCCGCTCTGGATGGCGCTTGCAGCTGCACTTTGCGTGCTGGGCCTGGAGAACAAGGTGCAGGCCATCCTGCTGATCGTAGCATTGCCGGTACTTGCATTGCCCTTTGGTTGCCCGACAAGCGCAAGCGTCGCTCTTTGGCGCAACAGCCGGTCGGCCCTTGCGCTCGCCATTGTCTTCGTTGTCGCAGCCGTTATCGCGGTAGGCGTCGCATGGCCGCTGATCGCGACCGGCCTTGATCGCACACTGCTTGATACCGCGGGATTTCGTCCGCTGTTGCTCGGTCGTTTTGGAATTTATCAGGCGGCGCTGGTGCTCCTGACTGGCGGTTGCATGCTGGCCTACGCCGCGATCTGGCGCGTCAGCGCGGCGGAAACGTTGGCCTCGATGGCAGCGATGGTAGCGGGCGCCTCGGTCGCGCTGCTCGCGCTCAACCTCGCCTACAATGCCAGCAATGTGATTGCCGTGTTCAATCCGCTGGAAAAGATGCTGAAATTCGTCGACGGCGGAACGGCAGCCGCCGCCAACCAATCAGGCCTTTCAGGTATCTTCCGGCTGCTGCTCGACGGCATCGTTTCGGTAGCTGCCCGGTATTCCTTCGTATTGCATTCCTCCCCGCGTCCCACCGTGTTCCTGACCTGGCTGATCGTGCCCGGGATCGTCTATGCATGGATGCGAGGAGAAAAGCAGGTCTCGATCCAGGCCTTGCTGCTGCTGATGGTGGCGGTTGGAATCGACGCACTGGGTGTGCAGCGCGGGTTGAAGTCGGAATATTTTATCTTCACCGACCCACTGATCATCCTTTCCGGCGCGCTCTTGCTCGATCGCTTAAGCGATCTGCGCTTTCACAAATGGGCCTTTCCGATTGCTTTGATTCTTTTTGCGTTGCAGATCGGCATCAGCCAGGCCGAGCCGATCAAATATGCTGTCATGCGACGCGGACCGGAATCGGTCTGCGATTGGAACCAGTATTACATGCCGCTGATGCCGCTGCCCTGGTGTCCGCCCGCACGGTCCTGAAGATTTTCACGCCCCGGAACCGGAGATATCCCCAACCCTGCATCCTGCCAAAGCCGATATGGCGTAATGCGGCAACTCGGCTATGATGGGCGCGGGGGAAATCGCGCCGGCCACGTGAAGCGAGGCACGGCGCGATCAGACAACAGGGAAAACCAAGATGCGTATTGCGGCAGCACTGATCTTTGCAGGCGCGATCTCACTCTGCGCGAGCGGAGCGGCACGGTCGCAAACCCCGCCCGCCAAGCCCGGCGCCGCACCCGCCGCCACAGCAGCTCCCGCTCCTGCCGCGGCGCCTGCGCCGGCCAAGCCGCCCTGTGCCAATCCCGACGCGCTCGGGATTGCCCGCGTCGTCGAGATCGACACGACAGGCGGACCGGGATTTGGCTTCGAGCATTTCAAACAACTCGATTTCCTGCGCGAAAAGGAAGTCGTGCTGACCTTTGACGACGGCCCGTGGCCGGAGAACACGCCCTCCGTGCTCAAGACGCTGGCCAGCGAATGCACGACCGGAATCTTCTTTTCGATCGGCAAACACGCCACCTATTACCCCGAAATCCTCAAGCAAGTGGCTGCCGCCGGCCACACCATCGGTACTCACACCTGGTCGCACGCAACGCTCACCAACAAGAAGCTGACCGAAGATCAGCGCAAGGAAGAAATCGAGAAGGGATTTTCCGCCGTGAAGTGGGCGCTGGGCGGCGTGTCGCCGTCCCCCTTCTTCCGCTTCCCTGCCTTGCAACACCCGCCTGAGATGGTGACCTATCTCGGCACGCGGAACATCGCGATGTTCTCCTGCGATCTCGACTCTTTCGATTTCAAAGCACGGAACGCGCAACAGGTGATCGACGTCACCATGAAGAAGCTCGACAAGCAGGGCAAAGGCATCATCCTGATGCACGACTTTCACAAGCACACCGCCGAAGCGCTGCCGGCATTGCTGCGCAAGTTGAAAGAAGGCGGATACAAGGTGGTGCAGATGAAGGCCAAGGCGCCCGTTCAAACCCTTCCGCAATACGATGAGGAAGTGCTGAAAGACGCCAAGCTGCCCACCGTCAGTTCCCGACCGGTATCGAGCGTGGTGCAGACGATTTCGGAATAGTTCGCGTAGAAGGCTGTGCCGGCATTCCGCATCGAGGCCTATGTCATCGTATCCGCCGACGGACGGTTGGCGGATGAGCGGCACGTGATGCCGGAGACGCTGAAATTCGAGGGTGACAAGCAGTTCTTCACGGCGGCCCTTGATCGCGCCGACCTGATCGTCCACGGCCGCCGCTCGCACGAAGGTCAGCCAAACTCACCGCAGCGAAAACGGATCGTGGTGACGCGCAAGGTCGCTGATGTTGCTGACGATCCATCCAACCCCAAGGCGACGTTGTGGAATCCCGCGAAGGCCTCTTTCGAGGCCGCATGCGCCCATGCCGGCGTTCACAAAGGCACCGTCGCCATTATTGGCGGCCCTGATGTGTTCGACATGTTCATGGATCGCTACGACACGTTCTGGCTTTCGCAGGCCCCGAACGTCGCTTTGCCCGGCGGTGAACCGGTCTTCTCTGGCGTACCGAAACAAACGCCGCAGGAAATTCTCTCAAGCCACGGCCTCAAGCCCGGCCAAAGCCTGGTTCTTGATGCAGCCAACGGCGTCACCGTCACGCCGTGGCAGAGGACGCCTCAAACGTCGTAAGCGGGCTCATGGGCTTTGGCCGAGCGGCTTGTCCCAACAATCATGAACAAGGCGCCGATCAGCGACAGATTTTTCAACGCATGGACCATGTTGTTTCTGGCCTCAGGACCGGTCTGATTCCAGAAGTCGTGGTAGTAGAACGTCGCGCCCGCCACAAACAGGATCAGCAGGATCGCAAAGAAACGCGCGCCAAGGTTCAGCGCAATCATGAGGCCGCAAATCACCTCAAGCGCGCCGGCTGCAATCGCCAGTATCTGCGCCATCGGCATTCCGGTGATGGTCTCGAGCTGTGCGGTATAGGGAGCCACGATCGCAGGAAGCACGATCTTCTCGGTCATTTGGGCCGTTGCCGACAGGTCCAGAAGCTTGGAGGCTCCGGAGAAAACGAAAAGCACGGCGAACAAAATTCGTCCAAATGTAACAAACGCTGGCATTTTCGGCCTTTCTGGGTCGCAAAGCTCAGGAATGGCGGAGCGATTATGGTCGTTCCGCGCAGGCTTTTCAAATGTTCAATCGATTTCCGGCCAACTCCCGCTCAAGCAAATAGCGACGGCTGCTGGCGCCCGGCACGCTCCTGCGCCTCAACGGCGGCGATCGCCGTCATGTTGAGAATGCCGCGCGCCGTCACCGACGGCGTCAGGATATGGGCAGGTCGTGACGGCCCCATGAGGATCGGCCCCACCGGCAAAGCGTCGGCCAATGCCTTGATCATCTGATAAGCCACATTGGCGGTGTCGAGGTTGGGCATGATCAGAATATTGGCCACACCTTCGAGGTGCGAATGCGGCAAGACCAGCTTGCGGGCGGCTTCCGAAAGGGCTGTATCACCCTGCATTTCGCCGTCCGCTTCGATTTCGGGATGCTTCTCGCGCAACAGCGCCGTAGCGCGGCGCATTTTCCGTGAAGATTCTGTGTCATAGCTGCCGAAGTCGGAATGTGACACGAAGGCGACTTTGGGCTTGATGTTGAAGCGCTGTACATGGACGGCAGCCAGCGCCGCCATTTCGGCAAGTTCTTCAGCGCTCGGATTTGGCCGCACCTGGGTATCGGCGATGAAATAGGCGCCCTTGCTCGTAATCATCAGCGACAGCGCCGCAAAGTCACTTAAGCCCGGCCGGAAGCCGATGATTTCGCGGACGTGGCGCAGGTGGCTCATATAGCCGCCTTCGACGCCGCAGATCATGGCATCGGCCTCGCCGCGGCTGACTGCAAGCGCGGCGATCACGGTGGCGTTGGTTCGCACCGCGGTCCGCGCCGCATCCGGCGTCACGCCGTGCCGGCCGGAAGTCGTGATGTAGGATTGGACGTAGGAGCGATAACGGGGATCGTCCTCGGGATTGATGAGATCGAAATCCTTGCCGGCCTTGATGGCGAGACCAAACCGCTTGATCCGCGCTTCGACCACCGACGGACGCCCGACCAGAATCGGCCGCGCCACGTTTTCCTCCAGCACCACCTGCGTGGCATGCAGCACGCGCTCGTCTTCGCCTTCCGCGTAGATGACACGGACCGGCTGGGTCTTGGCCTTAGCGAAGACCGGCTTCATGACGAGGCCGGAGCGGAACGCAAAGCGCTCAAGCTGGATGCAGTATTCCTCGAACTTCGGAAGTGGCCGGCTCGCCACGCCGGAATCCATCGCCGCCTTGGCAACCGCAGGCGCGATGCGCAGGATCAGCCGCGGATCGAACGGGCTTGGGATCAGCGAACCCGGGCCGAAACCTTGCGCCTGCCCGCTGTCGAAACCAGGCGCCAGCGCATCCACCGGCGGATCGCGGGCTAATTGCGCGATGGCGTCCACCGCCGCTTTTTTCATTTCCTCGTTGATCGCGGTCGCACCGACATCGAGGGCGCCGCGGAAGATGAACGGAAAACAAAGGACATTGTTGACCTGATTGGGGAAGTCGGACCTCCCGGTGCAGATCATCGCGTCGGGGCGGGCTTTGCGCGCCTCGTCCGGCATGATCTCCGGGTTGGGGTTGGCCAGCGCCATCACCAGCGGCTGCTCTCCCATCTGCTTGACCATCTCCGGCTTCAGCACGTTGGGCGCGGAAAGACCGAGGAAAATGTCGGCGCCCGGAATCGCGTCGGCGAGCACGCGCTTGTCGGTCTTCTGCGCGTAGACCGCCTTCCAACGGTCCATCAATTTCGTGCGGCCTTCGTAGACCACGCCTTCGATATCGCAGACCCAGATGTTTTCGCGTTTGGCGCCCATCGACACCAGAAGATTGAGGCAGGCGAGCGCCGCAGCCCCTGCGCCTGAACAGACGATCTTGACGTCGGAGAGTTTCTTTCCGTTGATGAACAGCGCGTTGGTGATGGCCGCGCCGACGATGATGGCCGTGCCATGCTGGTCGTCATGAAACACCGGGATTTTCATCCGCGCCTTGAGCTGGGCTTCGATCTCAAAGCACTCCGGGCCCTTGATATCCTCAAGGTTGATACCGCCGAAGGTCGGCTCGAGCGCCGCGACGGTTTCGACCACGCGCTCGATGGTGTCGGCAGCGATCTCGATATCGAAAACGTCGATGCCGGCAAACTTCTTGAACAGGACCGCCTTGCCCTCCATCACGGGTTTGGAGGCCAACGGGCCGATGTTGCCGAGGCCGAGCACCGCCGTCCCGTTCGTGACCACCGCGACCAGATTGGCGCGGGCAGTCAGCGAGGCCGCCTCAGCAGGGTTGTTGGCGATTTCGGTACAGGCCGCGGCCACGCCAGGAGTGTAGGCCAACGCAAGGTCGCGCTGATTGGCGAGCGGCTTGGTCGCCTGGATCTCGAGCTTGCCGGGCCGCGGCAGCCGGTGATAGGCGAGCGCTGCAGCGTGAAGGTCTTCGGAATAGGACATTCGCTTCCCCCGGGGGCTTCATTATCGCCCCGAAACAATCGATCTGGGTGGTGATAACCTTCAGTTTTGCGGCAGATTGAGCCGGATGTGAAGCTCGCGCAACTGTTTCGGCGTGACCTCGGAAGGGGCACCCATCATCAGGTCTTCGGCCCGCTGGTTCATCGGGAACAGGACCACTTCGCGCAGGTTTTCCTCGCCGCACAACAGCATCACGATCCGGTCGATACCAGGCGCGATACCTCCGTGCGGGGGGGCGCCGAGCGACAGCGCGCGGAGCATGCCGCCGAATTTCGCCTCCAGCACGTCTTCGGGATAACCCGCAATCGCAAACGCCTTCTTCATCACATCGGGACGGTGATTACGGATGGCGCCTGACGACAGTTCGGTGCCGTTGCAGACAATGTCGTACTGAATGGCCTTGAGGCTCAGCAGCTTTTCATGGTTGGCGGGATCAAGCGCCAGGAATTCCTCGGGCTCGATGTTCGGCATCGAGAACGGGTTGTGCGAGAAATCGATCTTCTTCTCTTCTTCGTTCCACTCGAACATCGGGAAATCGACGATCCAGCAGAATTCGAACCTGTCCTTGTCGATCAGGTTCAATTCCTCGCCGAGCTTGGTGCGGGCAAGGCCGGCAAACTTCCAGAACTTGTCGGGATCACCGGCAACGAAGAACGCAGCGTCGCCGTCCTTCAATCCGAGTTGGGCACGGATGGCCGCCGTCCGCTCAGGCCCGATATTGTTGGCGAGCGGACCTGCCCCCTCACCGCCTTCGCGCCACATGATGTAGCCGAGCCCCGGCTGGCCCTCGCCCTGCGCCCAGGAGTTCATGCGGTCGCAGAAGGCACGCGAGCCGCCGCCTTTGCCGGGGATCGCCCACACCTGGTTCTTCGGATCTTCGAGCATCCGCGCAAACACCTTGAAGCCAGAGCCGCGGAAATGCTCCGAGACCACCTGCATCTCGATCGGGTTGCGCAGGTCCGGCTTGTCGGTGCCGTATTTGCTCACGGCGGTCGCATAGGGAATCAGCGGGAATTTGGCGGTGACATGCTTGCCTTCCGCAAATTCCTCGAACACGCCGCGCATCACCGGCTCAATCGCGCTGAACACGTCATCCTGAGTAACGAAGCTCATCTCGACATCGAGCTGATAGAATTCGCCCGGCGAACGGTCGGCGCGCGCGTCCTCGTCGCGGAAGCACGGCGCGATCTGGAAATAGCGGTCGAAGCCGGCAACCATCGTGAGCTGCTTGAACTGCTGCGGGGCCTGCGGCAGCGCATAGAACTTGCCCGGATGAAGGCGGGACGGCACCAGGAAGTCACGCGCGCCTTCCGGTGACGACGCCGTCAGGATCGGGGTCTGGAACTCGAAGAACCCCTGCTCTTTCATCCGCTTGCGGATCGAATCAATGATCTGGCCACGCTTTATGATGTTTTGGTGCAACTTGTCGCGGCGAAGGTCGAGGAAACGGTACTTGAGCCTGATATCCTCAGGGTATTCCTGCTCGCCGAACACCGGCATCGGCAATTCGGCCGCCGGTCCCAGCACTTCGATCTCGGTGATGTAGAGTTCGACCAGGCCTGTCGCCAAATCGAGGTTGTCAGTGCCCTCCGGACGCCGCCGCACCTTGCCGTCGATCCGGACCACCCATTCCGAGCGCAGGCTTTCAGCGACCTTGAAGGCCGGCGAATCCGGGTCGGCGACGCATTGCGTCAACCCGTAATGGTCGCGCAGATCGATGAACAGAACACCGCCATGGTCGCGAATGCGATGACACCAGCCGGACAAACGAACGCTCTGGCCGATATCGCTCTCCCGGAGCGCGCCGCAGGTATGGGACCGGTAACGATGCATCGAATTTCCATCAGTCAAATGTCGGAGGGTCGAATCGAGCCACCCAAAGGGCCTGCCCGAAGAGGTTGAGGGTTTACCCGAGGCCGCGAGGGGCGGCAACCGATCAAGGCCCTCCCGAGAGCCATGAAAATCGGGAAATTTCGCTCTTTCCAAGGAAGCGGATTGTCTAATGCCCGCCTATGCCTATCTTGATGGCATGACGGTGCATTTCCCCTTCCAGAACACCTATGCCGCGCTCCCGGACGGCTTTTTCGCGCGGGTCGCGCCGACGCCGGTGACCGCCCCCAGGCTGATCAAATTAAATCGACCGCTCGCGGTCCGGCTCGGGCTTGACCCCGACCTTTTGGAGAGCCCCGAGGGCGCTGAAATCCTCGCCGGAAAGCGCCTTCCGGACGGGGCCGAACCGATCGCCATGGCCTATGCCGGCCACCAGTTCGGCTATTTCGTGCCGCAGCTCGGCGACGGACGCGCCATTCTGCTCGGCGAGGTCATCGATATCGACGGCATCCGCCGGGACATCCAGCTCAAGGGCTCGGGGCCGACGCCATTTTCCCGCCGTGGCGATGGCCGCGCGGCGCTGGGACCGGTCTTGCGCGAATACATTGTCAGCGAAGCGATGGCGGCGCTCGGGATTCCGACCACGCGCTCGCTCGCCGTGACCGTTACCGGCGAACATGTCATGCGCGAAACGGCGCTGCCGGGCGCGGTGCTGACACGCGTGGCCTCAAGCCACATTCGTGTCGGCACGTTCCAGTATTTTGCAGCCCGTGGCGATACCGAAGGCGTCAA
>Ga0210401_10007252_pt1 | contig 11146 bp, 12 predicted proteins | sample IncBWH32MmetaG_FD_150866 | JGI IMG/M metagenome (GOLD analysis project Ga0210401, IMG submission 150866) | Forest soil microbial communities from Barre Woods Harvard Forest LTER site, Petersham, Massachusetts, United States - Inc-BW-H-32-M | ecosystem: Environmental > Terrestrial > Soil >... | reverse complement strand
TGCCTCCAGGGAGACGGTTCAGCCTGGGAGGAGCTTGTACGCCGCCACACGCGCCGCATCTTCAACATTTGTTACCGGTTTACCGGGAATGGAGCGGAAGCCGAGGATCTGTCGCAGGACGTGTTTCTGCGGGTGTACCGTACACTAGGGAGCTATCGGTCGGCGCATGGAGGGTTTGCGACTTGGCTCACCAGCGTTACACGCAACTTGCTGATCGATCACTACCGGCGCTCGAAGCGGGATCGCTTGACCGATTCGCTGGACGACGCCATGCCGGTGGTGGAGAACAAGGAGTCGGCAGGGCGACGGCCGGACGAGCAGTTGTTGCTCGGGGAGCTGAGTTCGCAAGTGCAAGCAGCCTTGACGAAGCTTTCGCCGGACTTGCGGGAAGCGGTGATCTTGCGGGATTTGCAGCAGTTGGAGTACGCGGAGATTCAGCAGGTTTTGGCGGTCCCGGAAGGGACCGTGAAGTCGCGGATTAATCGCGGAAGGATTGAATTGGCGAGGATTTTGCAGCAGATGGGTGTTCGGCCGTCGTGAGCGGAGAGGAAAGAATGAACGCAGAGGACACAGAGACGCAGAGGGCGCAGGGAAGAAGTAGGAAGATCGAGAAGTAAGGACCAGACGAAGAAGACGACAATGACTTGGACTTGCGAACAAATCGAGGCGCGGCTTAGCGATTACCTGGATGGCGCGCTTGCGGGGACCGAACGGACGGCGTTTGAGGCGCACGTTGCGGAATGCGACGAGCGATGCGCGCCGCTGGTGGCTCACGTTTCCCAGCTTCTGTTGGGCATGCATTCGATAGAGCAGCTGGAAGCTCCGCCGCGGCTGGTCTATGCCATTCTGGACAAGACGCTGGGGCCGCGGGAGACCGCTACGGGATGGGCTGCGGTGTTGGGTTGGGTTCGCGGCATGGCTTCGATGCGTTTCGCGTATGGAGCGCTTTCGGTTGCCGGGACATTTGTGATTTTGCTGAGCGCGGTGGGCTTCTCTTGGCGGAAACCGAAGCTGGCGGATTTGCAGCCGGCAAATATTTACCTTCGCGCCGACCGGTCGGCACATCTGGTCTATGCGAGAACCACAAAGTTCGTGAACGACCTGCGCGTGGTATCGGAAATTCAATCGCGCTTGCGGCAAGACAACGATCTGCAGGCGAATCCGGAGAGCGTGGTACCGTCATCTTCTCCAGAGAAACAGCCGGGCCGGACCGATGGCTCGAAATCTTCGTCGCCGCGGCAGCAGAATCGGGCAGATGACGTCTCGCGGCAGATTCAGGTGCTTGCCGAAGAGCTGCCCATGTGGGCGGGCCATGTGAGCGGCCCCATGTTCGCGAGGAGATTGCCATGAAGTGTGCGGTCCATCCGGATGTGGACGCCACCGGTTTTTGCCGAAATTGCGGCAAGCCGATGTGCCCAGTGTGCGTGCGTCCGGTCCGCGACGTGCTTTACTGCGAAGATTGCCTAGCGAATGTGATGGGACATCCCGCGCCGTCCGCCTCCGTCGCAGCGTTCGCGCCTGACGTTGCAACCGGACAAGTCTCCGTGCCGCCGCCGGTTGGCCCGCGAGCTGGTGTCGGACCGAATCCCGCGCTGGCGTTCTTCCTGGGATTTTTGCCGGGATTGGGAGCGTTTTATAACGAGCAGTACGGCAAGGGCGTGATTCATCTCGCGATTTTTCTTTTCCTGTTCATCCTGGGAGTGGATGGCGCGTTGAGCGGCGGAGCGGAAGCGGCACTATGGATCTGCATTGCGGCGCTGTGGGTGTATATGCCGATCGATGCGTATCGCACCGCTAAGGCCAAGCTTGCGGGAGAGATTCTGAACGATCCACTGGAATCGTTCAGTAAGGGCAAACCGGTGGGACCGTTCCTGATCATCGCCATCGGCATTTTACTGCTGCTGCACAATTTCGATTGGTTCCCCTGGTGGCGCATCCAGCAATTCTGGCCGGTGATTCTGATCGTCGTCGGCGTGCTGATGTTCCGCCAGCGCCTTGGGGGGCGGCCGTGAGTGCCAAAGAGAGGTGGCGCCATGAGTGATCAGGTTCGGTGTCGCTGTGCGCGATGCACCATACGCGCGCTGCTCGGGCCCGCGGTGATCATCACCATTGGCGTGCTTTTTCTGTTGCAACAAGCGCGTGGCGGCTATTTCGATTTCGGCAACACCTACCCCGTGATCCTGGTCGTGATCGGCGCGATTTTGCTGGCGTCATCACTGGCTCCAATGGAAGGCCACATTTCTTCGACTCCCGTTCCACCCGCCGCGGTGCCGCCAGCGCCAGGTTCTACTCCCGGACCAACACAGAGCACATTTCCCGGGCAGGGACAATAACCAGACATGTCTAACGGTCGCCCGCGCGGCAGCAGCATATTCAGCGGCCTGCTTCTGATCTTCATCGGCGTGCTGCTGCTGCTGCACAACTATCACGGCTTTGAGTTGGGCCGGATCCTCACGCATTGGTGGCCGTTGCTGCTGATCTTTTGGGGCGCGTTGAAACTTTACGAACGAATGGCGGTGTCGCGCTCCGACGATGTTGGGGGTTCGCGGATCACACCTGGCGAAGTTTTCCTCGTGCTTGGATTACTGGCGCTCGTCGGAGTGGTTGTCGCGGTGGAAGGTGTGAAGGAGCACTTTCCCGAGTGGGTGAGCGGCGACACCACGACGGCCGATCTTGACGTGATGCCGAAACCGGTTCCCGCAAATGCGCGCATCACCATTCGTGGGATTCACGGCGATATCAGCGTGCGAGGCTCCGATGAGCCGGAAATTCGCGTGAACGGAAAGAAGAACGTGCGCAGTTGGAACGAAAGCGATGCGCACCGCGTCGCCGACCGCGTTGGCGTCGAAATCGTGCCAAACGGCGATGGTTTTGACGTGCAGCCCACGAGCGGCGGCGATTCGCGGGTCAGCGTGGACATGGACGTGGTGGTGCCCAGTAAGTCCGCAGTGACCATCCGCAATGAAAAGGGCGACATTTCCGTGGCCGACATGGGCACGCCGGTGACGATCAACGGCGGCAGCGGGGACATCGACGTGCGCAACACCAAGGGCGACGTAAATATCGATATGCGCCGTGGTGACGCGAAGATTTCGGGGACTAAGGGAGACGTGAAGATTTCGGGGACCGGCGACAGCGTTGACGTCACAGATGCCGCGGGGAATTTCACGATTAACGGGGAGTTCGTGGGGCCAATCCGCGCGGAGAAAGTAGCCAAGGGCGTACGCTTCGTTTCGCATCGCACGGACCTGACGCTGACGCAGTTGAGCGGGCACATGGAAGCGGGCTCGGGCAATCTAGACATTGTCGATGCGCCAGGGAATTTGAATGTGCGCACGCATGAGGAAGAAATCACCGTCGAAAACGCAGGCGGCAAAATTAAAATAGAAAACCGCAATGGCAACGTCGAGGTGCGCTTCTCTTCCCCGCCCAAGGAAGACATCGACATCGCCAACGCGTCCGCGGGCATTACGCTGGGGCTACCCGAAGCGTCGAGTTTTCAGATTGTAGCGGATTGCCACTCCGGAGATATCGACTCGGAGTTTGAGGCGGATTCGCTGAAGAAGACGACGGAATCGGGTGACTCGCACCTCGAAGGAAAATACGGCAACGGCCGCGGCCCGAAGATCACACTGAAGACGAGCTACGGATCAATCTCAATTCACAAGAATTAGTTCGACCGTTAGATCTTCGCTCTTACCGTTCCGCTACGCGTTCCAAATCATCGTAGAATTTCGGATAGGAGACGCCCGCGCAGTCAGCGTCGCGAATTGTGGTCGTGCCTTCTGCGGCCAAGCCCGCTACTGCAAAGGCCATGGCGATGCGATGATCGCCGCGCGGATCGATTTCTGCGCCGCGCGGTCTTCCAGCTTTGCGCCCTTCGACGCGGAGGCCGTCGGGTCGTTCGTCGACCGTCGCACCCATGCGCCGAAGATTCTCGGCTAGGGCGGCGATGCGATCGCTTTCCTTCACCCGAAGTTCGGCTGCGTCGCGGATCTCGATTCCTTCTTCGGTATATGGTCCCAAGGCGGCCAGCATCGGGAGTTCGTCGATCACCAGGGGTATCTGTTTTTTCTCGACGATCCCGCCTTTGAGCGACGTGCCTTTCACCGACAAGTCGCCGACGACTTCTCCATGCGCGCTTCGTAGAGACACCACTTTGATCGCTGCGCCCATCGACGCAAACACATCGAGAATCGCGGTCCGTGTCGGATTCAGGCCGACGTTGTGAATCAGCAGATTCGAGTCGGGAAACATCGACGCGGCGGCGATAAAAAAGACTGCGGAGGAGATATCGCCGGGCACATCGAGAGACCGCGCCTGAAGTTTGCCGCCGCCGTTTCCACCGGAGCCGCGAATCTGAATGGAGTTTCCATGCGTCTGGACATCGATGCCGAACTCTTCCAGCGCTAACTCGGTATGGTCGCGGGTGCGAGCCGGTTCGATGACTGAGGTGAGGCCCTCTGCGAAGAGTCCCGCGAGAAGGAGCGCAGACTTCACCTGCGCGCTGGGCATCGGCATTTTGTAATGGATGGCGCGTAACTTCGCTGGGCGAATCTCCAGTGGCGCGAAATTATCTTCGCGCGCGCGAATGTCGGCGCCCATCTGGCGAAGCGGAGACACCACGCGTCCCATCGGGCGCTTTTGCAGGGAGGCATCGCCGGTCAGCTTGGAAGTAAAGTCTTGTCCCGCCAAAATTCCCGTGAGCAAGCGGATGGTTGTGCCGGAATTGCCGGCATCCAGGGCGCGCCAGCTGCCTTTCAGTCCTTCGGGTCCGCGGCCGGTGATCTTTACGTTGTCTTTGTCGACCTCGACGCCGGCGCCCAGCGCCTTCATGCAATCGAGCGTGCTGTGACAGTCCGCAGCGGCCGCGAAGTGCCGCAACTCGCTGGTGCCTTCCGCCATGGCGGCCAGCATCGCGTACCGATGGGAGATGGACTTGTCGCCTGGCGGCTCGACGGCTCCGGTGAGGTATTTCGCCGGGAGTATAGTCTGTTTTTTCACGCCGCAATTTTAGCATGATCGGTCTTGGGCCCTGTTCACAACGCGAGGACTTGGCGCGCGCCCTTCGTGCCCTAGCTCCGTACACCAGGACGCAGCGGTCCGGGCGGATGATCCCGACGAGAAGCAAGAATGTTTCTAGATTGTTACTGGCCACACGTACAGTTTTTTAGTGGAACCTCCCCCCAAACCCGGTGAAACACGACGGCACGTCCATCCGTATTATTGGTGTGGGAGAAAGTCATGTCAGCCCGTAGCAGCTTTTTCAAAATAGCGTCCAAAGCGGGAATCGTGTTTGGCGCGCTCTTCGTCGTGAGCGTTCTGCTGGCAGCCATTCCGGCACATCAGCAGCAGGTATTACAGGTCGCCGTTCCGCAGGATCCCTCGACCGCACCTGAGCCTGCCCCTGCGCCACAAGATGCGGACCACGCGTCTATGCCGGGAATGAATATGTCCGACGAGAAGGCCAACGAGCGGGCTGCCGTCAACGACATGACCCCCGGTCATCAAGACGCTCATAGTCAGCACATGTTTATGACCGCGATGCGCGAACGAAAGCCCGAAGACGTGCGGCGTGCGGGAGAAATCGTGACGCAACTTCGGGCGGGCATCGAGAAATACAAGGACTATCACGTCGCGCTCAACGACGGCTTCCGGATCTTCATGCCGAATGTTCCGCAGCCCGAATATCACTTCACCAGCTATCGCAACGGATTCATGGAAGCGTTCACGTTTGACCCGGCGCGGCCAACGTCGCTGCTGTACAAGAAGACGGCCACGGGGTACGAACTGGTCGGCGCAATGTACACCATGCCCAAGCGCGCTACGGAAGAACAGTTGAACGCCCGCGTGCCGCTCGGCATCGCCATGTGGCACCTGCACACTAATCTTTGTATGCCCGCGCGCGCCGAACTGCACAATGCCGACTGGACCAAGTTTGGCTTGCACGGGTCGATCGCCACGAAGGATTCCTGCGATGCCGCCGGAGGACGGTTCTCACCGGTGATCTTCGGCTGGATGGTCCACGTCTATCCCTACGAGGACTCGCTCGACAAAATCTTCGCCATGCATCACCACATGGACTGACAGACGCCACCAGCCCAAGCCTCACTGACGGCACAGTTTCTACGGCTCTGCGACAAAGCATGCCCCGAAATTGGCCTGCGTCCAGCTGCTCTGACTTGTTACAATTCCCAATCCGGATACGTAATCAGTGGTGTCGGTTTCGGTTCGGGCTCGACCAAGACTTTTCGCCAAGCAACTCTGAATGGAATTTCTCGCATGCTGGCTGGCATCCGCACGCAGGACTTACGCAAGGTCTACACCTCGGCTCCTCCGCCGGCCGCAGGCGCGGGTGGCTTTGGCAGCACCTCACCGCGCGCCAAAGGCAAACAGCCGAAGCCCCAGATCGTGGCGCTCGACGGCATCTCCTTAAACGTTACGCCTGGCGAAATCTTTTGCCTGCTGGGGCCGAACGGCGCAGGAAAATCCACGACCGCGGGCATCCTGACCACGCGCGTTCGTCCGACCAGCGGGCAAGCATGGATCGGCGAATTCGACGTCTGGAAAAATCAGGTGGCGGTCAAGCGGCTGATCGGTGTAGTCGCGCAGCGCCCCAATCTCGATTTTTCGCTTACCGCCCGTGAGATTCTGCTTTTCCACGGCGCCTATTTCGGTATCGATTCCCACGAGCGCGCAAAACGCGCCGCCATCCTCCTCGACCGCTTCAAGCTCACTGACCGGGCCGACCACATGGTCCGCGGCTTCTCTGGCGGCATGATGCAGCGCCTATCCATCGCGCGTGCCATGATGCACGATCCGCAAGTGCTCTTCCTCGACGAGCCAAGCTCCGGCCTCGACCCGCAAACCCGGCTTCTTCTTTGGGAAATCGTCCGCGAGTACAACCAGAGCGGCAAAACCATTCTGCTCACAACCCACAACATGGAAGAGGCCGACGCCCTCTGCCAGCGCCTGGCCATCATCGACCACGGCCGCGTTATCGCCATGGGTACGCCGCGCGAGTTGAAGGCTTCGGTACCGGGCGGATACCTGCTTCGCCTCCGCTTCGGTCATTCCTCCGACGATGTACTCGCGCGCTTGAAAGCGCTGTCCGGCGTCACCGAAGTGCGCCCCACCGACGGACACGGCGCCGACCTTTACGCCGACCGCGGCGGTTCGCTAGTTCCCGAAATCGCCAACGCCGCGCTGGCTGCCAGCGTGGAATTGTGTGACGTGCACATCTCCGAGCCCAGCCTCGAAAACCTCTTTCTCCATCACACCGGAAGGAGTTTGCGCGAGTGAACTTCAAGACCTTTCTGGCCATGCTCGGGCGCGATCTCCAGGTCGCTCGGCGCAACATCGTCCCACTGTTGCTGCAGACGTTCCTGCAGCCGCTGATGTTCGTTTTTATTTTCGGCCGCGTGATGGTTGGCAGTGGCTTTATGCCGCCCTCGTACAAGAGCTTGCTGCTTCCCGGAATCATGGCCCTCAGCATGGTTGGTACGGGAATTTGGGCCGTCGCCATGCCCCTGATCTCCGAATTTCAATTTACTCGCGAAATCGAAGATCGCCTGCTGGCACCGATGGAAATCTCCTGGCTGGCGGTGGAGAAGGTCGTCTTCGGCACCTTGCAGGCGCTCGCCGCAGGTCTAATGGTGATTCCCTGCGCATGGCTGCTACTGCGGCCCGGCGTGGAGCTAAACCTACACGCCCCGATGCTCTTCGCCATGGTCGCAGTGCTCGTCGCGCTGTTCTCGGCCGTGGGTGGCCTCGCCCTTGGATGCAGCATCGAACAGACCCACATTGGCTTGATGTTCTCGTTAGTGGTGGCGCCGATGATCTTCTTCGGTTGCACCTACTATCCATGGAGCGCCCTGACCAATTTCCCCATCATGCAGAAAATCGTGCTGATCAATCCGCTGGTCTACGCCAGCGAGGGCTTGCGCGGAACGCTGGTGCCTCAATTCCCTCATTTGCCCATGATCGCGGCAGTGGGAGGCCTGCTTTTCTTCGACGTCGCGCTTCTGACCTTCGGATTGCGTCAATTTCACAAGAAAGCGGTCACCTAGGACGAAGAAACCCCGCACACGGACGCAGCATGGCGATCGTCGCAGCGGCTTACCACTCGGTTGAATCAACGGTAGCGTACTTCGCCGTTGACAAAGAGCCCCTCATCTCCAAAAATCGCCACTGCGATCTATCTACGACGAGCGAGCCCACTCCATGTTCATCCACATGTTTGCATTCCGGTTCAAACCGGACGTCACGAGCGCACAAAAAAAGCACGTTCTCGAAGAAATCCGCACGCTGAAAGACCAAATCCCGGAAATCCTCGAATCCTGGGTGGGATTCAACGTCTCGCCTCGGGGTCAGCGCTACGAATTCGGCGGCGCCATGAAATTCGCCGACGCAGCAGCGTGTGAGCGCTACAACAATCATCCCGTCCATCAAAAGCTCTTAACCTGGCTCGTGCCCCTCATCGAACCGATTGAAGTAGACTTCCCTGTCTGACCAGCGCCCAAAGCCACCCACTATGATTGGCCGTACGATCTCGCACTACCGCATCCTCGAAAAGCTGGGACGCGGCGGGATGGGCATCGTTTACAAGGCCGAAGACACCACTCTGGGACGTTTCGTTGCACTGAAATTTCTCCCCGAAGATCTGGCCGACGACCAGCAAGCCCTTGAACGATTCCAGCGCGAAGCCCGCGCTGCGTCCGCCCTCAACCACCCCAACATTTGCACCATTCATGAAATCGGCCGCGACGAAGGCCAGGTCTACATCGTGATGGAACTCCTCGAGGGCCAAACGCTCAAGGAACAAATCGCCAGCAAGCCCCTGGAAATGGGCCGGCTCCTCGATCTCGCCATCGAAATCAACGACGGACTCGAAGCCGCCCACGCCAAAGGAATCATTCATCGCGACATCAAGCCCGCAAATATCTTCATCACCAACCGCGGCCACGCAAAAATTCTCGATTTCGGCCTCGCAAAACTAGCCGATCAGCACCACGCGGCAACCGGTGCCACTTCCTCCGTCCCCACGCTCAGGGATGAACCCACCGCCCTTACGAACCCAGGTTCCGTCATCGGCACGGTCGCCTACATGTCCCCCGAACAAGTCCGCGGCGAGAATCTCGAAGCCCGCTCCGACCTTTTCTCGTTTGGCACGGTCCTCTACGAAACGGCCACCACCCGCCTGCCATTCCCGGGCAACACTCCTGGCGTGATCTCGCACGCCATCCTCGAGCTGAAGCCCGTTGCCGTAACCAGCCTGAATCCCGCAGCGCCTCCCGAGCTCGATCGCATTCTCGCCAAAGCTCTCGAGAAAGATCGCAATCTCCGCTATCAAACGGCCTCCGACATCCGCGCCGACCTCCAGCGCCTCAAGCGCGACAGCAGTTCGCCTAGCTCGACCGGCGTTGCCAACTCCGGCATCGTAGCCACACCGCTCGCGAAACCGCGTGGTCGAGGCTTCGCACGCTCGCGGCTACGGCCCTTGCCGCAACCTTGGTTGTCTTCGCGATCTGGTTCTTCGCCATCCGTCCTCGCGGCGCGGCAGTCGATTCCATCGCCGTCATTCCTTTCACAAATGAGAGCGCCGACACCAACATGGAATATCTCAGCGACGGCATCAGCGAGAGCCTCACGAATAACCTGTCGCAGCTTCCCAATCTCCGCGTGGCCGCGCGCAGCGCCGTCTTCCGCTACAAAGGCAAAGAGACCGATCCGCAAAAAATTGGACGCGACCTGCAAGTCAGCGCCGTCCTCACCGGAAGACTTCTTCGGCAAGGCGACACTCTCATCGTTCGCGCAGAACTCGTTGACGTAGCGAACGGTTCGCAACTCTGGGGCGTCCAATCTCGCAAGCCACAAGACGTCTTCGCGCTCCAGGAAGATCTCGCAAGAGAAATCTCGGAAAAATTAAAATGGCGGCTGACGGGCGAAGAGAAACAGCGCCTCACCAAGCGTTACACCGACAATGCTGAAGCTTATCAACTCTATTTAGAGGGCCGCTACCATTGGAATAAGCGCAACCCGGATAACTACCGCAAAGCTCTGGAATACTTTCAACAAGCAATCGACAAAGATCCCGCCTACGCCCTCGCATACGCAGGCATGGCCGACACTTGGGCCCAAATCTCCTTTTTTAACGTCTTGCCTCCGCGCGAAGTCATGCCCAAAGCAAAAGCAGCCGCTGAGAAAGCTCTACAGATCGATAACCGCCTCGGCGAAGCTTACGTTTCGCTCGGCTACATCAGCTACACCTACGACTTCGACTGGACCGCCGCCGGAAAACAATTCGATCAAGCTCTCGCCCTCAACCCGGGCTATGCGCGAACCCACAGTTTCTATCCGTTGTATCTCAGCTCGTTGGGCCGGTCGCAGGACTCCATCGACGCGGCAACTGGTGCCCTTGAACTCGACCCTGCGTCGCCAGGGAGCAGCCACAATCTCGCCGTGCAGCTCTACCTCGCAGGCCGATTCGATCAAGCCATCGAGCAATCTCGCAAGACCCTCGAACTCGATCCGACAGTCGCCGTGGCCTACCTCGTTATCGGACAATCCTTTTCCGCCAAGGGGATGGACCGCGAAGGCCTGTCGGCAGACGAGAAATATTCCGAGCTGAGTCGCAACAGCGCGATGTCGCTCGCGCTCCTCGGTTACGCCTACGCCCGCATCGGCGAGCGCAGCCAAGCGCTCCATGCGATCGAGCAACTCACCGCCGCGTCAAAGCAAACCTACACACCGGCTTTTTCCTTTGCCTGGATTTACACCGGCCTTGGAGACAAAGATCGCGCCTTCGAGTGGTTGGAAAAGGCCCGTGAAGAACGCTTCACTCGCTTGGCCTACCTGAGACAAGAAGCTTTTTGGGAGCCGCTTAGGTCCGATCCGCGCTTCTCGGAGTTGCTGCGTCGCATCGGATTTCCGCCGTAGCGTCCCACCTCGCCAAGAGAACGTAGGCGCCGGGCTCCAGCCGAGTGCTCATCCAACAATATTTTCTCTGAGACTCCGTCGGTTCAGCCACGAAGCGAGTCCTAGAACGCCTAGCCTTCTCGGCCCATTCCGTGCCTTCCAGCCGTTCAATTGCTTACCCGTACCCCGCCAAGTATCATGAACGCTCCATGAACCTGGTTCCGTCGAC
>Ga0210401_10007251_pt1 | contig 11146 bp, 14 predicted proteins | sample IncBWH32MmetaG_FD_150866 | JGI IMG/M metagenome (GOLD analysis project Ga0210401, IMG submission 150866) | Forest soil microbial communities from Barre Woods Harvard Forest LTER site, Petersham, Massachusetts, United States - Inc-BW-H-32-M | ecosystem: Environmental > Terrestrial > Soil >... | reverse complement strand
TGCGTGGGGCAACAGCCGCGAAGAGACCATCGCACGCCTTCGCCGGGCGCTCGAAGAGTCCACCATCACCGGTATTAAGACCAACATTGCGCTGTTCCTCCGCCTGCTAACGGAGCCCGATTTCCTACGCAACGAGATCCATACGAAATGGCTCGACGAACTCTTGGCACGCAAACGTCCCGGTATCGCCGACGACGAAAGCGTCAGCGCCAGCGCGGATGCCGCTGCCATCGCCGCCGCATTGTGGCAGGCAAACGAAGCGGGGAAGACGAGCGCGTTGTCGAGTAGTGCGCCGGATGCTGGTAAGGAGTCGCGCTGGAAGACGGAAGGCCGGCGCGCGCAAGTGGACCGCACGCCATGAAATTCGATGTCCGCATTTTGGACAAGACGCGCACGGTTGAGCTGCAACGCGAAGGCTCCGGGTGGCGGGTCTCGCTCAATGGCGTTGCTGTCGATGCAGACGCGGTTGAGGTCGCGCCGAATGTTTTCTCCATCTTGTTGAACGGCAAATCGCGCGAGGTTCGGATCACTGTGGCGGGCGATGGCACGCTGACGCTGCAGGACCGTCATCACGAATTCACGGCCGACGTCGTGGATCCGCGGGCGTGGCGCGGGCGGCGGCACGGCACTGTCGAGGCGGAAGGCCGACAGCAGATCGTCGCACCGATGCCGGGGAAAGTAGTGCGATTGCTCGTTCAGATAGGCGATAAGGTTGAGGCGGGACAGGGGTTGCTCGTAGTGGAAGCGATGAAGATGCAAAATGAGGTGCGCTCGCCGAAGACCGGCACCGTCGAGCGGCTGCTCGCGAAAGAAGGCCAGGCGGTCTATGCTGGCGATATTTTAGCCTGGATCGATTAACTTGCACGGACACGCGGTGGGCTTGCTCGGCCCGGCCTCAAGCGAGGCGCTGCTGCCGGCACATCACGCCACCACTACCCTAACGAATTTCTTCTTTCCAGCGCGCAACAAAAACTCGCGGGGCCTGCTCATGTCGATCTCTTTGCGCGCATCGTCAACTCGGGCGCCATCGATTTCAACGCCACCTTGCTCGATCAAACGGATCGCTTCACTCTTCGACGGCACGAGCTGCAACTCAACGAGCAGCGCGGTGAGCTTCTTGGGCGGGCCCAATGGAACTTTTTTTATTGGCGCTTCCTCAGGCGCCTGGCGATCGCGGAAAATACGCTGAAAATTTTCGGCGGCCTTGCGCGCGGCGTCTTCACCCTGGAACCCAGCGATCACCTCCTGCGCTAACCGCATTTTTGCGTCCATCGGATGCAACGTTCCAGCACCGACCTCCTTCTTCAAGGCCTCAATCTCGGCCGGCGTGCGGTCCGTTACCAATTCGTAGTAGGTCCACATCAAATCGTCCGGAATTGACATGACCTTGCCGAAGATTTCGTTCGGCGCTTCGGTGATGCCGATATAGTTGCCGAGACTCTTCGACATTTTGCGCTGGCCGTCGAGCCCGACGAGTATCGGCATAGTTAAAATGGCTTGCCCGGGCAATCCGTATTCGCGCTGGATTTCGCGATGCACAAGCAAATTGAATTTTTGTTCGGTCGCGCCCAGTTCTACGTCGGATTTCAAGGAAACGGCGTCGAACGCCGTCAGCAGGGGATAGAGCAGTTCGTGCACGGAAATCGGGTGGCCGTTCTCCAGGCGCGAACGAAAGTCCTCGCGTTCCAGCATGCGGGCCAGGCGGTAGTGCGAGGATAGCCTGACAACGTCTCCGGCCGACATCTTGCCGAGCCACTCGCTGTTGTAACGAACTTCGGTCTTATTTCGGTCCAGAATCTTGAACACTTGATCGAGATACGTTTTCGCATTGGCATTGACCTGCTCGCGCGTCAGCGACGGCCGCGTTTCCGAAACACCCGTGGGATCACCAATCATGGCGGAAAAGTCACCGATCAGAAAGACCGCCGTGTGCCCCAAATCCTGAAAGTGTTTTAATTTGCGCAGAACGACGGTATGTCCGAGATGAAGATCGGGCGCCGTAGGGTCCACTCCTAGATAAACGCGCAGAGGATCCCCGGTTTTTCTGGAGTTGGCGAGCTTCGCTTTCAGCTCCTCTTCGGGAACAATTTCCGCCGTACCTTTTTTCAAGTAGGCCAGCTGCTCATCTACCGATTTGAATTTGGTTTCGCTCATGGTCTCCGAATCGCGCGCTTGTGCGTTACGCCTGCACTACACGGCGTCCTGCGATTTTGAATTTTCCTTCCAGCACGATCCTTACCGCTTCGGAATAAATGCGGTGTTCTTCCGCCAAAATGCGTTCGGAAAGAGTCACTTCGGTGTCCGCATCGTGCACGGGAACCGCCGCTTGCAGCACGATCGGGCCTGCATCGAGATTCTCATCCACAAAATGCACGGTGCATCCCGCGATTTTCACGCCATACTCCAAAGCCTGGCGCTGCGATTCCAGTCCGGGAAACGAGGGCAGCAGCGACGGGTGAATATTCAAGATGCGATTCGGAAACGACGCGACGAAATAGGATGACAGCAGCCGCATATAGCCGGCCAGGCAGATCAAATCCACTTTGTGCTCGTGCAAAACTGCCACAACCTGCCGGTCATACGGCTCGCGCTCCAATCCCTTGGACGGAATGACCCGTGTCGGGATTCCGCGATCCTTGGCCTTGTCAATTCCCGCCGCGCCTTCTCGATTGCTAACTACGATAGCGATTTCTGTATCGGGAATTCGGCCGGCCGCCACGCTATCCGCCAACGCTACAAAGTTTGAGCCGCGACCGCTCAACAGGACGCCTATGCGCTTTTTCATAAACTAAAAACGTTAGCATATCTGTGCGAAAGCCCGAAACGCGCTGCTGCACCCTGGCACCCGCTTGACCTGAGGCGTATATATGGTCTGTGCGGAACGCCGACCGCAGGAGATCCGATGACCACGACTAACGATGACCACTCTCAACCCTTGAGTGATGCGCCGGAATGCTGGCCTTCTCTGCCGCTCGAATCCTGGGAGGATACCCGCGCGACGCTCCACATGTGGACGCAGATCGTCGGCAAGGTGCGGCTCGCGCTCACTCCGTTGGTCAACCATTGGTGGAACGTGCCGCTGTATGTGAGTGCTCGCGGTCTCACCACGTCTTCTATGTCAAATGAAAAGATGGTTTTCGAGTTGGAGTTCGACTTCGTCGATCATCAGTTGGTGCTGAAAAAGAGCGACGGTTCGGTCAAGAAGCTTGCGCTTGCACCACGCAGCGTCGCCGATTTCTACAAAGACTTCATGAACATGCTGCGGTCGGAAGGCATCCACGTCAAAATCTGGAAGATGCCCGCCGAGATCCCGAACCCCATTCCTTTCGATCAGGACCAAGTACACAAGTCGTACGATCCGGAAGCTGTCCGCAAATTCTGGCGCATCCTGGCATCCGCCGAGGCGGTATTTCTGGATTTCCGTTCGCGCTTCATCGGCAAGAGTAGCCCAGTGCACTTTTTCTGGGGTAGCTTCGATCTGGCGGTCACGCGGTTTTCGGGGCGGCGCGCGCCGGAGCGTCCCGGGGCCGACCGCATCACCAAAGAGGCATACTCGCACGAAGTGAGCAGTGTCGGATGGTGGCCGGGCAGCGGCGATGTCAAAGAGCCCGCGTTCTATTCCTACGCCAGCCCGGAACCCGAAGGCTTCAAAGAATATCGCGCGCTTCCGGAAGCTGCCGCGTATCGCAAAGACCTCGGCGAATTCCTGCTGCCTTACGAAGCTGTGCGCCACGACGCATCTCCAACCAGGGCCCTTCTCAACTTTTGCCAATCTACCTACGAGGCCGCGGCAATCCTGAGGAAATGGGACCGCCCAGCCTTGGAGAAAAACCCCGAATCCACCGTGACAGCGGCGTAGTGCGCTAGAATAGCGCGTTCTTTTTTACTGATGAATTTCCGTGGGAGCCTAACCACATGAGAAGTCGGCGAACCGTATCGCACGCGATTGTCGTGTCCTTGTTTGTTTCCAGCGCGCTTTTGCTGCTGAGCGCAGCGAGTGCGCCGGCGTTTGCGCAAACGGCCGCCGTGCGCGATCCGGCAGAGCCGCAACAGAAAGTGGAGAAGCCGAAGATTTCACCGCGTCCCGCTGGCACCATCGCCCGCGCGTCCATCGACGAAAAGTCGATGCGAGCGTTGATCGACCAAATGGCCGCTTGCGGCACGCGTCTGTCGATCGCGCCTTGGGACGATGCGAATCGCGGCCCGGGCTGCGGCCGTGACCGCATCGTGGCGCGGTTCAATGAGATCGCGAAGGCCTCGGGCGGCAAATTGCAAGTGGTCGTCGATAAATTTGAGGCGACTTCCGCACGCACATCCAACAAACCGGCTCCGATGGAAAATGTGTATGCGATTCTGCCCGGCACGGACGAGAAACTTTCCAGGACGGTTTTTATCGTTTCGGGCCACCTCGATTCGCGGCCGTCCGATGACCAGGATACAAAAGCCGACGCACCCGGCGCGGACGATGATGGATCGGGTGTAGCCGTGAGCGTGGAGTCGGCCAGACTGTTGAGCAAGCAGGGCGCGAACGGAAAGGGCAGCTATCGCGCGACGCTCTTGTTCGCTGCGGTCTCTGGCGAAGAGCAAGGTCTGCTGGGAAGCACGCACATGGTCGATTGGTTGAAGGAAAAAGGCTACACGGTAGGCGGGATGCTCGACGATGACATCGTTGGCGACGATCCCGCGCCGGGAGCGCCGCATCGCGTCCGCGTGTTTTCCGGAAACGGCGAAATCGACGATTGCGATTCGCCCTCGCGAGAACTAGCGCGCGCGGTGGAGGAGATTGACGGCCGCGGCGCGATCCGCATGATATTTCGCGTGGACCGTTACGGACGAGGTGGCGATCACTATCCCTTTTACAAAGCGGGACTTCCCGCGGTGCGATTCACCGAACCGTTGGAAGACTACAATCATCAGCACCAGACGCCGCGGACCGAAGGCGACATTCAGTACGGCGATTTTGCGAAATATCTGAATGCCGCATTCTTGGGGAATGTTGCGCGGGACAACGCGGAAGCGCTGCGGCAGTTGGCGCTGGCCCCGCCGGCGCCGGTCAACGCGCGGCTGACGGGTGCGGTCACCCCGGACGCTAAGGTTTCCTGGTCAGCAGAGGATGATTCCGAACGCGCGGGATTCGAGATTCTGTGGCGTGAGACAACCGAGTCGCGCTGGAGCGTCTATACATTCGCGGAACCCGCCGGCGAAACGGTGTTGAAAGGCGTTTCCACCGACAATCATTTCTTCGCTGTGCGTTCCGTCGGCAAGAACGGCGCACGTTCCATCGCCGTACCAACTGAAATGGAGCGCCGCCCCATTCCCGGCACCACGAAGAAGTAAAGCATTAGAGCGACGTAACAACGAGGACGGAGAGAAGCAGCAGCCGTAAAATCCCTAACGCTCTTTTTCGTTACTTCTTATCGGCAATTTTGGCGCCCCAGGAATCGGGGCTTAGGTCTTTGGCGTGTTGCGAGAAAAGCCAATGGTGTCCGTCGAGATCGAACACCCCGTACTGAAGTTCGCCGTAGACGGTTTGGTTCAGCTGCTCGGCAATGCGGGCACCGCTCGATTTCACCTTGCGGTAGTGCGCGTCCACGTCGTTCACAAAGATCGTCAAGCTCTGCGTTCCGTACCCGAGCTGGGCAGGGCTGGAAGAACCTGGTTTCGCCGCCTTCACCATGATCCACGCGTCGCCAAGGTGCATCTGTGCACCGCTGACGGTTCCGTTGGGCTCGCCGTAGCGGTAGTGCTCAACAAAGCCGAACGTCTTGCTCAACCAGTCGATTGCGGCGACGACGTCCTTATAGAGGACGTGCGGCAGGATCGTGTCGACCGGGACGGAGCGGTTCTTCATGGCTCCGATCATCCTACAACGATTCGCTCAGCAACTCTAACGCGAGCCATTCTGCGATTTTAGTGGGTGGCGGCGACAGCTTGGGCGAAGGTGACGAAGTGGCCAGCGGGATCCTGGTAGCCGACTTCGCGCATGCCGTAGAACGCGGTGCGCTCCGGCTGCACGATTTTGAAGCTCTGCAGGGCCATCAGGACCGCATCCAGGTTATCGACTTCGATGTAGAGGAACGTCGGGCCTTTTCTAGCGGCTTCCGCGATGAGCGGCATATCTTCGCCAAGGCTCGCATAGCTCTGGTACATCACCTCGGTGGTTCCCTTCTGCAACGCAACGAAGCCCAGCGTGTTCCCGTGAGGGACTTCGATGTTCTTGGCAAAGCCTAGAGCGTCCACCCAGAAGGGGAGGACGGGTTTGATTTCCTTGACGAAGAGGACCGGGGTAATGCGTTTGACGTTCATCATTTCCTCCGTTGGATTGGCGGGATGGTAGTTGGACGACCGAACGAAGCCTGAGCGACGAGAACGACGAGGAAGGGTCGACAAAATGCGAGGCTCATATTCTGCTTGCATCGCGTAGGTAGTCTTAATTAGACTACATGAAGTCTAGTTCACTCGCCTTTACGATGTCAAGCGAGGGAATGGGGAAAAGGAGACGAACAACCTATGGAAAAGATCCTGATCGACAAATTCATCGTTCCCGAAACATCCAAAGCATCGTTTCTCGAGAGTGCGCATAAGATCCAGCGCTTTCTCAAAACCCTACCCGGCTTCGTTGAAGGATTTCTGTATGAGAAGAAAGAGGGGGAAGGCCGATACAACTATATGACGACAGCTATGTGGGAAAGCGAAAGGGCTTTCAACGAAGCAAAGAGTGTCGTTGCCACTGAATTCAGAAGGGAAGGGATCGACCCGCAGAAAGTAATGAATGAACTCAAGATTGAACGCGAGCGGGCTGTATATGAAAGATCACACTACTAGAAGCGGCGACAAAAATGCGACTAAAGGAGGAGTGATGCCAAGAGATACCAGGCAGCTTCAGGATTTGATCTCGATCGGTCCAGCCATGCTACGAGATTTCGAGTTGCTGGGTGTCCGCAGCGTGGCGGATTTGGCTCGTCGAAGCCCCGAGCGGCTTTATCGTCAGCTTGGGCGCGTGGCGAAACAACATCAAGACATTTGCGTACTCGATACGTTCCGTGCAGCGGTGGCGCAGGCGCGCGATCCGCGCTTGCCGGCCGAGCAGTGCGTCTGGTGGTGGTGGAGCAAAAAGAGGAAAGGTGCCTGAGAATGCGGAATGGGAAGCGAGCCAAGTGGACCACGCCCGATCTGGTGATTTTGAGTTTGCTCGCGGAGCGGGGAATGCATGGGTATGAGGTGAATCTGGAACTGGAGCGGCGCTGCGTACGGGATTGGGCGGGGATTTCGCGGCCCCAGGTTTATTACTCGCTAGAGAAGTTGGCTGCGGCGGGGCTGATTCGCTCGGGCGAGAGTGATGAACCTGCCGCCGGGCCGGAGCGGCGCGTGTTCGAGACCACCGCGAAGGGAAGACACGCGTTGAGCGGTGCGCTGGAGCGGCATGAATGGACTACGCAGCGGGATCGGCCGGCGTTTCTGACATGGGTGGCGTTGTCCTGGCTGGCGCGGGATGGCGTATTTCAGAAACAGATCGCGCGGCGGAGGGAATTCCTGGAGAGCGAACTAGCGAGGGAGGAGGAAACGCTACGCTCGATACTAGAGGAAGTTGGGCATCCGTATCATGAGGCGGTTTGGATGGTGAGTTTGATCATCGAGCAGTTTAAGACCGAGTTGCAATGGTTGCGCAAGTTGGCGCGGGAATTGCCGCGACGTGCGAAAGCGAAGAATCCCGACTATGCGACTTCGCAAGAAGCAATGATACCGCGTTAGCGCGCGGGAATCATCTTAGGTGCTCCGGGCTCCGTCCAGATCGCGTCGCCATTGCTATCGTAGAACTGTAGCGCGGGGCCCATCGGAACATTCATGTTGAGCTCGGGACCGCTCATATCCTTCCTCATTTTGACTTGGGGATTCAAGGTTAGGCGAGCGCGGATTTGGCCATCCTCGTCTTTCACGACGAAGTCCTGCGCTTCCACGGTACGGGCATGGATTACGGCGGAGTCGACGTGGTCGGCGGGCTTGGCCGCGATCAGGATCAGCGACGTGCTTAATAATGCGAGCACGACGCTAGCTAGCTTCCAACGGCGAGCTTGAATCTCCAGTTTATCAAGGCGCGCAGATAGCGCTTGCAGGTCGCTATGGTTTGATGGCATCGGTCACCTCCGGTAATTGGAGTCGGAAGGAATTCCTGTCGGCATTAGACGCGGCGGGCGGATTTTGGTAAGCGCGCGCAAATACGCGTGTGGCGGCTCTCGGAATTCTACAAATGGAGCGAGCCCGTGTAGGTCACCCGGGCTTTGCCGGAGTCGCCGCGCTCAATGCGGCCGATCCGGAAGAATTTTTCGCGGCGGCGCTTGAGGTCGGCTTCGACGGACTGCACGCGGGCTTGCGGGACGATTAATATCATGCCGACGCCGAGGTTGAACGATTGCAGAAGTTCGTCGGTTTCGATTTTTCCGATCTTCGCGAGATATTTGAAAATAGGTGGAACGGGCCAGCCAGCAAGATCTACCTGAGCCTGAACGCCGGACGGCAGGACGCGCGGCAAGTTGCCGGGAATACCGCCGCCGGTGATGTGCGCCAAAGCGGAAACCCAGCCACGAGCCACAATATTTTTCAGCGCGGGGGCGTAGCAGAGGTGCGGCTTGAGGAGCTCGGCGCCGATCTTGTTGCCGACTTCGGCGACATACGTATCCGGCTTCAGTTTCGCGACATCGAAAACTAACTTGCGGGCAAGGGAATAGCCGTTGGTATGCAGGCCAGCCGAAGGCAGAGCGATGAGCACGTCGCCCGGCTTTACACTTTTTCCGGTGATAAGATTTTTGCGTTCCACGGCGCCTACGATAAACCCAGCGAGATCATATTCGCCCACAGGATAGAAACCTGGCATCTCGGCGGTCTCGCCGCCGATCAACGCGCAGCCTGCTTTGCGGCAGGCGCGGCTCATACCCTCAACGAGCTGCTCGACTACATTGGGATCGAGCTTACCCATCGCGAGGTAGTCGAGAAAAAACAGCGGCTCGGCGCCTTGCACCAGAATGTCGTTGACGCAATGATTTACCAGGTCCCCGCCGACCGTGGAGTGAACACCGGTGGCCATGGCGACTTTCAGCTTGGTGCCGACGCCATCGGCGCTGGAGACCAGCACCGGCTCCTTCCATTTCTTTTTATCCAGGGCAAATAACCCGCCAAAGCCACCGATGCCTCCGAGTACTCCAGATGTGAAGGTGCGGCTTGCGTGATGGCGGATGCGCTGCTTGGCGGCGTCAGCCGTGGCGATGTCCACTCCTGCGTCGGCATATTTCATGGGGGAAGATTCGATGTCCGTTTCTGGTCCGGGCGCGCGTGATTCCGGCCGTGCTCTATTGGAGGATAACTGATTGCCGCGAGGCGGGTGCGGCTTTTTTACTCTAACGGCTACTAGCTGATTAAGAACTAAAACGTGTGAAATAATCTCTTCCAACGTACGAGGCCGGGGTGCAGAACGGCGCTCGCGTAGGCCAGAAACCGCTCGCGGGTCTGACCGGGCTCCCACGCATCGGATGGCACGTCGAGCGACATGTAAATCATAACCGGTGTGCCGATGATGTCGCCGCGCGGGACGCAGCCCCAGAAGCGGCTGTCGTAGGAATTCGTGCGGTTGTCGCCCATCGCGAAATAACAATTGTCCGGAACCTTATACGGAAACTTTATGTCGCTGTAGCCCGGGGGTGCGGTTCCCGCGGGAGCAGGTTCGCTGGGTCCGACGGCATACGTTTCGTGGAGTTTTGCTCCATTGACGTAGACAGCGCCCCCGCGCATATCGATCGTGTCGCCAGGCAAGCCGATGGTTCGCTTGATTAAGTCTGTGGTGTTGGGGGCGAATGGCGGCTTGAAGATAATCACCTGCTGGCGGTGTGGGTTGCGCCACAGCGGCACGTGCCAGTTGGTGAAGGGTACGCCAGCATCGTAGCCGATGCGGCTCATGATCAGGTGATCGCCGACCAGCATGGTGTTCTCCATCGAACCTGATGGAATCACGCGTGCCTGACCGATCGTACCGTTAATGAGCATGAATACCAGGGCCACCCAGAACCAGGCGACAATTTCGCGCTCGATGCGCTGCCGCACCGGGACGATCGCTGATGTCTCGTTTGCGCCGTCGATTTTTTTGGTTTCAGCTTTCACATTCCACCGCCACAGGACAACTCGGCCGCTCGGTTTTCGATTCGTCGGGTATTCATTGCAACAACCGCGGTTCGCCTAGGAACTAAAATATATGAAACAATCGCCGCCATCGCACCACGCCGGGATGCAGTATGGCGCTCGCGTAGGCCAAGAATCGTTCGCGAATCTGGCCGGGCTCCCAGGCATCCTGCGGCACGTCGAGCGACATGTAAATCATGACCGGCGTACCGATGATGTCGTTGCGCGGAACGCAGCCCCAGAAACGGCTGTCGTACGAGTTGGTACGGTTGTCGCCCATCGCGAAATAACAATTGTCGGGAACCTTGTATGGAAACTTGATGTCGGTGTAGCCCGGCGGCGCGCTTCCCGGAGGAGCTGGGTCGCTCGGGCCGATCGTATACGTTTCTTTGAGTTTCTCGCCGTTGATGTACACCGAACCGCCACGGAGATCCACCGTATCACCCGGCAAGCCAATCGTGCGTTTCACGTAATCCGGGGTATCCGGAGCAAATGGCGGCTTGAAGATAATCACCTGCTGGCGGTGCGGATTGCGCCATAGGGGCACGTGCCAGTTTGTGAAGGGTACGCCGGCGTCGTAGCCGATGCGGCTCATGATCAAGTGATCGCCGATCAGCAATGTATTTTCCATCGAGCCGGAAGGAATCACGCGAGCCTGGCCAATCGTGCCATTGATGAGCATGAACGCCAGCGCCACCCAAAACCACGCGATGATTTCGCGTTCGACCCGCTGACCAACCGGGAGCTTTGCTTCTTTCTCTTTTTTGTCTTTATCTTCGTTCGCGGGTTCAGCTTTCACGTTCCACCGTCACAGGGCGCTCGGCCGCTGGATCTTCTATTCGACTGCCATTCGTTGCGTTCCGGAGTACGTCGTTGGACGCGCCTTTGCCCACTTCCAGCTGTACCAGGTCGGTGGGGTACACCCCAGTGTAGCAAGACGTGCAGTAATTGCCTTTGGTGTCGTTCACCGCTTGTTTCA
>Ga0210401_10007250_pt1 | contig 11147 bp, 11 predicted proteins | sample IncBWH32MmetaG_FD_150866 | JGI IMG/M metagenome (GOLD analysis project Ga0210401, IMG submission 150866) | Forest soil microbial communities from Barre Woods Harvard Forest LTER site, Petersham, Massachusetts, United States - Inc-BW-H-32-M | ecosystem: Environmental > Terrestrial > Soil >... | reverse complement strand
AAGCTGCCGCATTACGTGCTGCCGCTCTATCCGGCGATCGCCATCCTCACCGCCGGCGCGCTGGAGCGGCGCGTGCTGTCGCGCTCATGGCTGATGCGCAGCTCGGCCTGGTGGTTTGTCATTCCGGCGCTGGCTTCGATCATTGCCGTGGTCGGCGCGATCGTGCTGACCCGTCAGCCGGCGTTTCTGGCGTGGCCGCTCGCGGCCGCGGCCATGATCCTCGGGCTGTTTGCGTGGTGGCTGTACGACGACAACCGCGCCGAACGTTCGCTGTTGAATGCCGTCCTCGCGGCGATGTTCCTGGCGGCGGCGGTTTACGGCGTGGTGGTGCCGTCGCTGACGACGCTGTTTCCGAGCGCCGAGATTGCGCGGGCGCTGCGCAACGTGGTTTGCGTCGGACCGAAGGCGGCCGCCGCCGGCTTCCACGAGCCGAGCCTTGTCTTCATGACCGACACCTCGACCGTGCTGACGGACGGATCGGGGGCGGCGGATTTCCTCAACCAGGGCAGTTGCCGGTTCGCGCTGGTAGAGCAGCGTTCCGAGCGCAGCTTCGTTCAGCGCGCCGAAGCCGTCGGGCTGCGCTACAATGTGGCGCGCCGCATCGACGGCTACAACATCTCCCAGGGCAGGGCGATTTCGATCGCGATCTTCCACTCCGAAGGCACGGAGTAAGATGGCCGCGGGTGCAGTGGAATCCCAGAGCTATTTTGTGCAGCTTTTCGCACTGCTGCGGAATTCGGCGATCCAGCTCGTGCGCGCACCGTCGCATTCGCAGCGCGCCGAGGCGGCGCGACGATTGGCGCGTCACGCACTACTGTTGACGGCAATCCTCGGCGTGTGCGTGATCGCGTTGATGATCGAGCTTGATGCGCGTGAGATCGCGCTGATGCCGGCGCGCGGCACGCCAAACCTTTGGCCGGTTCGCATCCTCACCGATTTCGGCAAGGACGCCTATGTGCTGTGGATTGTAGCAACCGCGCTGATCGCCATCGCGCTTGCAAGCCCCTTCCGACAAGGAACGGCGCGCGCCCGATTGCTGCGCTTCGCCACGCAAGTGCAGTATCTGTTTTTCGCCGTGCTCGTACCCGTCCTGTTTGCCGAGGTCGTCAAATGGGTGGCGGGCCGCGGCCGGCCTTTCGTCGGTGGCAAGGCGAACCCCTTCAACTTCGCCCCCTTCACCGGAACCGAGGCTTATTACAGCTTTCCCTCGGGCCACGCCGTCACCGGCTTCGCGCTTGCTTTTGCGATCGGCGCGGTCTGGCCGCGGGCGCGGTTTTGGATGCTTGTCTACGCGTTATTGATTGCGGCGAGCCGCCTCGTGTTGCTGGCCCATCACCCAAGCGACGTCGTCGCCGGCGCGTTGATCGGCGTGCTCGGCGCAATGGCGGTGCGCTACTGGTTTGCCGCGCGCCAGCTCGGCTTTGCCATTCACGGCGATGGCAAAATTGTCCCACTTTAATTGAGCTTCAAGGGTTGCCCGGGGCGTTCCGGACCCATAAGAAGCGGACGCCATAAGTCCGTTCGATGAGCTCCAATTTTGCCGGTTTCCGAACCAGATGTCGCGATTTCCATTGTCGTTCCGGTCCGGAACGAGGCGGAGAATATTGCGCCATTGATCGAGGAAATTTCAGCCGCGCTCGACGGCCGCTGGGTCTATGAAATCATCTACGTCAATGATGGTTCAACGGATGCGACCGCTGATCGCCTTGCCGCCATCATGAAGCAACGCGCCAATCTGCGTCAGATTCGCCACGCGACGTCTTCGGGCCAGTCGGCCGCGGTGCGCAGCGGAGTGCGCGCCGCGCGCGGCGCCATCGTCGCAACGCTCGACGGCGACGGGCAGAACAATCCGACATTCCTGCCGGCTTTGATCGCAGCGCTCGAAAACGGCGGTGAATGCGTGGGCCTTGCCGCCGGCCAACGGGTGGGGCGCAAAGATACCGGTTTCAAGAAATTGCAGTCGCGTATCGCCAACGGCGTGCGCAGCAACATTCTGCGCGACGGCACCCGCGATACCGGCTGCGGCCTGAAGGCGTTCCGGCGCGAGGTGTTTTTGATGCTGCCCTATTTCGACGGGCTGCATCGCTTTCTGCCGGCGCTGATGCGCCGGGAAGGCTACGAGATCGCTTATGTCGAGGTGATCGACCGGCCGCGTCGATCCGGCGTGTCAAACTACGGCTTCTTCGATCGGCTATGGATCGGAATCATGGATCTGGCCGGCGTCTGGTGGCTGATCCGCCGCAAGAAGCCGACCCCTGTTGCGACCGAGGTGACGTCTCATGACTGACCTGATCAATTATCTGCACGACGTCTTCATCATCAAATTCGATGCCTGGGTTGTTCTGGGGTTCGTGGCGCAGGGCTTTTTCACCATGCGTTTCGTGGTGCAATGGATCGCCTCCGAACGCGCGCGCGCAAGCGTGATCCCGGTGGCGTTTTGGTTCTTCTCGATCGGCGGCGGCGGTTTGCTGCTGGTCTACGCGCTCTACCGCCGCGATCCGGTTTTCATCGCGGGCCAGGCGCTTGGCCTCATCGTCTATATCCGCAATCTCTACTTCATCATTCTAACGGGGAGGCAGGCTTCCGCGCAGGGATGATGTTCTGCTGGCGCGGTCCCCCGAGCAACACGGTAAACGGGACCGCTACATTGCGACCAGTTCCGCTAAGCCGATTCCAACGACTCTACCGCTAAGTTGATGGAATGCTGGATGCGCCGGACGATCCGTCCGAGCCGTAAGGGAGTTATCATGCTTGCCGCCAATCGACGCAGAAGTGAACGTCGTCTGTGCCGAAGAATCGCAAAAATCCAATGCGGTACAGGCTCGTTACCGCGCGACTGCACCATCACGGACGTGTCGGCCGGCGGTGTGAAGGTGGTTGCCGAATATCTGGAAATCCCGACTAATTTCACCCTGATCTTCGCACCTGACCACGCGCGCCAATGTCGTCTTGCATGGCGGATCGGCTGCGAATTCGGCGCCGAATTCGTCGACTAGGTCAGCAAAAGTCCGGGACACCGCGCCGGTTGCCGCTTTCGGCCGCAAGCTGCGACTTCGACGCCAGCGAGCTCATGCCGACGGGGCGGCGACCCCAACCGAGGCATCTTGCCTGTTTAACCGGAATTAAGGGTTAATAGGCGAGCATCTCTGATCGGCCGCCGAGATCAGAGCCCATGTTCCTGCCGCAGCACCATCAGTCTTGCCGGGCGAGCCGCCTTGCATCGGCGGGGTTGTCCGCGATCTTGGTGCTGGCGCTTTGCGGCTGCCAGACCACCGGCGGCACAGAGGACATCACCGGAGCTCTTGGCGAAAAAGCCGACGCCAGACGACCCGGCGACAGTCGGCGAGATGTCGAAACCTATCGCGAGCGGTTTCAGGCCAATCCCAATGACGCCAAGGCGGCGCTGCAATACGGAAAGGCCCTCCGGGACAACCGACAACGGTCCCAGGCGGTTGCGGTGCTTGAACAGGCCACGATTTCTCATCCCGGCGACAAGGCGCTGCTTGCCGGCTACGGGCGTGCGCTGGCGGACAATGGCAATTTCCAGCAGGCATTCGACGTCCTCAGCCGTGCCCATACTCCCGAAGATCCCGATTGGCGGATACTTTCGGCTCAAGGCGCTGTTCTCGACCAACTTGGCCGGTACGACGAAGCGCGGCAGTACTACGCGAGTGCGCTGAAAATCGTGCCCGACGAACCCACGGTATTGTCCAATCTCGGCCTTTCCTATGCCCTCTCGAAGGATCTGCCGAAGGCGGAGGAGACCTTGCGCCGCGCCTATGGTCGCGCCGGCGCGGATGCGCGGGTGCGGGCAAATCTGGGATTGGTGATTGGCCTGCAAGGCCGTCTTGCCGAGGCTGAAGGGATCGTAAAAGCCGACCTGCCGGCCGAGGAGGCCGCGGCCAACGTCGCTTATCTGCGACAATTGTTGTCGCGGAAGCAAAAGCAGCGGGCAGATGCCGATCAAGCACGCTGAGCGCTGTCAGCCTCGCGGAGAGGCTAAGACGCCTTGCGGGCAGCCCCGGAACGTGCGGGTCTTGTTTTTCCCCGCAACAACTTCCTGAAGATTGCCGACAGGAACGAGCCTCGCGGCTGCTTCGCTTCGCCGCGGCCGGTTAGCTGCCGCGCGATCTGTTGAAACAGCAGGGTGGTACGGTGGCCTGCCGAGATCTCTGCGATCATCTGGCCGTTGTTGGAAGCCGTGCCGAACATTTTCGAATCGAATGGAATGGCTGCGATCGGCCGGGACTCGATGGCCTTGGCGAATTCACCGACCTCGATCTCCGGTCGCTTGGGCATGCCTATCTGGTTGAGGCAATAAAGCGGCGGGCGATCGTTGGGGCGCGAGGACTTTAGCACGTTCAACATGTTTTTGGCGTTGCGCAGATTGGGAAGATCCGGCTCGGCAACGATCAGAATATCATCCGCGCCGACCAGTGCTCGCTTGGTCCACGCCGACCATTGGTGCGGAATGTCCAGCACGATGCAGGGCGTCGTCATGCGCAAGGTATCGAAGATCGCGTCGAAGGCTTCCGCGCCGAAGTCATAGACCCGATCGAGCGTCGCCGGCGCCGCCAGCAGGCTGAGGTGGTCGGTACATTTGGCGAGCAGGCGTTCCACCAGTGCGGTGTCGGGCCGGTCGGGCTGAAATACCGCATTGGCGATGCCCTGCAATGGATCCTGATTGTAGTCCAGACTGGCAGTCCCGAATGCGAGATCGAGATCGATCACGACGGAATCCAGTGCCAGATCGCGCGCGATCATCCATGCCACATTATGCGCGACGGTGGATGCGCCGACGCCGCCTTTTGCGCCGACGACGGCGATGATCCGGCCGGTGGCAACAGCCTCCGAAGCCGAGAACAGGCTACAGATCGAGCGAACCACATCGAGGGTTTCGACCGGCCCAACCACATAGTCGTTGACGCCGCGACGCACCAGTTCGCGATAGGGCACGTCATCCTGATCGCTGCCGATCACGACAACGCGGGTTCCGGGATCGCACACGCCCGAAAGGTCATCGAGCAGGGCGAGGATGTCGTTGCCGGCTTGGGATTCCAGGATGATCACATTGGGGGTGGGCTGCGAGTGGTAGGTTTCGATGGCAGCCGCCATGCCGCCCATTTTCGCCGTGAGACGGGCCTTGGCAAGGCGGCGATCCTTGGCTGCCGATTGTACGGCGGCTGCGGTCTCCGCGGTTTCGCAAAACGCCTGCACCGACACGCGCGGCGCGGGCGCGATATATTCGCCTGCGAGCGGCGCTTCGTTGTCCGGTTGCTCTTCGGAATTCTGGCGGTCGTGTCTGATCATTTGCCTGCATCGCTGAGTTTGGCCTTGTCTACTTCGGGATAATTGGTCGTGGTCGTCTCGCCCTTGCGATACTTCTCGAAACCTGCCGTGCGCCGCGCCGTATAAGGGGGCGTTTCAGGTCGCGGCTGCACCAGGTCGGACGGATTGTCGATCATCGCGGCCATGTTGCGCTGATAGGCACAACCAAAATTGTAATAGTCCTTGTTTTGTGAATAAGTCCTGTTCTGGATCGAGGGGCCGAGATCGTCCGGCCACAGACCGCAGGGCCCGGCGACCGCGGAGATTTTCGGATAGCTCAGCCGGATTGTTGGCAGCAGGCGAGGGTCGTCCGGATGATAGTGATGCAAGATAATTCCGCGTGAAGGCACCCCGCCAGCCATGAGTACCGATTGAACTTCCCGGTATACGGCGGCCGCAGCGCGTGCGTTCGGTGTGTCGACCGGCACGTCGGCGACAATCGCACCGGTACCCTCGCGACCCCATGCCTGCGCCAGTCCGATGACGTCGGCGCGTTGTGGAGCGGACAGGCCACCGCGGGCCTGACCGACGAAAATGACGATCGAGCGGTTCGCTTCCTCGATCGCAATCGGATGACGCAGGCGGTAGTCGTCGGGAACGCTCGCCGTCACGTTTTCGGTGGTGGCATATGTGCACGCGCCCAGCACAACTGAAAGGCCTGCAAGTGCACCCATCAGGCGCAGGGTTTTGTGGCGATCGACCGGCATTCTGTTTGTCATCGTTCTGTCCTTCGTCCCGCGTTGGTAGGGCGGCCCCGCGTCAGTCAATGATGAAGCCAAAGTTGGCCTGGTAGGCGCCAACCGGATCGATGCGGGCGGCAATGCCGTAAACCCGGTTGATCTGGGCCAGCAGCGTCGATTGGGAGTCCGATGCGGGCGCAAACCCGTCATCGGGACGTGACAACTCCTTCTGGGTAACCGCCCGAACCACATAGGGCGTCACCAGGACCATCAATTCGGTCTGGTTACTGACGAAGTCCTGGCTCCGGAAAAGCTGGCCAAGGATAGGCAAGGAGTCGACGCCGGGCAGGCCGTTGACGGCCTGCTTGGTCTGTTCCTGAATCAGGCCGGCCATCGCCATGGAGCCACCCGATGGGATCTCCAGCGTGGTCTCCGCGCGCCGGGTCTTGATCGAGGGAATCGTCGTTCCACCGGCGCCGCCCGTCAAAGAATTTTCGCTCGAGACTTCCGACACTTCGGTCATCACTCGCAGGCTGATCCGCCCCTCGGTCAGCACCACCGGCGTGAAGTTGAGCGAGATGCCGAATTTCTTGTAGCTGACCGTCTGGACGCAATTTCCGATACCGCCCGCCGCCGTCGGTTGGCAGGTCACGCCGGTCGGAATCGGAAATTCGCCTCCTGAGATGAATGTCGCGGACTCGCCAGAGATCGCCGTCAGGTTGGGCTCGGCCAATGTCCGTACCACGCCAGCACTCTCCATCGCGCGCAGGATGGCCTGGACCGACAGCGGAGAGCCGAACTGCGTGCCAAGGCCGTTGCTTGGGACGAGTGGCGAATTGTTTGCGGTGAACGGGTTGGTATTGTTGAACTTTACGATCGTGCTGCCGTTATTTAGGGTGGCGCTGAGATCGACGCCCAACTGCTTGATGATGTCGCGCCGCACTTCCGCGACCGTGACCTTCAACATCACCTGATCGCGGCCGCGAACGACGATGCTGTTGACGACCTTGTCAGCACCACCCACCAGTCGTGTCGCGACCTCGCCTGCTTGCTGCGCTTCAATCGGACTGGATGCCGAGCCGGTCAGTATCACGCCGTCGCCGACGCCCTCGATCTGGATTCCCGGAAAGGCTTGCCTCAACGCGGCGCGCACACCGTTGAGATCGCGCTTGACCGCGATGTCGTAGGCGGCAATCTGCTGGCCGTCGGCATCGAAGAACACGACATTGGTCTGGCCCACCGCAGCACCGATGATATAGGCGCGCTGTGCCGAGCGGATCACGGCGTTTGCGATCTTCGGGTCGGCGACCAGCACGTCCTTTGCCTCGCGCGGCAAATCGATGATCACCGACTTGCCGATGCCGAGCGCGAGAAAGCGGGTTTTCGCCGATCCACTGGTGACAACCGGTGTTGCGGTGGCCTCTGCCGCCACCACAGGCGTCAAAGCTGGATTGAGCGTCAGCGCGGCAGCGGCTGAAAACCACAGGGCGCGAACTAGAAGGCTACGCGTCACCGGCTTTTTTGCCCTGCATTTCATATCGGCTACCCTTTCGGTCACTTCTGTGCCGTCGCCAGGATGACGATGCGCTGGCGCACGCCACTGACGCTTTCGCTGCGCTTGAAAGCTTGATCTTCGGAGTTGCTGCCGGCCGCATTGGCAACGGCAATGCCGCGTAGCGCCCATGCCGGCGTGCCAGTCTGGCGCCGTTCAGTGAGCGCCACTGCCTGTTTGACGAACCCACTAGCGAGAGAGGCGGAAATACCGCCAGCGCCGGGGGCGATGCTCAGGGCCACGATGCGGGCGGTACTCATACGCTTTACTGTCACTCTTACGCCGGGATGTTTGGGCCGCATGGTGGCGACAAACTGTTCCCTCAAGCAGGACTAACCAGCAAAGGTATAAGGGAACTTGCGGGCGGCCGAGTTTGCCGAAAGGAACTCGGAGAACTGGTCTCATGGTGAACAGAGCGTTATCGTTAAAAAAGCGCTGACCCGGCTCCATAACGCGAAGCCTGGGTGATAGGGGAATGAGCGCAGAGGGGCTTGCGGGTCAGAGCCTAGCTAGGCCGCATTGAAAGCGGCAAATCCGCGTTCCAGGTCGGCCTTCAGGTCCTCGATATTTTCAAGTCCGATGTGGAGGCGCAACGTCGGGCCGCCGGGAGCCCATTTGGTGGCGGTGCGATAGCTGTCGCAGTCGAATGGAATGATCAGACTTTCGAAGCCGCCCCACGAAAAGCCCATGCCGAACAATTTCACGGTGTCGAGCAGCGCATCGACGGCCTTTTGCGGCGCCGGCTTCAAGACGATGCTGAACAGGCCGGACGCGCCGGTAAAATCCCGTTTCCAGATCGCATGACCGGGATCGCTCTCGAGAGCCGGATGCAGCACCTTGATCACTTCGGGCCGGCTCACGAGCCAGCGCGCCATCTCGACGCCGGACCGAAAATGCTGGTTGAGCCTGACCGCGAGGGTGCGCATCCCGCGCAGCGCCAGGAACACGTCGTCAGGTCCGGCGCACACACCGAGCATTGCGATCGTTGCCGAAATCATCGGCCAGGCGTTGGTGTTGGCCGAGATCGTTCCGAACATGATGTCGGAATGGCCGCCGATATATTTGGTCGCCGCCTGTATGCTGACGTCAACGCCCTGATCGAGGGAGCGATGAAACAGCGGGGTCGCCCAGGTGTTGTCGTCGATCACAAGCGCGCCGCGCGCGTGGGCTGCGCCGGCGATCGCGGGAATATCCGTCATTTCGAAGGATTGCGAGCCGGGCGCTTCGACCAATACGGCCCTGGTGTTGGCTTTGAACAACTTTTCGATCGCTCCACCGATGAGGGGATCGAAATAGGTGGTCTCAACGCCGTAGCGCGCCAGCAGGCCGTTGCAGAAATTGCGCGACGGCCGGTAAACGTTGTCGCAGACCAGAACATGATCGCCGGCCTTCAGCACCGCGAGCAGGGCGGTGGTGATCGCCGCAAGCCCCGATGGCGCGATACCGACGCCGGCGCATTGCGGGCCCTCCAGCGCCATCAGCGTTTCCTGCAAGGCCCTGGTCGTCGGCGTGCCATAGCGGCCATACTGGAACTCGCCGCGACGGGCATGGAGGTCTTCGGCCGTCGGATAGAGCACGGTGGAGCCGTGGACGACGGGAGGATTGACGAAGCCCTTTTGGGCCCTGGTGTCGCGGCCCGCGGTCACCAGTCTGGTTTCGGCCTGTTGCGGGTTCGCAGGTCCGGAGCCGGTCGAAGAGTCCATGCCTTGCTTTCAAAAGACTTTTTGCCGCGCGTCACAGTGTCCGCCGGACGGCGGTGTGATTAGGGATGTTAATAACAGGAGTTCAAAGAGCCCCGTCAACCCCTTGACCCGGCTCGCCAGCCGTTCTGTGATGCGCAAGCTATTCAGTCGCCGCACGTTGAGGGGCTTGCCGCGACCTTCGATCCATCGTTTGACGGCATCAGCGCATTCGACTGCCTTTCCGGGTAGACGTTTGCGGCGGTGGATTACAGGTTTGGCCAACCGACGCGCGCGATGATAGGCGAATATGTCCCGGACGATCCTCGAAAGGCTTAACCATGAAACGCGTATCCCTAGTCTTTACCCTTGCTCTCGCCGCCGCTCTTTCGGCCAACGCCGCCACGGCGCAAACGCTCAAGACGGTCAAGGACCGGGGCATGCTATCCTGCGGTGTGAGCCAGGGCCTGCCGGGATTCTCCTCGCCCGACGACAAGGGCAATTGGACCGGGATCGACGTCGACGTCTGCCGCGCCATTGCGGCCGCGGTCTTGGGCGACGAGACCAAGATTAAATTCGTGCCGCTGTCGGCAAAAGACCGTTTCACGGCGCTGCAGTCCGGCGAAATTGACGTGCTGTCGCGCAATACAACCTGGACGCTTTCGCGCGATACCTCGCTCGGCGCCAACTTCACCGGCGTGACCTATTATGACGGCCAGGGTTTTTTGGTGAAGAAGTCCCTGAAAGTGAATTCCGCGCTGGAACTAAACAGTGCTTCGGTTTGCGTGCAAACCGGAACCACAACGGAGCAGAATCTCGCCGACTACTTCAAGGGCAACAACATGAAGTATGAGGTGATTGCGTTCGGTACCGCCGACGAAACCGTCAAGGCTTACGAGTCCGGCCGCTGCGACGTCTTCACCTCGGACGTTTCGCAGCTCTACGCCGAGCGTCTTAAACTTTCGAATCCGGCCGACCACGCCGTGCTTCCCGAGGTGATCTCGAAGGAGCCGCTGGGCCCGATGGTGCGCCATGGCGACGACCAGTGGTTCGATATCGTGAAATGGACACTGTTTGCGATGGTCGACGCCGAAGAGCTCGGCGTCACCCAGAAGAACGTCGATGACATGGCGAAATCCGACAAGCCCGAGCTCAAGCGCGCCTTCGGCACCGACGGCAACCTCGGCGAACAGCTCGGCCTCACCAAGGATTGGTTCTCCCGCGTCGTGAAGGCGGTCGGCAATTACGGCGAATCCTTCGATCGCAATGTCGGCTCCGGCTCCAAGCTCGGGATCGCCCGCGGCCTCAACCAGCTGTGGAACAAGGGCGGAATCCAGTACGCACCGCCGATCCGCTGATCGACAAGCCCGGGGGGCGCGCGATGAGCATCGAGGCCCGGTCACCACCGCCGCAGTTCGCCTTCCGGCTGAAACGCGCGCTTGGTGGCCGCGCCGGGTGGAGCGGTTTTGCCGTTCAGATTCTCTTCGTCGCGGCGCTGGTCTGGATCGGTTATGAGATCGTCGCCAATGTCCGCGCCAACCTCGACAACCAGCACATCACCGCGGGCTTCGGATTCTTAAAAAATACCGCGGGCTTTGACGTCAGCCAGAATCTCATTCCGTATTCCGGATCCGATACCTACACCCGCGTCTTCCTGGTTGGCCTCCTCAACACGCTATTGGTCTCTCTGATCGGCATTTTCTTTGCCACCCTGATCGGTTTCCTGATCGCGCTCGGCCGGTTGTCGCCGAACTGGCTGTTGTCGCGCATTTCCGGCGGCTATGTCGAACTGGTGCGCAATCTGCCGCTGTTGTTCCAGATCCTGTTCTGGTATCTCGCGGTGCTCGCCGCATTGCCGGGCCCGCGGCAGAGCATTTCGCTGTTTTCCAGCTTCTTTCTTTCTAACCG
>Ga0210401_10007248_pt1 | contig 11148 bp, 4 predicted proteins | sample IncBWH32MmetaG_FD_150866 | JGI IMG/M metagenome (GOLD analysis project Ga0210401, IMG submission 150866) | Forest soil microbial communities from Barre Woods Harvard Forest LTER site, Petersham, Massachusetts, United States - Inc-BW-H-32-M | ecosystem: Environmental > Terrestrial > Soil >... | reverse complement strand
GAAAATGTTCGTTTTCCAAGCCGGTAACCAGGCGGTCCAACGGATCCGTGACCGTAAGGTTCACAAGGGTCATGTCCACGTCGACTTTGATCCCTTGTCCTGGCTTGAATTGTGGGCCGGGGGTTTCCTTCGGGGGCTGGACGGGGCCTTGCGTTTGATTAAATGCCGCAGTGGCCGTCAGGGCAAACACAGCAACAGCGAGGACGCGGAGAGAAATCTGATTTCGTCCTGCCATCACCGCATTGCCTGCCTTCGCCGGCGCTGCCCGGGCGGTCACGGCCGGTTCCGACGAGCGAACCTTGAAGGCATTCTACCACCGGCAATAGAACGCGCAAGTACCGGGACTGGATTTTGACAATTAATTTACTTTAGGGCCCAATCAAAAGACTTGAACTCTCTGCTTCTGTCCGGGTGCGAGTTTGTTCGAACATTGTGATAGGATTTCCAAATTCCGCCGTCCATCTAAGGAATCGGCGGGACGAAGAAAAACCTTATGGCCATCGCCGTAATTCCAGCTCGTTATTCCGCCACGCGCTTGCCGGGGAAGCCCCTGGTGTCTCTGGCCGGCAAGCCCATGATCCAGCGGGTGTGGGAGCGGACGCGGCAGGCCACGAGGATCACCCGCGTGATCATCGCTACCGATGATGAACGCATCCTGAAGGCGGCGGCCGCCTTTAATGCTGAGGCGGTCATGACCCGTTCGGAGCACCGCTCCGGCACGGAGCGCGTGGCCGAAGTGGCCGCGCACATTCCCGGTCCGGAGGAAGAGGTTTTCGTGAACGTGCAGGGGGATGAGCCGCTCGTTGAGCCGGAGGCGATTGACACTCTGGTCGAGGCCATGGAGTCCGAAGAGGGGGTTTCGGTCGCCACGCTCATGGTGCCGATCACGAAACCGGCCGACATCATGGACCCGAACATTGTGAAGGTGGTTCTCGATTTCGACGGCAACGCGCTCTATTTTTCGCGCGCGCCCATTCCGTGGGTGCGCGACCGCGACGCTCCGGTGCACGCGCAGCACATGAAGCATCTCGGGCTGTACGCGTTCCGGCGGTCCGCATTGCTCGATTTTCCGACGCTGCCGGTGGGTGACCTCGAGCGCATCGAGCATCTCGAACAGCTTCGCTGGATGGAAAATGGCTACAAGATTCGCGTCGCCGAAACGCAGCACGATTCGGTCAGCGTGGACGTTCCGGAAGATGTCGCGCGAGTTGAACAACTCCTGCGCAAATCTGCGTCTGCTTCGTAAGTCCAGTAGCGCAGGCTTCAGCCTGTGGGGGTTAGTTCTTGCAAGACCCAAACCCCACAGGCTGAAGCCTGCGCTACCGAATGGCTAGAACGAAAACTTCGCGGCCAGCTGAATGCCGCGCGGCCCGCCGCCGCCGAGGAACGGATTGCCGATTCCCACGTCGCCTGTCGCCACGACGTGATAGGAGCCGTTTCCCACTTCGCGGGTTCCCCCGGCAGGTAGCGTGAAACCGCAACCGCAGCCCTGTTGATTCACATTGCTGGCCGGGTCTGCAATAAACGCGGGAAGCAGTGGGTTGGAAAAATTCGGATGGTTCAAAACGTTGAAAAACTCCGCGCGCAATTGAAGATTTAGACGCTCGGTGATCTGAGTTCCCTTGTAAATAGCCAGGTCCCATTGTTTGAAGGGTGGACCCTGCAGCGCATTGCGCCCCAAGTTTCCGAAGTGGCGCGTCCCAGGAGTGCAATCGGCGGCGCCGCCGGTGAAAGGTTTAGTACCATTCGCAATATTTGGCTGAATGGTGCAGGGCATTGCAAACGAGCTGAGGTTGAGGAAATTGTTCGGGTCACTGTAATTGTAAGAGATGGGCCCGACCACGTCTGGCCGATCGAACCCTTCGCCGCTTCCGCTATAATCATCCTCGCCGTTGTAATTGAGAGTGAAGGGCTGTCCGGTTTGCAGCGTGACTGTGCTGTCGAAGCCCCAGCCGTTCTTCAGTTTTGCGTAACTTCCTCCCATGTTCGGAAGCACGTAGGAGAAGACCCAGGTGAAGCGTTTGGGAATATTAAAGTTCGAGGGCCCGTATTCGTTGTTCGGGTTTGTGCTGTCGGTTGGCTGAGCGGCATTGGGAACGAAGTCTTCCCCATCGCTGGAATTGTCCATGGAACGCGACCACACAAAGTTGGCAAACGACGTGATTCCGTGCCATGCGTCCACGTGCGCGCTCAACTGCAGAGAATGGTAATTCGACTTTCCGGTGGAATTTTCCTGGAAAACGTAGACCGTTCCCGGAGGTGTGCCGGAAAAAACGCGGGGGACGCCGAAATCCTGGATCGCTCCCGTTGTGGCGCAGGTTGCGATCCCACTTGGGCAGTCCGCAGCCGTGATCTGGGCCAGGCTCGGCTGATTGATGTCAAAGAAGCGCCACAACCGGTGCCCCTGGGACCCGACATAGCCGATTTGAACCGAGACTTTATTAGTAATCTGCTGCTGAATATTCAGGTTGTAATTCTCCATGTAAGGAGTCTTGATATGCCGGTCGACTCCGAAGACATCGCATTCGCTGCCACAATTCGAAGGCCCATATACAGGCACGCCGCTCGTAATCATCGAGCCGGGGTTGGTAGCCTCGGTGATGGGATCGGGTCCAAAGTTGGCATAGGCCGGCCCGGGAGCATAAAAGGCCGGGTACGGCAGGTGGCCGAGGAACATGTCCTGTGAAGTGGCGTCGTAAAATAATCCGAACCCGCTGCGCAGCACGGTCTTGCCGTTGCCGAATACGTCCCAGGCAATGCTGGCGCGCGGGCTGAAATTTTTGTAGTCCGGTTCGTACAATCTGGGCAACGCGGCGGTGCCGACTTGCGCCATCGCGCCCACGCCGGTGTTGGTCGCTGCGTCATAGCTGGATACCAGAAAATTGCTGAACAGATTATTCTTCTCCGCAATCACCCCGAAGTTATCCCAGCGTATTCCGTAATTGAGGGTGACGCGCGGGAGCACGCGAAAGCTGTCCTGGAAGTACAAACCCTCATCGTTCTCGAACGTATTTCGATTGGTGTTCCCGGAGTACTGGAGACCGTTGTTCACATTGCCCTCAAGAAACGTTTGCAGATCATGGAACCGCAATCTCCCGCGGAAGTATTTGTCGAGGAATTGATCGATACTTGTGCGGCGAAATTCAAAGCCAAACTTCAAATCGTGCTTGTTTATTTTCCAGGAGAAACCGTCGATGAACTGGTAGTTGGTGTCCACGCGGTGCCGCGGATCGGCGGAGTTCGCTCCGGGCTGGGCGAAAAATGAACTGCCTCCCGACGGCGTCACCGAAACCAGGATGATCGGCAAGCCGGAATCCGCCGGGCCCGACCCTGAACAGGTTGGACCGAGTGCCGTCCCTCCCGGCGCATTGCTGGCCGTGCACAGCCCGATGGAACTAGGGTGAAAATTCTGATCCTCGGGGAAGAATCCTTCCGCGAAGCGATTCCATCCAAAGCGCGCCTCGTTCACTTTCGTAGAAGAGACCACATGCACGTAGGAAATGGCGACGAGCTGAACGCGTGTCGGGGTGACTGTATTAAATCCGGGAAGCTGGCCGCCGGTTGCGTTGAGCGCGAGCGGAAAAGACTGGGTGCTGTCTCCGAAGAAATAGCGCCCGGTAAGAACGTTATTCTGGCCGAAGCTCTGGTCAATCTTTGCGATCATGCTGGTCAGCCCGTTGGACGAAGGAGTAATCGCTGTAGCGTTAGGGCCGTTTGGGCAGCCTGTGTCATAAGCCGATCCGAGGGGCTGGCCAGGAGCTAAAGTGGGATTCGTCGCTTGGGCCATGGAAATCGGATGGTCGGGGGCGGGCCAGGGGTTTCGCGCCAGGAGAGCGGCGATAACTGAATTTGGAGCGCCGTTCAAGGCTTCGTCCGCGGCGATCCGTGCGGGCTCGGGGACGCACGCCAGCGTAACCACACCGACTCGCTCCTGCTGGCCTTCATAGTCGAGGAAGAAGAACGTCTTATCCTTAATGATCGGCCCACCGATCGAGCCGCCAAACTGGTTATTGTGAAAGGGCGACTTTGGTTCATTGCTCAGGTTGAAAAAATTGCGCGCGTCCAGTGCATTGTTGCGGAAATATTCGAAGAAGCTGCCGTGGAGCTGATTCGTTCCACTCCGCGTCACGATGTTGACCACCGCGCCGCCGTTGCGTCCGTATTCGGGCTGGAAATTGGAGAGCACGGCCATATCGCTCACGGCGTCAATCGGCAGGATGGCCGAGGGCGTGGCGAACACGCCGCCCTGGTTGATGGCCGGATCATTGCGGTACCCGTCGTTCATGTCCGTGCCGTCGAGCAGGTAATTGTTGGAGCGGCCGCGTGCGCCGTTCATGGAAAATTCGCCGAACGATCCCGGCGAATCCGTGATCTGGTCGGGCGAGCCTGCCACGCCGGGATTTAGATAGATCAATTTCGTGTAGTCGCGGCCGTTGATTGGTAGATCCTTCACGCTTTCTTGCGTCAGCGTGCCGCCAAGATTGTCGCTGGTGGTATCGATCTCGGGCAGCTCCTCTCCAGAGACCGTGATCTGTTCCTTCACCGCGCCGGGCTTGAGGGCGGCGTCTACGCGCCGTTCTGCCGCAACTTCCACTTTGACGTTACTGGTAACCGAAGTCTGAAAGTCGGCCTTCTCCACCGTTACGTTGTAAGTTCCGATCGGCAATTCGGGTACACGATAGCTGCCGTCGGCTTGGGACTCCGTGGTGCGGACTAGCCCAGTGTCCACGTTGCGAATGGTGATCGTGGCGCCCGGGACGACAGCACCCGTCGTGTCTGTCACTGTCCCCAAAATTGCGCCGCGAAACGTTTGCGTCCGGCTTGGCGCGGCGGTCAGGGAAACGATCAATCCTGTGACGAACAGGTGTATTAAAATCAGACGGCACTCGCGGGGAATCTTCATGGGCTTCTCCTCCTGAGGCTTATACAACTTTCCAGTAACACTCTGTTCATTCAAAGAATTAGCAGGGCGGATAAAGCAATCAAATGTAGATTTCGGTTCCGTCCCCCGTAATGCGTGGCATTCTACACCCGCAGGCCTCCTGTCGCGTGGCGGAAACGCAGCTTGAAACAGCCATCATTGGCGTCTCAGAAAACGTGGTTGGAATTGAATAGATGGCGAGTGAATCGCTCTCTCAGTGAAGATTGTCTTGAGAGGAATCTGCTTCAGAATTGCCGGGGAAGCGCACCGACGGCCAGCTGTCCGGATTTTATTCCCAAGATATAGACCTGCGTGGGACTTATGACGTAGGCGGCGTAATCTAGAGCGCCGGAATTGAGCGTAAATGTTGCGCGTCCATTCGCAGCGGGAGTGGAATAGGAACCTGTCACTGCCTGCCCTGCGGCCAGGGCTCCTCCAGTATTTGTGTCAAGAGTTCCCGACGTCACCGCGCCCTTTCCATCGGTGGCAAGCTCGCCCGTGCTGTCTTGCAAGGTCGCTCCGGAGGCGCCGCTGGTCTCGATCGCGTAATTCCCCTGGATGGATGCCTGCGTGAAGGCCGCGCTTTGCTGCAATGTGAAATTTCCGTCGCTGGCAATTCCCGAATCGGTTTCCTGAAGCACGGCGGTGGTATTCGCTCCCACGGGGCCCAGATAAAAAACAAATGTATGGGTCCGGCCCGAAGTTATGAACGTCAACGTGCCACGGCCATTTGAAGAAACCGTATATTTCCCGGCGTCGCCGGGGCATGCCGGATCCGACAAAGGCAACGGCAAGAAGGGGAGGGCCAGGGTCACTACGCCGCTGATATTTTCGTCCGTAATTCCGGTGTTGGCAGTGAGGCAGCCGGTTCCATTGGCCGAAAAATTGCCCGCCGTTGCTATCGTTCCGCCCAGCCCCGATCCGGCCAGAAGGAATGCGAAATTGCCGTTGAGGGCGCTGACGTCAAGCGCGGCATTGGGAGCCTGCTGCGAGGTGAATCCCCCGACCTGCAGCACGGTGTCGGCGCCCACAAATTTCGCGCCTCCACGGGTGGTGACATAAAAAGTTAGCGTGAAGATCGGGCCGGCGGCGCACGAGGCGTTCAGGGTCTGGAGCGTCAAAGTGCCGCGCCCGTTCGAGCCGATCGTGTACGAGGAGAGCGGGGGAAGCGGCGACGGAATGCACGAGGTCTTGGTTCCAAAGATTTGAAATTGGCTGAGCGTTCCTCCATCGTCGATGTCGATGGACCCGCCCGTAATATTTCCCACGCCATCCGCGCTGAATTCGCCGACCTGCGAAAGTCCATTCGATCCGTGCACTCCGGCAAAGTCAAAGATGTACGCGCCGCTCAACGCCGAAAGTGGGGCTCCTGAGAACGTAGAAGCGTTTTGCGCATCGGCCTGCCCTGTCGCCGTCCCGCTGGCGTCGAAACCGATGAAATCCAATTGCGTGCCACTCACCAGGACAAATTGGAAATTTGCGGGCGTGAGCCCGTCGCTGAATTTCAGGGACCCACGGCCGTCCGCGCTTACCGTGTAGGTGCCGGCGGTGGTGATCGGCGAAGTGGTCACGCCGGAACTGGAGTTGATGTCCTCCAACACGCTGCCCAGATTTCCGGCGCCGTCCGCCGCAAAGCTGCCGGCCCTGAAAAAGTGGCCCAATGAGTTCGTTCCCGAAATCGAAAAAGTAAATTGGCCCTGGAAGGAAGAAGTGGAATAGCCGGAAATTGTGACATTCAGGGTCGCAGTCGAATTTGGAGAATCCTGTGCTGCGGCCGTAACGGTGACGGTCTGACCGATGGGCGGCGTAAGCGGCGGGCTGTAAACGCCACTCGCGCTGATCGTGCCAAGCGTCGCATTCCCGCCCAAAACTCCCAGTCCGCCCACCGGCCCCACATACCAAAGAATCGTATTGGTCGTGCCCCCGGTTTCGGTCGCGCTGAAATTCACGGTGTTCGCCGTGCCTGAAGTTACTGTCACGGGGGCGGAAGGGGAAGTAATCGCCACGATCGGAGCAGGCGTGATAGTGACCGTGGAAGTGGCGGAAACTTTTTGATCTTCAAAGGAAACGACAGTTACGCTCACGGTGTTGGGGCTGGGAACAATCGTAGGGGCATGGTAAACCCCGTTTGAATCGATTGTCCCGATCGTAGGGCTTCCACCGGTCATGCCGTTCACCTGCCAGATGGGAACAGAATTGGTCCCTCCCTGGATGGCGTCCTGAAACAACTGGCTGGTGGCCACGTTCACGGAGGCCGTTGCAGGGGAAATTGTGACGCTGATATTCGTGGCCGGATCGGTGCAGGTGGAAGTGGAAGTAGTCGAGGAGCTGGTCGAAGTCGAGGTCGTGCACGTCACCGCGGTGCTTGGCGCATTATATCCGCAGGAAGTCAGGCAGAAGAGGGCAACGGGCAAAGCAAAAAATAGGAGGCGTTTCACTGCGCCTCTCTTATCGCTGACCGAGATTTGTAACGCATACGATTCCGCCTCAACCCTGATCCGCAAAAAATAAAATTATAACTGAACTCTCGTGGGCCACACTTTCCGGCCCGGCATTTATTTTTCGAGTCAAGCTTGCAAGCACGCAACCTTGTTATGAGCAACGCGCTTCGCGAATTTGGACTTCATCCCAGCAGCCGGGGCGGGCACTCTGGCTCAAAACTGATTGAAGATTGCTCCAATCGCGGTGCCCGTCGTATCCGTGTCCAGAGCGAAAAACAGTGTCGGATTCACCATGTACAGCACCAATTTCCGATTCGTAGCCGGCGTTGTACTCAGGGGAAGAGTCATTGTCGCTCGCAGACTTACCAAAGGTGGTGGGAGAGGAGTAGGGAGATAGGTTCCGTTCGCGATAGCAATGCAATTCGTGGTGAGCGGAACGCAGCCCGTTTGCGTCACGCCGAAATCATTGAGATCGAGCGACCCCCCCGTCACATTTCCTTTCCCGTCAGAGGTCAACTGCCCGAGAAAATCTTCCCGATTGCCTGCCGTTCCGGCCGCGTTGGTGCCGCCGAGTCTGAATGCGTAGCTGCCGGCCAAAGTACTATTCGCAAACGGCCCGTCCACTGACGGCAGGAGCAAGCCATGAGCGATGACCCCGGAGGTGGTTTCCTGGAGCACGGCATCGGATGGCGAAATGATGTAAAAAACATAGGTATTGCTGCCAATCCCCAGTGTGCCCCTTCCGCAGGAATCTAGTGAGTACGTGCCAGTCAGAGTACCGAGCGTCGATGACACTGTGCCGCCGCTATTTTCGTCCACCGACCCGGCGCTGACGGCGCCGGTGGTCCCGTTGTTCGACGCAGAGAAGGCGCCCACGTCCGCGATCACGACTCCCGGGGGACCCGATCGGCTATCCAGTCCAGAGGTCTCAAACGCGATTGAGCCATTCAGTGCGTTCAGCCCCCAGCCGCAAGTCAGGCTGGTTTGCTGCTTGTATGCGTCGCCGACCAATATCGATGCCGGCGTGGTGGGAGTCGCCAAAGCAGCCGTATCAATTTCAATGAATATTACCCGGCTGGCTGAAACGGGATAAAAACTGAAATTGAGCCCGTTCAATGCCACCGTGCCGCGGCCGTTCGAACTGATCGTATACGGCGTGGTGGCGAGAGGAACTGGACCGCCCGCATTGATCTCCACCTCGCCGGGCGATGTGGCGCTGCCCTGGCCGATCGTCCCGAATCCATTGGCGGCAAATTCGCCGATGGCAGACTCTTCCGTTGCGGCGGTCGAGACCCCTGCAAAATTGAATGAGTAAGTGCCGGACAAATTTGCATTGTTGGGAGAAACCAACTGGGCCTGCGACAGGATCTCACCCCCGGCGGTGGTTAGTGCGGATGCTGAGGTCGGAGAACTGAATTCGATAATTTGCGCCTGTTGGGGAGAAATAACCACGATACGGAAATAAGCGGTTGCCGAGGGCGACCCCAGGGGACAAGCCGGACTGCCATTCTCGCAGAATTGCATGGTGCCGCGGCCGTCCGGACCGATCGAATAGGATCCGGTGAAGGCGCGTTGTGTGGTGACGATGTTGGGCGCTCCACCCTGATTGGTATCCTCGAAACCGGTGAGGGAGCCGCCGCCTGCTGAAAAACTTCCCGCGCGAGCCCAAAACGCTTTCGACAAGTTCGTCAGCCGTCCACTCGTGGAGAAAACGTATGGCCCGCTCAGGACTTTATTTCCGAAATTCACGGTAACCATAACGCTCATGGTTTCCGTCGCCAGCGCCTGCGAGGTGGCGGTGATGGTGACGGACTGTCCCTGCGGCGGGACCAGCGGCGCGGTGTACACGCCTTGCGAGGAGATACTTCCAGAATTTAAAATCACGGCAGGATTGTTCGTGTTGGCGACGCTCCAGTTGACAGGAACGATTGCGCCGGTGGAAGCCGTAGCCGTGCAATCCAGCTGGTTGCCGGAGGAAACGGTTGACGCCTGATTACCCTGGGAATCGTTACAGGTGACGGTGGTGATCGCCACGGCCTTCTCGAGGGTCAGGCTCTCCGTTGCGGTCAGGGTGGATTGCACTTGGGAAACTGCAGTGATCGTAACGACGTTGTTGGTCGGCACAGTCGCCGGCGCCGTGTACAAACCGCCGCTGCTGATCGACCCATTGCGGGTTGCGCTGACCGACCAGTTCACCAGCGTGCTGCTCAGGTTTAAAACGGTCGCCGTGCATTGAGAAGTCCCCAGCACGGTTACATCGGTGGGGGTGCACGAAACTGTGATGGTCGGGGTTGTGGTCGTGGTGGCGCTGCTGCCGCAGGAACTCAGGAACGCGGGTACGGCAATTAGCACAAAAAAGAAAAGAAGACGTTCCCAACGCACCTGGCCACGCCCCAAACGAGAATTTGGCTCAAACACTAGAACTCCCCCCGCCCGCACCACGCTGATTTCCCGGGGAAGATACGGTCCCCTTCATCCCGGCGAACTCCCCTGCATACGCAGGACAGCATCTAAAGGGCGCGCCTGCTCGATGGAGCACACCTCGAAATCCTTGCACCGAAAAGACGCTCCCGTTTACCGTTAGAGGAAGCCTCACACCTGCCGGTATTTCTCCGGCCGCTGAGACCGTGTTTTCCCACACCGCCGAATCCCTGCACCAGCACACTTGCAACGCACGTGGTTGCAATCTGTAAAGGAAACTGGACAGAATCTCATTCCCCGCGAGGCATAGATGCGGCCTCGCATCATTGTGTCGCCTGCAGAAAAGCGGAAGGTGACAATAGACCGTTGCCCCCCGATAAAGTCAAGAGAAATTTGCACTTCCCGTAGATCTTCAAACTCGATTCGCAGCGCGCAAAATCGATGGAGCGCCCGAAAATAAAGGGAGATTCTAAACCATTCCGCGGTAGTTGAAAATCCTTGTCGCGAGACGCGGACGAAAAGGAATTGGAAAATCCCTTCGTTTATGGCCGCTGCGGAAAAAGTAGTTTAATGTCATCCCGAGTGAAGCGAGGGATCCGCTCTTTCGCCAATTCCAAGAAAAAAGCAGATTCCTCGGGCAAACCGCGCCCTGGGAATGACACCTTTGGAATTTTTCCGCACCCTGTATAGTCGCCACGTTTACTAAATATTTGCATGGCTGTAACTCGACATCAATACCCGGATTCCAGAGTACCGCCGGTCGCGCCAGCCCTCTCCGTCCCAGAGCGGCGGCAATCCCAGCTTCCTTGAAAGAAAGGTTAATGCCATGTTTAAGAAAGCCGCAGCCCTGGGGCTCTCGTTAGTCTTGTTGTCAGCCCCGATGTTCGCCCATGAGGGCGATGTTCCGAGGGGAATCCCACATCTGGACCACGTTTTCGTGATTATGATGGAGAACCATGGTTACCAGCAGGTGATCAATAACCCGAACGAGCCGTATTTGAATAGCCTGATCGCGAACAAGAAAGTCAATCTGGCGACCAACTATTTTGCCGTGGGACATCCTAGCTTGACCAATTACCTGGAAATCGTCGGCGGCTCCAATTTCGGAATCCGCAGCGACAATGCCCCCGATTGGCATAACAAGACCTGCAGCCCCAACATTGCGACCGGGGTCGTGAATGCCGATGACAACGGCAGCAGCGCAACGCCACCCGTGGTGGCGCCTGTCCCGTTCGAAAACGGCAATGTCTGCCCGATCGCCGGAACGGGCGAGGACGCGGCAACGCCTGCCGTTGACAACTGGAACGAAATTTCGCCGGAGAAGACCGGCTTGCAGTTTCTCTACCTCGCCGATATCGATGGCGT
>Ga0210401_10007246_pt1 | contig 11150 bp, 10 predicted proteins | sample IncBWH32MmetaG_FD_150866 | JGI IMG/M metagenome (GOLD analysis project Ga0210401, IMG submission 150866) | Forest soil microbial communities from Barre Woods Harvard Forest LTER site, Petersham, Massachusetts, United States - Inc-BW-H-32-M | ecosystem: Environmental > Terrestrial > Soil >... | reverse complement strand
TACTTAGCGCAGTCGCGGCCACAGGAGGCACTTGCGGAGATGGAACAGGAAAAAGGGCCTGACTGGCGGTCGTTCGGCCTTGCGCTGGCCTATCACGCACTGGGACGGAAAAAGGAATCGGAGGCTGCACTGACTAAATTGATTGGGAAATACGGATCTACTGCAGCTTTCCAGGTGGCCGAGGTATATGGGTTCCGAGGAGAGGCCGGCCAAGCGTTCGAGTGGCTGGAGCGGGCTCATGCACAGCGCGATGTAGCCCTCATTGGTATTAAAGGCAATCCCTTTCTGAAAAGTGTCGAGCACGATCCCCGATACGGCGCTTTCCTCCAGAAAATGCGCTTGCCTAACTGAAGCATTTCTTGCATGAAGGCACCGGTATTCAACGCAATTGCTCCTCCGGAAAGCAGCTCGTCTAAATCTGGCCGTTCGATTTTTGAAAGGTAGGAGGTCCTGTTCGTTCTAAGTGAGTATTACTCTGTAATCTAGACCCAGCTCCTGATAAGTCGCCTAACCGGACATTGGGATTTGGGCAGATTCTACTTTTCCGATTAGCGTTAGGCAGGCGCTGGACAGTCCGTTCAAGAGCTCTTGGATGTAAACTTCCTAAATGACCCGATTCCTTAGCCTGGCCACGATAGTCGGGCTGTTATGTTTACCCCTGAAAATGGATGCGCAGTATCAGGTCATCGAGCTTGCCGACCTTCAATTGGTGAAGTCTTTGTCTGCAGTTGTAGAGGACCCTGCCGGCTCTCTGACAAATGTTTTAGTACAAGAGTTTAGCCCGGATTGGAAAACAGTGTTGCGGACAAGTGCGACAGATAGCCACGGAAAGTTTTCGCTTACCAGCGTGCAAGGTCGAAAGATTTACTTTCTACAACTTTCAACACCTGGCTTTGACCCTCTTCGCCTGCGCATCCAGGTAGATCGCAAACGCGGAGCCAACCTCGAATTGAAGCTGACGATAGCCACTTAAGTTCCCGGCGTTTTGCGACGGTTACCCTGACATTTAGAAGCGGGCAGTGAGGAAAACCCTGGGCCACAATTCCGGTCTTTACCCGATGGTACGCTCCCGATCCCCCAACTATTGTTTGCCACAGACTGCGTGGGGCCGCTTGTTTTCTCAGCGGCCCGCCCAAGCCCGCAGGCACAGAGGAGAGACGTGGCAAGCGCATTGGCAAAGCAGGACTATTCCAGAAGGATGACTTCCCGCATCGAGACCGAGGGCGACGTTTGGGTGTATTGGCGGTGCCAGGACATGGATGATGTTTCCCGCGTTTGCGACCTGAGCGTAGGCGGATTGTTCGTCTCCACGCCAGTTCCTCCGCCCCTGGGCGCGAAAGCCAAGCTTGATTTTCTTGTTCAAGAAGGACAAATCAGGGCTGAAGCGGTAGTGCGGCATCTTGTTCCGGGAGGAGGGCTGGGGTTGAGATTCACGGCGATAACCGACAAAGACTGCCCACGACTGGTGGCGCTACTCAACAGGATTCGGACCGTGTCGTTTACGCCGAAGGTGCCTTCGTTCACAGGGCAGTCCCGGTAGCACGGGGCGATGCCGCTGGCGTTTCTCAATGCGAAAATGTCCACGGTAATGGTGGCCCTGCGATGTTCCATGAATTCGCCGGAGAAATCGCGAGGGTTTTACCTGGCGCAATACTGGTTGAGAAAAGCGAAAACGTCTTCGGCCCAGACATCGGAGCCAAAGTAGCCAAAGCTGTGGCCGTCCTGAGGAGAGTCGCCGTAGGAGGGATAAATCTTGAGTTTGTACGGCTTGCCCGCCTTGTCCATCTCGGCTGAGAGTGTCTTGCTCGGCGACAGGTCATAATCGTTAGCGGCCTGATAAAAGAAGATTGGCGCGGTTGCATTTCGTACTGCGCGAGTCATGAGCGACTGCAGCTCTGGAGCCCGTGCCCAACTCTGGGCGCCGCCCGCTGAATCGATCCCGGCGCAGTATCCTCCCCGTTCGACCCCCAGCACCGTTTCAACGCCACCAAAGGAGTTTCCCGCCACTGCAATACGATTCGGTTGAACGAAATTCTGTTTTCGCAACCAGGCCAGGGCTGCTAGTTGATCGTTCAGATGGTCCGTCGCCAGTAATCGCACCATCGTCGCGGCAGCCGCGGGCATGCCTCCGGTTTTCTCGGCGGCCTCGATCTGATCGCCAATATACGGACCTGCCGAGGCACTCAATCCTTGCCCTCGCCGATAAGGTCCAAAGAATACCCAGCCATGACTTGCGAAGACCGGACCGAGCGCGGCAAAGGCCTGCTCGCTCATCATGCCGGGCGCACTGCCGTGGTTATAAACAACGGCAGGAAAGGGTCCGGTTCCTTGGGGTTTATACAGGACACCGTGCAAAGTGATTTCACCGCTAGGAAATGTGACGGTTTCTGCCGTGGACAAGACTGAAGGTAAAAGCAGCAGTGCGAAGAGCGCGGGGAAATAATGCTTACTCATTTCTTTATCAGCCTAGCTCAAATCCTAGCAACGTCAACGCCCGGGACGAAGCGCTATGTGGAGAAGAAGAAACATCACGCGAAGGCAGGGTTCGCGTGGCGGGTGGCGTGGAAGGGGGTGGGCCATGGGGCCCATTTGAGGTTGCGGGGAAGCGTGCCAACGCCGGCGGCGTAGAGGACGGATTCGGAGACGCCGTCGATACCGAGATCGGATTCGATACGCGAATCGGCCAGGGCCATGGAGCAGAACGGCGCGAGGCCCAGCCAGGTAGCGACGAGGCAAAACGTCTGGCAGAGATGGCCGGCGTCAATGAGGACGGCGCGATAGGCGCGGGGAGATTGATATTTCCATTGCGGACGGCCAAAGACGGCGGTCATGAGAACCAGCGCGGAAGCTTTGCCGTACCACTTCTGGCCGGCCAGGTAGCGCGAAAGCTGGCTGGAATTTGCGCCGCGCTTCAGCCGCTCCAGACAGTGTTTGTCCGCGGCGTAATGATAAAGACCTGGCGGGAGGTTCGCCACGCGGCGAGCCAGGACGTAGGTTTCGATCGGGTGGCGCGAACCTCCGGAAGGAGAAGTTTTTAGCGCGAGGCGCCCCAGGCCGGGGACATCGACCCACCAGCGCACGCCGAAGGAAAGTCCCAAAAGAGTGGAGAGCGCGGAGAGTTCCACGGGGCGCGAAGAAAAGTTCCGCCAGGTGCGGCGAGCGAGCAGAACTTGGGGAAATTCTCCACTTTGCCGTGGCGCAAGGAGCGCAATCCGCTTCGCGCCTGGGTAACGCTTGACCGGAGCCGGCATCGGGAGTGTTTTTGCGCGGGTTTGCTGGCGTTTCAGGAGGAACTCCAGATCCGACGAGTATTGGAGATTCTTCGTGGAAAAATGGAGCAGTCCCGCAGCCGGATTCCAATTGGCCCAGGCGGCCATGGCGCGTGGTGAGGCTGGGTCATGAGGCTGGTCGGAGCGCTGGAGAAGTGCATGGCGCACGAGGACCGAGAGGCCGCCCCGCAAGACTGCGGGATCAAATTGGGGAAAACGACGTTCGAACGACCTGGCGCTACGCCAGGTATCGAAGAAATTCAGAAGTTCGAAGAGAAGAGGGGAGGCAAAGACCTTGGAGCGGATGAAATAATTCTCGAACACCATCCGCTTACCGGACCAATAGAAAACAAGTTGGGGGGAACGACGATAGCGTGTAGTCATCCGGGCACAGTTTGGTATCGGCGTCGGCTGACCGGAAAAAAGTATCGGGCCTCGCGGAGGATGTCGCTGAAACGCTTACCCGAAAATGTGCATGTCGTTAAGAATCGTGTCGCAAACCTCGAGTTGCAAGAGTTGACGGAAGATCGCCTGGTCTTCCGGGGAAGACTTGGGGTGAAGCTTCCGCATTTCGTTGAGCTTTTTCCGAGCGTTCTCGATCTCTTGCTTAATCGCATGGCGCGACACAACTTCCTTTACACGATCGTCGACTGGGTCACTCATGGCAGCTCCAAGGAAGTAAAGTGCGGCAAGTGTAGTCATTCCGGTACCAAGGGGTCAAGTAGAACGATTCCGGTGAGGACCCGAAAGCGGGATTGCGGTGAAGGTGGTAAAAATCAGGAAAAATCAGCCGTTTGGGAGCAAAGAGAACGTTGATTTACGGTTGAACGCCGACCTTGTGCAGCAGATTCTGGAAGCGCGGATCGGAACGGATGGGATCGAAAACGGGGTCGGTCTGCAGCAGCACCATCCAATCGGAGCGGTCGTCGTAAGCTTTCTCGAGCCAATCGAAGGCCTGATCTTTCTGGCCGAGTCCGATACAGGGAATGGCCATGTAAGCAGGAGCGATGTAGCGCTTCTTGGAGAGCGAAATCAGTTCATCCAAGAGTTTGCGCGCTTCCGCGCGGCGGCCTGCGAGCGCGTAGGCGTCGCCAAGCAGCGCCATGTTGCGCATGGTATGGGGAGAGAGCGAGTCCGCCAATTCGAGCTCACGGATGGCGTCCGGGAGATTTCTTTTCGCCAGGTAGGTTTGGCCAAGAGCAGAATGTGCGGCCCAGAAATTTGGCTCGCTCTCGGTGACCTTCTTCAGTTGCTCAATCGCTTCATCGTAGCGATGGGCGGCGTAGTAGCACCAGCCGGTATTGGCCTGGATGATCAGAGAGCGAGGGTCGAGCTCTTGCGCTCGATTGATCTGGGCGATGGCCAGTTCGTTCTTGCCGAGGTTGCTCAGGTAAAGCGCATACCACTGATGGGCGGTGGCATAACTGGGATTGATCGACAGTGCGCGCTGGAAGGAAGCGTCCGCGGCGTTGACATCCCAGTCATAGGACCACTCGATGTCCGCGAGCACCGCGTGCGCTTCGGCGAGGCCGTTATCGATTTCGAGGGCACGATGCGCAGCTGTTTTGGCCTTGGGCATTGCGGCGCGCGGGACGATTTCGCCGTAAACGCTCAACAAGGTGTATCCCTCAGCGAGACCGGAATAGGCAAGAGCGTAGGTGGGGTCAAGGTCGATGGCCTTCTGGAAGGAGCCGATGGCATTCTCGAGATCGCTGGGGGTGCGTTTGTTCAACGAATACAAGCCGCGAAGATAGGCTTCGTAGGCATCCGGCTTTACGGTGCGGGTGCTGGATAGGCCAGCGCGCTCCTCGGAAGTCAGCTGCACGCGGATTTCGCCAGCGATGGCGCGTGCGACATCTCCCTGCAGGCTGAGCACATCGCTGAGATCGCTCTGGTAACTCTCGGTCCAAAGATTGCGGTCGTTTCTGGCGTCAATGAGCTGCGCGGCAATCCTGACCTGATTGCCAGAGCGCTGGACCGAGCCCTCGACAATGGCGTCGACCTTGAGCTCCCGAGCGATTTGCGATAACGGTTTCTTTGTTCCCTTGTAACGCATGACGGAGGTTCGCGAAATTACGCGCAAGGTCCTGATCTTGGCGATGTCGGTGATCAGGGCTTCGGTCATGCCGTCGGCGAAATATTCCTGTTCGGGATCGTGCGAGAGATTTTCCAGAGGCAGCACCGCCAATGAGCCAACTCTTGCGGGAGTTGGCCGGAACATGAGGCGGTCGCGCAAACCGCCGACGTTGAGCCCGATTAACAGGACTGCGAGAAAAAGGAGCCCCGCAACGGCGTAGGGAGCGAACCTCGTTAACTTCGTTTTTGCAGAATTGGCACGGGAAGGTGGAGTGTTATCCGCGGATTGGTTTCCGTCCAGGCGCCGCAAATCCACAAGAAGTTCTTTTGCGGTTTGGAAGCGGCGGGCGGGATCTTTGTCCAGGCATTTGAGGATGACTCGCTCAAGCTCTGGTGAAATACGGGGATTCAGGGCACGAGGCGGGACGGGAGGCTGATGAAGGATGGAATCGATCAACCGCGAGGGGAGTTCTTCGGAAAAGGCCCGGCGGCCGGCAATCATTTCGTAAAGAACCGCTCCAGCAGTGTAGATGTCGCCGCGGGCGTCCACCGGCTCACCCTGAAGCTGTTCCGGTGACATATAAGGAAGTGTGCCGGCGCCGGCTTGCGTATCGGTCAGGGTCACGGAGTTCCCGTCGCTGGTGTGGGGCAAGAGGCGCGCCAGGCCGAAATCCAGGACCTTGGCTTGCCCGCGATCGGTGAGGGCGATATTGCGAGGTTTTAAATCGCGGTGGACGATTCCGCGATTGTGAGCTTCTTCCATCGCCGCGGCGATTTGCATACCCAGAGTAACCGCTTCTTTCTCAGGCAAAGTTCCGCTAATTAGCCTGTCGGCTAGGGTCTTCCCCGGTACATATTCCATCACCAAAAAGTCTGTACCATCTTGTGTATTGAACTCGTAGATCGTTTCAATGTTGGGGTGGTTCAGCTTGGCGAGAGCTAAGGCTTCTTTCCTGAAGTGTTTACGGGCGGCATCGTTGTTGAGAGTACCCGGAGGGAGGACTTTTACAGCGACATCACGCTCGAGCTGTTCATCGTGGGCGCGATAGACCACACCCATCCCACCGGCGCCGACCTTTTCCAATATGCGGTAGTGGCCGAGTGTTTGGCCAATCATGAGGAGGGGAACTTGCTCCTTGGCGGTCCATTCTAGGGAGGTCAGGTAGGTCCGTCAACCTGCGATTAGGCCGATTTGGGCCGCAGCGGGCCAGAAACGCAAGGATTGAGTCAGTGATGGGTTTGCGGTGCTGGCTGGAGGGCAAACTTCTGGATACGTTTGCCGGTGTCGACTTCGCCGGTGTAGAGATTGCCTTGAGAGTCGGAGACGATCTGATGGACCCAATGGAATTGGCCGGCATTGCGGCCGTTGTGACCGGTTTGTCCGACGACGGAGCCGTCTTCCCGAAGGAGGGTCCAAATGACATTGTTTCCTCCGTCGGCGAGAAGAAGAAACTTTTGGTGGGCGTCGATGGAGAACGCGAATTGCCAGACGGAACCTGCACCGAGAGTCTGAGGGCGCACAGAAAACTCTTTTAGAAATTTGCCTTGTTTGGTGAAGATCTGCATGCGGTCGTTGACGCGGTCGCAAACGTAGACCAGTCCGTCAACGGAGACATGCACGCAGTGGACGGGGTTGCGAAATTGCTGATCGGCAGACGCGGCGGGATTGTAGGGACCGGGATCGGCGTCATTGGGCGGGTTGCCGTAGGCTCCCCAAAGGCGCTTGAAGGCGCCGGTTTCCGAATCGAAGACGATGACACGCTTATTCAAATAACCGTCGGCGATGTAGAGTTCGTGGGCTTCGGCGTCAAACTCGATGCCGGCGGGACGGCCGAGAATGTCGCTGCGCAAGCTGTTGGGGGGATCGGCGGAAGGGTGGCCGATCTGCATGAGAAATTTTCCGTTGCTCCTGAACTTGAGTAAGTGACGATCGGTGTCGCCAGCGCCGCCGATCCAAACGTTGTCGTTGTTGTCCACGAAGATGCCGTGCTCACGCTTGGGCCAATCAAAGCCCTGGCCGGGACCTCCCCAAGACTGCAGCAGGTTTCCCTGGGCGTCGAATTCGAGGACAGGCGGCGCAGCGAAGCAGCATTGCGAAAGCGGCGGCTTCTGCGAGGCACCTAATTCGTCCGGCGTATCTGAAGAAGGACGTTGGAGAACCCAGATGTGGTCGTGGCGGTCGACGGCCATGCCGCCGACCTGGCCCATGATCCAATTGTTAGGCAACTCTTTTGGCCACGCGGGATCGACTTGATATTTTGGAGGGTCCTGCGCGAAGACAGATTCAGAGGCGATGAGAGCGAACAGCGTAAACATCAAGATGTGGGCGATCAGGACTGCAGCAAGGCTCGACCGAGTTCGTAGAGTTGGCATGCAATTCTCCGGGTGCCAGAAGCGAATGTAATTGAAGGAAGCAGAGTATAGGTGCCGGATGGTGGGCTGTCAACGAAACCTCACGGCTGCGTCAACTATCGCTCGGGGAGTTTTTCTTCGAGTTCGGTGGCGAGCTTGTGGACGTCGGTGGTTTCGCTGAAACCCTGGACTTGTTGGTTGGCGGACTTCACGTCGACGCCGGAGTGCTGGCAGAGTTTCTGGAGCATCTGGAGCATCATCGTCAGTTCCTGCTCGGCGAGCATGCCGACTTGAAGATCGAGATGAGAGCGACGCTCGGCCTGACGCGCCATGCGATTCTGACTGATGAGCACGCAGATGGTGAGGAAAACGCTTTCGGAGGCGACGAACAGCGCGAGGATGCCGAAGGGGAAAGGATCGAAAGATTTCAGGTTGGGAATCAGGTTGAGATTCAGCGTGATCCAGGTAAGGACTAAGATGACGTGGAGCACGAGAAATTTTACGCTGCCGATGAATTTTACGATGGTGTCGCTGTCGCGCTCCGTGGCCGTGCGGCGGTCCAGAGCTTCCTCTTCGAGCTTGGCGATGGCCGCAATATTGAATTGCGTGGGATTCTTCGCGATTTGGTCGGACACGGTTTTATTCATGGATGGAACTCCGGCTCATCCTTTGGCGACATTCCAACATTCGATTGGCAAGCGAACGAACAGTTTCAAATTTACTTTGGGCTGACCGCACTTACTTGTGTGGGAGCTTCGGTGTCGGCCGGATAGATGATGATCTCGACGGTGCCCCAGCCGGAAGCCGGGCCGGGGTTCTTCCCTTTGCCAAGTCCGAGGGTCTTGAGTTGCGCATCATCGAAGGAAAAATTACCCACGAGGTAGTCGCGGACCACCAAGGCACGGGCTTGCGCGAGGACCAGGTCTTTTTGCGCATCGCCGGTCGAGCCCGTGGAGACAACGACAACGGCGAGGCCAAATTCGGTATCGGCTAGAAACTGGCCCGCGGCACGCAAGGACTTCTGGTTCCTGGGTTTGGCGCTGTCCGCTTTGTCGAAGAGCTGCTTGGATTCGAACGTGAATGTTTTCAGAGGCGCCGCAGCGGGAAGCTGGGGAATTTCGTCTTTCACGAGCTCGGAAGAGTTTTCATAGCCGCGTTTCTTGAAGTATCCGCGCAGCAGAAAATTGGACTTCATTGCGTCCATGTTTTCCTGGAAGGAAGTGACTCCCGCCTGGGCGTGGCTGACGGTGTCGCGAAGGCCGGCGGTAGTCTCATCCAGCTGGGTGTAAATCTTTTTGTCGTTGACTAAGGCTCCGATAGTTCCCTGCCCCTGGTTGATTTTGCCGGTGATGGAACCCAGATTGGCGGTGGCCACTGTCACGTTGTCGAGGGCTTCCTGACTGCTGTCGAGAATGCCGTCGGCCTTTTTCATGAGATCGGCGATAACGAGGGGCGGCAGGCTGGCGATGGTGTCGTCATCCTTAACATTGAGGGCCTGCGCAGAACCAAAGGAGATGGAGACATACTCGTTGCCCAGGAGGCCTTCGGTCTCGATGGCGGCAACGGAGTCCTGCTTGATGATGTCATGGGTCGAGCGCTGGAGATCCATCAGGATGGTGATTTTATCGGTTGGCTTGTGCGGCAACTCGATGCCGCGCACGGTGCCGGCATGCACGCCACCCACGCGGATTTCCGCGCCGGGATCGAGGCCGACGACGGTAGTGAACTGCGCCTTCAATCGGTACGTGGAGGTGAAAAGATACTGCTTGCTGCCGATGATGAAAATTCCGGCTGCCAGAATCGCCAGCGTTGCAATGATGAATGCTCCGAGCCTCGCCGCCCTTGACATATGCGCTCCTAGGAATCCCGTTTCAAAAATTCCGAGACAAATTGATCGGTACTGTTTTCCAGCTCGCTGAAAGTGCCTTCGATCACAACGCGCCCCTCGTGCAAGAGAGCGAGCCGGTCCGCGATGGTTTTGGCGCTGTGGAGGTCATGAGTGACGACAATGGATGCCATGTCATGTTCCTCCTGCAACTTGAGAATGAGCTCGTCGATTTCGCCAGAGGTGATGGGATCTAGCCCCGCGGTGGGTTCATCGAGCAAGAGGATGCCAGGCTCGAGGGCCAGAGCGCGAGCCAACCCCACGCGCTTTTGCATGCCTCCGGAAAGATCACTGGGCATTTTTTTGAGTTCGGCTTCCATGCCCACGCCGGCAAGCAATTCTTTGACACGAGTTGTCTGCTCGTTTTCCGTCATTTTGGTATGGCGCTTTAAGGGGAAGGCTATGTTTTGTTCGACAGTCAGGGAGTCGTAAAGCGCGGCGTGCTGGAACAAAAATCCCATTTTTTTCCTGAGCTGATTCATGGCATCGATGGGGAGGCCGACAATCTCCTGCTCGTTGATGCAAATCGAGCCGGAATCGGGCTGTTGCAGGCCGATGATCAACTTGAGCAGCACGCTCTTCCCGGTGCCGCTGCGACCGAGCATGGCCAAGGTTTCTCCACTTTTCACGGTCAGATCAATTCCATCCAGGACAATTTGGTTGCCGAACGATTTGTGGAGGCCCTGGAGGATCACCGCTGGTGCGCCGCTCTTCCCGGGGGAACTTTCCGGCGCCGGAGAAATGCCGGTTTCCTCCACGCCCGCCAAGACAGCCTGTTCAGGTTGCATCATGGAAAGAACACCAGGATCAGCTTCACCAGTATGACGTCGGCAAGAATTACCAAAAGCGAAGATAAGACGACGGAGCTCGTCGCGGAACGACCCACGCCCTCAGTACCGCCCTGTGTGCGCATTCCCTGAAAGCACCCGATGGTTCCGATGATCAAGCCGAAGACAGCGGTTCTGAAGGTCGGTGCGAGAAAATCACTGAAGCTCGTGCCGGCCAGGCCCTGATTGATGAATTTGAGGAAAGAAATCGGTTCGACCAGCGTGCTGGAGATCCAACCAACCATCACGCCACAGAAATCAGCGGCGACGGTCAGAAGCGGGAGGACGAGTATGCAAGCGACAATGCGAGTGAAGGCCAAGAATTTGTAGGGATTTACGCCCGAGGCCTCAATGGCATCGATCTGCTCGGTGACCTTCATGGAACCCAATTCAGCGCCGATGCCGGCTCCTACCCTGCCGCTGACAACCAGGCCGGTTACGACAGGACCCGTTTCATGGATGATGGAGAAGACGATGGCGGCGGGGAGCATGGATTTGGCTCCAAAGCGCACCAGGCTGCTGCGAGTTTCCAGGGCGAGGACGGCGCCGATAGCCGCGCCCGCCAGGGCAATCAGCGGCATCGATTTGGAGCCCAGTTCGTCGAGCTGCCGAAGCAGCTCGCGACCTTCAAAGGGACGGCGCACGGCAGCGCGCATCACTTGCCAGACGAATAGGCCGAGTTCTCCAAACCATTCGAGGAAGCTGTTGAGCAAATTCCCAACGGAACGGAGAGCCGATGGC
>Ga0210401_10007245_pt1 | contig 11151 bp, 11 predicted proteins | sample IncBWH32MmetaG_FD_150866 | JGI IMG/M metagenome (GOLD analysis project Ga0210401, IMG submission 150866) | Forest soil microbial communities from Barre Woods Harvard Forest LTER site, Petersham, Massachusetts, United States - Inc-BW-H-32-M | ecosystem: Environmental > Terrestrial > Soil >... | reverse complement strand
AGCAACAAGGAAGCGCATCACGAGCGGATGCCCAAATACTGCCGAAGCATGTGCCTCCGAAAAAGGCACGACCTTGGAATAGAGAATTGCGATGGCCAGGGCAGGAACCGCGAAGAGGAATCCAATCACCGGCCCAGCGAGGCCCACATCAAAAAGGGCTTTGCGATTGTAGATCGGGGAGCGAATGCGTATGAACGCGCCAAGCGTCCCAATCAGCGTGGGGGCAGGAATGAAATATGGATAGCTCGCTGAAATTCCATAATAGCGGCACGCAAAGAAATGCCCCAATTCATGCGCCAGCAGAATGCCGATCAAAGTGAAGGCAAAAGGGACGCCGGCCAGCAAGAGCTGTGGGTGCGCCAGCATGACGGTATAGTTGGAAAAGAGATCGTCAATATTGGGAGTTTGCCCAGATGCGTAGGAAGATGCAAATTGCGCTCCGACCGCCAGTGTAGAAATCAAGGTCAACAAGAAAAGCAAAATGGCAATTGCCAGTGATTTTTTTTGCCTGCGCGCCTCCAGATTTTCCCAGTACGGATTCGCAGGCAATTCCCAGGCTGTCACCCCAAGGGTAAGAGTCCCCGTGGGGGTGGATTCGAAATCGGCTCGGTCAGTCATGACATATTGGATGCGCACGCCAGGTCCAAGGGCAGGCTGATTTGCCGATGTGCTCGCAGAAGTTACGCAAACCAACACCTCGAATGCCAGCCATTCCACGCAACTGAAACGGTGATGTGCGGCGTTACGCCGGAATTTTCAGTAGCTTGCGCATCGTTCCACCTAGAATCGCTTCGCGTTCGCTATCGCTCAATCCTGGGGTTGCAAGAACGTGGCCGACCGGGTCACCCTCCCACGCGAAAGGGTAATCGCTGCCGAGGCCCAACTGGCTTACTCCGCAGACGGCGATCAAGTGGCGCAGACCTTCCGGCGTGAAAACCATCGCGTCGAAGTAAAGCTGCTTCAAGTATTCGCTCGGCCGTTTTCGGATGGCCTTCGAACACCGGCCGGGAAGAGTTACGCATCCCTGATCCATACGGCCGCTGTAGGATGGAAGGTAGCCACCACCATGGGCCGCGCAGAGCTTCAAGTTGGGAAAGCGGTCCAAAGTCCCTTCAAAAATCAGGTGCGATAGAAAGATAGTAGTTTCGAGAGGATTGCCGATGACATTGTCAAGGAAGCCGTTTCCTTGTACGCGAGAGACGACTCCGGTGGCCACTGCGCTATCTTGCGGATGCATAAAAATCAGCGCCTGCATTTCCTCCGCCTTGGCCCAGAACGGATCGAATTTGGGCGAAGACAGTTCCTGGCCTTCTACGCTTCCTCCTATCGCCGCGCCCCGCATGCCCAGGTGCTTGATCGCGTCTTCCATTTGTTGGGCTGCGAGCTCTGGAAATTGCAATGCCACGGATGCAAGCGCCACGAAGCGGTCCGGCTGAGCTGCGCACAACTCGGCTAATTTCTGATTCTGCACATCGATCAACCGGCGAGCCAGATCCCGTTCGGCGGAATACCAGAAAGCGTTGATGCTGACCACTTGAACATCAATTCCCATTTCGTCCATCGTTCGCAGGCGTTGTGGGCCGAGTGAATGTGGATTTGTACCTGCGCGCGTGTTGCCTCCAGCCGCAAGCTTCTCAAGGGGCGTGCCCTTGCAGACCTCCGCGGCCTCCGGCAACGCAATGTGACTGTGCACATCCACCGTCTTGACGCGCCGTGTCCCGATTCGAATTTCACGCCGCTTAAATGGCTCGTTCGCTTGGGCCGCTAGCGCGTTCGTTCGTAAACTGCGCGCACCGCTTCCCATAAAAAGCAGGCCAGCGGACGCTCCCGCAGCATCCTTCAAGAATTGTCTGCGATTGCGCATCTTATTTCTCCTGTTCGAAGATGCTGAAGCAGGTTTGCGGATTGAAACAAATGATCCGAATTTTTTAGGTATCGGTTTTCAGCTAAGCGATACCATAAGCTCGGGTGCTTGTGATTGCAAGACCCACTTCTGCTTCGGATTGCGCCGTTTCCCGGCGCCGAATTCGCAACAGACACTACCGCGCGCGCGTCCGAACCACAGAATGGCCGCGAGGATCCAATTGTTCGGCGGAAAAGTGCAACGGGGGTTTGCGGATTCAGAGCGTTTGCAATTCCTTGCCGGGCTTGAAGCGCACTGCTTTGCCGGGCGGGATACTCACTTCCTGCCCAGTGCGCGGGTTGCGGCCGATGCCAGTCTTGCGCGGGCGCACGTTGAACACACCGAAGCGGCGCAACTCGATTCGTTCCCCCTTGCCCAGCGCATTCTTCATGGCTTCAAAGACAGTTTCGACGGCCTGCTCCGCCTTGGTCCGGCTCACGCCGGTCTTGTTTACCACCGCATTTACGATGTCCAGCTTAATCACACCACCCTCCTGCTGTTCGACGGCTAGCTATGCTATGCATGCAGTTGCGGGTTGTCAAGGTGAACGCGCTCGGGTAAGATGCGCGTCTTTGCGACCGTATTTTCGCGGGCTCCCAGCGGAGCCCGCACCCTGCGCGGGAGGCCCTGGATGTCGGTAAAGCCGGATCGTTGGATTCGCAAGATGGCGCTGGAACACAAGATGATCGAGCCGTTTGAGGACCGCCAGGTTCGTGATGGCGTCATCAGCTATGGAGTTTCCAGCTACGGGTACGACATCCGCGTCGCCGATGAATTTCGCATTTTTACGAACGTGAACTCCACCATTGTCGACCCCAAGCATTTTGATTCGCGGTCGCTCGTGGAATTCAAGGGAGATGTGTGCCTCATTCCGCCGAACTCGTTCGCCCTGGGAAGGTCCGTGGAATATTTCCGCATCCCGCGCAACGTGTTGACCATTTGTCTTGGGAAATCGACGTACGCGCGCTGCGGAATTATCGTCAATGTGACGCCCTTCGAGCCGGAGTGGGAGGGATTCGTTACCCTGGAAATCAGCAATACCACTCCGCTTCCCGCGAAGATCTACGCCAACGAAGGCCTGTGCCAGGTCCTCTTCTTCGAGTCAGACGAGGCGTGTGAAATTTCCTACAAAGATAAAAAAGGGAAATACCAGGCGCAACAGGGGATTGTGCTTCCGCGGCTCTAGTTTCTTTCTTCCCGGAAGCGCCATTCTCCTGAATGGCGTGGGGTGAAACGCCAATCGGGAGATAGGCGTTCCCGGGGCAAAGGAAAATCCAATCGATGGCTACACTTTCGCAGCTTGCGCGTCATCGGTTTCGTTTTTGGCGAGACTCAGGGGGAAGCCGCGGCTTCGCCAACCCTCGTAGCCGCCTGAGAGCGGCCGGATTTTGGTGATCCCTTTGCTGCGCAGCAGAAGCGCGAGGCGGGCGGCGGTTACTTCATTTGGGCACGCGCAAAATAGGACGATCTCACGATCCCGCGGAATAACTTCGTAGGCTTCCTCCAGCTCCGCGGCATCGACATGCAAGGCGCCGGGAATGGTCTCTGGATTGGCGTCAAAGTCGAGCGAGTGGCGCAGGTCTACCACAAGAATGTCCTCACCCGCGTCTAATTTTTCTTTTAGCTCTTCGGGAGTGATTCGCGCAATCCTCAGTTTGTGCAGGAACCTTTCCCGCTTATAGTATTTCCAAAGGATATAGCCCGCGAAGGCGGCGATGAGCAGGACGAGCAACCATTCCCCGAGGTAAGCAGCCCTGGCGGCAACACGCTCGAGTTCACCACTGAACGCGTAGCCTGTGATCGTAAAGGCCCCCACCCAAGCGAGTGCGCCGATGGTGTCAAATAACAGAAACTTCCGCCGGTCCATTTTGATGATTCCCGAGAGAGGCGCGGCCATCGCGTTCAAGCCCGGTATAAATTTTGCGGCCAGCAACACTCGCGGCCCGTTGCGCGTGAAGCTGACCTGCGTCCTTCGCACGCACGAGTCGGGTTCGAGTGAAATTCGGCAGAGCAATTGGAGGACTCGAACACCCTTCTGCCGGCCAATCTCGTACCACATCGCATCGCTGGCTACGGAGCCGAGGACCGCAAAGACAACGGCCGTCATCAGATTCATTTGGTGCATTCCTGAAAGTGCGCCGGCAGCGAGAAGCATCGGCGCCGAGGGAACCGGGAGGCCCGCCTGTTCGACAAAAACCCAGGCGAACACCATCATGTATCCGTGGCGGACAACGAATTGGAGCGTTTCAGTCATTCTTTTTCAACAGAACCTGCGAGCGGTGCCGGGTGTCCCCAAGTCACCGAAAAAACAAATGTCTCCAGTGGCTTGCGGTGGCGCGGGGCGGTCTCTCGTTGCCGCAACTTTTCCGACAGCGAGTCCAAGTCGCCTGGATACCCTACGGCAATTGCGCTGACCGGCTCCCATCCTGCGGGCACGTTAAAATGTTTTCGCGCGGCTTCGACATCAAACCCCGCCATTTGGTGCACCACGAGGCCTAACGCCGTCGCCTGCAGGGCCAGATTCGCAGCTGCCTGGCCCAGATCATAGAACGCATGCCGGTTGGGTCTCCCGTCCTTTTCAAACTGAGTGTGTGCGAGGGTCAGGATCAGGACGGGGGCCTTATTTGCCCAGGACCGATTAAATTCTACCAGCACTCCGAGCAGGGCAGCATAATTTTCGGAGTCTTGCCGCGTGGCAACAAGAAAAGCCCAGGGCTGTTCATTGCTCGCGGACGCGGCCCAGCGGGCGGCTTCGAACAGGCTGAGGAGTTTGTCCGGCTCGACAGGCTGTTCCGAGAACGCGCGCGGGCTCCAGCGCCGGCGGATTAAGTCGTGAATGGGTGCTTGAGTCTCGGCAATTTTTTCCATGGTGGTGAGGTATTTTTCCTTTCCCTGGAAGAGAGTATATCTCCAAATAATTTTGGCCGGACGGGCAGGGCCCCTCCGGCCAAAGTGTCGGGTGTCGCGAATCCGGTTCGACCAAGCTCCAACGTCTCAGGCTGCGGCGGCCTGTTGGATCAATTCCGCTTCGATCGTGATCTTGACGTCATCTCCCACGACGACTCCTCCTGCTTCCGTCAAAGCGTTCCAGACGAGGCCGAAGTCCTTGCGGTTTACTTTTGTCGAGGCTGTAACTCCGGCGCGGATAAAGCCCCAGGGGTCCTTCACGGAAGGAGTGGGGCCTTCCACATCGAACGTGACTTCCTTCGTGACGCCGCGAATCGTCAGATCGCCTGTCAGTTTAAAATTTTCCGCGCCAAGAGCCTCAATTCGCTTGGACCGGAACGTAAGGACCGGATAGTTCGCAACATCGAAAAAGTCAGCGCTGCGAAGATGTTCGTCGCGCTGGGGTTCGCGTGTATTGAGGGATGCGGCCTCAATAGTGATCTCGACCGTAGACTTGGTTGGGTCGGCGGGATTGCGGACCACGCTGCCGCTGACCTTGGTGAATTCTCCCCGAACATTCGAGATCATCAAATGCCGGACACTGAAGTGCGCGGCGGAATGCGCGGGATCGATCTGCCATTGCGTGGGCTTGCTGGTCTGCGGTGCTCCTGTAACGGCTGTGTTCATTTTGATTTCTCCTTTTATGGGTGCATTACTTTTTGATGCATAAGTCGGGCCTCAAAAAATTCAATCGGGCGAATGTGCCTCTTCCACCAGCTCACGGGCGCGGTCGAGCAGGTTCAATAGTTGCCGCAGCTGCTTCGCGGGAAAGTGTCGAAACTGGCGGCGATGGAATTCCTGCACCGGCTGATCCAGTTCCTTCAAGAGCCGGAGTCCATCGGCGGTAATGCGCGTCTTAACCACGCGACGGTCTTGGGCCTCCCGAGCGCGAGCGATCAGCCCTCGGGATTCCAGGCGATCGAGCAAGCGAGTGATGTCGGGATCCCGCGTGATGAGCCGGCAACCGATCTCGCGGCAGGCCAGGCCACTCTCCCCGGCGCCGCGAAGGACGCGCAAGATGTTGTACTGCGTGGCGGAGAGGTTGTAGGGCTTGAGCAGGACTTCGGCGCCGCGGGAGAGGGCCTCGGTGGTGCGCATCAAGCTGACAAAGACGCGTTCTTGGAGCGCGGACTGGGGGCTGGGTTTCGGTTCGGTGGCTCTTTGCATGAGGGAACGATACTCGTTATAACGATAATTGTCAAGAGGAATGTTTAACGTGCTCTTCTCTGCGTCCTCCGCGCTCCATCGGTGTCCTCTGTGTTAAGGATTTGCTCCCTCAAATTCAAAGGCTTCAACACAGAGGGGCACAGAGAAGACCGGGAACAATCACGGCTTTCGCGTGGGACGGATGTGCACTTCGCTGATGAAGCTTTCGGCGGATTGTGTCACGAGCGCGGCGACCGCGTGCGCCACATCGTCCGGCTGCAGGATTTTCGAGTGGCTTTTACCGGATTGCCCTGAAAATTCAGTCGCCACCGAGCCGGGACAGATGGCGCTCACGCGGACTCCGTAGCCGCGCAAATCCTCGGCCATGCTTCCCGACAATCCCATGAGGCCCCATTTCGACGCGCAGTAAATTCCGCCGTTCGCGAATGTGTTTTTCCCCGCGAGCGAACTTATATTGACGATGTGGCCCGTTTGGCGGCGCATCATTTCCGGAGCAACGGCGCGGCTCATGAGAAAAACCGACTTCAGGTTCGTGTCCAAAACCGCGTTCCAATCCGCTTCCCCGAATTCATGGAAGGGGCCAAACAAGCCTATTCCGGCATTGTTCACAAGAATGTCGATCGGTCCCAATTCCTGCAGCGTCTTCTGAATCAGGACGGAAATTTGGTCGCTGCGCGCAACATCCGCCCGGATCGCCAGCGTTTCGATTCCTTCGCCGCGAAGAACGGACGCCGCTTGGTCGAGCTTGGCCTGATCCCGCGCGCAAATGGATACGCGTGCGCCCATTTTCCCAAGACGGCGCGCGATCGCGAAGCCGATTCCGCGGCTCGCTCCCGTGATCAGCGCGACCTTGCCTGCTACGGCATCTTCCGATGGCATTGATCCTCCTTTATTCCCGGGAGTAATGATATTCTCTGCCCAGGCTTCCAGGCTGCGGAATTTGGCATCATAATAATAGCGTCGGCGCTGGATGCAGGGCCAAAACGGAGAGCCACGATTCAGGTACGAAAGCCGGAGGGAATCGCGCTTGCGCCCTAGAGAAGGATTCCCTATAATCCGGTAGCTTTAAGCCAGCAGACATTCTTGCACCGTGTTTTTTCAGACTGTTTTTTCAAAAAGATTTTATGAAATTTGCTGAGGAGGCTGGAAGCCCATGATACGAAAGTGGATTGTGACAGGCGCCGGTCTGGTATGGATCGCGCTGGGAATTGGATCCGGCGCGGCGAAATTATGGGCCGCGCCGCAAGCGCCTGCCGATCAGGCGAAACCTGGATATACCCTGGCGGAATATAACCAGTACCAGGCGGCGGACAAGGAGCAGAATCCTCAGCAAAAAGTCAAAGCGCTGGATGATTTTGTCAAGGCGTATCCGAACTCCACGCTGATGCCGTACGTCTACCGCGACTACTACACGACGTACATGGCCCTCAAGAATTTTGTACAGGTGATTGAGTACGCCGACCGGATGCTCGCTCTCGGGGACAAGATTGACGCGTCCGGTCGCCTCGATGCGTATTACCAACGGTCTCTGGCGTTTTATCAAGGGGCGCCTGATAAGGCGCTGCAAACCCCCGATGCGCTGACGAAAGCTCGAGAGGGAGCCCTCGCGGGTCTCAAGGCGCTGGACGACCTCAAGAAACCTGACAATGCGGATGCAGCTCAGTTCGAGAAGCAAAAGCAGGGTGTAAAAGTTTTGTTTAACGCGGTTGCGGCATTGGCTTCCACAAACATGAAGGATTACGCCGCTGCGGCCGGATACTATAAGACGGTCCTCTCCATCACTCCCGATGATCCCGTATCACACTACCGTCTCGGCATCGTGAACCTGCAGATGACCCCGCCGAATGGCACGGATGGTTTCTGGGAATTGGCCCGCGCGATTAATCTGAAGATCCCCAACGATGCGCAAGTTCGAGCCTATCTGAAAAATCAAATCATTCGTTACCAGCAGCCCGCCTGCGACAAGCTTGTCGATGATCAGTTGAACGAACTGCTTACCCTTTCGGCCAGCTCCTCGGATAAACCCGCCACGTTAAATGTTCCGAGTGCCGCCGACCTGCAAAAGGCACGTGACGATACTGCGAATTTTATTCCGGCGCTGGTGGCTGGAGGCGACGCGGGCAAGGCCATGTGGCTGGCCAGTTGCGGCTTGGAGTACCCGGACGTAGGTGTTCGCGTGATGGAACCACCCATGGTGGAAGGCGATACCGTTACGTTGAAAGTGTTCCGTGGCGCCACGCCTGAAGAAATTGAGGCGGCCACGATGGCCAACATGACTGTGAAGATCGACGGTCAACCGGAAGCCAAGAAACTCGAGAAAGACGCGGTGGTTCGGTTTACCGGCACGCTGACGGGCTACACGCAGAATCCATTTATGCTGACTTGGGACAAAGCCAAGATCAACACCGAAGACTTGCCGGAGGAGAAGGGTCCAGCCAAGAAAGCGCCGGCCAAGAAGGCTCCCGCCAAGAAGGCCCCTGCAGGAGATTAGACTTTAATCAAGTTCAGTGAACAGATGGCCCCGGGAGCTTTCCGGGGCCATTTTTTGCGTTTAACGATTCCGATCGGGTTGGAAAGCGCGAGCGCGAAAGTTGTTTTCGCGGGATTGGCGTGGATTCCGAATCTCAAATCTCAATCACAAATCAGATGCTACTCCATGCCGAAATCCGGGGAAGCGAATCATCGGTCGCCAGTCACTCCTCACCAGTTACTTCGCCCGACGATGCCGATAGTCCAGCTTATACAGACCTATCTTGCGGCTGAGCGTGTTGCGGTGTATTCCGAGGAGTCGAGCGGCGCGCGACTGATTGCCATGAAAACGTTCCAACACCCGCTTGATAAATTTCTTTTCAAATTCGTTTACCGCTTCATCGAAATGGATACCGCGGTCCACCATTTGGCCTACCAGCGTTTCCAATTGCTCCTTCACCGTAGCACGCTCCGCACAAAAGTTGTTCGCTGCCGGAAGTTTCCGGCGGCCCGGCTAGCTGAGTTCGTGGCCCGCTAGCTGCCGGTATGCTTCTCTGTATTTTTCGCGGGTCGCGGCAACGACATCGGGGGGCAAGTCCGGGCCGGGCGGCTGCTTATTCCACCCGATCCGTTCGAGGTAGTCGCGCACGAATTGCTTGTCGTACGAAGGCTGCGCGCGGCCGGGCTGGTAACCGTCCGCGGGCCAGAATCGAGATGAGTCCGGGGTCAAGGCCTCGTCAATCCAAATCAATTCTTCACCCACGAGGCCGAATTCGAATTTTGTGTCCGCCAGAATGATGCCCCGAGGTTCGGCGTACGCGACGGCGCGGCGGTAAATCTCCAGGCTGATGGAGCGCACTTTTTCAGCGAGCTCCGCACCAACCAGGGATACTGCGCCGTCGAAGGAAATGTTTTCATCATGGCCCGTGGTGGCCTTGGTCGACGGAGTGAAAATGGCTTCCGGCAATCGTTCGGATTCGCGAAGCCCGGGACGTAACGCGATCCCGCAGATTTTCCCAGTGGCGCGATAATCTTTCCATCCTGAACCGGAAAGGTATCCGCGCACAACGCATTCGATCGGCAGGGGATTTGTCCGCCGGCAAAGCATGGCGCGGCCTTCAAGCTGCGAGCTGTAAGGTGCCAGTTTGGCAGGGAAATCCGTCGCGGTAACGATGTGATTCGGAATGACGTCACGCAGCAGGTCGAACCAGAACAGCGAAAGCTGGGTCAGCACGCGACCCTTGTCCGGAATCGGCGTCGGCAATACGACGTCAAACGCGGAAAGGCGGTCCGTGGCGACGAGCAGAAGCTGGCCGCCGACTTCGTACAAGTCGCGCACCTTCCCGCGATTTAAAAATTGAATTCCGGGGAGATTAGTTTCCCACACGACACTATTTAATTTCGGAGCGGCCAAAGGCGACTCTGTCCCTTCAGAGAGGCGGACATTCTAGCCTACGTTCGGGGGATGTCAACGGGGAAGAAAAACGAAAAGTGGAAAACTTTTTTCTTCGAGAAAGTTAGGAGAGTGGTGTGCAAAGTTTTTCACATCCCAAGATTACCTCAGAATTTGCGCGAGCAGATCGTTCCGCCAATTCTAACGAGGGGCTGTAAATAAAACCGAATTACGTGCGTTTTAGCGGCGTTGGCTTCAGGCTATGGGTGTCTGTTCATGCAAGGAACAAACCCGCAGGCTGAAGCCCGCGCTACTTGATTTTACGCGGCATTTGTAGCGGCTTGCGCGGCGGCGGGCTCGTCCCAGCGGACGGATACGAGTTTCGAGACGCCCGGTTCCTGCATCGTCACGCCGTACAGGACTGACGCGACCTCCATCGTTTTCCGGTTGTGCGTCACGACGATGAATTGCGTGCCCGCGCTCATTTCGGCGACAAGTTTGGTGAAGCGCCCGACGTTGGCTTCGTCGAGTGGAGCATCCACTTCGTCCAGGATACAGAACGGGCTGGGCTGATAGCGGAAGATGGCGATAAGCAACGCCAGAGCCGTCATGGCTTTTTCGCCGCCTGAAAGCAGCAACACGTTTTGCAGGCGCTTCCCTGGCGGCTGCGCCACTACATCGATGCCAGGCTCGCCAGAGCTGTCCGGTTCGGACAGTCTCATTTCGCCCGTTCCGCCGCCGAAGAGGGTGTGGAAGGCGGTAGCGAAATTCTGGTTGATGATCGTGAAGGCTTCCTCGAATTTCCGTTTGCATACCTCGTCAAGTTCCGTGATGGCCTGCTGGGTGTCGGCGATCGATTGCAACAGGTCGGTGCGCTCGCGGCCGAGGAAATCAAAACGCTGCTCGCATTCGTTGTATTCCTCAAGGGCCATCATGTTGATCGGGCCCATCGATTCGATCCGCGATTTCAGCTCGTGATACTGCGCGTCGGAAGAGCGCAGTTCCTCGCCCGTCAAGAGTGCGGGGAATTCCGCGATCAAATCTTCAGGCTGGGCGTTCAACTCTTCAAGGCAGGATTGCCGCAGGTGCTCGCGTTCGGATTCATTGCGCGCCCGCTCGATCTCGAGTTTGCTGCGTTCTTCGCGGAAATCTCCGAGCTTTTGGCGGGCCATGCGCAGGGTGTCATCCACCAGAGTGGAGCGCACGCGCGTGGCCTCGAACTCCCGCTCCATCTCGGCGCCACGCGCTTCGAGGCGCACTTTTTCCGCGCGGA
>Ga0210401_10007244_pt1 | contig 11152 bp, 10 predicted proteins | sample IncBWH32MmetaG_FD_150866 | JGI IMG/M metagenome (GOLD analysis project Ga0210401, IMG submission 150866) | Forest soil microbial communities from Barre Woods Harvard Forest LTER site, Petersham, Massachusetts, United States - Inc-BW-H-32-M | ecosystem: Environmental > Terrestrial > Soil >... | reverse complement strand
GGGCGTTGGCTTAGCACCGACGAGCCTGGCGTTTGGCGGGCAGATGCTGACGACTACGAGCGCCGCGAAGACGGTAACGCTTACCAACACCGGAGGCAGTGCATTGACGATCACGTCGATCGCTGCCTCAGGCGATTTTGCCGAAACGAGCACCGGCGCGGGCGCGTGCCCGATCAGCCCAAATACATTGCCGGCCGGGCCAGGAGTGAATACATGCACCATCAGCGTGACGTTTGCACCGACCGCAGTGGGTGCGCGGAATGGAACCCTAACGATCACCGACAACGCCAACGGGAGCCCGCACACAGTTCCGCTGACGGGAACCGGTTGGGACTTCACCATTACAGCGCCCACGACGGGGACCGTCGGGCCCGCGGCTCCGCTGAAGTTCAATGCCACGATGACGCCGTTGGGCGGGTTCAACCAGGCTGTAGCGCTTACCTGCACCGGCGCTCCGGCCGGAACAACCTGCGCGGTGGTTTCACCGGTCACTGCGGCTGACGGAACAACCGCGCAGACCGCGCAAGTAACGGTGACGACCACGGCCATGATGATTCCTCCGCGGTCGATCCCCAATCCGCCCATTTCGATCCGGCAGATCGTGCCGCTGATTCTGGCGCTGATGCTGCTCTTTATGCTCCCGCGAACCAAACGGCTTCGCGTGCGGCTTGGGCTGGTGACGGCCATGCTCATGCTCGTCGTACTCGCGGGTTGTTCAGGATCCGGCAGCAAGCCGCCGATGAATGCGACCTTGACGATTACTGGAACCTCCACTGGCACCGCAGGCTCTGAGAGCCATTCGGCGACAGTGGCACTGACGATCAACTAAAACCAAAAACACGGCAACGAGACCGCGCGCGCTGCGAGACAGTGCGCGCGGTTTTTTTTTGGACGACAGGTCATTGCACTGCATGACTTGCGTGGAGATGGAGCATTTCATGGATTCAAGATCGCGCTATCCTGGTTCGAATCTAGGTCTCCCAGCGAATCTTTCCAATCACTTAGCTTGCCTCCAACTTGGGAATATTATTTTCTCTAAGCGCAGAATTGCACTGCGCTGAGCCTCCTTGGTGTCTCTGAATCAGCGTCCGCTGAGTTCAGCTTTTTTACACCAAGCGCTCCCCCTTCCACCTATACATTCAAACTAATCGGGACTCAGCCCAACAAAGCCGAGACCCATGGGTGTAGGATTTGCGGATAGCGCATCTTGTGAAGGCGCAACTTCGTGCTGGGGAGACTTAAATGAGGTGCTTGGGTAACTAGCACATGCTTCGCGACCCGCTGGAGAGTTCCGTTTGGTCCACAGCAATAGCGAGGAGAAAGACAATGCGAAAGTTTGCTCTGCTGGCTGCGGTGCTAGGCCTGTTCAGTTTTTCTGCGGCTGCCCAAGATTATCCGATGGCAGAATTCTTCGGAGGCTATCAGTTCACACATTTAAACCCCAATGTTAATGCAAACGGATGGAATATCTCGGTCACTGAGTATGCGAATAGCTGGTTCGGCGTAAAGGGTGACTTCAGCGGGGCATACAAATCTGAAGGAAATCTCCACACGTTCATGTTTGGGCCGGTCTTTGCTCTCCGCAAGGCGCAGACTGTAAGCCCATTCGCGCACGCCCTAGTCGGTGTCGCGTACCTATCTGATGGCAGAGCTACCACGGGTCTCTCCATGGCGGTGGGCGGCGGCTTGGATGTCAAAGTGAACCAACACTTCGCGGTGCGGATTGTGCAGGCTGACTGGTTGCCATTTCGTGTGGGGTCAGACTGGGTAAAGCAAAATGCTCGTATTTCAACAGGGCTCGTTTGGCGGTGGTAGATATGTTGACAAAAGTAGGATAAAGGAACCCCACTAATTAGCCCCCATGAAGTCGCTATATGCGGCGACTAGTGATTAGCCTCCCCGATAACTGCAGGCACTTGGGGATAAGTCGGCCAGACTCGTGAAAGAGTGTGCCCCGCGTTAAATGCCGCGCTCTGTGTCCGCGGTTGGCGTCAAATTGCGATTACACTCACGGCGGCAGTATTTTGCCGTTCCTACGCGTTAACCGGACAAATGAAGTTTTACTTCACATCTCCGGTAAGCCGACGATACGCCCGGAAGGTGCCGGGCGCGAACGGCGTTTCTACTTGCATCATAGGTGGCGGTCAAGCGTCGGTTCGAAGGGCCGCGGGCACTTGCATCGGGGCAATAAAATTGCTGGCGAGAAGATAGGCGAACAGGTATCCGAGAGGCGGCGCGCGCCGCAGGTGAGTGGCAGAAACCCATCCATTCGTCTCGCTCCATTCCCAACCCGAGGTGGAAACACTCTTCAGCCAGTCCCTTAGATCCGCGGCAGGCATCGGATAAGCGTAGAAACGCACGTTCTGGGCGAAGAGACGTCCGAGGGCCTCCAGGAGTCTACCTTCGAGATTGCCATAAAGGTCTTCAAACGCTCGAATGATCAGAGAAAGACCTACGACGAAGCGCACGGGCGCTTCTGTGTAGCGATTCACAAAAGCTGTCATATTGTAGAGCTCTCGTTGGCGAAAGAGGAGCACGTCGCCGCCAGAGGCGAGAAGCGCATCGATGCGACGAAGCAAGTCGGGCATCTCCGGAGCCGGTTCGTTCGGCGTGAATGAAGCAGCTGTCAGGCAAAAAAAGCCGGCGGGCGACGACTTTGTTTCGCCCAGCTCGTTCTGAAGTTCCTGAATACCCGAAGCTAGCAATCGTGCGTGTACTTGCGCGTGATCGGGACCTATGTGGCCAAAATATCCCGGCGCAAGCACGACGGCTTTCTTGTAGAGAACCTCGGTAGGGGGAACGGTGGGGCCGCTCGAGGGAAAAAATACTGTTTCGGCGAGCCCCGCAGACACCAAGTGGGCTAGTAGGGTGCTGCGATCCCAGCTCTCGAACGTTGGCCCGCGAAGATCCACGTAGTCGATCTCGATTCTCTCCTTGATGACGTCTTGTGCCACGCTTTCCAGAAAGGATTCCTTGGTTTGCAATTCGAAGAACGCAGCGTAGATGAGATTGACACCCAAAATACCGATGGCTTCCTGCTGGAGGACACTTGAAGGATCGAGCATATTGATGTGCAGCAGCACATCGTTTGCAGTGCCGCCGGGCTGCAACTGAAACCGGAGACCGATCCAGCCATGAGCTTCATTGGTTCCGGAGAAGTTACGCGCGGAGACGGTATCAACAAAGGAGAAGAAGCGAGTTTGCGGCCCACGGGTTTTGCTTAATTGCGTGAGAAGCTCGGTCCATTCGTGGTCCAGCATCGCCTCGAGTCGCTGTCTGGATACGTAGCGCGATCCAGAGCCGTAAATGTCATCGCTGACTTCCTTGTCGTAGGCGGAAATGGTTTTGGCCACCGTGCCGGACGCGCCTCCTACCACAAGGAACCAGCGCGCGACCTCCTGTCCGGCCCCGATTTCGGCGAAGGAACCGAAGATGGATGGATCAAGATTCAGGGTGAGCGCTTTGTGGTGAGTGTCGAGTTTTTCAGTGGAGGGCATAGTCAGGCTCCGCTCGGGCGACCTTCTGACAGGCGCGTAGCATCCGGACGAGGTAGCGAAACTGGGCGCCCCAATGATTCTACTCGAGGTTTTGTTTTTGATTTCGAAAATGGCAAAAGTTCTACAACCGTTCAGTCCTTCTTCGCGTTGAGTGGACCGTGTTCCTTCTGGGCCGCCGGAGAGGTCAGCCTTCAGCAAGATGCAGAGCGGGCGAGAACTCTGTTGTGGGAAGTCGGAAGCTCCACTTGGAGCTTGCTGCCAATTGCGAGCAGATCACTTGCAACCTGGAAGTAATCCACATGCAGCGGTTACCGAAGAAGTGAAATCGGCCATGGTCCCAGTGTCCGGTTAGGCGACTTACCAGGCACTTGAACCAAATCGTGATAAATTCTGGACGATGGACGGAAGGCAGACGGATTGAAACCCGACCAGCGAATAGTCACGAAATTGCCGCTCACTGAACTCTGGGACGAGAAGGGTACATTGCACGGTGGACGCGTTCGGCACCTTGACCAGCCTCATTCGAGAACTCATGCAAACAGGCACGGTGCAATTCATCGTCGCCAACTGCGGGACGAAGTTGAATTGGATAGCTGTGAACGACAGGTTTGAGTTCTGGAAAACTGTTCGCCAACAAATCGCCGACCCATCGCAACCAATCCATCTGAAACAGTTTCCGAATGAGACCGCATACATCGCCTCGGAGTGGCACGGAAGCGCTGGGGAGTATCTGATTTTGCTAGAGGCACACCACTGAAAGTTCCACAAACACGTTCCAGACCCATGTTTCCCGTAAGCCGACGTGCCGGGAGTTAGCTGCTGCGGACCGGGAATCGAGACGCGATGGTTTTAAGTTGACGCACGGTGTGCGCAAGAAATGATTGGTCAGTTTCAAATGAGAATGAGAGTACCGACACGTCCGGCACATTTGACGTTTGTGACCTTGCGCTTCCGAAGACTTCGGCGTGGCCAGCAGTCGTAAATTTAATCTCAATTGCAAGTCCTGCCTCGACAGTTGAGAAGGTAGCTGTCCCCTTGAGTAGCTGGACGGCTTGTTCTAATTCATCCGCGAATCGGGCGAAGTCATGCGTGACGAGCGCGAGGCTAAGAACAGCAGAGAACTCGGCCACGGTAACCGAACATCTCGCTCTGAGCCAATTCGCGTCGTATTCGTCATTGGCGTCGGGCCGCTCGTACCCGAACACCTCGATTTGAATGATGTTGCCATCACCTCGAATTTGAACAGTGTTCGTCAACAATTGCCCCCGCAGACATTCATCGCCCTTAATCCATTATTTGCGACGATTCTAACACTGGATTCGGGGGCCAACTCCTGATTAACGCCGTTACCGGAGAAGTGAAATTTGCCCCGATCCCATTGTCCGATAAGGCGACTTACCAGGAGTTGGCCGCGCGAAGATGACTGAATCTTGAGGTTTTATGCCTTGAACCGCAACAAAACGCGGGGCTATAGTGCGGAGATGTTGTCACACAGGATGCTGACAAGTTTCATGGTGCTCGTCTGTTGCGGAACGTCCACCTTGGCACAGGTTTCTAAGCCTTGGGAGCGGTGCTTGGAACCAGTGAGCCGGGACGTTACAGCCGTTCCGAGGATTTCTTCAGAATCGGGACTGCAGTATCGGCTCGGGGCGCTTACTGTAGGGCCAGCGGATTCGGAGAAGGAGCTCTCGCTTAAGCTACAGGCGTTGCGCAGCGAGTTTCGCCTTCAAACCAACGAAATCCTGAATGTCGGCGAAGTTCGCAATGGATTGAGTCGCCTCACGAAGATTTACTGCAAATTTGGATTCATCGACGTGACGACGGAACCGGACTTCAAGATTGACGATGCGAAGAGAACTATCGACGTTGCTATCCTTGTGGATGAAGGAAGACAGTATTTCGTTAACGACGTCCAGTTCTGGGGTGTGGACGCGAAGTTAGAGACGAGATTGCGACACAAGCTCCCGAGAGGTAGTTGGCTCTTCAACTCGGCCGTGTTGGAGAATTTCTTCAAAGAGAACCGCTTCGTGCTGCCTGCGGACGCTTCCCCCGGAGACAATGTGGAATTTCACCGCGACACTAAGGGCGCAACTGTTGCGCTGCTATTCGACTTTCGCACCGGGCCGAAGCAAGAGAACTCTAGTTCAACCCAACACAAGAAAATGCGTAAACCGTAAAGGTTGACCCTCGGACGGCCACCTTTTAATGGACCGAAGCTCCTGGTAAACGCCGAAACCGGACAAGTGAAATCTCCCAAAAACCAGTTGTCCGGTAAGCCGACTTGCCAGGCACTTCAAACGGATTCGTTCAAGTTTCGAGAACCACTCCATCTCTGCATCCGCGGCCCTTTCTGTGCACAAAGCCAGCCTCCAATTCTAGAGTAAGTATCGCGTATGATATCGGAAGATGGAACCTTTGATGCGTCACGGCGACAGTAAGCGGCCAAACTGGGCTTGGTGGCTGCTGGTTTTGTTATTTCCGATTCCATGGAGCCCTTGGTGGCTTTGCATCATCTTTCTTGGCATTTTTTGTTTTTTGGCGTTCGGACTATTGCGAAACGAAAATTCAAACTGACCCACTACCCAAGTGCCTGGTAAACGCGCTAATCGGAAACTTGATTCTCATTGTCCGGTAAGGCGACTTACCAGGACTTATCGCCGCTGCTAGAATGGCCCGTCTGGGGAGCGATGGCAAAACAAGCGTCGGCAACTCGAATTGTGGCGGCACTGTTCTTAATGGTCTGTAATGCCACTTCTTCTAGCACGCAAGACTTTGATGGTTCGCGGGCATTCGAGCATGTTCGTCATTTAGTTGAACTAGGCCCGCGTCCTCCCGGCTCGGACGGAATTCGCCAAGCTCAGTCCTACATTACTGGACAACTTAAGGCCTTTGGCTGCCCAGTGACAGAGCATGATTTTCATGCTTCGACGCCGATTGGCGACCTGCCAATGAAGAACATCGTGGTCAAGATTCCCGGCACGGCGCCAGGAATCGTTATCTTCGCAACCCATTACGACACACTTCGTCTTCCAAATTTTGTTGGCGCTGACGACGGTGGCTCCGGCACGGGCACGATGCTTGAACTTGCCCGTGTGCTCTGCACTCGAAAGGGAAAACTCAGTGTGTGGATTGCCTTCTTCGATGGCGAGGAATCACAAGGAAACTGGACTGATAAGAATAGTATTCAGTGGACAAAGACGAATAACACTTTTGGCAGCCGCGAGATGGCCGCGCAGATGGCTTTGTCCGGTGAACTCAACCAGGTCAAAGCGATGATTTTGACCGATATGATTGGCCCATCTGGGTTGAAAATTAAGCGAGACATAAACCCGAACCCGAATCCGAAAGGCCTGCCAGGCTCTACACCGTGGCTTGTGAATCTCATTTGGGCAACCGCTGCAAAGCTGGGCTATTCCGCTGAATTCGTTGACGAACTTTATCTCGTGGGTGGGGACGACCACTATTCTTTCATCAACAGAGGAGTGGCGGCATGCGACATCATCGATTTCACCGTTCAGGATACCTACTGGCACACGCCGCAGGATACTTTGGATAAAGTTGACCCTAAGAGTCTGGCGATTGTTGGGCACGTCCTGGTCCAGGTCCTGCCCGCACTCGAAGCAAAATCACGATGACCTGCGAGTTCTTCTCAACTCCTAATTAACGCACTTATTGTATATGTGAAGTTATAGTACGACACTTGTCCGGTTTCGCAGTATTCCGCTACTTTTGTTCGAGCTCTTTCAGTTTGTCTGCCGCGTTCTGATTTTTGGGATCGAGTTCGAGGGATTTGCGATAGTTGGCGATGGCCTTTTGTTTTTGGCCGTCCTTGGCGTAGGCTTCGGCCAGGCTGTCATACACGTTGCCTGACTTGGGATATTCCTCGACATTGAGTTTGAAGATGGCGATAGCGTCGGCATTCCGGCCGTTTTCGAGGAGCTTGTAGCCAAGCTGATTGAGGGCACGTTCGTCGAAATTATAACCATTGGGATTAGTGCGCTTGAGTTCGCGGTATTGAGCGACGGCAACATCGGCGCCACGATTCACCACAGTCTCGCCGAGGTCAGGTACGAGAGAGCGTTTCGGCGTGGCTGGCTCCTGACCATAGAGGATGGCGCGAATGCCCTTGGCCATTTCATTCAGGTTCGCACCAGGGGTGTTGTTGAAGATAACGATGAGGTCGTGATCGCCGACGAGGCGCTGTTCGATGGTGTTGAAGCCGTTGATGCCGCCACCGTGGGAGATCATGGTTTGTCCGGCACCCGGCTCATCGGCAGGGATGGTGCGAATGTCCCAGCCGTATCCGTAGTTTCCCAGATTCGGACTGAAGAGCTTTTGCTTAAGATCGTCAGGAACAAGTTTGTCGGTGTAGAGAGCCTGGTCCCACTTATAAAGATCTTCGACTGTGGAATAGAGGGAACCGGCGGCATAGGGCAGCGCCATGTCTAAATAAGGGGCGTTCACAACTCCGGCCAGATCCTGTTGGTAGCCCGAGGCTCGTTTCGGAAGGATATCGGCATAATGGTCGAAGCCGGAGTCCTTCATTCCGAGTGGGACGAAAATGTTCTCCTTCAAGAGCGCTTCGTAGGTTTTTCCTGTGACATGCTCGAGAATCGCCCCGAGAAGGAAAAATCCGGAGTTGTCGTAGTGGAACTTCGTGCCGGGCTCGAACTGCAAGTTGCCGCTGCAGAATTGTTTCACGAAATCGTCGACGGCGTAATAGTTGCGCGAAACGTCGGCAAAGAATTTGGGATCGTCAGTATAGCTGGGGATACCGGATCTGTGGCTGAGCAATTGGCTGATGGTGACTTTCGAACCGGTGTCCTGGCGGTAGTAGGGGAGGTAGTCGGAGAGGTGGCCCTCCAGCTTAATTGTACCCTTGGCCACTTGCTGCATGATCAGCATGGAAGTGAATTGTTTGGTGATGGAGCCGAGGCGAAACTTCACGTCAGGCGTGTTGGGGATGTTCCACTCACGATTGGCCAGGCCATAACCCTTTTTTAAAATGACCTTGTCACGGTCAGAGACCAGGACTGTGCCGCTGAATGAGCAGCAGTTTGCATACTGCGACACGAGCTTATCGATTTTTGCGGCGTTGTCGGGGGTGTCTGCGGCGTATGCGGACGAAATCTGCCAGAGGAGAGCTAGAAGAAGAACTCCCAGGATCAATTTTCTCAAAGTGGTCCTCACATTTTAGAGGTGGTCTTGCTTGTCGAGGCAGGAGGGATTGTACATCCGGGACCGCGGCAGCGTATCGAGCAATCGCTCAAGGGAGCCCGAGCTCGTGGCTCCGTACTCGATAACCATTGCCAAAAGCGTCCCCAATCGCTACTGATTTGAGGGCAAGTGGACGATTAAAGCCGAAACCGGACAAGTGAAATCGCCTAAATCCAGTTGTCCGGTAAGGCGACTAACCAGGCGCTTGGGGCTAAATCATGATAACTTCTGCCTAATAATGCTCGGTCTGAATGACAATGTTCCCCGTGGTCTGGGGCGCTTGGAGCGTTGATGCCATGAGCAAAACAAGCGATGCTGTGAGGTTTTGCGTTGTCGTGTTGCTCGTCGTAGGCACCTTCGCATTGCCGCTTTGTAGGCTGGCTAAAGGCGCCGAAGACATATTCTCTCTCACAATTAGTACGCCTCGCGAGATTGTAAAAACCGGCTCAAATTTGGAACTATTGGTCAAGCTGACGAACAATACGAATCACGAAATAACGCTCCATAGTAGAAATACCTACTGTGACTACACATTCGAAGTTCGCGACAGCAATGGCCATTCCGCACCGGAGACCGAGCAAAAACGCAAACTAAACTGCTCCGCCTATCCAGTTGCAGGCCGCCACGTCATCATCCAATTGAAGCCGGGGGAGCATCACGAAGACCTAGTCTTTATGAACTATCTTTTCGATATGAACCGCCCTGATAAATATAACGTACGGTTGACACGCGATATTCCCAAGGAGCTGGGTCAAGGTCAGGTCAGCTCCAACACAATCGCCATGACTGTCACAGAGTAGAATTCCGGCCCGGAATCGGAACCAAAATCCATGCTGGTAGATGTCGGTTGCTACCCGATTACAGAGGAGTTATCCCCGCGCATTTCATCAACGGTTGAGTCACATGCCTGATAAACGCACTAATCGGAAAAGTGAAGTTCTAGGACTGGACTTGCCGATCAGGCGATTCCCATTGTCCGGTAAGGCGACTAACCAGGCACTGACACGAAGTGACGCTTTGTGGTCCCGCTTTACTGCTGTCGTCATATCTTCGATACCATGAAAGCGAGGACAGTCATGAGACACACCCCTCGCTTGCCTGCGCAATTGGTGATAACGGCGGTGCTCGCTACAGTTTTGTCACTTGTTACGCCTGTTTTCGTTGACCGTCATGAGTATGCAAAGGCCGTCATGGATAACATCAAGAATCCAAATGCCGAGAATGACGCAACCTTGAGAATCGAAAGGACCAAAACTCAGCGAATCGCTCTGGGAATCCATGCAGTCGCGGCTGGAGCTCTCTTCGTTTTGATGAACGCAGGCTTGCTACTTGTGAAGCGGTGGTTCGAGAGCGAACCCAAGTCCTGATTGACGCGCTTAATCATACAAGTGAAACTGATCCAAAACCACATGTCTGGTTTGGCGACTTACCAGGACTTGAGAATAATCCGGCGACTTTAGCGGAACGGAAAGACAGAGCTACGACAGTATCGAGTTAGGGTCCCGATAAATAACTAGTTTGGGCGGCCACAATTTCCGCTGAAGAATGCCGACGGAAAATAGGGCTGGCAACAGAAAGACGAGAAGGCCCAAAACGAAGGACGGCAATCTCGTCAGGCCCATAGCGAGGCACAGCAAAACCGCGAGGGTCATGCCAATCAAAAAGCCCACATAAAGGTAAAACTTCGGAACCATCAGTTCAGCCTTACATGCGGTGCATCTGAACGGCCGACCAAATCGGACCACAGTCACCCCGTCCAGAACTTCGCCACAGTTAGGGCAAAGCGAATTTCCTCGCGTGCTCGTGAGCATTCGTCAAAGGCTACTACATTGGAAGAGCACATCCAAAGTCCTGACAAACGCACAAACCGGAGAAGTGGATTTTCAAGTTTCCGATTAGGCGACTCACCAGGAGTTACTGATCGCCTCCGCATGAGATTGTATGGACATTTGCTGCGCTGTGCGATGAAATGCCGAAAGTGGGATTCGTGCCGAAGAACGAGGCGCGGAAAGAGCAACGTTCATGAACCCGACTTACTCCATTTGGATGGAAGGCATGGGAATTGCATGCTTGGGTGCGCTCGTTGTCTTCCTCGGCATCGCCATCACTAGGGTAGGCTTGTACGGAGAGTATCTTGGTCGATTCAAACTTGTCTCGCATGTCCAGAAGTATGCAGAGCGGCCACGTCGGCATCATCGCAATATTACGGCGGGGATGGGAGTGGTTTTTGTACTTTTGGGGATAGCATTGCTGATTTTCCACTTTGTGTTGCTGCATCTGAGATAGAGATTGAACTTTTTGTTGAGCCGCCCGGCAGTCACTTGGATGATTAACGCGGCAACCGTCCAAGTAAAGTATTACTTCACATCTCCGTTAAGGCGACAAATCAGGAGTTAGTCCGCGCTTCGGACCTTCTAGGGATTTCCCTAGGTGTCCTC
>Ga0210401_10007243_pt1 | contig 11153 bp, 4 predicted proteins | sample IncBWH32MmetaG_FD_150866 | JGI IMG/M metagenome (GOLD analysis project Ga0210401, IMG submission 150866) | Forest soil microbial communities from Barre Woods Harvard Forest LTER site, Petersham, Massachusetts, United States - Inc-BW-H-32-M | ecosystem: Environmental > Terrestrial > Soil >... | reverse complement strand
GAAGCACCCGGCGGCAAGATGATCACGGGTCCGCAGCAGCTTGGGTTGCGTACGCTCGGCCGCGTTGCATCCGCCGACCAGTTTGGCGAAATCGTAATTGGCACGCAGGGTGGCACGCCGGTGCGCGTTCGCGACGTAGCGCAAGTTGAAGACGGGGCGCAGGAATTGCTCACATGGTCGGCGCTGTTCCGGAAAAATAGTCCGGGACAGGACGTCGTGGCAATCCAGGTACTCCGCCAATCGGGCACAAACACGGTGCGCGTTGCGGACGACGTCAGAGCTAAAATCGAGGAACTGAGAACGCAGTTGCCGCCGGGCGTGCAGCTCCAGGTCGTGCACGACATTTCGGATTTCATTAAAGCTTCGGTGCATTCGCTGCTCGAGCACCTGATTCTTGGCAGCATCCTGGCCAGCGCGATTGTATGGCTCTTTATGCGGAATTGGCGCGCGGTGCTGATTGCCGCTGTAGCGATTCCCGCGTCCATCATTTCTACTTTCACGCTCATGCGCGGCATGGATTTTTCTCTGAACAACATGACGCTGCTCGCGCTGACCCTCGCGGTTGGCATCGTGATCGATGACGCCATCATCGTGCTCGAGAATATTTTTCGTTTCATGGAAGAAAAGGGCAGAGACCGGCGAACCGCAGCCGTCGAGGCCACACGCGAAATCGGGCTCGCGGTTATGGCCACCACCCTGTCGCTGGTGATCATCTTTCTGCCGATCGCCTTCATGAATGGCTATGCACGGAAATATGTGAACTCTTTCGGCTGGACGATGGCAATGGCCATTCTCGTTTCGCTGCTCGTGGCGTTCACGTTGACGCCAATGATGAGCTCGCGCCTGCTGCGAGTCAGCGAAAGCGATAAGACGCATCACGCGTCCGGAATTCTGCACACCATTGAGGAAATCTATCTGAAGATGCTGCGCTGGTCGCTCGCACATCGCGGGGTAATTCTTGTAATTTGCCTGGCGACCTTTCTTTCTACGTTTGGCCTTTATCAGCTTGTTGGACGGGACTGGATTCCGTCTGACGATCAGGGCGAGCTAATCAGCTCGTTTACCATTCCAGAAGGGACCTCGCTCGAGAAAACCACACAACAAGCTAGTGAAATGGCCTCCAAAATTGTGGCGCTGCCGGAAGTGGCCTTCGTGCAGTCCTTCACGCATGGGCCAACAAACCACGCCCACTTTTTTATTGTATTGGTGCCGCGCAGCGAGCGGAAGAAGAGCCACGAGCAGGTCGCAACCGTTGTGCGCGGCATTCTCTCGCAGTATCGCAACACCGTTTACAACGTGCGCCTACCTTCGGTTTTCGGTGGCGAAACTTATTTTCCGATCGGAGCCGTCATCCGAGGGCCGGACCTCTCGCAACTAGCGGAACTAAGCAAACGCGTGGCCGCCTTGATGATGAAGTATCCGGATCTCGTTGATGTGAATCCCAGCCTTAACCTCAACACTCCAGAATTGCAGGTAAAGGTAGATCGCCAGCGCGCCGCCGACATTGGTGTGCGCATGACCGACGTCAGCGACGCGGTTCGCCTTTTTTATTCCGGCGAAGACGAGATTACACGCTTCAAAGAGGGCTCCGAACAGTATCCAGTCACCATGCAATTGCTACAAGCGCAGCGAGACAATCCCGATGTGCTCGCGCGCATGATGGTGCCGTCCAGCAAACTCGGCCAAGTACGCCTTGAAAATGTCGCGTCCATTGTTCGCGGCGCCGGCCCCGCGACGTTGTGGCGTTATAACCGCGAATTTCAAGTTACGGTCTACGCCAACGTGGCGTCCGGCTATCCCCTGGATCTTGGCGCCGCGCATACCGTGCAATCCATCAAAGAGATCGGGCTTCCTCCAGGCTATTCCTATCGATTTACTGGTCAGGTGAAAGTTCTTGAGGAAACCACGTGGAATCTTCTACTCGCGATGCTGTTGGCTTCGATCTTCATGTACATGGTGTTAGCCGCGCAATTCGAAAATTTTGCGTACCCCTTCATCATCATGCTCACGCTGCCGCTCAGCATTCCCTTTGCTCTCTTCTCGTTGTGGATTACCGGCCGCGCGCTCAGTCTTTGGAGCGCACTGGGCATGTTCCTGCTTCTCGGCATCGTAAAGAAAAACGGAATTTTGCAGGTGGACTACACGAACAGACTTCGCGCCACAGGAATGGCGCTGAATCCAGCCCTGCTCGAAGCAAATCGCGTGCGCCTGCGACCCATCCTGATGACCACGCTTTCGATTGTGGCGGGCCTGATTCCCGTGGCCATCGGTATCGGCGCCGGTTCCGAGCAGCGCGCCTCCATAGCCGTCACCATCATCGGCGGCCAGACGCTCTGCTTACTGCTGACATTGCTAGTAGTACCCGTTGCGTATTCTTATCTCGCCGAACTCGAAGCACTCCCCTGGTCCACACTGGCCGGACGACTGTTTGCTCGCTCCCGCGATTCGGCGCGCGATCCTGGTTCCGATTGAGTTCGGATCACAACTCAAAGTTTTTGCCGCTGAATCGCCCCATTTTTCGCCACGACATTTTTGCTTTGCTGGAAAGCCAGAAACGTTTAGGATGCAAGCCCGACAAACCCTGTGGAGGAAACATTGCGAATCGTTGCCCTGCTAGCCCTTGTCACTTTGATGGTCACTCCCGCATTCGCTCAGAAGAAGCCGAAAAAATCAGCCGAAAGTGGCACAGAAAAGAAACAGGAGAGCGCACAGCAAGCGCCGGGCGCAACTTCAGTTGCCCAGAACGACGAGGAAGAAGACAAAGGCCCGTGGAAGGCGCTCACCTATCGCCTGGTCGGGCCGTTTCGCGGCGGACGTGTCCTCGCCGTATCCGGCGTCGTCGGCCAAGACAATACCTATTATTTCGGCGGCGTTGCGGGTGGCGTTTGGAAGACCACGGACGGCGGCCTGAATTGGAAACCCCTATTTGACAAGCAGAAAGATGCTTCGCCGTCGATCGGCGCTCTCGCCGTTGCCGAATCCGATCCCAATGTCATTTATGTGGGCACCGGCGAAGCTTGCATCCGCGGCAATATCGTCGGCGGAAACGGAGTGTATAAATCGATCGACGCTGGTAAGACCTGGAAGTTTGTTGGCCTTGGCGATACACACGCGATCGGACGCTTGATTGTGAACCCGAAAAATCCGGACATCGCGTTTGTCGCTGCGCTCGGTCACCCCTTCGGGGACAACGAAGAGCGTGGCGTTTTCCGCACGCGCGACGGCGGCAAGACTTGGGAGAAAGTCCTATACAAGGACACAAAAACGGGCGCGATCGACATTACATTCGATCCCAGCAATCCCAATATTTTGTTCGCGGCTCTCTGGCAGGCCAGGCGCACTCCCTGGAGCATGGATAGCGGTGGTCCCGGTAGCGGCCTCTATCGCTCCGCTGACGGCGGCACGACCTGGAAGGAAATCAAAGCGCACGGCTTGCCCGAAACAGTTTTGGGCCGCATCGGCGTAACCGTTTCGGGAGCAAACCCAAATCGAATCTGGGCGGTCGTTGAAGCGGAGAAAGGCGGCATCTTCCGCTCCGATGACGGCGGCGAAAACTGGCAGCTTCTCACCGACGATCACCGCTTTCGCCAGCGCGCTTGGTACTACTCGCACATCTTTGCCGATCCAAAATCCGCGGACACCGTGTATATCTTGAACACCGGCGTGTACCGCTCGAATGATGGCGGCAAGACTTTCAACGTCTTGCGCGTTCCCCATGGCGACAATCACGGTCTGTGGATCGATCCGACAAATCCGAAGCGGCTAATCAACGGAAATGACGGCGGCGCCACGATTTCTACTGACGGCGCGCAAAGCTGGACCAGCGTTTATAACCAGCCGACCGCGCAGTTTTATCACGTAACCACCGACAACCGCTTCCCTTACTACATGTACGGCGCGCAGCAGGACAACTCCACTGTCGGCATTGCCAGCGCCAGTGCGGACGGCGGCATTGACCGCCCGGATTGGTACGACGTTGGCGGCGGCGAGAGCGGTTACATCGCTCCCGACCCCAGCGATCCACAAATCGTGTATGCCGGCTCTTACGGCGGCGAGATCACGCGATACGATCACCGCACGGGCGAAACACAGGCGGTCAGTCCGTGGCCAGTTAATCCCATCGGCTGGGCGGCTGCCGATGTGAAGCATCGCTTTCAATGGACCGAGCCGATCGTGTTTTCTCCGCATGATCCGAAGACCCTCTATTTCGCAGGAGAAGTTCTGTTCAAGACCACCGACGCTGGCATGAGCTGGAGCATCATCAGTCCCGATTTGACGAAAAACGACAAGCAGAAGCAGCAGGCCTCCGGCGGTCCGATAACAAAAGACAACACCGGCGTTGAGGTGTACGACACGATTTTCTCCGTGGTGGAATCGCCGGCGCAAAAAGATTTGATCTGGGCGGGAACCGATGACGGTCTGATGCACATAACCCGCGATGGCGGCCAGCACTGGGAAAACATAACGCCAAAAGCCATGCCGGATTGGGGAACCGTGAGCATGATCGAAGCTTCCTCGAAGAATGCCGGCACCGCGTACATTGCGGTGGAACGCCACAAAATGGACGATTTCGCGCCTTACGTATTCAAAACCACCGACTTCGGCAAAACCTGGACCAAGCTCGTAAACGGCCTGCCAGCGAATGCTTATGTCCATGCCGTGCGCGTCGATCCTCGGCATGACAGCTTGCTCTTTGCGGGCACCGAAGCCGGTGTGTTCGTTTCCTTCAATGATGGCGAGCAATGGCAGCCGCTGCAGTTAAATCTGCCGCTCTCTCCGGTGAACGATCTCGTTGTGAAGAACAGTGACTTGATCGTAGCAACGCACGGTCGCAGCTTTTGGGTGCTCGACGACATCACGCCGCTCGAGCAGTACAGCGATGGCGTGACGCAAGACGCCGCACATCTGTTCACGCCGGCTCCTGCGAGTCACACTCTTTTCCGCGGGTCCTTCTTTGGAAGAAGCGCCAATACCGGACAAAATCCTCCCGCCGGTGCGGTGATCGACTACTGGCTAAAAACTTCGTTGAAAAAGCCGGAGGAAAAGAAGGAATCGGAGAAAAAAGACGCCGATCAGAAACTTCAGCCGCAAACCGCCGAAGCAAAAGAAGGTACCGCAAAATCCGAGGCCAAATCCGACGAAAACGAGCCTCCCAAGATTACGCTCGACATTCTCGATGCTTCGGGGAAAGTCATTCGTCATTTCCCCAAGAAAGAGGAGGAAGGCGAACAAGATGAGGGCTTTGGCGCGCCCGACCGCAATGCTGGCAAGCTCCCCGCCGAGGCCGGACTAAACCGGTTCGTCTGGGATCTCGATTACGAAGGCGCTACCAAAGTGCCGCACGCGCCGCTTTGGGGCGGCAGCACCAGCGGGCCGCGCGCGCTACCTGGAACCTACCAAGTGAAGCTCACGGTTTTGGACAAGAGTTATACAGCGCCGCTTGAAATCAAAGCTGACCCGCGCCTGGCGGTCACGCAAGCTGATCTGGAAAAGCAGTTCGCGCTCCTGATTAAGGTCCGCGACAAGGTCACAGAAACCGACGACGCTATCAACCAGATTCGCGATTTACGCGAGCAGATGGGCGCTATTAACAAGCGATTGAAAACCGATCCGCGAGCGAAAGCAATCGCCGACGCCGGTAAATCGCTCGATAAAAAAATGACCGAAGTGGAAGAGGCGCTGATTCAGACCAAAGCAAAAAGTGGGCAGGATGTTTTGAATTACCCAGTTCGTTTGAACAATCATCTCGTCGCGTTGGGGGGCGTTGTCGGCAGTGCTGATACGGCTCCTACCAAGCAGTCTTACGAAGTTTTTGACATGCTGAGCAAAGCTGTCGATGAGCAGCTGACGAAATGGAAAGCAATCGTTGCCACCGACGTGAAGTCCTACGACGACTTGGTAAAGCAGCAGGAGATTCCTGCATTGATTGTGAAACCGGCGGCGGAGACCCGCTGAGCGATTCGCCGGTGGTCGCTAAACGCTCGGGGCCGTTCTCAGCATGGGGGACGCCCCGATCAAATCGATTAGCCACGCTTCGCGACTTGTTCTAAAGTAAGCAGGCCTTGGATCATCTCCTGCCATTGCCCCTGAGTTCTCACGGAAAACCCGCGGACTCGTTCGCCGCTGCTGCGGAGCTCGAATCTGAGTTGAACCGCACGATAGAGGGCGAGGTGCGCTTTGATCGCGGCAGCCGCGCCCTGTACGCCACAGACGGGTCGAATTATCGCCAAATCCCCATCGGATTGGTCGTGCCGCGCAACGATCAAGACGTTGTGGCAACCGTGGCGGCTTGCCGGAAGTTCGGAGCACCGGTGTTGCCGCGCGGCGCGGGCACGAGCCTCGCCGGCCAGTGTTGCAATGTTGCTGTCGTGCTGGATTTTACGAAGTACTTGAACCGAATTCTGGAGCTCGATCCTGCCGAACGATTCGCCCGCGTTCAGCCTGGCATTGTTCTGGATACTCTGCGCAATCGTGCGGAGGTCCACCAGCTTACCTTTGCGCCGGACCCCTCGACGCATAATCGCTGCACTATCGGCGGAATGATCGGAAACAATTCGTGCGGCACACATTCGCTGATGGGCGGAAAAACAGTCGACAATGTAGAGGAGCTTCGCATTTTGCTCTACGACGGTTCTCAAATGATAGTGGGGGCAACCAGCGACTGTGATTTGAAGGAGATCGTCGCGCAGGGCGGAAGACGCGGGGAAATTTACAGTGCAATGCGCAACATCCGTGACGAGCACGCGGATCTGATCCGCGCTCGCTTTCCGAAAATTCCCAGGCGCGTTTCCGGCTACAACCTCGATGAACTGTTGCCCGAACGCGGCTTCCACGTCGCGCGCGCACTTGTCGGCACGGAAGGCACGTGCGCCATTGTGCTTGAAGCAAAACTAAAGCTGATCCGCAGTCCGCAGCACCGCGTGCTCCTCGGATTAGGGTACGAGGACGCATTTCACGCGGCGGACCATGTTCCCGAAATTCTGGAATTCGGCCCGATTGGCCTCGAAGGCTTTGAAGGGAGCATTATCGACGGGCTCCGCAAAAAAGGAGCCCCAAATCTGGATCTGATGCCGGCGGGAAACGGATTCTTGCTTGTGGAATTCGGCGCGGATGACGCGCGAGAAGCGGACAATGCCGCAGGGAAACTGCTGCAGCACCTCAGAAATCTCAGTGCCCCACCCAGCGCCCGCTTGTATTCAACCGCCGAAGCGAAAGCCGTGTGGCACATCCGTGAGGCCGGGCCGCGTGCCGCGGCTTTTGCCCCCGGCGCGCCTGCGGAATGGGAAGGCTGGGACGATGCCGCAGTGCCACCTGAAAAGTTGGGCGGCTACTTGCGCGATATTCGCAGGCTGATGAACGAATACCAATACCAGGGAGCTTTCTACGGGCACTTCGGGCATGGCTGCGTACACATGCGTGTCACGTTTGATCTCGAAAGTGAAAAAGGAATTCGTAAATACGCCGAGTTCATCGAGCGCGCCGCGGACTTGGTGGTCTCGTACGGAGGTTCCCTTTCCGGCGAACACGGTGACGGACAATCCCGTGCCGCTCTCCTTCCGAAAATGTTTGGCCCAGAACTGGTGCAGACATTTAAAAGGTTCAAACAAGCGTGGGACCCCGACAACAAGCTTAATCCGCACAAAGTGGTGGACCCGCATCTGCCGACGGAAGATCTACGGCTCGGCGCGGACTATCGCCCTCTCAAACCGGAGACACATTTTCAATTTCCCGATGATGGCGGCTCCCTCGCGAACGCAACGCTGCGATGCATAGGGCTCGGAGCCTGCCGCAAAAGTGAAGGCGGTACGATGTGCCCAAGCTACATGGCCACACGAGAAGAGGAGCACAGTACACGTGGGCGCGCGCATCTTCTATTTGAGCTTCTGCAGGGCGAAGTGCTGCGAGACGGCTGGAAAGACGAAAATGTTAAGAAATCGCTCGATTTGTGCTTGTCATGCAAAGCGTGCAAAGCCGAATGCCCGGCGAACGTCGACGTAGCGACCTACAAAGCCGAATTTCTTTCTCACTACTATGAAAGCAAACGGCGGCCGCTGCGCGCATATGTGTTCGGGAAAATCGATCGGTGGGCGCGACTCGCATCGACGGCCCCGCGCGTCGCTAATTTCTTCAGTCATGCCCCAGGCTTGCGACATTTGCTTGGGTTGATGCTAGGGCTCGCGCCACAGCGTAAAATACCTTCACTGGCACACCCAAGTTTTCGACAATGGGCATGTCGGGAACGGCCTGCGCTATTTGAGAAGAGCCAATCTGCAAAGCGCGAAGTTTTGTTGTGGGTCGATACCTTCAACAATTATTTTCATCCAGACACGAGCCGCGCCGCCATGGAAGTGCTCGAGCAGGCCGGTTTTGCGGTGCGGTGCCCACCTGATGTCTTGTGTTGCGGGCGGCCTTTATATGACTTCGGGATGCTGCGCGAGGCCAAGCAATATCTAAAAAGAATCATGAATGCCCTGAGCGCGGAAATCGATGCTGGCTTGCCGATCGTTGTGCTCGAGCCGAGCTGTGCATCCGTTTTCCGTGACGAGTTGCGCAATTTGTTTCCGCACGACGCAAGAGCGCAGCGGTTGTGCCAGCAGACGTTCTTGCTAAGCGAATTCCTGCAACATCAAGCGCCCGGATACGCGCCTTCTAAACTCCACGCCAAGATTCTCCTGCACGGCCATTGTCATCACAAATCGCTCATGAAAATGAGCGATGAAGAATCATTACTGCGTCGCATGGGGGCGCAAGTGCAATCTCCGGATGCCGGCTGCTGCGGAATGGCCGGACCGTTCGGATTCGAACGGGACAAATACGCGATCGCGCAAGCGGTAGGTGAGCGCGTGTTGCTACCGGCCGTCCGAAGCGCCGCGCCTGAAACAATAATCGTGGCGGATGGCTTCAGTTGCCGCGAGCAGATTCGGCAAAGCACGGGCCGAACCGCAATGCACCTCGCAGACGTACTCCACTCCGCCTCTCGCAACGAAAGTCCTTCGCGCTGAGACGCCTCAACTCTTCCGCATGCACTGCTCCCGCGAATTCCGAACCTTTACGCCTTCGTGCCGTATTTGGCGACCGCGGCCACAAGCAACCATTGCTTGAGTATGCTTAGAAATTGTGGACGAACTTCCCGGAACGTAACGCCAACACCGAGATTCGGTTGCGAGTACACGATCACTCCGCTCGACTCAAAAAATTTTCCTTCAGAATAAATCTTGATCTTGACCTGTGTATCCGTGGGCAAGGGGTTGGGCATGTCCAAGTAACAGCCGTGCAGACTGAGCTCGGTCACACGTGTCGAGACGCTTGCCTGGGATGATTGATCTACCACCTCAGCGGTAGCGATAAACGGATAGCGGGGCGTTCGGCGACGCTCGTCTCCCAAAGAATCCCCTCCTGGAAAGCAGTTGCGGGGATTCTAACGCCACAGGCGTAGAAAAGATATTCGCGAACAGTGGCCCTTGAAGTTCGGCGCGGAGCCGGTGAATGTCTATCGCCTGGATGAAATCAGACCATGTCCGACTGGACTTTCACGGCATGATTGCCGATCTGTTCGCCGATTGGCAAAACAGCGCGCACGATTGTGCCATCGGCGGTTGAACTAATCTCGAAGTGCCCACCCAGTTCCCTGACGCGTTCTCGCATTCCAGTGATGCCTACACCCATTACCGGATCAGAGCCGTTCTGAGAAGTAACTCCCCGGCCGCGGTCGCTAACTTCCAGAATGACGCTGGTTTCTTCGGGAAGAATCTTTACTTTCGCGACCTTGCTACCAGAATGCCGGTGAACGTTGGTCAGGCACTCCTGCAAAACGCGAAATACTGCGAGCTCCACCTGGTCCGGAAGTTTGGAAATATCGGAAGGCATGTCCAAATCGATTTGAATGCCGCTGCGCTCGGAAAAGCTATTCAGGTACCAAGGAACGACAGCCTGCAACCCAATTTCGTCGAGCAGTGGGGGATGAAGCAAGTGCGAAATCACACGAATCTCGCGCATCGACCGCTCCAACAGGGTAATCGCCTCGGTCAACGCCGATTTTTGAAGAGTCGAAAGCGCTGCGTCCGTGGTCTCGATCATCTCCAGGTTCATTTTAATCGCCGCCAGGTATTGGCCCTGGCTGTCGTGCAACTCTCGACCAAGCCGTCTTCGTTCTTCATCCCGAATCGCCACAATGCGTGAGGACAAGTGGCGCAGCTCACGGTTGGCCTCATGCAACTGCTGCGTTTGTTCAGCGATGCGCTGCTCGGCCCGTTTCCTTTCGCTGATATCGCGGATGGCGCTCGTTATCAACAGCCCTTCTTCAGTCTGCAGCGGACTCGAACTGATTTCGGAGGGGAACGTCGATTTATCCTTACAGACGGACGACAGCTCTCCGACGTGGTAACTGCTTACCGTCCACGACGGGACCACGACGCGAATATTTTTCCCGAGCAACTCCTGCCGGCTGTACCCAAACATGTCGTCCGCACGCGAATTCGCGAGAACAATTTCACCTTCCTCCGTGGTAATGAGCATTGCGTCCGGCGCGGCTTCGAGCAAAGACCGAAATTTCAGCTCTGCTTTGGCCAAAATCTCCGCTTGCCTGCGCTGCCGTTGCGCGCTTCGGCTGAGCTCCACGAAAACAGCCACTTTGGAGCGGAGTATTTCCGGCACGATGGGCTTGAACAAGAAATCGACCGCGCCAAGGTCGTAACCACGGAACAGATGCTCTTCGTTACGATACGCGGTCAGAAAAAGAATCGGAGTATGCTGGCTGCGTTTGCGCGAGCGGATCAACTCGGCGGTTTCAAAGCCATCCATGTCAGGCATTTTGACGTCCAACAATATGGCTGCGAAATCATTCTCCAGCAGATAGCGCAAGGCTTCGGTGCCCGATCGCGCCGACACGATTTCTTCGTCCAGTGTGTCCAGCGCTGCCTCGATAGACACAAGATTGTCCGGATTATCATCCACGAGAAGAATCTTGACCTTCTCGCGCGCAACCGGTTCCTCGCGCTGTGCGCCAACGCTCGAGGCGCCTGCACCAACCGTGCCCGGCATCTGGCGTGACGGAATGCTCATACCGTGGCTCCTGAAGAGACGTGGTGTGGGATCCGTTCCGAGCGGCGCGAAATCCAAACACGCATGACAGCAAACAGCTGCTCGAGGTCCAC
>Ga0210401_10007242_pt1 | contig 11153 bp, 13 predicted proteins | sample IncBWH32MmetaG_FD_150866 | JGI IMG/M metagenome (GOLD analysis project Ga0210401, IMG submission 150866) | Forest soil microbial communities from Barre Woods Harvard Forest LTER site, Petersham, Massachusetts, United States - Inc-BW-H-32-M | ecosystem: Environmental > Terrestrial > Soil >... | reverse complement strand
GTAAAAGCCAACGCAAGCAAGCACAAGGCCATGAGTTATGGACGGATGGGGGAGACCGAGAAGCGCTTGCGGGAGGAAGTTCGTAGGTTGTTAAAGCAAGCGGAGGCCACGGATGAAGAAGAGGATAGACGCTACGGGCGGGAGCGCCAGGGCGAGGAACTGCCCGAGGAGTTACAGCGCCGGGAAACGCGGATAGCGCGGATTCAGGAAGCCAAGAAGGCGTTGGAAGAGCCCTATCTGGGCTCGTTCGCACCAAGGAACGACCCTCAAACGTCAATTCTCGGACGCGCTCCTAGCGTGGCAAGCGGCTCCCGACCCCAAGTTTCCGGTGAGCGCGTTTTACCGTTATGAGCCTGTGCGTGCGTTAACCCGGCGGGTGGCAACCGAAGATCCCCTAGCCGCTTCGCTAGGGATTTCCCCAGTTGTTCAGGCACGTGCCTACGTCTAAAAAGTTAGGCATTCGTCACACGGGAGCAGTCGGTGCGAAGCCGCTGATCTCGAACAGACAGCAGGACTCGGGGAGCTTCTATTGCCCCCAATACCTCCCCGGGTCCTAATGTCCCAGCGGCAGAGTTACAGGATTATATACGGGCTGCAGCGGTGAGCTTTTCGGGCTTTAGATTGTTGAAGGAGGTCGCCAATGAATATGACGATAAGCACTCGACAAGTCGGTGGCATCACGATTTTGGACATCGGCGGACGAATTGTACTTCGCAAAGAGAGCGCATCAGTGCGCGACGTGATTCGTGACCTGTTGAACAACGGACACAAGCAGATCTTGTTAAATCTTGGCGATGTCAATTGCATCGACACCATTGGCTTGGGTTCTCTGGTGGGTGTCTTCATGACTGTGCGGAAACAGGGTGGAGACCTAAAACTTCTCAACCTTCCAGAGAAGTTCGCTGGCGCAATGCAAATTACAAAACTAAATACCGTCTTCGACATCATCAATGACGAGGCGGTGGCCGTGAAGTCTTTCAGTCAATCGACAGCGAAAGCTAGGGCCTGAGTTACTAAAGATCCCCTACGCACCGCACGATCCGAAGGAAGCAGCACAACGTGAAGCTCATTCCAGTGCATATACCGCGCCCACCGAACGAGTTCAATCAATTCATTGAAGTGATTCCACAGAGCGCAGTGGGCAAGCACAGGGCAGCACAACCCGGAGTATCAGTTTTAACAAACAGGAGGACTCTACCGTGACATTTCGCAAAACTGCCTACGACAGGACCCAACTAAACCTCGCACTCGAAATATCCATCCACATCGGCCTGGCGATTCTGCTATCCACCGCCTGTCTTCTGATCCTACGCCCCTTCATTCCTCTGCTCGCTTGGGGCATTGTCATTGCGATCGCTGTCTACCCGGGCTTCCAAAAGCTGCAGCTTGCGCTAGGCGGGCGAGGAGTACTGACCTCGATCCTCTTCACGGTTCTGGTTCTGGCTTTCCTGATTATTCCAGTCGTCTTGCTCGCGGAAACGCTAGTCGAGGGTGTCAAGACCCTTGCAGCCCATTTCAAGGAAGGAACCTTAGTTATCCCGCCTCCTCCTGCGGGCGTCGAAACCTGGCCGGTCATCGGGGCTCCATTGAACAATTTGTGGAGCCGGGCATCTCAGGACCTAAGCGAGGCCGTCAGAAGTTTTGCTCCCCAGATCAAAGCGGCAGTCCCTGGGCTGCTCTCTGTCTCTGCCGGCCTCGGCCTCACCGTGCTGCAATTCGCTGTTTCCATTGTCGTGGCTGGAGTCCTTCTGGCGAACGCGCAGGCCGCCTATGAAGTGACGTATTCTTTGTGCGGTCGTATTTTCGGAGAGAAGGGGCCTGAATATCAGCAACTCATTGGAGCCACGATCCGCAGCGTTACCACCGGGATTCTTGGCGTGGCGCTGATCCAATCGGTTCTCGCGGGCCTTGGTTTTCTTGTAGCGGGACTGCCTGGCGCGGGCTTGTGGGCTGTAACATTTCTAATCGCCGCTGTGCTGCAGGTGGGCGTGCTCGTCCTCGTACCAGCCGTGATTTACATGTTCGCGATCTCAACCACCACCAAAGCCGTGATTTTCCTGGTTTGGTGTCTCTTCGTTGCCCTGGTGGACAACTTCCTGAAGCCCCTCCTACTGGGCCGAGGAGTCGCAGTTCCAATGGCGGTGGTGTTCCTCGGCGCGATTGGCGGATTCGTTGCGTTGGGCCTCATCGGCTTGTTCGTCGGCGCGATCGTTCTATCGGTAGGCTATAAGCTCTTCCTCGCTTGGCTAGATCAGACTCCGACCGCCGCTCAAGAGACGTGATTATGCACCTGAAGGCGGGCAGTCCGACCAGTGGCGCAAGCGCCGATCTGCCTGTTCTCGCGCGCACTTATCTGCATCGTCGCTACACGATCTTGTTCTATACCCTCCTTGCGACAAGGTGGCAGCACCGGTTTTCACCGCGCTAGAGTTCAGTGGAACCCGGATCGAATCATTGCTCGCCGCCTGCCTGCCCGGGGCGATATTGCCAGTTGGCGCGGTGAGAAACCGCCCTTATCTGCTGATGGCCATCGTGGTTGTCTGGCTAGCGCGTCTGGTGACAGTCTGGGTCTTTCATATCTTCAGCAGCACATACACCGAGTAGAAGATACGCTTTGCGGTCATCTTTCGGCGTGTTCCTGCACGCGATGCGTGGTTGTGATCTTCTTTTCAAGCAATTCCACTTTGACACTCGATTTTGAAGGGCATTTACCACACAAAGAGTGCAGGGCTGGGCAAGGAAGTAGGTTACGCGGCTCCCTAAGTCCTAATAACAGCTCTTAGGACTCGGGCAAGGTGGATCGGGCCTGCGTCCTCATCTAAGTCCTAATCGCCCTGACTCGCTCTGGCGCTATTTCTAGGTTGTTTCCCGTTGCCAAACAACTAAGGAAAGGCCTAGCTGACGCCTCAGCGTAAGATGGGCCGCACCAAAACTCCTGACTGCCAACGCTGCGGTTACCGGACAATCAAGTGGGTTCTGGAACGAACGCGTGCGATAGGCCAAGACTGCATCTCAGGCTAGGAACCGGACCTGCCCGGTGGTGATGTCGTAGACCGCTCCCACTAACTTGACGCCCATCTTAAGGCCATTCTGCCCTTCGGGAGTCTCCAGGAGCTGGTGCATCGACCATCGGACATTCGCTTCGATGGCACTGGCCAGCCTCTCCCCTTGCGACGACTGTGCATCAAACTCGGGTAGCCCCGGCAAAATATTGTTGACCAGGATTTGAATCCGAGAGCGAAGTTGGACGCCATTCAGCTTGTATTCCAGCGCAGCCTTTACGGCACCGCATCCGGCATGGCCAAGTACGACAAATAGGGGCGTTAGGAGATGCGCCCCTGCATATTGCAGACTTCCCATCACTTCCTGCGAGATCACATTCCCGGCAACGCGCACAATGAACAACTCACCGAAATTCGCATCAAAGATTAATTCCGGAGGCACCCGTGAATCGCTGCATCCCAGAACCGTCGCAAAAGGCTTCTGCTCCCTGGCCAGGTCAGCAAGGGTTTCCTTGCACACAGTCGGAAACTTAGCCTGGCCCCGTACGAATCTCTGGTTGCCGGCGATCAATTTCTGAAGGCCTTGCTCGGCAGCAATCTGAACTTCAGACGCGTCAGGAGTTTCCATAACGATAGGCCCTTCCCTCCGTTCAAATGCAATTCAAACAAAACCCTAACCGTTGCGATCTATTATAAAAGCTCTCTTACATCATTCGCACTAAAACCTCGGGCTGGCCATGGGCCGAGCAGCGATTAGCAAAGAAATGCAGTGATATGTCTGATTTACCGCGCGCCTTAACCAAATCGGGCTCGATCTTAGGAGAAGCAGCACGGGCGATAGCCCGCCGTTTCGCAGTGCCTTAGCGAGTCCGCTTCTGCTTCGACCGCTTCGACCGTACGACCTTGGACAGCACGCCCACTTGGGCGTAGTATCGTGCCTCCATAGTCCCCGGGGGGATATAGCTCATGGTTTCTCGTTTAACTTGCAAAGCCCTCGTTTTTTCCCTTAGCTTTGCGTTGTTACCCACCCTTTCGCACGCCCAATCCTCCACGCCTCCGCATTGGAGCTACGAAGGAAAGGAAGATCCCAAGCACTGGGGCAAACTCAACCCCGCTTACGCCGCTTGCTCCAGCGGCCATATCCAATCTCCGATTAATATTGCCAACGCCAGGCAAGTCGATCTTCCTCCGCTACAATTTAGTTACAGCGCTGTGCCGCTCAGCATCGTCGATAATGGTCACACCATCATGGTGAACTATGCTCCCGGCAGCACATTGACCGTCGGCGACAAGATCTACACTCTCAAACAGTTCCATTTCCATCATCCAAGTGAAGAACACGTCAACGGAAAAAAATACGATCTAGACGCCCACCTCGTCCACGCGGACGCAGATGGCCACCTTGCGGTCGTTGCCGTACTTTTCAAAAAGGATTCGACTCCTGCCCCGCTCCTCGATACTCTCTGGAAGAATCTTCCCGCGGAAAAAGGGAGAGTCGTCGAAGTCTCTTCCGTTTCCATCAACGCCAAGGATCTCCTCCCGCCCACTGCTGGCTACTATACGTTCGCCGGTTCTCTCACCACTCCTCCCTGTACCGAGGGAGTCACCTGGTATGTGCTCAAAACTCCAGTCGTTATCTCCGAACCACAGCTGGATGCCTTCGCCAAAATATACAAGCACGATAGTCGTCCCATTCAGCCAACCAACCAGCGGGAGGTTCTGGAATCTAAGTAACGGTCCGTAGACGACACTGGATGCTACAACAGTGGTTGCCAACGCTCCGAAGCGCTAGAGTGCGCTCGTGCTGGAACGCGGCTTTTGTGCGGAAATCATCATTGGCAAGTGCATCTCCGTTTGTTCTCCGAAGATAGCCCGCTTGGTGTTCAAGCATCTCTATATTCCATACACGGTTACTGCTAAGAATTGGGTATCACCATCCGAATTAGTCAGATACATTGAAGAGCAATAGACCGCCCAGCCGCTCATGCGGCCGCATACCTGCGTCGCGTCCGGAATGTAGAACTCCCCAATCTGGTTTGGAAGCAAGCACGATCTGTGTTGAGCAAGAAAGAAACAAACAACGTTAAGCGGCCACGAAGTCGAATTTGCGCCCATCCTTGTCCGTATTCGGCCGCCATAACCAGAGAGCGGCAGAGAGCAGAATCCCGAGTGGAGCAAAGGGCTAGAGCCATAGGGGCCAGTTAGGATATTGTGCGGTCAATGTACGCTGAGGCGATTTGTCATGATCACCTCCGGTCTCCGTTCGCTAATAGCTGATACTCTCTGGGGCAATGGAAGGAGGAGAGATGAATTGGGCTATTCTCGTTGTTGCTGGAATTTTTGAGGTTGGATAGGCCATCGGGCTGAAATACACCGAAGGCTTCGCCCGACTGTGGCCTAGAATCTGGACAGTTCTAGCGATGATCATTACCTTGGACTACTAGGCATCGCTATGAAGACACTTCCGGTCGGCACGGTCTACAGCGTTTGGTTGGGGTGGGAGCTGTCGGCACCGTCGTGCTAGGGATTGTGCTGCTTGGAGAGCCTGTGAGCCTGGCTCGGATGATGAGTGTTGCCATCATAGTCGCGGGCATTGTGGGCCTACAGCTCTCAACCTTAGATTGGGACCTGACTAGAGGCGCCATGAACATTCTGAACGGTGACCGGATTAATCGACGCCTTGTTGTGATCTTAGCGATTATGGTGGTCGCGCTGACAGCCCTGTGCATCTGGCTAACATTCTCAGTGTTGCGTCCGACGCCACCTCGTTCGGTCGCCATGGCTATTGATCCGCAAGGCAGTTTCGATGCCGAGGTCGGAAAGCGATACCGAGAGCTTTTCGCGCGAGACGGGATTGATTTAAGACTGGTGCCAACGGCAGGAGCTGTCGAAAGTATCGTTCGCCTGCGCGATCCAAAGTCGGACGTCAGCATCGCCATTATTCCCGGCGGCATCACCAACCGGAAGGAGTCCCCGCGCCTGGTCTCCCTCGGGACATTGTTTTACGAACCACTCTGGCTGTTTTCCCACGACCAACATCTTGAAACGCACGAGCAACTGCGCAACCTCCGCATTTCCATTGGCCCCGAGGGCAGCGCCAGTCATAAGCTGGCGCTCGAGTTCCTCGCGCGCGTTGGCGTGTTCGAGCAGAAATCCGCAACATTGCTTTTCCTCACGCCGGAGGAATCTGCTGCAAAGCTCATGAATGGAGACATGGACGCAGCGGTTCTCATGGGGGCTTGGGAAACTCCCGCTGTGCGGCAACTTCTCGTAGCCAAAGATATAGACCTGGTACCTATTCGCAGGGCCGATGCCTTCGTCGACTTGTACCCATTCTTGAACAAGTTAGTCTTACCTGCCGGAGTTGCGGACTTGGCGCAGAACCGACCGCCAACGGATGTGCTGCTGATCGCCCCTAAGGCCAGCTTGGTCGTGCGCGACGATCTTCATCCCGCCATCCAATACCTGCTACTGGAAGCGGCATCACAGACTCATTCTGGACCCGGCGTATTCCACAAGGAGGGCCAGTTCCCTGCTCCCGAATCAATCGACCTGCCGCTCAGCACTCATGCGCGTCAGTTCTACAAGACTGGATCGCCGTTCCTCCAGCGAAATCTGCCGTTCTGGCTGGCGGTGCTGGTCCATCAACTTCTGGTGCTGCTTCTTCCGGTGGTGGGGGTGCTCTACCCGTTGCTGCGATTCTCACCACAAATATTTATGTCCATTCAGAGCCGCCGAGTGTACAAGCTATATTCTGAACTGAGGCTGCTCGAGCGGGACTTGGCCTCTGCGGAGTCGATCAAGGACGACAAGGATTTCACCGAGCGATTGGACCATCTGGAAGACCGAGCCAGTCGCTTCTGGGTGCCAGCGTCCCTCAGGCCGCAGCTCTACAATCTGCGCCTGCATATCCGCTTGGTGCGCGAGGAGGCTGAGAGGAGAGCAGTGCATTAATCTTGTGGTGCTGATGATCGATGGCATTCACTTTGGCGGCCAGGTGCTGGTGGTGCCGCTGGGGATCGCGGAAGCGGAGAAAAGCACGTTTTGGGAGTGTGGCAAGGAGCCACGGAGAACACCACTGTGGTCAAAGGGCTGTTGGAAGATTTGGTGGACCGCGGACTGGATCTGAAGTGGCGGTATCTGGTGGTGATCGACGGATCGAAAACGCTGCGCGCCAGTGTGGAACGAGTCTTCGGGCAACAAGTGGAAGTGCAGCGTTGCCAGATTCACAAGCGGCGGAATGGGAAGGAGTATCTGCCGGAGAACTGCCAGAAAGACTACGATCGGCGAATGCGCAATGCCTACGCCGGTTTGGCTTGTTCGGGGAACCTGAGGAGCCCGCCCGCGCGGCTTTTGTCCGGTCTGTTTCTCTTGCTCCTGCCGTGCAGCGATCTTAGCTTCCGCCTCCGCTTTCTGCCCCTGCGCTTTTTGCCGGGCTTCGGCCTCTAAAGCCTCCTTGGCTTCCCGGATCTTTTTCAGCCGACTCTCCCGCCGCGCCCAATTCCGGTGGCAATTCATCGCCTCGTTGTCCCTTCCCGTATTGCCGATCTTCGGCCTCGTCCACTTCCTCGGCATGGCGCAGCAGGGCTTCCACTTCGGCCTGCAGTTTCTGTTCGGCTTCCCCCATCCGCCCGTAGCTCATGGCTTTGTGTTTGCTCGCATTCGCCTGCATCTTGGTGCCATCGAGGGCTACGTGCCCCAGCTTCACCAATCCGGCCTTCTGGCACAATTGCAAGGCCTGCACAAACAGTCCTCCCAGCGCGGCCAGATGTTGTTTCGAAAATTCGCAATGGTGTCGTGATCCGGATGCTGGTCCGCTGCCAGATAGCGGAACGCCACATCCTCATAGCTCTACCGTTTTATGGCTCGCGAACTAGCTACTCCCACGCAATAGCCGTACAGCAGCAAGCGCGTCATCAACAGCGGATGACAGCCCTCTTGCCCCCGGCCATCCCGACGATCGTAGGCAGAATAGATGGCCGACAGGTCCAATTGTTCCGTTACGTCGGCGATGAACCTCGCCAAGTGCTCTTCGGGAAGCCATTGTTGCAACGAGGGAGCTAGCAGAGGTGGTTGATCCAACGTGCAGGCTCGGAATTGGAAGCTCATGCACGCGTACTAGCGAAGCCTCTGAGGAAAGGAAATAGTTCACCGCAAAAAACAAAACAATCTCGCTATCCGACAAATTTAGGAGATTTCTCTCCGACAGCCTCGTAGTTTGGTCTAAACTCCACCTGCACGCACCTTACGAAATACTAACGTTCGCGGTGCTAACATGGGGACACTGCTGGGCGAGGACGGAGGACCCTATTACTCCTGCTCGAATATTGATTGCAGATGACCATGAAGCCGCTCGGAGGGCCATCCGTTCGGAACTGCACCGTCGCCACAATCTGAAAGTGTGCGGTGAAGCCTCCAATGGGGAGGAAGCGGTTCAGCAAGCTCGGTCGCTGAATCCTGATTTGATCATTCTATTATAGATGTCATGATGCCCATAAAAGGCGGTTTTGCTGCCGCCGAGGAAATCAAGAAGGCTCTGCCGAGCATTCCGATACTCTTGATTTCGACGGGGCGCGGCGGAGAGATTGTCAAACAATCAAAATTGGCTGGGGTGCAGGGTTTCATATCAAAATTCGATCTACACTCAGTCTTGCTGAATGGTACAGATACGCTCCTTAGAGGAGAGACTTTCTTCGAAGATCGAGACCAGTCTGAATAAACAAAAATTCTTCCCCCGGTTAAATGCCTGATTAGCCTGCTACCTCGGGAAGTATTGCTTAATCGTTACGGGCTGAATTGTCAGAACGCAAGCTTTAGCGCTAGTTGGATAACACGAGGGTTGATGGCCGTACTGCTGATGACGCCGAACGTCGGTGAGGTGAAGTTAGTATCCGGATTAGCGAACTGGGGATGATTCAGCGCATTAAAGAACTCGGCACGAAATTGAATGCTACTATTTTCTATCGGCCAATTGACGATTACAGTTTTTGAAAGTGAGAGATCCAGGTTCGCTTGACCGGGACCGTCTACAATTCCGGTCCCGCTGTTCCCGAACGCCGTTCCGATGCCATCCGCACCAATAATTGGCGGACTCGTAAAACAGGCGGCATTGAAATAGCCTCCCAATTTCGACTCCACCGACCCTCCTTTGACCAGTTGGCTTTTCGAGCAGGTTCCGCTCAGCTGCGCTCGGTCTTCGCTGATCCCAAACAGGTTATTGGCATTGCTGTCGGAGATGGTGAGAGCACTGCCAGATTGAATCGTAACTACAGTAGCCAGTTCCCAACCTCCTAGAACTGCCCGTTCGAGTCCGGCTTGTGGACTGGGGAGACTCCATGTTGCACTAAAAACGAATCGATGAGTTCGGTCGAAACTGGCGCGTCCCCATCGCTGTTTGGCAGAATTTTGATCTCCGAGTGTCAGGGTGTTATTTGACGACGTCGAGTTAATGTCGGCGCCATCGGTGTCCAGAGTCTTCGAGAAGGTGTAGGAGGCGAGGAATTGAAGGCTGTGGGCCAATCGCTCGGTCAGGCTCACTTCCAGACCGTTGTACCAGGAACTGCCCTCCGATTCCATTTCGCGAAGGGAGTCGGGGCGTATTCCAGGAATGGGGACCCGCGATCCGATGTTAGCCAATGTGTTTGAGGTCACGCCATTGATCGGATCGCTTGGAGATGCATCGAGCGCCTGATTCAGCGAACGGAAGCGCTGCAGGTGGATTCCCCGGGCACCGACACATCCGATCTCTAACAGCGAACCTCGATTTAATTCAAGCTGCGTGTTCAATGAGAACTGTTGGACCATTGCCGGCCGAAAGTTGGGGGCTAGAGCATTGACCGAGGACTGCGTGGCGGGAGAATACGGTACAAACATTGGAAAGGACGCCGGAGTGGGAAATGGCTGCGCGAAAGGTGCTTGAAATGTCGCGGCCGCATTCGTCAGTCCGGTGTTGATTCGGGTCAAGGAAAAAGGTGCAGCGAGCACGGATAGTGTAGAGGTCTGGCCGGTTGGCCTTGAGTAGTAAATGCCGTACCCTCCTCGCAGCACCAGCCGACTTGAGTTCGGCAAGACTTGCCATGCAAAACCTATTCGGGGAGCAATCGTGTTTTGTCCCTGACCATAAGTTCCGAAGGTATTGTTTACACGCGTTACTCCCGGCGGAACAGCGGCCGGAAAGTTGGAGGCTACGATGTAGCCATCGAGACTTCCACTCGGTGGTGGACTTGCATCAGCCTTGCTGACATCGAAGCTCGAGTTCCTACCGAGGTTGTCCCCGAATTGCCCCAATCGTTCGTAACGCATCCCTAGATTTAGGGTCAACGATCGCATGATCCGATAGTCATCCTGCACAAATCCCGAGCCCTCCCACACTCTAAACTCACGATTCAATAGGCCAAAGGCATCAAGGGATTTAAAAACATTACTAAAGTCGGTGCCGTTGCTACTTCCATCTAGGCCAAGTAGAAAATCCGGCCAGCTGAGAAACTGCGCAAACGAACCAAACCCAGCAAAGTCAAGATTATCTTGCAATCGGGTAAGCGAGCCTCCGAATTTCAGGGCATGGGAACCCTTGATAGAACTAAGCACATCGTTGAAGACGAAGCTATTTTGCGTATAAGTTCGAGGAAGTACGCTGGCCATGCTGACGGAACCCAGAATGTTCAGGCTGGGCAGTTCATTATTTTCATTCATGTCGCTTTCCGATACGCCGACATCAGACCACTTGAACGGGGCATCGGCAGACATTGTGGCACTTGTCCGAACGAATCCAATCCTAGCCTGATTAAGCAATGAATTACTGAACGCGTAGGTGTGTGCGAGAGAGAAAACCACGAACGTCGAATCACCTGGGCTGTCGAACCCGCGAATGTTTCCCACTGGGTTCAACCCGCCGCCCGGAAAGGTCACCAACTGATTGCTGTCTGCTACAAAGAATCGCGCGGCCAGTTGGCTCCTTGGCGAAATCACGTAATCGAGATTCCCTAATCCCTGATCTTCTGCGAAATCGCAAGGTTCGGCGAAGGCTGAGAAGCCGCTGCTTGCAAAGGGCCTCGAGGGGTCTACACGTTGAGGCGTGGGAATCAGAAAGCTGCCGTCGGCCAGTTTGAAATTCAAGAGCGCCAGAGCAACGGGGTTGATGTTCGATCCATC
>Ga0210401_10007240_pt1 | contig 11158 bp, 9 predicted proteins | sample IncBWH32MmetaG_FD_150866 | JGI IMG/M metagenome (GOLD analysis project Ga0210401, IMG submission 150866) | Forest soil microbial communities from Barre Woods Harvard Forest LTER site, Petersham, Massachusetts, United States - Inc-BW-H-32-M | ecosystem: Environmental > Terrestrial > Soil >... | reverse complement strand
CGAATCACGAAGCGTATGCGTTCGTCCATAACAGAACTTTCCTTCCATGGCATCCCACTTTTCCGCCCCCTTCCAGAGGAAAAAGTGTAACCCATGTCTCCGGTACGTTCTGTTACCTATGTGTCGAGCTGGACAAATGTCCGGATCTTGGCTCTCCGCCGACAACGAAGCAACGGCATAGCCGCTTCGGCCACGTCGTCAAGATGACTCTACTGGCGCTGGATCGACAGGGCCAACTAATGCCCGCCTGCGCCCCCGCTACATCGATCCCGGGCAACAACTTTATCTCGAACACCTGGAGTGCCCAAGAGCGAGGCCATGCGTCGCTACGCACTTTGCTGGCTTCGCTGGAGGCTTGAGCAGCAAGGCCTTCCAGGAGTTCTGGCCGGATGTTCGCAATAGATTTTCCGTCATGAATAAGGCGCGAAAGTATTGCCGACCGCGAAAAACCTGCCGATACCTGACGTTCGTCCCAATTGTTAAAGACCTAACACCGAACCCTTAAGTCGCGTCCGCTCATTCGATTCCACGGGACCGAGGCACGCCCCGCGCGTTGGAAGCAAAACTGCCTTACAACGTGGGCGGGGATCGTAAGGTATAGATGTAACGTCTTCAAAAGGAGTGAAGGACATGAAATACGGTGCAAGTCTGCTGTTAATGTTTACGACGGCCATGTGGTGCGGTGCCGCGGACAATAGTCCCGAGAAGCACATTCGCGAATCGGCCGCCGTTTTGAGCGAAATTATGAGCGCCAAAGACAGGGGGATCCCAGAGGACCTGTTGGAAAAAGCACAATGCGTGGGTGTCATCCCCAACCTGAAGCGAGCCGGCTTCATTGTGGGCGCCAAATACGGTAAGGGTGTCGTAACCTGCCGCACCAGTGGCGGCTGGAGCGCGCCGGAAGTAGTCCGGATCGAAGGCGGAAGCATCGGCCTCCAGATCGGGGCCGGTGAGACCGACGTGGTGTTCCTGGTAATGAACGAACGCGGAATGAATAGACTCATGGAGGATAAGTTCACCCTGGGCGGCGATGCCAGCGTTATGGCGGGTCCAGTGGGACGGTCAGCGGAAGCCCAGACCGACGCCATGATGCATGCCGAGATTTTGTCTTACTCACGTTCGCGCGGAGTATTTGCCGGCATCTCGCTTGAGGGCGCAACGCTGCGGCCTGATAAGGATGACAATCAAGCGCTTTATCGAGCTAATGTGACGCCGCAGGAAATCCTGCATGGCCGTGTGACCCCGCCTGCAGCGGCTGAGCGGTTATACGCGGAACTGAACCACTATCCTTCGAAAGCCAGCGCTAATCGCTAGTGTCACCGCTACTCGCGGAAACACCTGGCGAGGCGAAGGGTCTAATGCTCGGGGCCGGGTTTCGTGCGGCCCTTTTGAAAGGAGTCATCCAACCATGCAGAAAGACCCAGTTTGCGGTATGCAAGTAGATGAGAAGAAGGCTGCGGCCACTAGTATGCATAACGGTGAACGTTATGCCTTCTGCAGTCAGGATTGCAAGAACAAGTTCGATCAGAATCCTGATCGGTACAATCAGTCCCGGCAATCCCAGCAACAGCAGCCCCAGATGAAATAGTGAGGTGCAAGCGGCTCCCACGGCATGAGCGCCGGGGAGCCGCTGTTTTGTCTACAGCCGGATGAGCGCCAAGCCGCTGACTGGATCGAATTCCCTTCTCAGATGGGCCGGTGATTCCGTTAGCACGATCTCCAGTGTGGGCCGAACGTAACCCTCCAGCAGGTGACCGCCCGCAGTAACTCCATTCCTTTTTCCAACCACCACGTGGGCATGAATCTTCGGTTGATCTTTTTCAAGAGGCACATCGCCGATCAGCGAGACCAGTTCCACCTGCTCGTCGATCGGGATCTTCAAGTACTCTTTCTTTTCCCAATCGTAGTAGCCCAGGACAACGTGAGAAAAAGCTCCGATGCCGGTGAAGTGGGCGCCCACGAGCCTGTGCTCTTTAGCAAAGGAGATCAGACCGGACATTGCCTCGTCGCCGGTGTCAAAAACCAGGGCGAAGTTTTTCGGCCCATAGGGCTCCAATAGTTTCGATTTCATTTTCGAACGTGAGCGCTAAATTAGACCAGCTCCCGAATTTTATCTTCCAAAATGTCGTTGATAATTTTCCTGCGATCGGGCGTGCCCTTGGCGAGCGACTCCGCAAAATGGGCCGCCTGCCGTGCCGTTATGCGAGGCGGCATGGGCGGCTCGTTGGGATCTACAATTGCTTCGATCACCGCCGGACCGTCAGTTCTCAACGCCTCATCTAGAACGTCACCGCACTCCCCTGGTTCCTTTATGGTGTAGCCTTGGGCGCCGCAGGCTCGCGCAAAAGCGGCGAAATCGATGGGCGTTAAGTCGCACCCAAATTCGGGGTTGCCGAGAAACACCATCTGTTCCCATTTGATCTGCCCCAGCGAGTTGTTCTTCATGATGACTACTTTAATAGGCAGCTTGTACCGGACCGCCGTCACAAAGTCGCCCATCAACATCGTAAATCCACCATCACCCACAAACGCCACGCACAGTCGATTCGGATAAGCGATCTGCGCGGCGATAGCGTACGGCAAGCCGCAGGCCATGGACGCGAGGTTGCCGGAGACTGTATGCATCTGGCCTCGCTTGGCGGGAATGTGGCGGGCCCACCAGGTGGCAATGGTCCCGCTATCGCAATTAACAATTGCATTGGCGGGCAAGCGCTTGCCTAACTCGGCGGCCACCACTTGCGGTTTCATGGGGATGCTGCTCGCGGTGGCCTGCTTCTCCATCAGCTTTCTCCAGTCCTTCATGCCGGACTGGGCCTGTGACAGGAAATTTTTCTTGCTCTTCGTCTTCAAGAATGGCAACAACGCCTGTAGCGATCGCCGGCAGTCTCCCACCAGACCGACTTCGACCGGGTATCGAAGTCCGATGCGCGCCGGATCGAGTTCGATCTGTACGCCCCGGGCTTGACCAGGCTTCGGCAAGAATTCGATGTAAGGAAAAGAGCTGCCCGCGATGAGAATTGTGTCGCAGTCTTCCATCGCTTCCTGGGACGGCAGCGTACCCAACAGACCGATCGAGCCGGTGGTATAGGGGCTGTCATCCGGCACAGCCGCTTTGCCAAGGAGCGCTTTCACAATCGGCGCGGCGAGTCTTTCGGCCGTCTGCTCCAGCTCGTCGGTAGCGCGCAAAGCTCCGCGGCCGGCAAGTATCACCGTGCGTTTGCCGGAGTTCAAGATCTCCGCTGCACGTCGCAGATCATCCTCGCAAGGGAGGCGCGCGCTATCGGCCTGCGCGTTAGAAACATGGTTCGGAATGTTCCGGTCACTGCGGCCATTTCCCTTGCTCCTGACTTCGAGTTCCTGGAAGTCCACTGGAATACAGATATGCGAGACGCCACGATAGGCCAGCGCCGTGCGGCAAGCCAGCTCGGCGATATTCTCTATATGATCGGCCCCCATGCAGCGCGCGTTGTAGACGCACACATCCATGAAAAGCTTGTCCAGCTCCACATCCTGTTGGCTGCGTGTATCTGACAGATCGTGGAACTGCATCCCCGTAATGGCCAGCACCGGCTGCCCATCCAGTTTTGCATCATACAGACCATTCAACAGATGAATGCCTCCCGGACCCGAGGTGGCCAGGCAACAGCCCAGACGGCCAGTGTGTTTTGCATAACCACAGGCCATGAAGGCGGCCGATTCTTCGTGCCGCACTTGAACGAATCTGACCTTATCCTGCCGCTTGCGAAGAGCTTCCATGACACCATTAATGCCGTCGCCTGGAAGCCCGAATACTACGTCCACTCCCCAGGCGTGTATGGTCTCGATCAGGACATCGGAAGCGGTTCTATTCATAACGTCTAGACTGGCTTCGGCGGCATTAGTTTCAAGCGGAAGACACGATAGATTCGGTCGGCCAATTGCGTCCCATAACGTGATGGCGGAAAAAGCGGCGGGCGCGGCCGAGTTCCTACCCGAGCACCTCACGCTTCGGGCCCTTCGGGAGGAGGTTCAGCGCTGCCGGGGATGTGAGCTTTACCGTTGCGCGACCCAAGCGGTGTTTGGCGAAGGACCCCGGTCAGCGCGTGTCGCCCTGGTGGGCGAGCAGCCCGGCGACGAAGAGGATCAGCAGGGACATCCCTTCGTGGGACCCGCTGGTAAGCTGTTGAACAAAGCGCTGGAGGAGGCGGGCATCGACCGGTCGGCTGTTTACGTGACTAACGCAGTGAAGCATTTCAAATTCGAGGAGCGCGGGAAACGGCGCCTGCACAAGAAGCCGAGCATGTCGGAAGTCAAGGCGTGTAAGCCGTGGCTCGAGGCTGAGATGTCGTTCATTAAACCAGAGGTGATTGTGTGCCTGGGAGCGACAGCCGCGCAGGCGCTTCTTGGATCGAAGTATCGTCTGACGAAAGAGCGGGGCAAGTTCGTCGAGCACCCCTTGGCGCCGCTTGTAACGGCTACAATCCATCCTTCGGCTGTACTCCGCGCGCCCGACGCGGAGCAGCGTCACCAGGAGTATCGTAAATTCGTTGCCGATCTGCAGGGCGTTAGGAACGTCTTGGCATCAAAAAAAATAAAAAACACCTTGGCCCGCCCTGCGGTCTAACAACGGGAGCTTGTGCCTCCCAATTATTCCTCGAAACAAGGAGCATCATTTAAATGAAAATAGAATCAATGGAAGATCTTTTTCTGGCAGAGATTGAAGACCTGTATGATTGTGAAAAACGGCTGACCAAGGCGTTGCCGAAGATGGCCAAGGCGTCCACGTCTCCTCAACTGCGCCAGGCTTTCGAATCGCACCTGCAGGAAACACAAGGCCACGTGGAACGGCTTGAAAGAGTCTTTTCCGAAATGGGTAAGCAGCCCAAAGCCGAAACCTGCCAGGCCATCAAAGGCTTGATCGAAGAAGGCGAAGAGATGATCAGCAATACGGATCAGTCGCCACTGCGCGATGCGGGTATCATCGCCGCCGCCAATCGCGTGGAGCACTATGAAATGGCTGCCTATGGATCGGCCCGCTCTTTCGCGCAGACCCTGGGGCTCACCTCGGCCGTTTCGCTGTTGGAGCAAACATTGGAAGAGGAGAAAAAGGCCGATAAAAAACTCACCCAGTTGGCCGAGACCAAGATCAATGATGAAGCAATGAGGAGCGCTCCGGTCCATCATCGCTAAGTTGAACGGTTAAGTTGAACGAGGCGGCGAGATTAGTGGTCTCGCCGCCCGTCGCCTCTACCACCCCCCGATCGAAGGTGCTAAGGTTTGCACCCTAGCGTCGAATGCCCTCTGGTTGTCGATATTCAGAATAAGTAATGACATCTACTGACGCGACACTTCTGGTCAACGAGCAAGGGGAGCAACAATCGGCGCTAACTTGTTATCAGAGCGCCATCTTAGCGATCGCGAAATGCATGGCTGAGGTTTGCCCCAGAGTGGGCTTGGTCTATAACCATCGGTTACTCCGATTACCTCGTCGTCTGGGTTTCGATGCTACGCCCCAAGCTTTGGCCGCCAGCCGCGAAGCCGTTGAAGCCGATGTTGCCGAATATGGGCAGGCAGCCAGCGCCTGGGTCAACGCCGGAGTCGAACTTGCGCACGAAATCCTGGCCGCTGCCGGGAAAGTCACGGACAACGATGGTCACACCGACGAATTGCATGCCGCGATGATGGAAGAGCTGGCCGAGCAAATGGAGATTTCCGCCGAAGTGGACGATGCCACGCAAGTGCGCACCGCCCTCAAACGCTATGCCAGCGGGCTTCGCTCGTATGTTCACCGCAGGAAAAAGGAACAGCCGCCGGCATTGAGCGAGCTGCAGCACCGCGCCGAAGCGTTAGCTGAATGGCTGGGGAGCGCAAGTCCGTCTAACATAATCGATTCGCTTACCGGGCTTCTAAATCGGCCGGAAGCGGAGCGGCAGCTGTTGGCTTACCTGAAACGAGACAAGCCTTTCTGTGTGCTGCTGTTTGAGTGGACCGAAGCGCGCAGCGTTCCGCCACAATTTGGCCGCTCCGGCGCCGATCAGATTCTCAAAGCGCTGGGCGACCGTCTCATAACGCTGGTCCGGCCGCGCGACGTCGTTTACCGCTGGAGCCAGGACCAACTGGCCGTAATTTTTGAATGTGCGGGAGAAGAGGCTGCGGCGCGGTCAGTCAAGATCGCGGACTGGCTTTCGAGCAAATATTCCGCGGTGGTGGACGGGATTGTTTGGAAGGTAGAAGCCCAGGCAGCCGTCGCCGTCATCGAGCGCCACTCTGGCGAAGCACTGCCGGACTTCATCCATAGGATCGAGGCAGCGCTCAAGCCGGAAGCCGCGCAGCCCGTGGCTTAATTCGGCTCCCGGTTGGCGCGCAGGCACCGCGCTTTACTTGGCTGGGTGGAAATAACCGCGCGCCAAGTCGGGTTTCGATTCCAAGGCCTGTGCCCAGAAGGTGCGTGCTTCTTCCTTTTTGCCCAACGCTTCTAGGGCGTGGCCTAGGTTCAGCATGGCTTCCGGGAATTGCGGCTGTGTCTCAATAGCGGAGCGGTAAAACCGGACGGCATCTTCCAGCTTGTTGAGCTGCTGCGCAAGCAGCCCGCAGTTGTATAGAATTTCGGGAGTGGATTGGCCGGCCTCGATCAACCGCTGATGATAGATTAAGGCTTTTGCCTGGTCGTCCCGCTTGAGGGCCGTTGCGGCCAGGCCTTTCAACGCCTCCACCGACTCCGGATGACGGGAGAGTAGTTTTTCCAAAGTCGCTTCCGCCCGGTCATACTGGCCGGCTTTGGAGTATCCGATGCTCAGGTTGACCTCGGCTTCCGGCCAGTCCGGTTGTTTGGCGAGGCAAGCCTCGAAGGCCGCGACACTACCGCTGGCGTCATCGCGCCGAAGCCGCAGATAGCCCAGACGGAACCAGGCGTTTTCCAAGGTCGGATTCTTCTCCACTAATTTTGCATACAAGGCTTCGGCCTCGCTGGCAGAGTCCTGACGCTCGGCAATCCAGGCTACCTGAAACTTCAAGTCGTCCCGGTCGGGAGCAATTTGCGCCGCTCGCTCGAAGGCACCGCGAGCCTGTTTCAGTTCTCCGAGTTCCTGGTGGACCACGCCCAGGTTGATATGCGCGTAGATCGCATCATCCCGTATCTCACGTGCCCGCTGATAAGCCTGAATGGCGTCCGGAAGCCGGCCCAACTTTTGATAGGCGACCCCTAGGTTGAACCAGTTATCGTATACGCTGGGCGCTAGCTCGGTGAGACGCAGAGTATGCTTCGCCGCTTCCGCGAAATCGTCATGCGCGAAGGCCGCCGAAGCCAGCCCTTCCAGCGCGGCCGCGGCATCGGGCCGAATCGACAGCAGTCGGCCGGCGTAGCCTCGAACCATCTTGTAGTCCTTACGCTGCATCGAGAGGCTGATCATGTTCACCAGCGAGTCTTCGGCTTTCGGATTCAGCTGCAGGATTCGCTCGTAGAGCAGCGCCGCTTCGTCAAATTCCCAACCCATCTGCAGCGCGACAGCTTTACCGAACAGTGCTGCCTCCGACTCAGGCGACTGAGCCAGAGCGGCGTCAAAAGCCTCGCGCGCCTCTTGTTGCTTGTTGAGATGCAGCAAACATGCTCCGATAGCCAATTGCGTTTCGAGCTGCTTTCCGCCCAGTGGCAGCGCCGCCCGGAAACTATCCACTGCCTCGGTGTAGCGTCCCAGATTTTGCAAGCAGAGACCGAGATTGAAACGGATCTCCGCGCTATCTGGCCGGATTCTAGCCAGCTGAATATAACTGGCGGCCGCGTCCTCATGACGGTTGAGCTCCAGCTGGATGTGTCCCCGAGCCGCGGTAATCTCGGCCAAGTCACTGGCGTCGGCATCGGCTTCGGCACCCTCCAGGACCTTGAGAGCCTCTTCGCGCTCACCCTTCATGTGCAAGGAAACCGCCCGCGCCAGACGGCGCAATGACGAGCCGGGTTCCGCGGCTCCTGGTGCTTCAGCGTGGATATCGACCTCGGCTATTGCGCCTTCCCCGGTCTTGGTTTTTTTGAACATCAATACACCTCTATTCCTCAAGTCAAGCGAAATTCGCTCTCGTTGAGGTACTAAGTCAATTAATCGGCCTCCTAAGGCATTCTCTTCATAGTTGGCCTTACCTTTTTGGCAGCCTCTTAGCGGCCGGAGACCAGCAAGCCCCCCAGCTTCGAACTGACCACCGGCAGCTTCGGCCCACTGCGCCTAGGCAAAGCGTTCGCCGATACAACTCCGGGAGCCAAGGTTTGGTCGCCTAAATCCAACGAGATAGCCGGTGGCTTCGGATCCAAACGCAGAGTCGCGGACCCTTCTATCACCCCTGAATCGATTCGGAGTGCATCATATAACGAGCGCAGCGATGAGACTTTGGTCTCGATGCTCGCCGACACCTCAACACCGCCTTGCTTGGCAAGGCTGGAGGAGGCAACCATAGCCCATTGGCTACGGGGCCGCCATCGGATACCGTTAACAGGACTAGAGAAGCACGGCAAGACCAGCATGGACGCAGGCTGAACTCGAAGGGGGGAAGGATGAGACCGCGACGCGGCGTCTGTCTTCTTTTGGCCGGCGGCCTCGATGGGCGGTGGCTTCAGCGCCCCTTGGGTCGACAAGCGAAACATTAAGGACATTCCTGAGGCAGCAACCTGTGGAAGCGCCAACGTAGGCTGATGCTCGTCGGGCGAAGCGGAGGCCGCAGCCGATGGGAGGACGCCGTTGGCGGCCACATTGACGATGCTAGTGAACCGATTGAGTTTGGCAATATAGCGAACCGCAAGTCGCGTCGCGAGCGGCTGCGGTATCGTGACCAGCGACAAAGGGCTGGTCCGCGATGACCGCGAGATTGCCAATCTCTGAACATCTCGCTGGCCTTCCGCTCCCCGGCCTTCGTGGGCTTCGAACGCCGGGCGGCGCAGAGCGCGGTCGAATCGTAGCGTAGGCATGTCCATGGAGAACGGCTTGGGTTCGAATCGGATGGAAAATACGCGCGAGGCGGGCGCCATGGCCGTCAAGGCTTCGACGGCGCGATCGCTTGGATGAAACCAACCTTCGTAAGCGATCGAGGATCCGAGCCGCGTTTCAGGATACCATGGAATAACAGGGCGCAGACAGTCTCGCAACGCTTGCCTGGACGGACAAATTGGGCACGTCTGGGACCTGCCGAGAGCTTGGACCGCAACCAAAATTTCTCGAACCCTCCGGTTGATACCGATAGTGAGCAAGTGCAGCCTAGCGGGCGCAGCGGGGATAAAAAGAGGGCTCGAAATATCGGCCGGCTTCTCGGCGTCGGTGATTCCAACAGCCAGCGCGGCATCTCTCGCGCGAATCGTCAGATTCCGGAGCGCTGTCGCGGGCTCTAATCTGGCCGCGACCTCCGGCGCGGTTGACTCGACCGGCGGCACAACACATTGCCGCTGAGCGTGCATGGCCCGCGAAATCGCGCAATCCGGCGAAGCCAGTGTGTTTTGTACGTCAGCGGATATTCTGTTCAGCGGCTTGTTTGAACTAAGCGTGCCCATTAATCGGAGAGTCCGCCCCTGGGGTTGTCGGACATCCCTTGTGGCGCCGGCCCGTGTCACAGCGCCGTGCATCCGAATTTCGGGCTGGCTAACACGTAGTGCTTCTGGAGCCCCATCAGCCATCGTGCGTGAAACTGCGCCCAAGCCGAGCGTGCCCAGCAATTGCGGAGCGCGCACGGGTGGTGCTGACACATTCCTGCCCACACCGGTCCGAGTCATCGCTCCACTCATGCCGATGATCACGTCGCCGCTAGGGTACTTCGCCTGTGGAAGCTCACACAATTCCAGGGCGTTCGCGCTGGGCAAAACCGCCACGTCTGACTTCCCAGCTGCAGGCTGGCCTGTTTCGGCGGCGGCTCGCACCTCCCGTGGAAGCGGGCTCAGCCGAGCCAAATTTGCGAAGCCCCGGGTGTCGAAGACGGCTTGAATCGCAAGCTGGAGCCCGGCAACATCACTGGAACACGAAAAAGAGGGACCTACGGGCGCGGGCGTACGTTTATCGGGCGAAGGCAACGCGAATTCAATAGCACGGGGACGGACCGAACTCACGCTGGGTACTTCGGCAGATGCCCGGGCTGCATCGATTGCGGAAACCGAAGGGGTTGACCAGGACGCCAGCGGCGGAGGCGTTCCATCCGCCGGCGGCTGGAGATCTGCCGCGGCGATGGCAAATCTGAAGGCAGGCAGCGCGGGAGGGTCTGCCTGAAATCCCGCTTCCGGAATTTCAAAATTTGCATTTAGACTCGCCAAAGCGGTTACTGCTGGAGCAATCGGATCAAATAGAAATTCTGCTATCGGCGGCTCACCCGGCGTATCTGAAGTATTGGCTGCGATGATCTGTGGCGCCGGTGCCGCCGGCGGAATTGGCGCTGACGGCGGTGTCGCTTCTTGTTGGCCGGGCTTCGTAAACGGGGAGGAAGCCGGAGCCACGGTGGGCTTGGCCGGGCCGGATTTCGGATCCTTTTCTACGAATTGCAGCAGCCGCTCGAGACTCTTATTTGCTTCCGCTTCTTCGTACAGCTTCTGGTGCTCTTGAGAACAGAAGGACGATCCGCCCAGCGACTTGAAGAGGTTCAACCGTTTATTACAGTAGCGACATCGCATGGAAATCCTGACTACCCACTTATCATTACGGCTGTGACGCGCTTCCACCCCAGATGGCAGATGACCTATTTCTGGTTAGACAAATCGGTCACCTACGAGCAGACCTAAGGGGGACTACTTAGCCTACAGGTAGGTGTGTGGGATAGAATCGTCCTTGCCTGGCGGCCCGGTCACCAGTCGCCCCCGCACTGCCCTACAAACATGACCAGCCCTTCCCGCCCACATCTCATCCGCGCTGTTGGTCTGTTCAGTCTCACTTCCATCGCCGTGAACGGCACAGTCGGTTCGGGGATCTTCGTGCTACCGGCGCAGGTGGCGAAGTTTCTTGGTTCCGCGGGTCTGGCGGCGTATGTGATCGCGGCCTTGGCGATGTGCTTGATTGTTTTGTGCTTTGCCGAAGTGGCGACGCTCTTCGATCGCTCCGGGGGCCCGTATCTATACGCTCGAGCGGCTTTCGGCGGCTTGGTAGGATTTGAGATCGGCTGGATGCTATTGCTGGCCCGGCTCACTTCCATAGCGGCGATCAGCAACGCGTTCGCGGCTTATCTC
>Ga0210401_10007239_pt1 | contig 11158 bp, 8 predicted proteins | sample IncBWH32MmetaG_FD_150866 | JGI IMG/M metagenome (GOLD analysis project Ga0210401, IMG submission 150866) | Forest soil microbial communities from Barre Woods Harvard Forest LTER site, Petersham, Massachusetts, United States - Inc-BW-H-32-M | ecosystem: Environmental > Terrestrial > Soil >... | reverse complement strand
ACTCATTAACCAAGTTGTGACAGTGAAGGCTTGCTTTTGGTAGTATTCATCGCTCGATTGGGGAAATGCCGCGAGCGACCAGAACCGGGTCATGGTGCTAGAAGATTCTGCAAAGCGCTGCCCCGAAGGCTGACCTTGGATTCTGGGTTTGGCCCGCGCCCGCTAACAACAGGCCGAGGCGCCGGTAGCCGGGCGCTGTGGGCCGGGCTTGAACCACGCCAGAAAGCTGTTGAATCATCTGGCGAACAGTTCGGGATCGGAGCGCAGTGCAAGGTCTGATTCTGACGTTCAGCTGTGTCATTCCCCAGCTGACGATTCATGACCTGGAGGCTGGTGACGGCCAGAAGCCTGGGGTCCTCTGGGCATCCAAGTTGGAATTCCGATGGTAAAGCCCTGCCGACCTACTGTTTGTCGATCTTGCTGGCAACTTTGACCCCGCTCAGGCCGCTGACGTATTTCGCGATGCCGCGGTAGAGGGATTCGGCAATCTTCTGGCGATATTCGGGAGTTGCCAGGCGGCGTTCGTCGCCAGGATTGCTGACGAAGGAGATTTCGGCCAGGATCGAGGGCATATTGGCGCCGATGAGAACGATGAACGGCGCCTTCTTCACACCCCGGTCGCGCACGCCGGGATTCTTTGCTGCGAGACCGCTGTGCAGCGAGCTCTGCACGTCGGAGGCGAACTCTTGGGATTCGTCGATCTTTTCTTTCAACGCGATTTTCTTCACCAGATCCTGTAGTTCGTGAATGGATTCTTCCGAGACCGCGTTTTCGCGGGCAGCGACTTCAAGGGCGTCGGGAGACGAGGTGAAATTCAAGTAATAGGTTTCGACGCCGCGGGCATCCGGGTCGTGGCTGGAGTTGGCGTGGACGGAAACGAAAAGGTCGGCGCCTTCCTGATTGGCGATGGCGGTTCGAGTCTCGAGCGGAATGAAGGTATCGTCCTGGCGGGTATAAATCACTTCGGCGCCCAGGCGGGTTTGCAGAAGCGCGCCGAGACGGCGGCTTACGTCAAGAACCAGATTTTTTTCTTCGAGGCCATTGGGGCCGATCGTGCCAGTGTCGTGGCCTCCGTGGCCGGGATCGATAACGATTTTTCCGATCTTCAGGCCCAGCGCGCGGGTTAGAGAACGCTCTCCGCTGGCTGTGGGTTGGGCTTCGCGGACGTCGGGATCGGCGGTTGGCGTCTTGCGCTTCTTTCTTGCTGTGTTGGTCTTGGTATCAGAGGTTGAAGGCGAGCTCGGAATTGTGCTGGCCGGCTTGGTCTTTTCAAGGTCGAACTTTACTGGGTCAGACTTTTCTGGGTCAGGCTTCTCTGGATTGACGTCGGGAGAGTCGAGCCGAGCGATGCTGTTTTTGTCTTTTGCTGCGGAGTCTTTCACTGTGGGTACTGCGGACTCTTTTACTGGAGGCTGATCATCGTCCGCGTCAACTATGGTCTTTTTCACGCCGTTGCTGACCACCACGGTGTTGCGGCGGACCGTTTTCTCAGCAGCCGCCTTTGCGGCCGGAGAAGGTTCGTCAGGGTTGTCCACCGAATCCTGTACGGCCCTGTCTGCGGGAGTTTTTTCATCGGTAATCTCGGCGGACGACGCGGCCTGCTTCAAGAGTGCTCGCGCCGCCCGCTGGTCGTGCGCGATCTGGTCGTGAGTGTCCTGATTGTCCTTGCTGCGAATATCAGTGCTACGGATATCAGTGTTACGAATATCAATGATGAGGCGTGGGGGGTTTGAAAGCAGGGAAGCTTCAAACTCGGAGACTTGGTCCAGATCGAGCACCACCCGCGTCCGTCCGGTTTTGAACTGCGCCATGCGGATATCTTTTAGCAGGCCGTCGCTCACGTCGAAGGTCTTGCCTGACAGCTTGGGATCGAGCTTCGTGTTAATCAGATCGAAGAAAATCCGATCGGGATTATCGATTCGTTGCGACTCATATGTGACGCCCTGCTCGAGATCGATGGCAACGCGCGTGTAGTCTGGCGTGGACCAGTGGCGGATTCCGAGGACTCGCGCGGGCTTGCCGTTCTCGGCTTGGGCGGCCGCGCTGTTTTCCTGGCTGGCATTGTCTTTGGTCGAGTTTGAAGGTACGGCCGCATTCAGGGACGCGTCGTTGTCCTTGTCGGGGTGTTGGTCGGGATCGGAGCTTGGCCTGGATGCTTTGGAGTCCTTGATCGCGGTCTTGCTCGTATCCTTTGATTTCAGCATGACCTGCTGCTGTGCGGGTTCGGCCAGGGCATGGCGTGCTGCATCAGCGAACTGGTTGCGGGGATAGCGGCGCAGGAATTCTGCGAAGGTGGCGTCAGCGCGAGTCTTGTCGTGAAGGTCGTCCTTATAGATTTCGCCTATCCGGAACAGAGCGTCGAAGCGGAACTTGCTACCGGGATACTCGCGGCGAAGGAATTCGTACTGCTGGACAGCAGAGCGCAAGACGTCTGGGTCATTGAAGCGTCGCCCCATTTCCTCGGTCATCTGGGCAGCGGCAACCACGCTAGGATCGGCTCGACCGGAGGTCGGTGCTCCGAGGTACACGCGACGGTAGGCATCGATCACGTGTTCATAGTCGTTGCGGGTGCGGCTCTCGAGAAGGCGACCCTCTAGAGCCTCTTGCATCTGTTCGGCGGCGGCAAATTGGGAATCAGCCCAGATTGCGGATTTGTGCGCGCGGGCATGGGCAGACATCGCAGGCAGGAGCAGCGTGAACACAGCCGCGCTCCAGCGCAGCGCGCGTTGAATTCGAGGATTCTTCAATTGAACTGCCCGTAATCGCGTTTACATAAACTCAAATAGCTGGTGAATCCTGCCTCAGATGCTAAAGCCCGCGCCTTTGTTGGCCAGTGGCCCGGGCTCAGCCGTGCCATCCCCAAGGTTCACTCATCCTTAGACTCACTCCGTGTTGCTGATATGGAGCACGCCTCTGGCGTCCCGCTCTACAAGAATCGGATCATGCATGGGGCTGTCCAAGAAGTGGGAGCCCGGATCCGATCCCCCGTAGTACAGTTGTGTGATCCGCTTGACATAGTTGCGGGTCTCGGCAAAATGCGGGACTCCGGCGCTCCGTGCCACCGCTCCCTGACCTGCGTTATAGGCGGCCAAGGTCAGCTTCACGTCGCCTCCGTAGTTCTCCATGAGCTGCTTTAGATGACGAACCCCGGCGTCCACGTTTTGTTGCGGATCAAAGGGATTTGCCACATTCAGCTGCCGTGCGGTCTGCGGCATCAGTTGCATCAGCCCCATTGCACCCTTGCGGGAGACCGCATTGGGGTTGAAGTTCGACTCCACCTTGATGACGGCACGCACCAGGTTGGGATCGACATTATGGCGCGAGGCCGCCTTGTCAATTGCGGCATCGATGTCCTGCGGAGAGAATGACTTGCCACGAACAAAGCCTTGCGATGTGCTTTCGCCAGGTTGTTCGCCGAGGTAATGGTTCACCTCCGCCGCCGCCGAACGGGCTGCCCGGATGTTGGCGGAGGGAACTGGCTTCCAGCGGTGTTCCGTAGGACTCCAGAATGCCAGCGAATTTCGCCGGACTGGCGCCTCGGAACGCTTGCTCGAAACTACCGGAAAGGATTCGTTGACGTAGACTCTCCGGCCGTGGTCGTCGGTGCTGGTGATTGCGGCGGTAGTACCGGCTTCTGCGCGCAGGGGTGGCGTAGCTAGAGAAAGGAAGGTCGCGATTACGGGACTAGCCATCAGGGCGATTTGCAGGTTTTTTCGCATAGCCGGGTGCTAACGTCACGCAGACGGCTGACCGTCAACGCGACGAACTCCGACGCGGACAAAAAGATCCGCGTCTGCCCACCCGGAACCTGACGGAGAATCCTAAAACCAGAGTGCGATAATTATAGGTGCGTACGGGGTGGGGGGCAACTTACCAAAGGGTTATTGAACCACGCTGGTAATATTTGCAAATACTTGAAAACATTAGTGTTGTTACTGGGTAACAGGCCGTATGGACGCCCAGCATCCCCGCCCATCTGTTATTTTCTCATAGGTTCCTTGCGAACCGTGAGTTATGACGGACGGGGACGCTCGTCCTCCACAAAGTTTGCTTCATATAGTATGCCTGTGATTCCTCATGAGTGAACTGCAAATTGCTTCCCGCCAGATGCCGGACTCCTTGATGCTGTTCGGCTTCTGGTATCGTGCGCTGCCCAGTGCGCAGATTTCCGGGAACCGTCTGCATAAGGCTATGTTGCTGGAGACGCCTCTGGTCATCGGGCGCGACCGCGAGGGAAAGCCGTTTGCCTTACGAGACGCCTGCCCCCATCGGGGGATGCCGCTTTCGTGCGGGTGGTTCGACGGTCAGAGTTTGGAGTGCAGCTACCACGGATGGAAGTTTGATGCTCACACTGGCCAGTGCCAAGTCATTCCTTCGTTGACTTCCGACCAGGAATTGAAAGTGGACCGGATCTATGCGGGGAGTTACGCGTGTGAGGAGGACGACAACTACGTTTGGGTATTTATTCCCGAGCCGCCTCCGCCCGGAGCCGGTTTCACGAAGGTGGCGCGGCCGTCGTCGCCCGCTCCGCGGGTTCCAACTTTTGGCGGAAAGTACAAGATCGCGCACCTGACCGCTAAGTTGCCATGCAACGTGGACCACGGCATCATCGGGCTCATGGACCCGGCGCACGGACCGTTTGTGCATCAAGCATGGTGGTGGCGCAGCCGGCACAGCATTCACGAGAAGCAAAAGAATTTCGAGCCGATCCCCATGGGCTTCCGCATGAGCGCGCACACGCCCAGCTCGAACAGCGCGCCTTACAAGCTGCTGCGGCTTTACGCGGATGCGGATTCGATCACGACCACCATCGATTTTGTTCTGCCTAACCTGCGCCTCGAAACCATTCGGGCAGGGAAGTATTGGTTTTCCAGCCTGACCACCGTGACGCCCATCACGCGCAGCCATTGCCGTATTGATGTGGTGGCTTGCTGGAACATTTTCCGATGGGCGCCGTTTGGACCGCCGTTGCTGAAATTTGTCTTTGCGAAGTTTGTCGAACAGGACCGCCAGACGATGGAGAATCAGTCGGAGGGCTTGAAGCACAATCCGCATCTAATGCTGATCGACGATGCGGACCGGCCGGCGAAGTGGTATTTCCAGTTGAAGGCGGCGTATCTGGAGGCGTGCCGAAGTGGTGGGGAGATGAAGCATCCCATGGCGGGGCCGGTTACATTGAAGTGGAGAAGTTAGCGTCCAGCGTGCGAGCTTGGCATCGAATCGAGAGCGGTAGATCTAAGACCAGAAGGAGAGGACTCGACCAAGAGATGAAAGAACGACAAGTTGAAATTTCCATGCGCAAGGGAAGTTCGGAGAGTTTTCTATATTGCCCAGAGGGTGATGGGCGCTGGCCCGGCATTCTTGACCTGACCGACATCGGCGGTATTCGCGCTGCGAATCGGGAGGCTGCGGGCCGACTCGCGAACCAGGGATACGCGGTTCTGATGCCTAACGTTTTTTATCGTACCGGCCGAACGCCGCTGGAACCGCCGCTCCGATCGCTGAGCGGGGAGGCGGCGAAGCAGCGCTTAGCAGAGCTTTCACAACCGCTGACGCCCGAAGCGATGGAAGAAGACGTGGCAGCTTACATCGGTTTTCTTGCATCCCAGGATTGCGTTCGCCCAGGCGCGATGGGCGTGGTGGGATATTGTTTTACCGGAAAAATGGCTTTGCACAGTGCGGCAGCGCTGCCCGATAAAATTGCCGCAGTCGCTTCCTTTCATGGCGGAGGACTTTATATCGACGCGCCGACCAGTCCGCACCTGACCTTGCCTCGCATCAAAGCGCGCTTGTACTTCGCGCATGCCACGAATGATCGCAGCATGCCGGAAGATGCGATCGGGAAGCTTGACCGCGCGCTGGAAGCCTGGGGCGGAAAGTATGAGAGCGAAGTTTACAAGGATGCGTATCACGGTTGGACGTCCTCGGACACCCCCGTCTACAACGCGGCGCAGGCCGAGCGGGCTTTTCACAAGCTGACGGAGCTGTTCGGTGAAACCTTGGGGAAGCGCGAGGGTCGGGCTGAGGTGGCTTAGCGAAGGCGGCGGTTGGTGCTGAGGTTTCGCTGGCTACGCGGAGTTTTCACGCCGGGGTGGTCGGTGAATCGTCTTGCACCAGCCAGTCCATCGCCTCTTCGCGGGTTTTGAACGTGGGCAAGTCTCGCTGGGAGAAAACCTTGATGTGTTCGTAGAACACACGCGGCAGATTTTCCGTTCCCACCCACGCTGACTTTTTGAGATGAGGTCGATCGAAAACCGCACTCTCTTTCATGCTGGTGAAGGCTTCGCGATCGAACTCGGCTCCGGTGAAATCGGCGAGTAGCAGGACGGAGCCGCGCGGCTCGGGTTTGAGGTAGAGGGGAACCATACGTGAAAGCTTCAGCAGTTCCGTGGCCGAGCAGTGGGACGCATCGACCAGCAGGATTGCTTTACCCTTGTGCGTGATGAGCCGTATGCGGTCTTCCATTGGAGACTCCAGCGCAGTCGCTCAGGAACGGAACCTTACTCAATAAGGTCTCGCCACTTTATATACTTCAGCGAGGGCTGAGTCCAGCCGTGCGGATTCTTGCGGCTCGAATCCGGTCAGAGAAGAACGGTTACCAGATGATCTTGAGCCCCTCGTACAACCCAAACTTCTCATCTGGCGTGATCACAGGAATCTTCTCTGACAGGGCTTGAGCAATGATTTGGCGATCAAAGGGATCGCCATGATGGTGCGGCAACCCGAACAACTGAAAAGCATGCTCGGCAGTGTAGGGCAGGATTCGGAGGTCCAAATCCTGGACCGCCTGGCGGACTGACGCTGCCGAGAGCCTCAGCTCGCCCAGTGCGGCCTTGATTGCAATTTCCGCCAGAGAGATTGTGCTCAGCTCAAGAACGTTTTGTGCATTTTGCAGAGCCGCAGCCCCGCGTCGGCTGAGCCGTTCGGGCGATTCCACGGCGTGGATCAAGACGGCCGTGTCCAGCAGCAGTCGCACCTCAGCGACGCCCCGAAAGGAAGTCTTCAACCTCGTCGTCCGTCATGGGCTTCCACCAGTTCGGGTCAAGGACCTGAATCTTGCCTTTCAGCGTTCCCAGCGTACGTTTCTTGCGGGTAGGCTTTTTCGTGCGCACGATTTCCACTACCGGTACACCCCGGCGGCAGATAATCACCGGCTCCCCATCCTCGACCGCTCTGATCAGCTCGGGCAGCTTATTCTTGGCGTCGGCTACGCTGACTTGCATGCAAGTAGAATAGCTATCTAAGATAGCTATGTCAAGAATCGTGTAGGGCGGACATTCCTATCCGCCCGCCGAATGTGGGTGCACTCTTCCTGGATGAACGGTAACGGCCGATGCGGACTTTAAAGCAGGTCAAGTTCAAAAGCGGCGGATAGGAGTGTCCACCCTACACCAGCATTGACTCTACCACCCCGTACGCATCGGCCAAGGCCGCATCCAGCGCGGAAGGATCCTTGCCTCCAGCTTCGGCTAGATCGGGGCGGCCGCCGCCTTTGCCGCCAACTTTTTGCGCTACCGGGCCGATGACTTTGCCGGCCTGGATTTTCTGCGTGAGGTCCTTGGTGACGCCCACGATCAGCGCTACGTTGCCGTTTGTGGCCGAGCCCAACACCACCACACCCGAGCCCAGTTTGTCGCGCAGTTGGTCGACCAGCGTCCGCATCTGGGCACGTTCGAGGTTGTCCACGCGGTGGGCCAGAACTTTGACGCCGTGGATATGTTTGATCTTGTCTGCGACCGACGCTACTGTCGAGGACGCTGACTTCATGCGGGCCTGATCGAGTTCGCGCTGCAGGCGTTTGATCTCGGAGTCTTTCTTGTCGAGTTCGAGTTTCAATGCGTCGGCAGGAGAAACGGCGTCCGAATGCGTGGCCAGGCTCGCGACTACGCTTTCCAGTTTGTGATCTTTTTGGAAGTGGTGGAGCGATCCTTCTCCGGTGACGGCCTCGATGCGGCGCACACCGGAGGATACGCTGCCTTCCTTCAGAACTTTAATCAGGCCGATTTCTCCGGTCGCGTTGGTGTGTGTGCCGCCACAGAGTTCGGTCGAAAAATCGCCGATCTTGATGACCCGGACCCGGTCGCCGTATTTCTCTCCGAACAGGGCCATGGCTTTGTACTCGTTGATGGCAACATCGATGGGCACGTTCTCAATGACTTCGATCTTCTCGTTGCGCAGAACTTCTTTGTTGATGAGGTCTTCGATGTCTTGCAGTTCTTCGTCAGCAACGCCGGTGAAGTGCGAAAAATCAAAGCGCAGATGGTCGGGAGCAACGAGCGATCCCGCCTGCTTTACATGTTTGCCCAGAACTTCGCGCAGGCCAGCTTGCAGCAGGTGCGTGGCGGTGTGGTTGCGCATGGTGGACTCGCGGATTTCCGCGTCGACGACGGCATCGACTTTGTCGCCTACGAGGATCGGCTGCTTCGCGATGACCTGGTGCGCGCGGATGCCTTGAATCGGGGTGTAGCAGCCTTTCACTTCGGCGACGAAGGTGTTGTGATCGTTGCTGTAGAGCCATCCGCGGTCGCCAACTTGGCCGCCGGATTCGGCATAGAACGGCGTGTGGTCGAGGATGATTTCGCCTTCGTCTCCCGGCTTGAGCTGTTGCGCACCTTGGCCATTGTTGATGATGGCGAGGACTTCGCAGTTGTCGGAGCGGGTTTGGCGGTAACCTTCGAACTCTGATTTCGGGAGTTGCTGGTACGCAGGATTCGCGGTCTGCTTGGGCGCGCCTTTCCAAGAGGCCCGAGCACGTGCTTGTTCCTCGGCACGGGCCTGCTCGAAACCAGCTGCGTCGAAAGCAACCCCCGCGTCGCGACACACATCTTCAATAAAGTCTCTTGGCAGTCCGTAGGTTTGAAAAATGTCGAAAGCCTCTCGGCCTGAAAGCGATCGGGGAATCTCTTCAGCGACACGCCAATCTTTCACGAAGAGCTCGGCCCGCTCTTTGCCAAAGAATCTCTCGACCGCCCGAAATAAAATCCCGAAATTGTTATTAGAGTTTATTGCTTGCTTCAACGCTTCCCTTACATGCGTTTTGTGTTCAGGCTTCGCTTCATCCAGTTCATCCAAAAGACTCGAGATGCGATCCATTCGGGGCCGGTCCAACGTCTGCTCAAGGTAAAGATTCCCGATACTGATCGTGTGAGCGAAACGAGTCTCCTCCTCGTATATTAATTTGCTGACACGCTCGATGGTTTCATCGAGTTCGGGGTACGCATCAACCATCAAATCCCGAACCGCGTGAGCCATTTTGTACATAAATGGAGCGGTCTGGCCGAGGAGTCGACCATGGCGAATACCCCGACGCAAAATCTTCCGCAACACATATCCGCGGCCTTCATTCGAGGGCAGGACCCCGTCTGAGATCAAAAACGTCGCAGCGCGGGAATGATCTGCAATCACACGCAGAGAGGCCGCTGATTTTGTCTTAGCTTCCTTCTCCAGTTCCTTGGTGAGCGACGTGCCCGTCAATTCCGCAGCTCGCCGAATCAGTGGCGTGAATAGATCTGTGTCGTAGTTCGAAATCACTCCCTGCAGCACTGCTGTCACACGCTCCAGTCCCATGCCAGTGTCGATCGACGGCTTGGGCAGCGGATTCAGTTTGCCGCTGGCGTCGCGATCGAATTGCATGAAGACGAGGTTCCAGATTTCGACGTAGCGGCCGCAGTCGCATCCAAACGCGCAATCCGTGTGGCCTTGGTCGGACGCTGCCGGGCCCATGTCGTAGTGGATCTCGCTGCAGGGGCCGCAGGGGCCGGTGTCGCCCATCTGCCAGAAATTGTCTTTTGCGCCAAACTCGAAGATGCGATCTTTTGCCACGCCCTGCGCAACCCACAGATCGTACGCTTCGGCATCGCGCGGCACACCGTTTTCACCTTTGAAGATCGTTACGAAGAGTTTGTCTTTTTCTATGGCCAACCATGAAGGCGAAGTAATCAGTTCCCAGGCGTACGCGATGGCGTCTTTTTTGAAATAGTCGCCGAAAGAAAAATTGCCCAGCATTTCGAAAAACGTGTGGTGACGGTTGGTGAAGCCGACGTTTTCGAGGTCGTTATGTTTGCCGCCGGCGCGAACGCATTTTTGCGAGCTCGTGGCACGTTTGTAATCGCGGGTTTCGAGGCCCAGAAAGACGTCCTTGAACTGGTTCATACCCGCGTTGGTGAAGAGCAACGTGGGATCGTTGGCTGGAACCAGCGAGGAGGAGTGGACCTCTTTATGTCCGTGCTGGACGAAATAGTCCAGAAATTTGCGCCGAATTTGGGAACCGGTCAGCATGAATATGGTGTAATCGCGTCATTTTGATTCTAGCATCCAGTCCAATGGCGAGTGGGCGGCGGAAGGTGAAGTTCATTGGGACCACACCAGCCGTATGCAATATATTTTTCTGCTAGCTGGGTTGTTTTTGGTATAGTTCCCCACTGTCATGGCGCGCTCGGCTGCGAACGAAGTGAATCATCCTGCCTCGGCCGTATCTACTTCTCTCACTCGAAATCAGATTCGCGGCTTCTGGGCGTCGTGGGGTGGGTGGACGCTGGACGGAATGGACTCCTTTGTTTATGCGCTCGTCCTTGTGCCCTCGCTGCGCGAGTTGCTTCCGCGCTCGGGTATTCCAGCGACCAAGGGCAACGTCGGACTATATGGAGGGTTGCTGTTTGCCCTCTTTCTCATTGGCTGGGGACTTGCTTTCCTTTGGGGACCGATTGGAGACAAGTTTGGCCGCGTGCGCACCCTCATGCTGACCATCCTGTGGTATTCGGCATTCACTTTTCTGAGTGCCTTCGTTACTGGTGTGTGGCAACTGGCGATTCTTCGCCTGCTCGCGGGCATAGGCATTGGCGGAGAATGGGCCATGGGCGGGACATTTGTGGCGGAGGAGTGGCCGGAGGATCGACGCCGTGTGGGTGCCGGTTTGATGCACACCGGATATTACGTCGGGATTTTTCTAGCTGCTCTGGCGAACTACGGCATTGGCAGCCGCTTTGGCTGGCGGGCCATGTTTATTGTGGGAGGGCTGCCAGCACTGCTTCTGGCTTGGGTCCGGCACGGAGTTACAGAGCCTGCCGCCTGGACTAAGAAAGAAAAGGTTGTCCGTGCGTGGGCGGTTTGGCGTCCTCTGGCGACGCTGTTCTCGCCGTCGTGGCGTCGCCGCACCATA
>Ga0210401_10007238_pt1 | contig 11159 bp, 8 predicted proteins | sample IncBWH32MmetaG_FD_150866 | JGI IMG/M metagenome (GOLD analysis project Ga0210401, IMG submission 150866) | Forest soil microbial communities from Barre Woods Harvard Forest LTER site, Petersham, Massachusetts, United States - Inc-BW-H-32-M | ecosystem: Environmental > Terrestrial > Soil >... | reverse complement strand
CGCTATGGCCTGGGCGACCTTGCCCTGGTTGAGAAGTTTTTGAGCGGCTTCGACAAACTTGCTTTTGTTATAGGCCATTCGCGAGCTCAGACAATAAGCCGTCCCCACTTGCTGCAGAGCGCATTACTGCGCCCAAGCCGCAAAGGCCGGCAAAAGTCCTGCTTGACTACGCTAGCAGGCGGAGAAAACCCAAGTCAACGAACCCAGCAGCCCGTGTGAGCAGCCAGTTATCCCCGTTGTAATCAGGAAACTCAAGGCGAATCCACGGCGAATGCGTATCGCCAGGTAGGCGTAGCCTCCAGGCCGGCAATTCCGCGCCGCGTCCTTTGTAGGGGCGGGGCTTGCCCCGCCCGGGCCGAAGCGCCTTGCCTCACTCTTACCAATCGTCAAGCCCGTCCCGCCCGAACCCGAATCAAACCACGGTAATCCCGGCGCCTGTATTGCCTTAACGCGAAACTCAAGGCGAGACCGGATCCGGAATCAACGCAATTTGTATAGCCCCCGTCGACCAACACCCCGCATCTCGCACCGGTGCGAACGAATACCGGTGCAAAGGCGAAGCCCCATGTCGCCGCAGCGCCTTCAGATGGTCCGGCGTAGCATACCCCTTGTGCCGCGCGAGACCATATTGCGGATACACCGCGTCCCACTCTTCCATCCGCGTGTCACGATGCGTCTTCGCCAGGATCGACGCCGCCGCAATCGAAACACTCCTCGCATCACCCTTGATCAACGATTTCTGCTCGATCAGCACATCCAGCTGCATGGCGTCGATCAACAAATAGTCCGGCTGCATCGCCAACTGCTGGAGCGCAGCGGTCATCGCCTGGCGGCTGGCCTGATAAATATTCCACGCGTCAATTCGTTGCGCGTCCACTTCAGCAACCGCCCAGGCCATCGCGTGATCGCGGATCCGTTCGGCGAGCTGTGATCGCCGCTCCGGCGCGAGCTGCTTCGAATCATCCAGGCCAACAATGCGGCGTTTAGGATTGAGAATCACGGCGGCCGCGACCACCGGACCGAACAACGCACCGCGGCCAGCTTCATCCAGCCCCGCGATCCGCGTCCAGCCAAGTTTTCGCGCCGCACGCTCGAAACGGGAAGAGCAGAGACGTGCCATTCGTTTGGGCGACCGCTGGCGATTCTAGCATGGCGATTGCGTCATTCGTAACGCAGCGCCACCATCGGGTCAACACACATGGCGCGGCGCGCTGGAATCCACGCCGCCAGAAATGCCGCACCCAGCAAAAGCAGCACCGCGCTGCAAAGCAGAACCGGGTCGTGCGTCCTTACTTCGAAGAGCAACGATTCCAGCAGCCGGGTGCAAAACCAGGCGCCGATGCTTCCAAGAATCGCTCCGCCAATCGCCCAGCGTGCCACGCTCGAAAGCACCATTTTCAGAATGCCCTGTGGCGTAGCGCCGAGCGCCATGCGAACGCCGATTTCGCGCGTTTGCTGCGCCACCAGGAAGCCGACGACACCATAAATGCCGATCGCCGCGAGCGCCATACCCACCGCGGCGAACAGCGAAAGCAGAATCGCGTTGAATCGCGGGCGATCCGCAAGCTTCCCAACCCGCTGGCTCATGGCTTCGATCGTTACCGGCATCGTCGGATCGATGGATGCCACTTCGGAGCGCACCCATTTTGCAAGTGCCTGCGGATTCACGGGCGTTCGCAAAATCACGTAAGCGCGACGATAGTACCCTTCCGGCTCCTCCTTCCACGGGAGATAGAATTCCGGGCCGCCCGCCGTAGTGAGCCCGTCATTTTTCACATCGCTGGCCACGCCGACGATGGTCCGCCAGCGATTTTGGCGCCCAAAGCGAAACGACTTCCCAATGGGATCGCCGTCGCCGAACAGACGTTTGGCCAACGCTTCGCTGAGAATGACGGGCTCGTCCGTCGTCAGGAGTTCCTTTTCGGCAAAAGCACGGCCTCGCTTCAAGGAAATGCCAAGCACCGAGAAATACGATGGAGAGACGTAGCGATATCCAATCATTCCGCCCGTCCCCGCGGTAAACCCCGTCTGGCCTGCGATTTCAATCGCGGAAAGAAACGTGGCCTGCATGCCTCCGGAGGGTGGCACCGTATCGCTCAAAGCCAGCGCGCTCACGCCCGGAAGCCGGGTCAGGCGCGATTGCAGGTTGCGAAAAAATGCCAATTGCTGCGCGGGCTGCGGGTAGCGGTACTCCGCTAAGTCGATTTCAGCTGTAACGATGCTGTCCGTATGCATCCCCAGATCAACGCTTTGCAGCTTCCAGAAACTTCGGAGAAGTAGTCCAGCGCCAGCGAGAAGAATCAACGACGCCGCGATTTGCGTGGTAACGAGCGTTTGGCGCAAAAGGTATCCCGAAGTGGAGCGAAGCTCCTTTCCCGCGAGTAACTCCGATGGTGTGCGCCGGATCGCCGGCGCTAAGCCAAAAAGAATTCCCGAAATCAGCGAAACGCCAAGTGTGAAGAGCCCAACCCGAAGGTCCAACGATGCCTGTTGCAGGTGCGGGATTCCATCGGGCGCGACGGACACCAGCAAACGCAGCAGCAGATACGCAACCCAGCAGCCCGCGAATCCGCCAAGGACGCTAAGAAGAACGCTTTCGGTAAGCGTCTGACGAATCAGCCGAGCACGGGTCGCGCCAAGGGCGGCGCGCACCGCAAGCTCGCGTTGACGCGCGGTTGCTCGCGCCACCAACAGGTTCGCGACATTGGTGCATGCGACCAACAGAACGGCGATCACCGCGCCCAGAAGAATCCAGGACGCCTGCCGGGAATCTCCCACTTGACGTTCCCGCAAGGAGCGCACACGCAGCGTGACCTCTTTGCGAAATTGCGCCGGCACATAATTCAGTGATCCCTCAAAAAGCGGCTGCAACATCGCCGCTGCCTGCGTCGGGCTCACACCCGGATTAAGACGCGCAAAAGTTCTTACGATGTGCTGTCGCGCGTCGGGTCCCCGGTCCGTCGATTCGCCCATCGCCAACGGGACCAGTAGATCGGCTCGCGCCAGCGTCGGCATTTCGAAATCCGCCGGAAGCACTCCCACGATAAGAGTGGACTTGCCATCGATAGAAAGACTCCTCCCAACAATCCGCGGATCCCGGGCAAAACGCGAACGCCAAAATCCGTACGACAACAGAACAACACGCGGGCCGTTCGGAAGATCCTCTTCGCGCGTGAAGTTCCGGCCCAGAATCGGCTGAACGCGAAACGTAGGAAGAAACGCCGCATCCGCTTGCCCGCAGCTGAGCCGGGAAGGATTCTGTTCGGTTAAATCGCAATCGACGCTGCCGGGTTCCACCGCCGTGATCGCTTCGAACGGGCGCTGCCGGGGACGCCAATCGACAAAATCCGGGCCCAGCATGAATTCCCGCGAATCAAACGGCGCCATCACCCCGAACGAGACCAGCCGATCATCTTCGGGATACGGCAGGCTGCGAAACAAAATGCGATCGACAACGCTAAAGACCGCTGTTGTCGCTCCTATACCCAAAGCCAGGGTGAGGATCGCGACAATGGCAAACCCCGGCTGGTTCATCAAACCACGCAAAGCGAACTTTAGATCTTGCAGCAACATATCCAGCGCCGGAAGCCCACGCTGGTCGCGGTACAACTCCTTCGCCTGCTCCACGCCACCGAATTCGCGCCGCGCAGCACGGCACGCTTCGTCCGGACCCATACCGCGGCGCATGTTTTCCTCGGTGAGCAGTTCCAGGTGGGCGCGGAGTTCTGCGTCAAGGTTCTCGTCGGCGCGACGATCTCGCAATAACCCAAGCAGCCGAGCGGCAAACACACGCAGACGGTCCATCTCAGGCCCCCTCAGCCCCAAGAAGCTTCGCGATCACTGCCGCCATGCGTTCCCAGCTCTCGGCTTCGCTGGTCAATTGTTTGCGGCCCGCCCGCGTCAGCGAGTAGTACTTTGCCTTGCGATTGTTGTCCGACACGCCCCACTTCGAGCTAATCCACCCGCGCTGCTCCAGCCGCAGCAATGCCGGGTAGAGCGTCCCCTGATTCAGCTTGAGCAAATCCTCGGACACCTGCTGGACACGTTGCGCGATCCCATAGCCATGCAGCGGTCCCATGGCATCGAGGGTCTTCAACACGATCAAGTCCAGCGTCCCCTGCAACACTCCTCGCGTGGAGGCGTCATCGCTTCCCTCCTTTTGATAAACAACAGGAGCCTACGCCAGCTTCCTGTTGATTGTCAACAGGTCGTCATTTCCTCAGACGCGACGAGTCAGTCGTCGTTTTCGCCCGTGGGTGCCGCACCCTTGGGTTGTAAGGGTGCGGGTTTTGACTCATTTGTCCCACGAATCAACGAATTACGTCGATGAGGAAATCCTCCCCATCCGCAACCTCTCGGCGCGTTCCGCTCACTCCTCGGTCCAAGTTGACGGGTGTTTGCGCGGCGTGGCAGCATACGCTCACTCATTTTGACAACTGGTAGAGGCTGAAGGTAACTATCCCGAAGGAGTCCGTAAATTATGCCGATCGCAAGCTCCGCTTCCTGTGAGGAGGGCATCTCAACAAAAGCTGCCGCGCGAGTTAAGTGGCGCCATTTCCCCCTGATGCTTGCGCTGGTCTTCAGCGCCGAGGCCCTTTCCGCGCAAACCCAAGCGCCAGCCCAGCAGCAAACTTCGCAGCAGACGCCTTCGCAGACACCTCCTTCGGCTCGCACCATTCAACTCGACGATCTCCTCAAGATTGCCTCCGTCAGCGATCCGCAAATCTCTCCTGACGGAAAATCCATAGCTTTCGTTGTCTCCCGCCCGAATCTGGAGCAGGATCGCAGCGACCGTGAACTTCTCGTCATCGATATCCCGAGCGGCGTTCCACGCGCGCTCACGCACGACCGCAGAGGCGTCGGCTCGCCACGATGGTCGCCCGAAGGTGACCGCCTGGCCTTCGAAGCCGTGGACTCCACACCCAAAGATCCGAAGCTCCAACTCTATGTCCTGCCCATGACCGGCGGCGAAGCTCGGAAACTCACGGATGCCCCCAACGGCGTAGAACAATTCGCGTGGCGCCCCAATGGCCAGGAAATCGCCTATGTCACCTCCGACGAGCCGGAAAACAAAAAAGAAATCGAGAAGCACAACGACGCCTTCGAAGTCGGCGACAACGATTACCTCGCCACGGGTCCCGAAACTCCGTCACATCTCTGGATCGTACCGGCAGAAGGCGGCAAACCGCGCCGCCTGACCTCCGGCGCCTGGAGTCTCGCGAAAAGCGCTCCCCCCAGTTCCCCGGCTTCCCCGATCAACTGGTCTTCCGATGGAAAGTTGATTCTGTTCACGCGCCAGGAACATCCGCAGTTCGGCGACGCCGACCAAACCACGCTGCAAATTATCGACGTCGAGTCAGGCGCGATTCGCAAGATCACGACTCACGAAAAATTCGAAAGCTTCGGCCTGTTCTCCCCAGATGGTTCGCGTGTCGCCTATTGGTACCCGCGCGACGCCGACCAAACCACGCTGCAAATTATTGACGTCGAGTCAGGCGCGATTCGCAAGATCACGACTCACGAAAAATTCGAAAGCTTCGGCCTGTTCTCCCCAGATGGTTCGCGTGTCGCCTATTGGTACCCGCGCGACGGCGACCCGAACAACGAGAACGAAATTTTCGTCACGCAATCCTCGGGCGGTGACGGCGAATCCGCCACAAAAGCCATCGACCACAATATTGCCCGCGTCATCTGGATGCCCGACAACAACTCGCTGCTCGTCGGCGGCCACGACGGCACGCAAACTTCGATGTGGCTCCAGCCGCTGAATGCCGCGCCAAAGAAACTCGCCCTCAGCGACGTCAGCCCCACCTGGCTGTTTTGGATCGACGCGTTCGTCGGCCGCAAAGGCGACATCGCCTTCACCGGCGCCACCCCGACGCAACCTTCCGAGCTCTATTACATGGCCTCCGCCAACGACACTCCTCGCCGACTGACAAATTTCAACCAAGGAATCGCCGCGCTGAAACTCGGCAAAGCCGAAAACTTCGAATGGGAAGGACCGAACTCATTTCACGAAGACGGCGTAGTCGTCTACCCGCCGGATTTCGACAAAGAGAAAAAGTACCCGCTCGTGCTGCTGATTCACGGCGGCCCGACTGCATCCTCCATCACCGGCTTCAGCTTTTTCGCTCAACTGTTAGCCGCCCGCGGATACATCGTCTTCTCACCCAACTATCGCGGCAGCGACAATCTGGGCAACCCCTACCAACGCGCCATCTGGAATGACGCCGGCGACGGCCCCGGCCGCGACGTAATCGCCGGCATCGATGCCCTGAAGAAACTCGGCATCATCGACGAAGACAAGATCGCAGTCTCCGGCTGGTCCTACGGCGGCTACATGACGACCTGGCTCATCGGCCACTATTCCTTTTGGAAAGCAGCCATGGCCGGCGCCCCGGTCACCGATCTCTACGACGAGTACAACTTATCCGACGGCAACGTCTCCGGCCGCTACAGCTTCAAAGGCTCCCCATTCGTAGGAGACAACCTCAAGGACTATCGCGCCCAATCGCCCATCACCTACTGGGCAAACATGAAAACCCCCACGCTGATCCTTCACGACACCGGCGACGCTCGCGTCACCATCACACAATCGTACCAACTCTTCCACGCCCTAAAAGACAACGGCGTCGAAGTAAAGTTCTTCGCCTATCCCGTAGCCGGCCATTCCCCCGGCGACCCTGTCCGCCAAATGGACGTTTACAAACGCTGGGCCGACTGGATGGACCAACACCTGAAATAACCGCCGCCCATAAAGAAAAAGCCCCGCGACCGCGGGGCTCACTCCCATAAGTTGTTGCCGTTGTAGCGGCCGCTTTCCGAAGCGGGCGTTTTTTCAAACCTGGATAATTATCGGCGTAACGCCGACTATGCTTTGCTCTCCGACCCCGCCGCAACCGCCACAGCCGTCGGTTCGGCTTCCTCACGCGCAGCCCGCTTGATACGCGCAGCCTTCCCCCTCAAATCGCGCAAATAATACAACCGCGCCCGCCGCACCTTACCCTTGCCCACCACCTGAATCGAGCTGATCGTAGGCGAGTGCAGCGGAAAAATGCGCTCAATCCCAACGCCAAAGCTAACGCGCCGCACAGTAAACGTAGCCCCGGAAGCCCGGCCTTTCTTCGAAATCACCACGCCCTCGAATGCCTGCAAGCGTTCTTTTTCCTTCTCGCCCTCGCCTTCCTTGAGGCGGACGTTCACACGCACGGTATCGCCAGGCCGGAACTCCGGCAAATCTTTGCGCAGTTGCGCTTCATGTAGTTTTGCAATGACCAGATTCATGTTCGTTGTTCCCTGCAGACCCACTCAGGCGGGGCCAGCACATCCAAGACAAACGCTAATTATAGCCAAATCTTCGCAATTTTCCTAGAACTTTACTTGGATTTACCTCGCGGCATCCCCGTCTCTTCCGCCCTTTTTCGCCTCGCTTCATAAAGCTATAACTCCCGGCGAGCGCCTGCCGGCCTCTCGATCACGGCTGTAGCAAACCGCTCCATTTCCTCCAACTGCGGACTGAACTGCAACAAAACCAAATCCACTCCTGCAGCCTCAAACGCCGCAACGCGCTCAGCCACCTGCTCCGGTGTCCCCACCAATCCCGACCGCAATCCGCGATTCGACACCGAATAATCTTCCAACGAAACCTGCTGCTCGAGCTGCGTCCCCGCCAGCCACTGCTGATAATTCGCATAACCCGCCGCCGATTGCTTCACGTCGGTAATCCGCCGCACTTCATCCTGAGCCTCGCGCTCCGTCTCCCGCACAATCGCGTATCCCGCCACCCCAAATTTCATCGGCGCCAGATCCGCATGGCGCTCCCGCCGCCCCCGCAAATCCGCAATCTTCTCCCCAACCCGTTCCGGCGGATCCCCATGCATCAAGTACGCATCGCACTTCGCCGCAATCAAATCCTTCGCCGCCGCCGATTCCCCTCCGGCATACAAACAAGGCCGCGGCTTAGACACCGGCTTAGGCTCCAGCACATTATCCTCAACGCGATAATATTTCCCCGAATATGAAAAATGATCCCGCGACCACACCCCATCCAAAACATCCAGCCATTCCGAAGTCCGCGCATAACGATCGTCGTGCTGCTCGAATGCCACTCCATACTTCCGCGCTTCATCCGCCCACCACGAAGACACCACATTCAACGTCAACCGCCCGCCGCTAATCTGATCAATATTCGCAGCCTGCTTGGCCAAGAGCGCAGGCAAATGAAACGTCGGCCTCACCGCCACCATCAACTCCATGCGCTCGGTAACCGCAGCCAACGCAGCCGCGGTAGACCAAGCATCCAGTGAACCAGCCTCCACTCCCTTGATATCGTTCAAATTCAACTCAGCAATCAGCGTGACATCAAACCCAATCTGCTCGCTGCGCTGAGCCAGCCGCTTCACATAAGCCCACGAAGCCTCCATGCGCTCGTCGGCCACATTGCGCAACCACCCGCCAAACACCGGCAACCAATACCCAAATCTCATGCGCTCTCCAACAAGTAAAAAACTGTCATCCTGAGGCTATCCGATAAGGATAGCCGAAGGACCTCAACGCAAAGTTCCTGCAACCAACGTCACCGCGTTCATCGTGCCCCAATCACTATGCAACGTATCGACGCCACCCACGTCTCCGTGCTCTCTGCGCTCCTAGCTCCGTGTCCTCTGCGTTAAGTCCGTCCCAGCCACGACTTCGCTCCGCCGCCCCGCCTCCGCAATCAAGAAATCCGCCAGTCTCGAATAAGGATTGAACCCCACGATCCGTTCCGGATCAGCCACAAAGTTCGAAAGCGCATTGATGTCGTAGTACAGCAACCGCCCGGTAGGATCATCAATGACATATTCCACTCCCCCAACTTCGATCCCCGCCTCATGCATCAACCGCTCCACATTCGCAATCACCCGCGGCGGCGCCTCATAAGCCTCCACGGTCATGCCAGTCTTCGGCGCATCGACTGGACAAGCCGGCCGCGCCAATTCCTCTCCCCTGGTATTCTTGCAAATATCCGCCGGGCACAAATCAAACGTCTCCCCGGTAATATGTATCTGGATCGCATACAAATATTTCCCGCCCAGCACTTCCACGCGCGTAATAATCCCGTCCCGTGCAGTAAAGCATTCCTGCACCAACGCCACGTTGTCGATGCCGAAGTACAACCCGCCCGCATCAACAGCCGCCTTCAACTCCTCCCGCGAATTAAATTTCTTGATCCCCGCCCCGCTACCACCAATATTCGGCTTCAAAATCAAGGGATACCCGATCTCTTCCCCAGCATTCAGCGCCTGCGAAGGATGGTTGATCACGCGAGCCTTTGGATAAGGCAACCCCAGCCGCTCCATCAACGATAGCTGCAACGCCTTCGAAGTTTCCGTAGTGAACGCCTTATACCCATTCACCACGCGCACGCCCTTGTCTTCCAAATGCTTCAAATAATTCAGCGTGTAAAAGACCCCGTGGCCCACTCCCCGCTGCCAAGCCGAAGGACTCATCCGGTTAAACAGCAGCGAGTACTCAATCTCCGGCGAAGCCGCGTCATACTGGTGATACCGCGCGTCCAACTTCACCCACGGCACGCCGCGCCCGTCCATCTGCGCAAACAGCGGCACAAACCAGTTGGGCTGCTCGTAATAAATCGCGATCGGTTTTATCACCCCGTCGCCATTCGTATTCCTGATCTCGCTCATACTCCCTCGACTCCCGTCGTCATCCATACCACCCAACCGAAATTCCAAACAGAATCGGCGGATGCTCTTCTGTTCCTCCGTCTATTCCATCCTCGACCCGACCACCCAACCGTCATTTCGAACGGAGCGGGCCGACTTTTTCTTTCCCATTCGCTTCCTGCGAATGGGTCGGCCCGCGCAGAGAGAAATCTCTCTTCTCTTCGAAGATGCCCGCTCCTCCTCAGTGTTCGAATGCCTCTCTCCCCGGCATCTCACCCCAGGTCCAAAACCATCTGCTCTTCATCCACAAACTTCCCACCAATCCCCAGTGCCCGAGGTTCTATTCCAAAAATCCGAAAACCGAGTTTCCGATAAAGTCCTCGCGCGGCGTCCTGCGTCACCGACACCGTCAACTGGATCGACTTAAGGTCGGGCAATGTCCGCGCCGTCTCAATCGCACGCGCAGCCAGCATAAACCCCAATCTCTTTCCTCTCGCAGCCGGCGCAACAAACACGCCCCACAAATGCCCTTTATGCCTGCGCTTAACAAGCGTCTCCCGATAAAACCCGCACATCCCCACCGGCACATCTCCTTCGAAAGCCCCGATCACAAAGCTACTATCACCACCCGATCCTATCCGGCGCCCATACTCCTCAACCGAAATCTGCCGCAACTCCTCCACCGACTCCGCAAACGACCACGGATCCGTCTGCAGCGCGATCATGCGCAACCGCCATAGAGCCTCCGCGTCCCGTACACCAAATCGTCGAATCTCCATCACCAAATCTCCGCTGTAGGCGCGGGGCTTCAGCCCGGCCCGCGAATCCCCCGAGCGAGTTTTCACCCCAGCAAATCCGGCCGATTCCGCCTCGTCTTTTCCAGCGCCGCCGCCCGCCGCCATTTCGCCGCTTCCGCGTGATTGCCCCCCATCAAAACCTCGGGCACAACCCACCCACGAAACTCCGCCGGCCGCGTATAGTGCGGAAAATCCAGCAACATCTTGCTGTTCACGTTCCACTCCCCCTTCCCACTGGTAGGGGCGGGGCTTGTCCCGCCCGCTGCAGCCACATCATAAGATGACCCGCTGAACGACTCATTCAACGAGGAAGCCTCATTCCCCAATGCCCCTGGCAAAAGCCGCGTAACCGCGTCCAAAACAAGCATCGCCGGCAATTCTCCGCCACTCAAAATAAAATCCCCAATCGAAAGCTCTTCCGTAGCTAAATGCTCCGCGACCCGTTCATCCACGCCCTCGTAACGCCCACATATAAAGATGACCCGATCCAGCTCAGCGTAACGCCTGGCCGTCTCCTGCCTAAATAATTTACCGGCAGCAGACAAGAGCACCACGGCCGTTTTCGATTCCGGTGCCAGCCGCCCCGCCGCGTTGCCGACGCTGTGGCCCAAAAGCGCCTCCACCGCCTCGAACAAAGGCTCCGGCTTCAGCACCATCCCTTCGCCGCCGCCGAACGGCCGATCATCCACAGTGCGATGCC
>Ga0210401_10007237_pt1 | contig 11159 bp, 10 predicted proteins | sample IncBWH32MmetaG_FD_150866 | JGI IMG/M metagenome (GOLD analysis project Ga0210401, IMG submission 150866) | Forest soil microbial communities from Barre Woods Harvard Forest LTER site, Petersham, Massachusetts, United States - Inc-BW-H-32-M | ecosystem: Environmental > Terrestrial > Soil >... | reverse complement strand
TTTAGTGGCCTTCGCGCGTTCGACCGCGAGCAGAGCTTCGCCAAGAAATGAAAACGTCTCACCGATGATGAAGTCCACGCCTTCGGCGACTTGCACATCGAGCTGTTCGTCGAAGGTCTTACGCACACGGTCGGCCGCGGATTTATTGTTTGGCTCGTACATCCAGGTGAGGCTCAAGTTTCCGGCAACCAGGCATTGATCTCCCGCGGCTTGCTTGGCGATACGAACCGCCGCACGGTTTAGTTCTTCCACCCGCTCTTCCATTCCGACGGTAGCGAGCTTGTCGCGGCTCGCGTAGAACGTCAGGGCCTGCAGAATTTCCGCGCCCGCGTCGCGAAACTCGCGATGCAGTTCGCTCGCGTAGAACGTCAGGGCCTGCAGAATTTCCGCGCCCGCGTCGCGAAACTCGCGATGCAGTTCGAGCAGCGCGTCTGGATTGTTCAACGCTACCTCCGGAGTGAACGGGCCTGCACGAACGCGTCCGCGCTTTTCCAGTTCGAGCAGGTAGCCGCCATCACCGAGCACAATGCCTTCGGCCAATCTTTCGAGAATCCCCTTCTTTTTGCTGGTCATTTCGCTTCCTTCTGCGCCGCACCCGACGCGTGTGCCGTCTTGATCCTTCCGAGTTTGCAATCGCGCAGCACACGATGCGCCGCGTTGTAGCCTGGAGCGCCGGTCACTCCGCCGCCGGGATGCGCGCCCGCTCCGCAGAGATACAAGCCTGCGATCGGCGTGCGATACTGCGCCCAGCCCGCCACCGGACGCATAAAGAAAAGCTGTTCGAGCGAAAGGTCGCCGTGAAAAATATTGCCCTCGGTGAGGCCGTAGGTACGCTCGAGATCAAGCGGGGTGAGTACTTGCCGCGCGAGGATCGAATTCGGCATGTTCGGCGCATACTCCGCGATCTTTTTCACCACGCGGTCACCGAGCATTTCGCGCTTTTCGTCCCAGGTTCCCTCGCGCAGCTGGTACGGCACGTATTGAACGAATGTGGTCAGGATGTGCTTGCCTTGCGGTGCAAGGGTCGAGTCCACGTTCGAGGCCAGCACACAATCAACCCACAGCTCTTCGGGGACCTCGCCGAATTTGGCAATGTCGTAACAGCGCTCTGCAAATTCCAGCGAAGGCACCAGAGTGAACAGCGAGCGCTGCGAAGCGGTGAAATCGCCCGGCATTCCATGCACCCGCGGCTCCTCGCTCAAAACGAAATTCACTTTGGCACAGGGCCCTGCCATCTTGATGCCTGCAATCGCGCGGCGAAAATCTCGGGGAAGCTCGCGTTCGTCAACAAGCCCAAGGAATGTATGCTTCGGATCTGCGTTCGAAAGAATAATCCGGCCGGAAATTTCGGTGCCATCTTCAAGGATCACACCTCCCGCGCGGCCCTCGCGCACGTCAATTTTCGCAACCGGAGCGGAGGTCAGAATCTCAGCACCCAATTTGAGGCACGCCGAAGCGAGCGCTTGCGTGATTGTTCCCATTCCGCCAATCACGTGGCCGTAGAAGCCTTGAATTTCGCCGTCGCCGCCGCTCAGCAAATGAAACAAGAGACCTAGCGCGCTGCCTGGGTCATAAGGTCCGCCATGCTTGCCATATACATTGTTGGCCAGAAACATCGTCTTCATTTTCTCGGACTCGTAATTCCTGTCGAGAAAATCGCCGAGGCTGCCAGTGAGGAACGAAACCAGCTGCGCGATTTCTTCGCCCGTCATTTCGCGGAATCGTTTTCCGACGCGCAGCAATTCGAACCAGCCTTCCGCGCCTTGACGCCCGGGGTCGGGTGGCGGTTCAAGGAAAAACGGCTGGAGATAGCGGGCCAGTTTTTTCAGCTGGCCGTCGACGCGCACGAAAGTATCCGCGTCGCGCGGCGAAAGTTTACCGAATTCAGCGACCGCGCGTTCTTGGTCGGCCCACCATGGCACCACTTGCTCATCGGGAAAGGGAACCAGCAAAGCTGGATCGCAAGGCACCATGCGCAGCCCGTGCGTGCCCAGATCGAGATCGCGAATAATTGTGGGACGCAACATGCTGGCGATGTACGACGTGGTCGAAGCGCGGCAGCCCGGAGCGATCTCTTCGGTGACGCAGCAGCCGCCGACAATCTCCCGGCGTTCAAGAACCAGTGTGGAAAATCCGGCGCGCGAAAGATAAGCGGCGGCCGTCAGGCCGTTATGGCCCGCGCCGATAACAATCGCATCATAGGACTTGCGCCGGGGAGGCATCTGAATTAGTATGACCGCCAGTCACGCCGTGCTCTGGTGGCTTGTTTACCCGCATTACATAGCACAGCTGGGGGAAATATTCCAATGAGAGCTTTCAGTAATGACCATCAGTCACACGGGCATGCGAAGATGCTGCGACTTGCCCCGAAAGGGCCGCTCGAGCGACCCACGCCGACTCCGCGGCTTGAAGCCAAGCGCGCTCGCATCGTCGAAGCTGCTCTGCGGCACTTTGCCGAGCACGGCTATCACGCGGCGCGCATCGAGGATCTTTCCGCGCAACTCGGCGTCGCCAAGGGATCGATTTTCCAATATTTCGGAAGCAAGGGCGGCTTATTCATCGAAGTTTACAAAAAAGCCGTGCGCTCGTTTCCCGCATACCTGGATTGCCCTTCGCAGATCCGCGAAAAAGGCTTCTTTGAAACCTTGCGTTACTGGTTGCTGCGCACGGAACGGTTAGTTCGCGAGGATTGGATTCCGTATCGCGTTGCGCTGTTGGGAAACTATGGAGTTGATCTCGCGCTGAAGCGCGAAATCAATCGCTTCCTGCTCGCCGAAGATCCCTATGGCAGCACCGCGTTTGTGCGTCTCGGAATCGCGCGCGGTGAAGTCCGCTCGGACATCGATCCCGCGCTGATCGTCTCTATCCTGGACTGGACGATGGAACGGTTTCAGGATGCCTTGCTGACCGAAGAGCTCGATCCCGGCCTTTTCCCGCATCCGGCGGATCCCGAAAAGAATAACGCGCGGATCAATCAGTTTTTGCTGGTGCTGCGCGGCGCGATCGGCGTTTGAAACGGCTTGCTGGTCTTTTCATCGGCGAGATTCTGACTGTACCAACTGCGGAGGAGAGCATTGCATGGAACCGACGCTAAAGGAAATTCTCGCTTCGTATAACGCGGTTGCTGCGTTGCCCGATGCGCATACGATTCCATCTTCCTGGTACACCGACCCGCGAATCGCAAAGCTCGAGCTGCAAAATGTCTTCTCGCGCGCGTGGCAAGCGGTCGGCCGCACAGAGCAAGTTGAAAAGCCGGGGCAATACGTCACCGCGAGCGTTGCCGGCGAACCAGTGGTCGCCGTGCGCGGCAGCGATGGCAAGTTGCGAGCTTTTTATAACGTCTGCCGGCATCACGCGATGACGGTGATGACCGAGCCCTGCGGCCATGCGCCACACATGCGCTGCCCCTATCACGGCTGGACCTACAATTTGGAAGGCGAGCTGCGCGGCATGACCGAATTCGAAGGCGTCTGCAATTTCGACCGTGCGCAAAATGGATTGGTCCCGATTCGCGTGGAGACCTGGGAAAATTTTGTTTTCGTCAATCTGGATCCGCACGCAGCATCGCTCGAGAAATTCCTAGGCGCACTGGTGGGACTCGCCGAGCCACTGGGTTTCGGCGGACTGCACTTCGTCGAACGCCGCAGCTACACGCTGAACTGCAACTGGAAAGTGTACGTGGATAATTTCCTCGATGGTGGCTATCACGTACCCCACATGCACAAAGGACTCAACAGCGTTCTCGATTACACGAACTATACAATCGAAAACGTAGACCGCTGTTGCGTGCAGTCCAGTCCAGTCGCAGTGGGCCAGAGTTCCGAAGCAAGTGCTGCGGCCACGCGTAAGGGCGATCGCGCCTATTATTTCTGGCAATATCCGAATTTCATGCTGAATTGGTACCAGGGCTATCTCGATACGAACTTAGTGCTTGCTCTGGGCGTGGATCGCTGCGAAGTGATTTTCGATTTCTATTTTGGCGACACGCGTGAATCACAGATGCCGTACATCCGCGAAAGCATGGGCGTCAGCGAGCGAGTGCAGCAGGAAGACATCATAATCTGCGACGGCGTGCAGCGCGGGCTGAGCTCGCGCGCATATCAAGCCGGACGGCTCTCGGTGCGACGTGAAGCGGGCGAACATTTGTTCCATCGTTTGCTCGCCGCAGATTTGCAAGATACGCGCGCGGCTGTTGCGCGCTAAACCCCCAATCGCGGACGCTGCGCGGCACACTTCAGTCGAAAATCACAGTGGACGCTGCGCGGCACACTTCAGTCGAAAATCACAGTCTTATTGCCATAAAGAAGAATGCGATTTTCGATGTGCCAGCGAACGGCACGAGAAAGCACCACTTTCTCCAGGTCGCGTCCTTTCTGAATTAAATCCTCCAACGGATCACGATGTGAAATTCTCACCACGTCCTGCTCGATGATCGGCCCGTCGTCGAGCACCTCCGTGACGTAGTGGCTGGTGGCGCCGATCAGTTTCACGCCGCGGTCGAACGCTTGCTGGTGTGGCTTCCCACCGACAAACGCAGGAAGAAATGAGTGATGAATATTGATGATGCGATGCGGCGGATATTGCCGGATGAAATCCGAAGACAGCACCTGCATGTAACGCGCCAGGACAATCAGATCAATGCCATGCGGACGCAGCAAGTCGAGTTCTTTGCGTTCAGCTTCGGCTTTGTTTTCCTTGGTGACAGGAATAACGTGCAGCGGGATGTGGTAGAAGTCCGCCCAGCGTTCGACGTCCGCGTGGTTGCTGACGATCAGGGGAATTTCGCAGGCAAGCTCGCCGCTGCGCTGACGGTAAAGCAAATCCACCAGGCAATGATCGTAACGCGAAACGAAGATTGCGATTTTGGGGCGATCGCTGGAAAGCGCGACGCGCCACTGCATTCCAAAGCGGTCGGCGATGGGCTGGAAATGCTTCGCGAACTCACGCATGTCGACGGTGAAATCCGTCAGGTCCCATTCGACGCGCATCAGAAAGAGGTTTCGCTCGGCGTCCTGGTGTTCGTCGGCGTGGAGCGTATTGCCGTTTCCGCGATAAATGAAATCGTGGATCGCGGCATTCAAGCCTTTCTGATCGGGGCAGCTGACGAGCAGGATGGCGGTGTTTTTCACCCGACGCTCCCGCCGAGCGCGCGCCTTGCACTGTAGTTGCTGCGAAAGCTTACATCCCAGAGAGATCCTTCGCTGCGCTCAGGATGACGGATTAGGCTTGGGGCTCTATTGATGATCACGCGGAACGGTTTCCTCCCAGGTTTTATCGCGCAGCGGCTTGCCATTTTCGATTAGATGGCGCTCGAAGTGATAGTAGAAATTCTTTTCATCACTGCGCAGACCGAGAATCACGCTCCAAACCAGCGTTCGGCCGGGCAGGTCCACGATCGTCGAGGCCTCTCCGTGCACGGTGCTCGCTGCGGGCTTGGCGTCTCGAACGACGTAGCTCATCTGTTCGTGGTCCTTCATCTTGCCCCATGGATATGTGCTGGAATCATTTCCGCTCCAAGCGACGCGCGTCGAACCAGCCAGCACATCGCGCGTGACGGTCCAATCCTGCGGCGGCCAAGTGTCGCCTTCGGACGAGACGCCCTGAAGCGGCGCTTCTTTTTCGGGTGCCGCGAAATGCGGACGCGCTGACGGGTCGAGCGGTACAAGCGGAAGTTCCAAGCGCGAACTGTTCGGGCCGCCGTACCACAACGAGGTCGTCATCGAATACGGCGTCGGCCAAATCATCGGCCACAGTGCGTTCGAGATCGCCACGCGGATGCGGTGGCCGATCGGGAAGCGCCAACTGGTAAGGTGAAGCTCAATGGGAATCGCATACTTGCGGTCGGGTTCGAGGTCAGTCGGACTCGCTGGCGAATCGAGCTGCGCGCCGCTTTGCCCCGCGCCCGTAATCATCGTTACTGTGCCGTCGGGTGCAACGTCGGAAAGCCGCACGAACCAATCCGCGAGAGAGGCGCTTGTAGAAACTTGCAGAAACATTTTGGGCCATCCAAGCAACGCCGTCTCTTGCACGAGCGGCGCGGAATCGTAAACCAGGCTGTAGGCATCCATCGGCCGCTGGTCGGCGGTTAAATCGCCCCACCAGAACCCGGCTTCCTCGCCGATGGAAGGGAGATATTGCAACTTGTCGCCGCCTATGGACAAAGCCGGCGGGGCCGCATCACCGAGCATGTGGTTCGGCTCAAGGAAAAGCGTCTCGGTGCGCATGTTCGCAGGTGGCCAGGTTTTTTCCGCGCGCCAGTCGCCAGGAATTTCCGCGATGTTGGGGTCGGGAGGATACCAGTGACGCATGTAAACTTCGAAACGCGGCTCGTCCATGATTCCGTTTTGCTTGCCTTTGAGCCAGTAATCCCACCAGCGCGTAGCTTCCAGGCGCCACTCGATCGCAGGTCCTGGTTCGGCCGCGTGCGGGAACGTGTGATTCCACGGGCCGAGCAGAGCCTTCATCGGCGCTTTGGAATATTCGAAGAAGCGCGGGATGCTGTCACGATAGCCGTCCAGAAATCCGCCGATCATGAAGCTGGGCACGGTGTAATCGGCGTACTGGTTCGGCCGAACGGATGCGCGCCGCCAGAATTCGCCATCGCGCTGATGTTTCAGGTAAAGCAGAAACCATGGCGTCGCGTCGAAACGCGGCGCTAGCGATTTCTCATCGGTAGGGAAATCGGGGGCGCGCGTTAGACCCAGTTGCAGGTCCATGGCGAGTTCGAATTCGTCAAGATGCATCAGCCCGTCGATGTAATGAATGTCATCGTGGAACAGTTCTTCGGTCGCGCACATCGCGATGATGGCTTTGAGCGCAGGAGGATGCAGTCGTGCGATTTGGATCGCGTTAAAGCCGCCCCAGGAAATTCCCATCATGCCAACGTTGCCGTTCGACCAGGGCTGGCTCGACAGCCAGTCAATCACCGCGAGGCCGTCTTGCTGCTCTTGGTCCGAATATTCACGATCCGGTGGGGCGCCTTCGCTCGCGCCGGTGCCGCGGATATCGACGCGCGCAGTGACGTAACCGCGGCGCACGAAGTAAGAGTGCAAATCCCAATCGCGCGCGAGTGTCCAATCGTCTTTGCGATACGGCAGGTATTCAAGGATGGCGGGAAACTTCTCGCCGGGCTTCGCGCCTGGCAGTGGCCCCTCCGGCATATACAAATTTACCGCCAGGCGCACGCCGTCTTTCGTCGGAATCCACGCCCGAACCACTTTTATCGTGGCATAGGCGGGCGGTGAGGGAGCCTCAGCGACGTCTTGCGTGGAGGCGGACAAAGACGTGGCGATCGATGACAACGCGAAAACCGCCGAGATCAACCAGAGCTGCAGGCCGTTTCTCATTTTCGCCTTGGAGGCTATCACAACGTTGTAGCTCGGCCGTGTTGTTTGCCGAAATTCCGGAACGTCCCTCGCACCGGCGGATGACTGGAGGTCGTGCGAGTGATTGGGGGGGTCAGCAAGTCTCCTGGAGTGGCCCCACTATTCATTGATGTTTGTCGATGAATAGGATACCCTTGAGCTCGCACGAAGGAGGTGCATCAGGATGGCCGGTAGGAAAAAGTCGACCGCCTTAGACGGAGACTGTTGCCGCATCAGCATGTCGCCCAAGCTCGGCGTGGCGCGCGCGCGAGAATATGCCGGCTGGTTCAACGCCCTCGCCGATCCCACGCGCATCCGCATCTTGAATCTGCTGGCGGCGAACCGTGATCCGGTATGCGTCTGCGACATCGTGAAACATTTTCCGATTGGCCAGCCGACGATTTCACATCACCTAAAAATCCTGAAGAAAACGCGCTTCGTGAAATCCGAGCGGCGCGGCACATTCATGTATTACCGCGTGAACCTGAAGTGTCTGGGCGAGTTCCCCGGCGCGGCCCGTCGGATCATGGACGTATAGAGTGAAATTCGCGCGTGCCGATCGCCAAAAGTTTACGCGCACAAGCATCGAACATTGACGATATTAGATTAATCGAAAAGGAGAACCCCAATGACAAACCAGGACATCAAGGAAGTGGTGAGAAGCAAGTACGGCGAAGCAGCCCGCCGCGTCGCGGCCGGTGAAACGAGCGGGTGTGGGTGCACAGCAAGCGCGATTCCTTGTTGCGATCCGATCTCCTCCCATCTTTACGCATCTGGCGAAACGCAAGGTTTGCCGGAACAGGCAGTACTAGCCTCGCTCGGATGCGGAAATCCCACAGCTTTGGCGCAACTGAATCCCGGCGAAACGGTGCTCGATCTTGGCTCCGGCGGCGGAATTGACGTGCTACTTTCCGCGAAGCGCGTCGGCCCCACCGGAAAAGCCTACGGTCTGGATATGACCGACGACATGTTGGCGCTGGCGCGTGAAAATCAGCGTAAAGCCGGAGCCACCAACGTGGAATTTCTGAAGGGCGAGATCGAAAACATTCCGCTGCCGGACAATTCCGTGGACGTGGTGATCTCGAATTGCGTCATTAATCTCTCAGCGGACAAGTCTCGCGTGTTGCAGGAGGCTTATCGCGTCCTGCGTCCGAGGGGCAGGTTTGCAGTGTCAGACGTGGTGGTGCGCGGCGAAGTTCCTGCCGACGTGCGCAAAAATGTGGAGCTGTGGGTAGGATGCGTGGCCGGAGCGATGGAGGAATCGGAATACCGGAGGAAACTGGCGGCCGCGGGGTTCGAAGAAATCGAGATCGAGCCGACGCGCGTTTACAGCGTGGAAGACGCCAGACAATTCCTCACAACGCAGGGCATCGACGTGGACGCGATCGCTCCACAAGTCGAAGGCAAATTCACGAGCGCATTTGTACGCGCGAAAAAGCCCGCGGCCGAAGAAGCTGCCCTAAACCTCGACTGTTGCGGACCCACGTGCTGCAGCAGCGTGGAGGCGCCCAAGGTGCAAGCATGAAACCGCACTACAATGTTCTGTTTCTGTGCACCGGAAATTCAGCGCGCTCGATCATGGCCGAAGCGATTTTGAATCGCAAAGGCCAGCCGACATTTACGGCGTATAGCGCGGGCAGCCATCCTTCGGGTCATGTGCGCGAAGAAACTCTGGCGCAACTCATAAGCGCGGGCTTAGCGGTAGACGGCTTACGCAGCAAAAGCTGGAATGAGTTCGCAAAATCCGGCGCCCCGCAGATGGATTTCGTGTTTACGGTCTGCGACAACGCCGCAGGCGAAGTCTGCCCGGTGTGGCCGGGTCAGCCAATGACCGCGCACTGGGGGGTTCCCGAGCCGGGGGCGGTTGGGAGCAACCCCGAGCAACTGGAACGCTCATTTCGCGACGCGTTCGTGAGGATCGATCGAAGAATCTGTTTGTTTTTGGCGCTGCCTCTTGCCAGCCTGGACCAACTCGCCATCAAGAAAGAGATCGATCGCATCGGACAACAATGAAGGCCTCACTCACGCGCAGGACCGCAGCGGAATACCTGGGAACACTTTTCCTGGTGGCCACGGTAGTCGGCTCGGGAATCATGGGCGAACGCCTCGCAGGCGAAAATGTGGCCATCGCACTGCTCGCAAACACGCTTGGCACTGGCGCAGCGCTCGTGGCGCTCATTCTCGCCTTTGGCCCGATCTCCGGAGCGCACCTCAATCCCGTCGTGACGCTTGCCGATGCCATGGAAAGTGGAATCGCCTGGAGGGAGGCCCCTTATTACATTCTTGCGCAGGTATCTGGCGGAATTTGCGGAGCGATTGCCGCTCATCTCATGTTCGGACTGGACGTCGTGTCGCTATCGCGGCATGCCCGCAGCGGCCCCGCGCAACTTTTTAGTGAGTTCGTCGCCACGTTCGGTTTGCTGTCCGTGATCCGTAGCGGCCCCGCGCAACTTTTTAGTGAGTTCGTCGCCACGTTCGGTTTGCTGTCCGTGATTTGGGGATGCGCGCGGCATCGGTCGAACGCGGTGGCGTTTGCCGTCGGGGCGTACATCACTGCCGCATATTGGTTCACCGCCTCGACTTCGTTTGCGAATCCTGCGGTGACGATTGCCCGCTCGCTGAGTGACACGTTCTCCGGTATCCGGCCGGCCGATGTGTTGGGATTCATCGTCGCGCAACTCGCCGGAGGAATTGCCGCCACGCTCGTTTTCCGCTGGCTTGTTCCTTCGTTGCGATCCGCAGCGAAAGACGTGACGCTCGCGCACGATCCTGCGAGCCGTAACGAATGAACACCAGTTGCGGCTACTTGCGGACGACGGATTCCAGAAGTTTAGTCCAGCGGGAAAGGTGATCGAGCGATTCGTTGTGGGTGTGATCGAGTTCGAGAGGCGTAATCGAAATCGCGCCGTCGCGCACAGCGGCGAGATCGGTATCCGGCTCGATTCCGTCAATGAGTTGCTGTTCGTGCAGCCAGAAATATTTGCGGCCGCGCGGATCGGCGCCGGGCTGCAGCAGGTTGCGAGTGATCTTCGATGATTGACGAGTGAAGCGGACCGCGCCGGTCCAGGCTTGCGGCACATTCACGTTCAACAGGATTCCCGGCGGCAAGCCTTCAGCGAGCACCAGCGGAACCAGCGTGCGCGCAAATTGCGCCGCCGGCTTGAAATCGAAATTCTTGCTGCGATTGGCCACCGAAATCGCGATGGACGGGACGCGATTGATCGCGCCCTCCATCGCCGCGCCGACCGTGCCGGAATAATAGATGTTCTCGCCCATATTTCCGCCGCGATTGATTCCAGAAACGACGAGGTCGGGCTTATCCTTGAGGATGGCATTGAAGGCGAGGATCACGGCGTCCGCGGGCGTGCCTTCCACCGAGTATTCGTTGGGCGCCACCTGATCCATATAGATCGGCTGGCGCAGCGTGAGCGATTGTGCGCTGGCGCTGCGTTCGTGCGAGGGCGCAATCACGGTCAGGCTGGCCTCCTCCTTCAGCGCGTCAACGAGCGCGCGCAGGCCCGGAGCGTGAATCCCGTCATCATTGGTAATCAGAATATGGGGCATGAAAATCTAGTGCAGACGTAACGCCTTTCGACAAATCCCTTCCGGTTGAACTGCGGAGAGGACAATGGTCGGGACGACTGGATTTGAACCAGCGACCTCACGCACCCCAAGCGTGCGCGCTACCAGGCTGCGCCACGTCCCGACCGCTTGCGACCGTCAGTCAGCGTATCATTCACGTTCAAGAAGGGTCAAGACAGCGAGCAGCTCTTCGTGCAAATCCAGCAGGAATTT
>Ga0210401_10007236_pt1 | contig 11161 bp, 10 predicted proteins | sample IncBWH32MmetaG_FD_150866 | JGI IMG/M metagenome (GOLD analysis project Ga0210401, IMG submission 150866) | Forest soil microbial communities from Barre Woods Harvard Forest LTER site, Petersham, Massachusetts, United States - Inc-BW-H-32-M | ecosystem: Environmental > Terrestrial > Soil >... | reverse complement strand
CGGGCGCTTGGAGGCGTTTTATGGGTGAATTTAGTGTCTTTCATTGGCTGATAGTTTTAGCCGTGGTGCTGATTTTCTTTGGCGGAAAGCGAATCCCGGAAGTCATGAAGGGGTTTGGCGAAGGCATCCGCAGCTTCAAGGACGGAATGGCGGGCAATACGCAAACACCCCCTCCGCCAGCACAAACGCCTGCTCCACCGCCTGCAGACAAGACCGCGGAAGAAAAGAAGTAGGTCAACAGTTCACGGATTTTTAATCCGCGGTTTCGCTTTGGGCCCCGACCCGATCGGGGCCCTCCTTATTTTTAAGCAGTGATTTGTGGAGTGCGGGAGCCAGGCTCCCGTTTTTTCTCGGCTACCGGGTATCCACGCAGTAAGCGAACACTGGGCCGCGAGCGGGTCGCGGCAAACTTGCTGCGCTCTATAGTCCCTGTTTGTGCCCAAAGAGTAGCGGAAAACGCTTATCCATTGCGCCAAAACTGTACTTCCGTCCAGTAGCGCAGCCGCAACTTCCTCCTCAGACTCGGGTAATACAAGGTGCCCGGGAATCGTTTTTTTTCGAAGAATTAAAGTCTAGGAGAGAAATATGAAATTCACTTGGATAAAGTGGAGCGCCTTGCCCGTTGCAGTGCTGCTGGCTGGCGGCGTGGCCATGGCCCAGGATCAAACGCCTTCGCAATCGCAGAGCGGAAGCTCTGCTCCGGCAGCGGCCCCGGCGGCGACACCAGCTCCGGCGGCGAAACCGACCGTTGCACAACGCAAGGAAAATCAGCAGGACCGCATCGCCCAAGGCGTAAAGAGCGGCCAACTGACCGCCGGTGAAACTTCCAAACTGGAAACCAAGGAAGCGGCCATCAACGGCGAAACCAAGGCCGACCGCGCGGCCAACGGCGGCAAACTGACCAGCGCAGAAAAGACGCAAATCAACGGGCAGCAGAATCAGTTGTCCAAGCAAATCTACGCCGACAAGCATAACGCCAACACAGCCAACCCCGGCAACAGCAAAGTGGGCCAGCGGCAGGAAAACCAGCAGGACCGCATCGCTCAGGGTATCAAGAGCGGACAACTGACTGCTGGGGAAACCGCCAAGCTGGAGAACCAGCAAAAGGGCATCAACCAACAGGTGAAAGCGGACCGCGCAGCCAACGGCGGCAAACTCACCACCGGCGAAAAGCAGCAAGTAAACAAAGAGCAGAACGCCGCGTCAAAGAACATCTACAACAAGAAGCACAACGCCAAGACGCAGCCGCAAGCCAAGCCAAAGCAGTAAGTTTCCCTCCACCCCTGAGGCAAAAGAGGCGTCCCGGTGCGAATTGGGGCGCCTCTTTTTTTGCCCGCTTGGCGCCGATTGCGGCAAGAATAATTCCGAAGCTAGCGCGGAGAGATCGAGACTAGTTGCCGCGATGTTGGGCCACGATGAGGGTGATGTCGTCGTGCTGCTCGTGCGGGCTGAAGCGCTGAACCTCCTCGACTATACAAGCAAGGGCTGACTCACAAGAGCCTCCGCGATGCCGCTGCAGGGCTTCGATCAATCGCTGTTCTCCGAACTGCTCATCTTCCGAGTCGTAGGATTCGGTTATGCCGTCGGTATACAGGGCCAGCGTGTCGCCTTCGCAGAGCTGGTGTTCTCCAATCTCGCAATCCCAATCCTTGAAGATTCCCAGTACCGTGGCCGTGGCCTCGAGCCGTTCCACGCTATTGTCGCTGTGAAGCAGCAGAGCGGGAAGATGGCCGCAATTCGCATAGCGTAGACGGCAAGTCGTATCGTCATATTCGGCGAAAAACAGGGTTGCAAAGGCGCCATCGGGCGTATTGTCGCAAAAGAGCTGGTTCACCGATCGCAACAGCCGCTGCGGATGATCCAAAGCGATGGCGCACTGGCTGCGCAGATTGGCTTGGAGATTGGCCATCAGGAGAGCGGCTGCGATTCCTTTTCCGGAAATGTCGCCGATCACAAACCCGAGCCGCCCTTCGCCGAGATTCAGGAAATCGTAATAATCACCGCCGACTTTGCGCGCCTGGATGCAAAGCCCCGCGTACTCCAGGCTTTTCAGGGGCGGCTGAGATTGCGGGAATAGCCGGGCCTGGACTTGCTTTGCGATTTCGAGTTCCTGCGCCGCGCGGCGTTCGAATTCCAGTTTCTCGGCGAGGTCGCGGCGTTGCGCTTCCACCGCCTGAGTCACCTCGTCGAAGCTCACCAGAGAAAAAGAATTTCCGTCGAGATCCTTGAAGCGGGTAAAGACACCGCCCCAAATCGGAGAATGGTCTGCGCCGGCCACCGATGTATCCGCGGCAGTTGCCGCGCGCACGTGCACCTCATACCGGAGACGTTTCAGCCGTGGTGTGAATTGAAAGCGAACTCCGCGCTTGATCCATTCGCGGTACTTCGCCAGAACATTCTCCGTGACAAACGTAACCTGCGTTGGCTGTCCAATCAGTTTGCACTGCTCCGAGCCGGACTCCGGCGCGACAAGGGTGAGATTCGCAGTGCCGTCCGGCGGGGCCACGGTCACCCAGCGAAGGTTCGGTTGCACGCGGGCGTCAAAAATCAATTGGAAGCCGAGTTTTTCGAGGTAAAACGTCAGGCTTTGTTCGAGATCCCGAACATAAATCGTCACCGACTGGAGCCGCAGGTAGGGGTCCTGGCGATCGAGGCGAACCGCGGAGCCATCTATCCGCTCGTGAGACGCGTCGCTCATGCACGGGATTATAAGTCGGAATGGGATTCCATTGGGTGCGACTGCAAAGACGGCAGCCGGCGAACCGGCGATTGCAGGGTTAGTCTTCGGACCAGCCCAATTCGTTGAGAGAGTGCTGGAGGCGGGCCAGCGGCAATCCCACGACGTTGAAGTAGCAGCCTTCGATCCGCGGAATGAACCGCCCCGCGCGCCCCTGGATCGCGTAGGCGCCTGCTTTGTCGTAAGGTTCGTCGGTAGCGAGATAACGATTGAGCTCTTCTTCTGAAAGTTTGTCGAAGTGCACCAGCGTGGTTTCCACAAACGTGCGCTGCTCGGCATCCGGCAATCGGATGAGTGCGACACCGGTGACGACCGAGTGCGTACGGCCGGATAGCGTTTCGAGCATGTGACGCGCGTCGTCGGACGAACGCGGCTTGCCCAGAATGCGCCCTTCGAGCGTGACCACAGTATCCGCTGCGATCACGATGGCCGGGCCAACAGCCCGCGCAGCGGCGAGCTCTGCCTTGGCACTGGCCAGTCGCTGGACATGATCCTGGGGCGACTCACCCGGGAAGGGCGTTTCATCCACGGCCGAAGAAAGCACCGTGAACGGAATGGCCGCTTCGCGCAGAATCTCGGCGCGGCGAGGCGAAGCGGAAGCCAGGATCAATTTCATGAGGGTTCCCGGAGGGGAAGAATACTACAGCGCAAGCGCGGCCACAGCCTGTGCTTTAGTCCAGTCGAAGAGACGCGCAATCGCCATGCTGTTCAGTGGCGGACGGACACCAATTGTAAAGACGCACACTCGCCGGCATGAAGATGGAACCGTCGCGGGTTATACCAAAAGACATCACCGCTGTTTTCGTAGTATTCGCCGGAATGGAAGTCAACTTCATAAATGCCAGGTGGAGCCGCAAAACGAAACCAGCCACTTTTATCTGTTGTCACCCTATAAGTCTTCGAGCGACTTCGAATTGTGACAACGACGCCGGACAAGTCGATACCTTCAGTTTCTTCGTATAGGGAACCCTCAATGGTGCTGGGCAATTTTCCATCGCGCAGGTTCCTTAAGATTTGCAATGAATTTTGCGCATCCGAGAGTAAGGCGGAATTGTCGCAACTGTCGATCAACAAGCGCCCATGCCACTTGTAAGTGAAGAGAAGGTATTGGTGGTTAAGATCGAGCGAAAATCGATTACTGGCATCTTCGGTGAAGACGGAGGTTTCACGCGGCACGCTTCCTCGAAAGATTCCCTTCACGTGGATTCGGTAAAACCACCCGCCAACTTCCTCGCCTTTGTCCGGGACCGCTCGAATCGAGGTCACCGCACCGATGAAGACTGATTGAGCTTGGAAGAATTCCCCGTTGACCTTGATTTCAGGAACAGGGCAGTACGCCTGTATTCGGGATGGCGAAGCGGCGAAAAGGCAAATCAGAAGCAGAGAGAACATGGCCGCAAGACGAAAATCGCGGAACGGAATGTGGGCGCGCATAGTGCTCCTTCCGCCGCAGTTTAGATAATAACAGATTCCTGGTATTCGCCGAAGACGCGACGCAGGGCGTCGGAAATTTCGCCGACGGTGGCGAATGCTTCAACGGCGGTGAGGATGGCGGGGAGGAGATTCTCCGTGCTAGCGGCGCGACGCGCGAGTTCGCCGAGAGCAGCTTGGACGCGCGCGGAATCACGCCTGGCGCGCAGTGCATTTAGGCGTGCGATCTGGGAGCGTTCAATTTCGGCGTCGATGCGCAGGGTGGGGATGCCGCGTTCTTCCTCCGCAACGAAATCATTTACGCCGACGACAATCTGCTCTTTCGATTCGACGGCGCGCTGAAATTCAAATGCCGCCTTCTGGATTTCGCCTTGAACGAATCCGGCTTCGATGGCGCGCAGCATTCCGCCCATGGCGTCGACCTTCTCAATATATTCAAGCGCGCCTTTTTCAATTTCGCTGGTTAGGTGCTCGATGGCGTAAGAACCAGCGACGGGATCCACTGTATTCGTCACGCCGGTTTCGTGGGCAAGAATTTGCTGCGTGCGCAAAGCAATCAACGCAGCGTCTTCCGTGGGAAGAGCCAGCGCCTCGTCCATCGAATTCGTGTGCAACGACTGGCAGCCGCCCAGAACCGCGGCAAGCGCCTGAATGGCCACGCGCACGATGTTGTTTTCCGGCTGCTGCGCGGTGAGCGAAGAGCCCGCGGTTTGCGCGTGAAAGCGCAACAAAAGCGAGCGCGCATCCTTGGCTCGGAAACGCTCGCGCATGATTTTCGCCCACAGACGCCGCGCCGCGCGGTACTTGGCGATCTCTTCCAGAAGATCGCTGTGCGCATTGAAGAAGAAAGACAGTTGTGGCGCGGATTCATCCACGCTCAATCCGGCATCGAGCGCGGCCGAAACGTAAGCGATGCCGTCAGCCAGCGTGAAAGCAACTTCCTGGATCGCCGTGGAGCCTGCTTCGCGGATGTGGTACCCGGAGATCGAAATCGTATTCCACTTGGGAAGATGGTCGCGGCACCACGCAAAAATATCCGTGACGATGCGCATCGCCGGGCGTACTGGATAAATGTACGTTCCGCGGGCGATGTATTCCTTGAGAACGTCATTCTGAACCGTGCCGGAAAGTTTTTCCAGGTTGGCGCTTTGCCTTTTCGCGACAGCGACGTAGAGGCAAAGAAGAATCGCGGCGGTGGCGTTGATGGTCATTGAGGTGGAAACTTTTTCGAGCGGAATACCGTCGAAGAGCGCCTCCATGTCTTCGAGGGAATCGATCGCGACACCGACTTTGCCGACTTCGCCCAGAGCGAGCGGATGATCGGAGTCCATCCCGATCTGCGTGGGCAGATCGAAAGCAACGGAAAGGCCCGCCTGGCCTTTGCTCAGGAGGTAGCGATAGCGCTGGTTGGATTCGGCGGCACTCCCGAAGCCCGCATACTGCCGCATAGTCCACAAACGCCCGCGGTACATCGTGGGATAGATGCCGCGCGTGTAAGGAAATTCGCCGGGATAGCCTAGGGCTTCGTCAGGATTCCAGCCAGAAAGATTTTCTTCCGTGTAAAGCTGATCGACAGGAAGGCCGGAAAGAGTGGTGAACCTTTCCTGGCGCTCGGTGGGAATAGCGGATTTAGTTTTGCTGTCGGGCATAGGAGTAGGAAAATCGAAACTGGAGAATCGAAACTAGCTGCGAATTATAGTCCCTTCATTTCATAGAAAAGCCGGGCTGAAGCCCGGCCTCTACGCCTTCCGCGATTTGCGGAACGAGGTTACCGCGAAAAATACGAACAACAGCGCAATGGCGACAGCAAGACCCACGAGCCAGCGCGCAGCGTCCCGAGTCCACGCGCGGAGTGCCGCGTTCAACCAACCCAATGCCAGTACGCCAAAAACCGCGCCGGTAATCTCGTGAAAAAGCTGCCTTAGCGCGCGCCAGAAGCGCCGGAAACCACCTTGCTGCTGCGGCGCGGCCGTGGCGCTTGCAACCGTGGACATACCAGCATATTAACGCAAATTGCCGCGGACCACAGAAACCGGGTAGCAGAGATCCTACCCTTTGGCCTATAAAACCTGCCCGAAGGTACTGTGGACGGATTGGAGACAACGAAGCGACACTCACTTGTATCCAATGGTACGTGGGCCTAGAATGGCCGAAGATGTATGGGAGATTCGCCCTTGCAACTCGACGATCACCTGAAGAACCTGCTCCGCGAACTGGGACACGCGATCAATGATACGGTGTCCGATTCTGATCGCATCACCGGTGCGATTGCCGGAGTGCGCGCCCATGGGTACGATATCGTGCTCAAACTGGACGCGACCATCGGGCTCGCGAAGCGCGATGCAGCCGCTGCCGAAGCAGCCAAGCTGACGACGCAGGACCGCCGCTTCCTGGAATCCTTGAGAATTCAGGTGGATCAGGAGCCATTTTCGGAAGATAATGAGAAAAAGCCGGCTCCCCGGCTCGCAATGACTCCCCAGGATGTGCGTTTTCTGAAGTCCCTGCGGATTGCTACGGACGAACTGGAATGAAGAGTTTTGTAAAAATCGCCGGCTTCGGAATGCCGTTATTGTTGGCAGTGGCTGGAGCTTTTTCTTCGCCTGCCGAGGCACAAGTTCCTCCGGCTGTGGTGCCGGTCGTCGTGGATACCGCTGTGCCGATCGTGGTGAACGCCATCAAGCCCAAGCCCAAACAGACCGGGCTGGCCAAATTCGAGGGCTTCGTTCAGAACGCCACCATCGCGCAGATCACCGTGCGGGCCAAGGGCAACGACATGTCGATCCAGACTTTCGCCCTTTCGGAAAATGCTTCAGCCCGGATGCAGCAGATTGTCGACAAGGGCGGCTATCAGTACGGCGACAAAGTGACCATCCTGTACGACCCCACAACCCAGAAGGCCATGAAGATCAAAGGGAAACCTTCCAAGCCCGTTTGATTCGCTATGCTGTAGCATGTTTCGCCTGCCTGCCGTCTCCGGACGCTTTTATCCTTCCGATCCAATCGAACTGACGACGCTAGTCCACAAATACACGGCATCTGTTCCAACTCCTGAAGCAGTTCGCGTCAGAGCGTGTCTTGTGCCGCATGCCGGATATGTCTATTCGGGGCACGTGACCGGCGCGGTGCTTACGAGAATTTACATCCCGAAGAGAATCTTGATTTTAGGTGTGCGCCACCATCCGCGTGGAGAACCAGTGGCCATCCTTTCGAACGGAGCCTGGCGCACGCCGCTCGGCGATGCGCCGATTGATGAACCACTCGCCGAAGCTTTGCGCACAGCGTGTCCGCTCCTGCGCGAGGATAGCGTGGCGCACAGCGCGGAGCATTCGCTGGAAGTCCAGTTGCCCTTTCTGCAAGTCCTCGCGCCAGGTTTTACATTTGTTCCTGTCGCTCTGGGAACGGTCCGGTTTGAAACCTTGGTCAGCGTAGGCGAATCCATCGGGCAGGTTCTCGAATCCTTTCGCGATGAGGTCCTGCTGCTGACCACTTCCGACTTGAATCACTATGAAGATGACGCCACCACACGAGTGAAGGACCACAAAGCGATCGGGCAATTGCTGGCGCAAAATCCGCGCGGGCTTTACGACACTTGCCGCGACGAAAACATTTCGATGTGCGGCCTGGGGCCCGCGGTAGCCATGCTCACGGCACTGAATGCATGGAAAGTGCGGAGATCAGAGTTAGTGAAATACGCGACCTCGGCTGACGTCTCCGGTGATCGCAGCGCGGTCGTCGGCTATGCGGGAATGACCTTCTCGTAAAAGCCTGGTCTGTAGAGCGGGTTAGAGGGGGCGGCCGCCGCCGGCACCGTGTGAACTGGCAGAGCTACCGGAACTGGCTGAACTTCCCCCACCCGCACTGCTACTCCCGCTGGAGGCATGAGAAGACGATCCCCCGGATGAACTTCCTCCTGAAGAGTACGATCCTGAACTTCTTCCACCTCCGGAGTTTGACGAGCCGGAGTACGATCCCGAACTTCTTGCTCCTCCGGCATAAGCCGTCGCAACACCGCTTCGCGCAATCTCTCCCGTGTACTGACTCGAATGCCCGTCCGCAAAACTCGAAACCCCTCCGCGGGTTGTAATTCCTCCCACCGGCACTCCCTTGGATTTCGCGCCGCCCGTGGAATTCTCCGCCAGCAGGAATTGTTTTGATTTGTAGTCATACGTAATCCGCGGATTTCCGGGACTGGCCGCCGCCGCTGATTTCGCAATGATTTTTTCTGCCATCAAGTGCGCCTCGATCTTCGGCGCAGACGCTGGCGCCAGATGGGGCGCGGATCCGCCTTGAAATTCCTTTGGCGCCTTCTCCAGAACTTTTAGCTTTTGTGAAGGATCCCAGTCTACTCGCTGAAATGGCTCACCTGGCTTGGCCGGCGGAACAAAGATTCCGTGCTTGAGATTGAGTGGCGGTTTGCCCTTGACGTCGTTCGGATGCGCAGGCACAAAGCCAAGCTTTCCGCCGACCTTCACCCAATGCACGGGAGGATGCACCTTCTTGCATGCCTGCAGTTTGCATTGAGGGTGTGGTTTGGTGGATACCACCATCGCGTAGTGCCCATGGTGGTAAATCCATTCGCCCTGGCGACACGCCATATTGCTCCAGCCTTGATTGAGCAGCGTATAAGAATTGGCTTGCGACCTCAACTGGAGCAACTCATCGAGTTCTTGCTGTGTGTGAGCGACGCGGGAAATGAGCGTCGAAGTCGGCGGCGCGCACGCACCCCATCTCCAGTCCAACTGCCGCCATGTGATGGTCTGTGGCTGGAATCCCTGGTTGGGTGCAGGAGACGCTGCGATCGGCGTCTGTGCCGCGTCCTGCCATGCCGGTTCCCAGCAGGTACCGTAGGGCTCACAAGGGAAAAACGAGCCACGCCCGTACAAATCTGTCAGCCAGGGAACAGGGGAAGAAAGTCCCGACGATTTCAGCGCTGCGGTGGTTGCGGCACGCCCGTCTTGCACCCGGGTATAGACCCACGAATCCCAATCCTCCGCGAAAACGGGATGGCTTGTCCCGGCAAGCGGAACCACCTCGCCCCCAAGAAAGAAAAGAGTTTGCCCTTTCGCGATCTGCAAGTTTGGGAGGCCGTCGCGAACCATGCTCTCTCCCTTTTCTCCCTGCGGGGTCAGCGCTGTGCCGTCCAGATAACTGTCCACGCGCATGAAGAAATTATCCGAAGCCTTGAGTTCGATTCTATCCGTGGGCGTCTCCAGGAAGAATGACTCATTGCTTGCCGGTGCAAGTGCCAATGTCGCAGTTCCCGTTACCAGAGACATGCACACAATCAATTTATCTCCTTGTTCGGAGAGTTGCTTGAACAAGAGCAGAGAATTCTCCGCAAGATACGCCTGCCCGCCATCTGCAAACTCGATTTCGGCACGGCCTTCCCCCGTCGCGATGCTAAATCCTTGCTCTATGGGAATTTCGGATTCGGCCTGTTGCCACTGCTGCGTGAGATTCGGGTGTTTTCCGTCACCCGCCGACAGCCGCACATCCCCCTGGACCAAACGGAGCCGTGCCCAGGGCACATCATTCTGCTCGGCCGCCGTAAGGATAGGAGAAATGGGAAGTGAGATTGCAAAAAACGTGAAGAGGGAAAGTACCCGCGTGCCGTGAACTTTCATGCGATCCCTCCTGCTGAAAAATTGGGGACCCATGCAGTGGGACGGAGGCGGGGCTTTACCGGTTTCATCAATTTACTGATTTGCGTTTCGTACCTCGCTAAAAGAAAACGGCCCTGAAGCCCTCAGGGCCGTTCGAATCCGGGATGGATCATCCGTTAGTGGGGTCTGCCGCCGGATGGATGCGGTGATCCAGAGGACGAGGGTGATGGCGACGACCGTGCGCTGCTGCCTCCGCTCGAATACGTTGCACCACTCCTACTGCTGCCTCCAATCGAGCCTCCTCGTTCGCCGCCTGAGTAACGCGGGGCGGGCGGAGGGACGGTGTTGCGCGGTGCGGTTGGCGGAGTGGCAGCGCGCGCCGCGGAAGGCACCTCGGTTCGCGGCGAACCCTTACCTGCATTCACGCCTGTGCCGGCGCCATTCAGCCCGTTTTCAGAATGAACTTCTCTCGCGTTCAGGGAAGGAGAGGAATTTGGCGAAGCATTCGCATTCACAAACCGGTGTTCCCGCGGATCGTAAACAATGGAAGAATCTTTGCTGAACGAAACAACACGCGGGCCGGAATTGCCTTCCACAACCGTTCGCGAAACGCGAGTTGGCGCCGGAGCCGCGGCAAGATTGTTCGTCAGGGCTTCACGCGGGGCCGACTTTAATGTTTGCCATTTTTGTCCTTGTTCCGCGCCGGCAATCGGCTCGCTCACTCCCTTTGCGAGAACAGGTGAGAATACGCCATGCTCTAGATTCAACGGGGTCTTCCCTTTTTCATCGAGAGGATGCATCGGCACAATTCCCAGACTCCCGTTTTTGCGGACAAATACCCCTGTCACCGGCCGGTAAACCGGCTGCGGAGGGTGGACGCCGCGCGGATTACCTCTGGGGTTGAACACGCGACCAGGCACGCCGTAATACAAGGGCGGAGAATAAAACCATCCGCCACATGAAGAATCAAAGAGCCAGCCGCCATAATGATAGGGAGCCCAACCCCACGGTTGAGAGCTCATCCAGGTCCAACCGAATCCAGGATCCCAGAGCCATTGGCCCCCAGTGAACGGCGACCAAGCAGCGCCGACGCCGAACGGCCTCCAGCCAAATCCATAACCGCCGCAGGAGGACCAGGCGCCGTAGGTGTAGAGATCGGCAAAACCGGAGGCATAGTAAGGCGAACCTGTGTATTGAAGCGCGGCACTGGTCGCCGAGGATACTGTGTCAACTTGGCCGGAAACCCAGCGGTCGAAATCATCTTCCTCCGCGATACTGCCAATGTTTGCGGTGGAATCGTCGCCGGCCTTGATTGAAAACGATTGGCCCTTTTCGAGCCGCGTGGTCTTATCCTTGTGCACCACGGAAACATGGCCCTTGATGGTTTCGA
>Ga0210401_10007234_pt1 | contig 11162 bp, 20 predicted proteins | sample IncBWH32MmetaG_FD_150866 | JGI IMG/M metagenome (GOLD analysis project Ga0210401, IMG submission 150866) | Forest soil microbial communities from Barre Woods Harvard Forest LTER site, Petersham, Massachusetts, United States - Inc-BW-H-32-M | ecosystem: Environmental > Terrestrial > Soil >... | reverse complement strand
AAATTCGTGAGCACGCTACCCGGAGCGTTAATCGCCGTAGGCGGATGGATCGGATTGTCCTACCTGCTCGGAATCTATTTCCAGGATTTTTCCGCGTACCGCAAGGGCTATGGCAGCCTCGGAGTAGTGCTTGCCTTCAGCATTTGGCTCTACTGGACGGGCTTCCTGGTCTTGATCGGTGCCCAATTCAATGCAGAACTTTTGCAGAATGCCAGGGGAAGATTAGCCCCTGAAGTCAGGCGACCCGCGGAGCCTGATTTGGCCGCGTAAAGGAGAGAAAAATATGGCAGCCCAGGCGTGGACAGTGAAACAACTCATAGAGGCGCTGAAAAAGTTCCCGTTGGACGCGAAGGTTTTCTACGAGATGGGGCCAAACGGCACAGGAACGATTGGAAAAGCACAATACGTAAAGGCTCGGGGCGAGGACGATCAGTTGGGGGTGCTGCTGGACCGATAGGTCGGCGCGATGGACTTGGCAGAACAGTTTATCGTTTGGCGAGTTTCGTTTCCACGGCCTCAGCAGCGGAGAGTTTCCGGTCTCGGTGTGGCTCGGTACGCGGAGCACCGGTATGCAGTTCACAGACTTCCCCAACCGCTGCACCACAAGTGGTACAAGGCACAGATAGCATTTGTCTCGGAGTGAGTTCCTTAGCTTTCACCACTATTGGGATACTACACTCCGCCGCTGGAATAATGTTCAATAACGCTCAGTTTCAGCACATTTCTCCAAGCGGCAAGGCACTACTGGGTCTCGAAACCTTTTCTTAATTCCGAGCAAAAGTGACCACTCTTGGTCGTCAGGTTCGTAGAGAATATCGAAGAGTGTAGCCCCACCCCAGGAGAGGGCGATTTGATGACACGAGCCGCGCCAGCCAGGAAAAAACCCGAGTTGGACCCACGGAAATTCCTAGCCACCCTCGGCGAGGATCGGAAAGTCGTGGCCTTTCCCAAGAAAGAAACAATCTTTGCGCAGGGAGACGCCGCTGACGCGGTCTTCTACATCCAGCGAGGCAAGGTTCGACTCAGTGTTGTATCCAAGACTGGTAAGGAAGCAACTCTGGGGATGTTGAGCGACGGACAGTTCTTTGGAGAAGGTAGCCTGGCTGGACAATCTCTACGCATGGGGTCTGCAACCGCAATGACGGATTGCGAACTTCTGCGCATCGACAAGAAAGCCATGATGCTTGCGCTTCACCGGGAACACACGTTCTCCGATCTATTCGTAGCCTATTTGTTGGCGCGCAACATCCGATACGAAGAGGATCTGGTTGATCAGCTCTTCAATTCCAGTGAAAAGAGGCTGGCTCGACTTCTGCTTTTGTTTGCTCACTTCGGCAAAGAAGGAGCACCCGAGACTGTAATCCCCAAGATCAGTCAGGAGACGCTCGCAGAAATGATAGGCACCACTCGTTCACGGGTCAGTTTTTTCATGAATCGATTCAGAAAGCTAGGCTTCCTTGACTATGGCGAGAGCGGACTGAAAGTTCATAGTTCACTGCTCAATATCGTTCTCCACGACTAGCGCCCGCAGCCTATAAACAGAAGCTTCCCGACAGCGATGAGCAAGTCAGGCATTGGCTGGGTCTAGTCCGGAGAGCATCCCCATTTTGGTCGCCACCAGTACCTCCAAGAGCGTCGCTGTGTTACGAACGCTTCCCGAGATGGTGATGAGTGCTTCTGAGACGGCCGGATGTTGTTGCGACAGCGAGTCAAGACGGTCGCTCACGTTGTGCAGTTGAATCGCTTCGTGCAGGATTGCATTCGAAGGCATGGGGCACGCGGCTTTCTGGCGAACCTAAGGAGAGAGAACTTCAGATGGGCTGACTTAGTTCAGGGAACCTGAAAGAGGAGAAGGTGGTAACCACCTCAACTCCATCTTATCACGTGGGGAGTCTCTCGGAATGAATATTGCACTGCGATTGCGTGTTGATTTGTGTCTGTGAGTCAGTATAGGCAATAGCCTGTACATGCACTAGATTCAGCGCAGCATGGAAAAGAACTAAGCTACTCGCCTTTCGTGGCCTCCCTTACGATTCGAGCGGTGGCTTGGCTGGCATCTTCCTCGTCAAGCAACGTTAATGTGCTCCACGGAATGGTACTGAGGGCGAAACCGCGTCCTGTCGGTTTCAACTCTGCGGTGCAGAGATCGCTATCAACGCTGGATATAACAAAATCGCCTTTGTGCCCGAGCGCTACCACGCGGTCACCCTGTTTGGGGATGCGCTTCTTCCGATTGGCCATGCCCAGATTTTCCCACGGCCCAGACCAGATTACTACCCCCTGTGGATTTCAGACTTCACTGCCGCCGAAGTCTGGGATTTGACAGGCGTCTTCGGCTGTGAATCTTCCCACCATCAGCGCCCGCTTACGGTTGGTTGTCAGCTATGTGGCCGGGGTCAGCAGCCTCGCACTGGTCGGGAAGACAGCACTCCTAAGGACTGAGTACAGCGGTTTCTCCCCGATGCCCCAAGGTGCGGAAGGAGGGCGCACAAATCAGCAGCCAGCAAGACGACTGGGCGCAAATTAACTGAGCACTAACTCCTCAATAGTAAACTTTCCATTCCCCTTCTCACGCTCCAACTCATTGAGGCGCTGTTCTGCCTGTTCGCGGGTATCGAATGGGCCCTGATCTGAAAGCCTTTCGCCCAATTCGACAGCATTCCCTTCGTTGACGATATGGCGTATCACGTATGCCATGTGAAACTCCTTCTACTGTGACGATCGTACGCCGGTCCGTACCGCCGAGAATGAGCACTCTTGCTCAGACGAGGTGTTCCTTACTGTGCTAACGTTCGAGTTTGGAGTCAGAAGGAACAAATCCTGAACTCCTCCGTCCAGTCCCATCTGCGAGTAGGGCCTATGACTGCATTCAGCATATTCCTGATCGGCTTCTTTCTTCTGATCAGTTGGCTGTTGTGTTTGGAGGCGTATCGCGGAACAGAGCGAGACCCTTCGCACGTACCTCGTCATCATCGTCATTAGTTACTGGCCGCGTTGTGACCGAGAGCTTGGATAGTTCCCCAAACGTGGTCACTTTCGACTCCTACTGCCACTTGGCCACGACGGAGCTGGCTCTTAACGGAGTCCATTGTCGGGCTAATAATTGTTTTGATATTAACGGCGTTCCGCATCTGGCGGAACAAATGAACGCTAGGCAACCTGCCCATGAGCCGAAACAGGATGGTCAATGTCTTTCAAGAGCGTGGTGAATCCTGAATACGACATGGCGCTCACGATAGAGCACCACGCGCTTACTTGATGTCAGCTTCCCTGGTCTCACGTGCACTCGCTGTCTTCACTTTTATGATGTGGATTAGATTCTTGTCCGGGTAGATATAAGCTGCCGCGTGCACGTAGTGACCTTCGTGACCTTTAAGAAGCCCCGGATTGTCCACCTTCCAGGCTCTTTGCTCGGTTACGAACCTCAATTTATCGCCATCTTCCAGAACCGTACCCATGATGGTTGTCAGCCGAGCCCCTATGTCGGCCGAAGTCTTCGGTGACTGGTTGGGAGCGTCCGGCGAGAGTGCGACGACGCCTGGGGCAAAGCACAGAAAGAAAATAACAAATAAAAGAGTTTTCAAGGAAAGGAACCTCCATTCCCAACGACTAGTGCCTCGGCGCTTTGTTAAGCGGGAAGGCATAACCCGCTTCCCGCGATTGTGCTCATTGACGCACTTGCTCATGACTGCCTCGCTTTGGCTGCCGAGACGCATACCAACTGGTGTTCTTCCAAGTCGCTCTTGGCGCGCTCCATATCGACGTTCTTTTGGGCCGCAAGCTCCGTGCTGACTTGATAATAGGCAGCGGAACGGGCCTCAAAGTACTTGCTGCGCTTGTAGTCAAGAGTTCGTTCCAGATCCTTGCAAATTAAGCAGGTCATAGCTAACCCTCCAGCCCATCCTCGGACCCAAGGATGCCAGTCGATGTGCACCTTTTTATCGCTTCTGTGTGAGGAACTCCCTCTCAGCGCGGAGCCAGTCTTGTTCTTCTTGGCCGGGTTGGCGGCCACGACTTTCGTACAGATCATAGGCCCGCTCCCGTATCATGTCCTGTGACGGAACAGTGTTTGGCGTCATCGCCAGCTTGACGGGCGAGTCTTTCGGTGTGACGGCAACGTTTGGCTTCGATTGCTTGAGAGTCTTGGGATCGAACATAGGGATACCTCCTGAGTGCATGTACTAAGAGGGATGTACTTCAGATGAACTGCCTTAGTTCAGAGGACCTGAAAGAGGAGAGGAACTACTCACTCACTTACAAGCCTACGCTGAACCTTGGTGCGTGTCCAGTGTACGTAGCGGTGATCCCTTACGGTTACCTTCGATCCTGTTCTGGATGGCGTAATATCATCGGCTTTTAACCGCATTAGGCGAATCGCGATTGGGGTCGCCTCGTCCATAAAATGTGCGTAACTTCCTTCGATCTGCAGCGTACTGCTTTATGAACGCCGAGAGGAACATGGCGAAAGAACCGCGGCCCCCGTGAGGGCGAAACCAGGCAGACGGAGGGGCTCGGTTTGGAGAATGTAATAGAGCGCGCTCAGGGCCATGATGCCGAGGGCCTGGGAGAGATTTGCAGCCGCTATGTCCGGCGCGTATTCGGATTGTGTCGTTACATGCTGAACTCACGGGAGAGCGCCGAAGATGCTACCAGCGAAGTCTTCCTCAAGCTGCAGCGCTCCGGCGAAGATTTGGGTTGGAGCCTTCCTGGGGAGGATGCTTCTGAAGCCCTCGGGAGCCACGAAGGGCGATTGGATGCTCGGACTCTTGTTGGGCCTCTTGATCCTCACTATCGTTGGGTTCATCCCGTATCTCGGCGGGTTGGTCTGCCGGGGTGTGGTTTGCCTGGGCTTGGGAGCTTTTGCCGGCCAGCTTTATCGGAGTTCCCGACTGGTATTAACGGCCTGAAAGGGGTCGGCAGTGCGAGTTCACTTCACAGATCGAATGAGTTGAGGAGAAAACCGACCCTGAGGTCGTCAGTTGAAGCTGCGGAACTGGCGGCCGCGAAAACTGCGGACCTGCTTCGAGGGGCTTCGAGCCAAGCAACGGATGGCCACCCGAGGCGGCATACCCACAGCGCCCGCAAAGACCTCTGGATAGTCTACTAGACGGAGCAGGGCAGATCGCAGCAAGGAAATGGTTCCCGCGCAGTTACCGCGCTGAAGATGGTAGAACGCAGCAGCCAACTGGATCAGCCCCTGCAGGAAAAGTCTTTTCCGGCTCTTGCGCCCGCGAGCCATACTGTTCCCAGTGTTCGTGCGCTTCAAAGAACGCCGGAATGAAAGCAGCGCAGACCTCCGAATAAGTTTCCTTGAGTCCAATCGAGTGGCGTACACGGAAGCATGAGCGATGTCGGGTCGCGTCGAATCTTACCAAAACTGAGGTGCGCCAAGGCTCGCGCTCGATGCCGGAGCCTCGGTCGTGCGGCCAACTTCCCCGTTCGGACTCACGGTGAAAGTTGGGGGCAACTGCTGAAATATCGCCTTTGCCTAGTCAGGTTAACCTGCCCCATTGAGCGAGAAACAAATGGGAGGCGAGATAAACCGCCTCCCATTTCTCTTACTTGCTACTGGCTCTAGGCGGCCTTGCCGTGAACCTTTCCTTCGAGGGTCTTCTCGCTACCAACATTCACCTTGATCTGCTTGGGCTTGGCCTCGGCCTTCTTGGCCAAGCTGAGCTTCAGGACGCCCTTGTCATAGTGTGCGCTCACTTGCCCTGTATCTACCGAACTGGGGAGCGTGAACGAGCGGGTGAAGCTTCCATACTGCCGCTCGACGCGACGGAAGTTCTCCTCTTTCTCTTCCTTCTCGATCTTGCGCTCGCCATGGACGGTAAGGGTGGTGTTCTCGATGCGGACGTCAATGTCTTTTTCGTCGATGCCCGGGACTTCCATCTTCACTGTAATGGTGTGCTCGTCTTCGTAGATGTCCACCGGCGGCGCAAAGCTGGTGGTGGTTAGCACTTCTTCTGGGGCTTCGGGGCTATACGACTCACGAACAAAGCGGTTTATGCGGTTTTGCATGGTGGCCAAATCACGGAGAGGATCCCAACGGGTCAATTGTGTCATAACGCAGTTCCTCCTTCAGAGGGAAGCTAAGAGGAAAAACTTCAGATGGGCTGACTTAGTTCAGAGGACCTGAAAGAGTAAGAAGAGAAAGCTCGCTCACTTACAATGCTAGGCCTCTGCGCAACGGTTGTCAAAGTGTGTGGCAGGGTCTGCAGCCTCGTACTGATCGGGAAGATGGCACGCCAAAGACTGAGAACTGGGGACGGCGGGAGAGTTGAATGTCGCCAGCCTTGGCCGACACTAACCCATCCCTTCCATCAAGAACAGCGCATAATGCCCCTTCAGTCGGCTGAGGGGACACGAATGCTGCGGGACGACGGTAAGCAGCCGAGGAAGAGTGCGCGATTTTGACCATCTTTTTGGGTGCTTTCGTTCCATGATGGAAATTGCAGGAAACTACCGCAGCGGAGATACAAAGTTTGAAGCCGTTCGCAGCCTGCGTCTCAGGGAAGGAAGATGAGATGCACTCTTGGTTGAAAACGTACCACACAGTGGCGTCGCCCTTGGTGGTCAGGCTAGTAAGCGGCATCGCAACCGTCGTAGTGACGCTCATTCTGCTCGGATCGCGCCCCCTCTCCCAATCGGACTCCGTGAAGCTCGAAATGTCGGCCGTCGACTTGGCACGGAAGGTGGTCTCTAACGAATTGAAAGTCCAAAACGAGGAGCAAAGCCACTGGATGTACCGGCTCGAAAAGGCGGAATCCGGGAGGAAACAGATTAAGAAAATCCTCGAGACGAAGAATGGTTCTCTCAGTCAACTTCTCTCCATTGACGGGCACCCCCTTGACGCCAAACAACTGCTGAAAGAGGACCAGCGCATACAGAGGCTCGTCAGCCATCCGGACGAGCAGCGGAAATTGCAGCAGGCGAGCAACCAGAAAGCAGAGCAAGGTGCGCGTCTGTTCAGGATACTGCCTGACGTATTTGTGTTCAGCTATGCCGGTCGTCAAGGGGACCTCGTAACACTCAATTTCACACCGAACCCGAATTTTCAGTCACCTTCGGTTGAGGCCCGGGTTTTCCACGGCATGGAAGGTGAGATGACGGTCGATACCAAGCAAGAGAGGTTGGTAACGCTCAATGGCCATCTTATGGAGGATGTCAAATTCGGATTTGGAGTACTAGGACACCTGGACAGGGGAAGCACATTTGAGATTGGGCAGACGGAAGTTATACCGGGACACTGGGAGATGACTGCCCTGCATGTGAACATGAAAGGCAAAGCCCTGCTGTTCAAGACAATCGGAGTTCAAGTGACCGAGAACCACAGCGACTTCCATCGAGTGCCGGATGACCTGACACTTGAGGAAGCCGCAGACATTCTCGGCCGGCAGACCGTGATAGCAGATAACCGCTAGAACTTTGCGAGAGCATGCGGGGCCACGTACGCATTTGACGTGAGACACCTGCTGTTCCGCGTGCGACGTGACAACAGCTACGCCGCCGACGCCCGCATGGCGTTCATGTAGCTGTCCATTGACTGAGTCAACTGCGCATCCACCTCGTCCGCGATAGTCATGACATCGGGTAAAAGCAGGCTGAAATCCAGAAAGCTCAAATTGCTCTGCAACGTGCCGAACAGGGTCACCTGGAGTATCCGTGATTCGTGCACCAGCATCGCAGGAGTGTAGCCTTGTTTATATCGCAGCTTACCATGGGCAACAGCGGCGGCCGAAGAGGCGGCATCTCTGTCCTTTGTGGCCGCAGTGGGCTTGCTCAGGCGGATAACCAAGTCTTCGACCAGTTTCGGAAGATGTCCGGTACGCTCCCCGTCGCCGAGCAGAACGTGGTTGAGCTCTTCACTCTGTTTTGCTTGCGCCAACCACTCTTCGACGACACTGGCAATACAGCGCTGCAATATCTCGGCCACCCTCTCCTTTTTCAGTTGGACGGTAGGTTTGCGGTTAAGCACCTTCTCCCGGACGAGGTCCGCCAGCTTCCCAACGGCGAGCGGTTTCACGATGATTTCATCGGCTTGGAGCAGGATCGCGGCCATGGCGTTCTGCACGTCGGGGTAGCCGCTCACGAGCAGTGTTAGCGCATTGGGTTGGGAATGCCGCATTGCGGTAACAACTGTAAATCCGTCGCGCCCGGGTTGGGCATGTGCAGATCCGTGATGAGCACGTCGAAGCTCTCAGTAGCGATATGTCTTAGAGCATCGGTCACGCTGGCAGCAGAGACCACGTTAAACCCTTTATGTTCAAGAGTCACAGTCATCATGTTGCGAACGGCATCGTCATCATCCACAAGCAGGATCTTGTGGACCGTGGGGAGTTCGGTCGGAGCCCATATTGCACCGCCTCTCGTGACGAACACTATGAGTGTCACTCAGGTTCATTTTCGGAAGTGTATAAAAGTGAACAGTCATTGAAATCGTTAATAAGGTAAGTTATCGGGAGTGTACCTCGACGCGGTCATGGGTTAGCGGGCGGGTCACCCACCATTCGACCCTCACGACCGCCTAACAACAACGCATCTAGCACGTTTCAGGCTGGACTCATTTGAGTCTGGCATTTCTGCGCGCGGCGAGACAAGGTCCGACCCGCTGCCTGATCGGACCGTGTTAGCGCCAAGACTCCTCACCTTGGATTCGAGTCGTTCCGACGAGTTAGCTGATTCATCCTCTGTTCGCAACGGGCGGAATGGATGAAACAGATCGCACTGATCTTTGTTTGCTCAGATTCCGACGTCATCGAAATGAGAGAGAGTTCGTCAGACCATTGCTACATCGGTTCTCAAACTACGAAGGAGGGACTATGTCACAAACGGTATTGGATAGAACGACTGAACGCATCGCTGAATCAGCTCGCCAGGCTTCCCGCGCAACCAGTGCGGTCGCCGATGCAATAATCGAGGATGGCGTCGGAGTAGTGAAGCGTGCCGCGAAACAGGGCGGCGATGCTGCTGAAGAATTCCTGAATGACACAACTCAGCGCATCCAGCGACACCCGGTGCTAACGGTGGCGGCCACATTTGCAGTAGGCTTCACCGCGGGAGCATTTATCGGCTGGATGATCAAACGAAGATAGCACACGGTAGAAAACAAGACTGCTTTTCGCGTGACGCGCCAGCCTACTCCGCCATAGTGAAGATTCTCACGGGTCCTTCCTCTGCCGTCATGCCTCATACGAATGCGGAGGGAGGCATTCACATCCGCGCAATTGCGTGATCGCAGGCAATAATTGGCTGGCCAGCCGATCTTTGGCTATAAACGCGTCCACCCACTTCAAGGCCTGCTCAGGGACATCCACCGCTCCCGATAGCATGATGATTGGCGCTTGCGGTCGAAGCCGTCTCATTGCGATTGCAACTTCGTGTCCGTTCATCTCGGGCATGATGTAGTCGACGATTACAAGGTCAACTGAGTGCATCGAGGCTAGTTCTAGTCCCCTGCTACCAGTTGCAGCGGTCAGAACGGTATACCCAAAGCTCTCAAGGAACGATTTCTCGCATTCCAGCACGTCCTCATTATCGTCGATACAAAGAAGTACCGCCGGTTTGAGTTCCGGATGAGTCGATGGGGGCATGGCTCCACCTTCAATATCCCCATTTTCAATATTTGGAATCAGGAAGCTGTTCAAAATTGCTCACCCTATGCTCTTTTGCGACACTGCCCTTGGACAATGACCGTCGAACCGATACGACAATGGTCACCTTGCCGTGGAACACACTTTCAATCTGACCCCACGCTTCTGGTGTATTGGGAGTTGCACTGGAGAACAACCTAGTCGTGCAGAACTACATTGAGCAGCGAGCTGTGGACTTGCAACCCGCCATTGTAGTGAATGAAGCCCAGTTTTCTAAACCGGTTCATGAAGAAGCTGACCCGCGAGCGGGTCGTGCCGATCATTTCCGCCAGCATCTCTTGACTGATCTTGGGAATTACAGTCTCGGGTTTCCCTTCCTTGCCAAAGTGAGCGAGCAGCAAAAGGATCCGGGCCAGCCTCTTTTCGCTGGAATTGAAAAGCTGATCAACCAGATCCGCTTCGTAACGGATGTTCCGCCCTAACAAATAAGCCACGAACAGATCGGAAAATTCGTGTTCCCGATGAAGCGCTTCCATCATGGCTTTCTTGTCGATTCGCATGAGGGCGCAATCCGTCATTGTAGTTGCAGACGACATGCGAACGAACTGTCCGGCAAGACTACCTTCCCCGAAAAAGTCTCCTTCACCCAATATGCCGATCGTCGCTTCCTTGCCCGCCTTCGAGACCACCGTGAGTCTAACTTTGCCCTTCTGAAGATAGAACACCGCATCGGCAGCATCCCCTTGCGCAAAGATTCCTTGTTTCGCTAGAAAAAGCGCAGAGTTCCTGCCCTTGCCGATGGTCGCAAGAAAAGTATTGGGGTCGAACTCGCGGGCCTTCTTGGCCACAGCTTTGGGAGTCATGGGCACCCCCTCGGGGAATCGCCGGCAACTTTCCGAGAGTCTCCGGTCAGCGTTTCCACCCAGTCTCGACACTAGCACGGTCCCGTTCATACGGGTGAATTCTTAGCAAGTTTCAGTGCAATGCAGACAATTCATCTCCTTGAAAATATTAACGTTAGATGCCGGGGTGTGGGCGATCGTTAGGGCTGGCATAGATTTTTAGTTGCAGGGAACGATTCTTTACGATACGATTTCTCGCCTACGGATAGGATAGCCGATGAAAGGAGGCCACCCATGGGACGCAACGCAAACGACACCCATTATGCGGCGCTGAATCGATCCGATGTTCCGCAAGGTCGTAAAGGAAAACATCGGAAGGCGGTGGCGGATATTTTGGGTGACCTTTCCAAGCTGAACGCCAAGCAGGCGATCAAGATTCCGCTCAGCAGTCTGAATGGCGAGAAGATGCAGAATCTTCGCTCTGCCTTGAATCGCGTAACGCGAGAGAGAGATATCCCCGTGGAAACGTCGAGCGACGAGAAATACCTGTACGTTTGGCGCGCCGACCCGCCCAAGAATACAGGAGCCGCCGAGTAGCAGCACCACTGCGCAAGAGCGGGTAGTTAGCGTCATCCTTGCTCGCCACCATCCACCCTTCAAATAGCGCAGCAGCGAGTTGTGGCCTCCTTGAATACTGCGTCAATCCCTGTCTAAATCTCTTCTTCTC
>Ga0210401_10007233_pt1 | contig 11165 bp, 10 predicted proteins | sample IncBWH32MmetaG_FD_150866 | JGI IMG/M metagenome (GOLD analysis project Ga0210401, IMG submission 150866) | Forest soil microbial communities from Barre Woods Harvard Forest LTER site, Petersham, Massachusetts, United States - Inc-BW-H-32-M | ecosystem: Environmental > Terrestrial > Soil >... | reverse complement strand
AAAGTACGCCGACGCCGCCGCAAAAGTCGAAGCCTCAAAAACAGTCGCCGCCAAGAAGTAAATCTGCGCATTCTTGTGTGGGACAGCCAATCATGGCTGTCCCTCTTTCTTTTTTCTTTTGCCTCCAGTCTCACAAGTTCTCCGTGGAGCAATTCGTCTCCCCCTTCACCCTCGGCGTTCCCCGCTCCGCGATCCTCGGTGCGCCTCTGCGTCTCTGCGTTATCCTTTTTCCTCATCTTTGAACTGCTAACTTTCGACTTTCAACTTCTCTCTTCCCCCCGCCCGTGTACAATGAACTTCCATCGTGGCTACTCAATCCCGCATGTTTGATGGCGCGCGCTCCGGCGAACTCGTCGAAACCGCCCCGCCACGCGTCACCCTCCGCAACTCCTTCGCGCACCCCTTCGATTCCGCCATTGCTGCCGCACGCACCTGCTACGCCCCGCGCCTCATCGGCCCCGAAGAGATCACCGACAAGCAGCGCCTCAACATCGGCGCCGCCACTTTCTACAGCGGCCACCACACCGTCTACCAGCACGCCCATTTCGAATTCGGTCTGGAAAACATCAGCCGCCAATTCGTCTGGTCCTTCCTACACGCGCACCCCTTCTACAATTCCGAGCAGCAAAGCCAGCGCTACGTTCGCCTCGACCGCCCGCAAGCCTACCTCCCGCCTGTTTCTCTTTTCTTCGACGAAAAGTGCAAGGAAATCTATGAAGGCGCCATCACCCGCGCCTGGAATTACTATCGCGAACTCTCCACTCTCTTGATCGGCGACACGCGCAACATCCTCAACGACATCTGGCACGTCGGTCCGATGTCTCACTCCAAGCGCCTCCAGAAAATCGAGCGCTCCGCCGAAAAACGCGCCATCGAAATCGCCCGCTACGTTTTGCCCCTGGCCGCCTTCACCACCATGGTGCACACCCTCTCGGGCATCGTGCTCCACCGCCTCTGGCGCATGAGCACCGCCTCGGACACACCCAGCGAAGCCCGCGCAGTCATCGGCGAAATGGTTTCGCAAGTAAAAACCATCGACGCCCAGTTCTTCGACCGCTTCGGCACCGAGCCCCTCGAAGAATTGCCCGAATGGAAAAATGCGATGGCCCAGCCATCCACAGGCGAACCCTTCGCCCGCGAATTCGACGCCAAACTCAATGGCAAAACTTCCAAGCTCGTCGACTACTCCCCCAACGCTGTCCGCGTCATGGCCGAATCCTACCGCGCGGTTGCCGGTCTCACCGAATCCCAATGCTCCGACGCCGAAGCCATCGACCGCCTCTTGAATCCCGCGCGCAATCTCTACCGCCTCGAAACTCTCAACGTCGGCGTCCACGCCCCCATGATGCGCGCCCTCCAGCACGCCAACTACACCTTCGCGAAAAAAATCAGCCACACCGCCGACAGCCAGGATCAGCGCCATCGCATGGTCCCCGGCTCGCGCCCGCTCCTCACACTTGCCGACACTTGCGAGCCAGACTACATCACTCCCATGCTCCTCTCCGCCAACCCCCGCGCCAAAGAAGTCTATGACCGCGCCATGTACGACGCCTGGTCCGCAAAAAATCAGCTCCTCGATCGTGGCGTCCCTCCGGAAATCGCTCTCTATCTTCTCCCCAACGCCAAATCCATCCGCCTCTACGAATCCGGCGCTCTCCTCCATCTCATCCATAAATGGACCATGCGCACCTGCTTCAACGCCCAAGAAGAAATCTACCAGGCCTCCATGGACGAACTCGCCCAGCTCCGCGAAGTCCATCCCGAACTCACCCGCTTCATCGGCCCCCCCTGCCACATCCGCGCCGGCATCACTACTCCCATCTGCACCGAAGGCTCCCACTTCTGCGGCATCAAAGTCTGGCTCGACTTCCCCAACATCACCCGCCGCATCTGAAACGTCGCCTTTCGTTTCGGCATCCTATCCTATAGCTGGAGGCCCATCATACTTCGCAGTTCCGACCCCCATCGCCGCAATCCTCATCGCTGCTACGCTTTTGACCCCTCCCACCTTCGCCTTCAACACTCCCTTGTCCGACCAGGCCGTCCGCGAAGCCTATTTCCTCGGCCAGCGCCACGACGAGTCCATGGCCCGGCTCCTGAATCGCTACACCATTCTTCTGCCCCGGCCCAAATCCGGCCCGCACATCTCTTCTGTCACATTCCTTACCCGCTTCGCCCTTCTCGTTCAGCAAACCAGCCAACGGGTGAACTACAGTGCCCAGCAAGCCACGAAGGAGCATCGCCCCGAGGATGAAACCGTTGTCATCAACATCTAAATTCTCCTCACGCAATCCTATCCGGCCGCGATTCCCAAACCCACCGGCTCCCGCTCCGGCTCCCCGTCGGCTTCCAAATTCGCTCCTCCGACTTCTGGAAAGACTTCAAGGTTCGCGTCTTCGACGGAGAAAAGCAGCGCCCCGTGGACAGCCTCACCGGCTGGCTCGTCTGGCTCGAATACGACGCTCGCAATATTGCTTCCGACGACGCCCAGGTCGAAGTCTTCACCACCGACGGCCGGCCGCCGTCATTCCTTTCGACCTAGCCCGCCTCCGCTGATTCCTTCGCCACGCTTTTCGCCGCCCCTGGATATCTTTGGCATACTTTCCCTTGAAGATAACTCCATTTGGAGTGCGGCAGCTTGGCTGCCGCTTTTCTTTCTATCGACACAACACACATCGCATGCATCAAATTCCGAGCAGCGCAACGCTCGACCTCAGTTGAACCTCGCAACCAGAGCTAAGCACAAGCCATTTAGAATCAACACTTATGAAAATGCTCGAAAAACACACCTCTAACTACCTTTAGAATCAACACTTATAGAAATTCCCGCAAGTGTTGATTCTAAACCACTTACATAAACGCTAAGCCCTTTAGATGCAACACTTATGAAAACATGGGGGGCGGCCTGTTATGGTTCACTAAGAATGTCTATGAGATCTTTCCCAGAATCTTCCAGTTTGACGGAGACTGCATGTCTTACTGAGAACTCTCTATGACCGCCATCTCAACGTAACTGGGCCGTCCATCGGATGCACCATCGCCGCTCCCGTACGCCGCGACTCCAGCAGGTTCGCCTTCAGGGCGAAATACCACTTCGCCTGCCGGTCCGCATCATCGATCAGCATCAACCGCGGGTTGTACTTCAGTCCTTCGGCTTGCTGGATCATCGTCAACTGGTCCTGCCGCAGAAACTTTTTCGCAAAAGGACGAAAGATCGCGACGGGAATCGGCAAGTTCCACGCCGCCACAAAATCAATCCGGCACAAATCGCGCCGCACCGGCGTCACGGTCGCGCGGCTCGAAAACCACAGCTTCCCGCTGCGATCGATCTCCGTTCGCAGATTCGGGAGCACGAAATCAATCGTCGTCGTCACCGTCTCGCCCGTCATCTTCGCCAGCAGCCGGTACGGCGCGCTGTTCGCACTCGGCTGGTGTGGACTCATCCGGAATCCATTCGGGATCGGCTCAAACTGTTTCGCTTTCTCATGGATACTCGCGCGCTTCCGCCAGAACCACGATTGATGCACAAACGGCCCGTGCGCCGGGTCCATCAACCCGATAATTCCCTGGTCCACATGCGAAGGCAGCTCGCACGAAAGATGAATGATTTTGTATTTGTCGCTGAAAACCGCAAGCGCCGGAGCGGCCGGAACTGTTTCCGGCAGCTGCGTTCCTTGACCATTCATGTACACCCAGACGTAGCCATCGCGCTCTTCACAAGGAAAATGTCCCGCGAAGATCCGCTCCACTTTCAATTTGTCCTGGCTCGTCAGCGAAGGAATCTCAACGCACTGCCCGCTGCACGCATCGAATCGCCACCCGTGATAACAGCACTCGAGAAGTTTTCCATCCAGTCGGCCGTAGGACAGCGGAATCCCGCGATGCGGACAAGAATCCCGCATTGCAAATGCTTTCCCCTCCGAAGTCCGCCCCAAAACCAGCGGCACTTCCAGCAGCATCGCCGTCACCAGTTTCTGCCCGGCAATCTCCGCGCTCCGCACCGCCGGATACCAAAAATCCCAAAGAAATCCAGCATCCGCCTCGGCCGTGGTCTCTCGCGCCGAATCAGCGTTGGTCTGCAATATCGTTCGTACCGCTTCGCTCATAGGTTCATTTGCATCGTAGTATATCGCCTCAGATAGGAGCAACCACGTCGACACCGCGGCGTGCTCGGTAAGTGGCAGTTCGTTGCCTCTGCTTTTCCTAGTATCCAGGCTGAGACGAAGTCAGGCGACGGATGAGCCAGCCCAGGATGAAGAGAATGGCGCCAGTAACAAAGATGGGCACCAGCGGCGGGTTATTCCAGGAGTGGTCGATATCCTTGCCAGTTGTCAGAAGGCCATCTAGCATGAATTGCGACGGTCTGCTATGGCGTTGATTTCCCGAACCAGTACAGGCGATTCGCATCCTTGCACCTTACTACCTTGTGCGATGGTTATTGATGGAAGGTGGGCACAAAACTGGGCACAACTCCGGTCCGCAATGATGACATTTTGCTACCGCGAATCATTTTCCCCGAGAGGTACCCCGGGGTGGTCGAATCCTGGAGATCGGCTGTGCCCGACTCATAAAAAATTTTGGAAAAAATTGGAAGCGGACAAAAGATGGGACTATCCAACTAAACGGCAGTAGGCAAAGGCTACAACCCACCTATGCCGGGATCACGCCAGTGCAAGGCTACTGCAACCTGAAAGGCCTATCAACATGCTAAGGGTGTTATACGAGCGCGCCAAAAGTACCTCACAAAACTGATTGGAAGATCTCTTCGTAACGAGCGACCATCTTTTCAAGTTTGAACTGCTGCCGGACATCTTCTCGGGCCGCCGCGCTCATGCGTCGTCTCTCAGGCTCAGGCAGGTGCAACGCACGGAGAATGCCATCCGCCAATGCTTGAGGCGATTCCGGATCGACAAGCACTCCAGTTACGCCACCCTGGATCGTTTCTGGCATCCCTCCCACCCGTGTTGCCACGCGTATGGCCCCGCAAGCGCCGGCTTCCAAGGATACTCGGGGCAAACCCTCATTGCGCGATGGTATGACTACGACCGCGGCATCCCGGTAGAGACAGCGCAGCTCAGCCGGTGTCTTATATCCCTTAAATCGGACCGAGGTGCTCACGCCGAGTCGCTCGCTCAGTGACCGCAAGCCCTCTAGCTCTTTCCCTTCTCCGACTAGCCACAGCTTGACACGCGGCACCCGCTCTTGCACCAGCGACCAGGCACGCAAAAGCAGGTCAACGCCTTTGATGAGGTGAAGCCGCCCCACAAACAACACATAACCCCCGCTGTCCGTCGGCGGCATCGCTGCTTGGTCGAGCCAAGAACGGTCGAGGCCGTTGGGAATCACTTGCGCTTTGTTACGTACAAAAGGGTAAAGAGCCAGCAACTCCTGCAGGAGTGATCTACTCACGGCGATTACCGAATCCGCCCTCTTCAATAGAAGAGTTTGCCATGGTTTCAGATCGGGATAGTTCGAAAGGTCGCGAATGTCGCTGCCGCGCACCGTAACTACGAGACGGTACCTACGATGCAAAAGAGACGCCGCGACAAGTATGTGGCATTGCAACACCGGGCACTGCACGGAAACGACGTCCGGTCGGAATTCGCGCAATACCGATCCAACCCCCCATACCGAGTGAAGAAACCTAGCACCTGATCGAATACCTCTGGGGAAAGGCACCTTGGGCATACTCCAGTAAGGTACCCTCGGTAGGCCGAGTGATCTCTCGCTTGAGTCCGGCCGAATGTCTGCAATTCCAACGGAGTGCCCCGCGCCGATCAACGCCTCGGCCAATTGACACACGGAGATCTGTGCGCCACCAAGCGCCTGCACGTTCCAGCCATAGAAAAGAAGAATCCTCATGCATCCTTCAGACAGCCAAGGGGAAATTCCACGAGCTTTTGGCCAGCTTTATCTGTGTTTGAAAGTCATGTGCCACAATCGGATTTGATGATCGTCAATCCGACCGAATCGACGTGTGCAGAGTGCTATTGTTCCGCAACCTGGATCGTTGGATTCGTGGTACTCGGCCGAATATCAAAAATGACTACCTTGGCAGGTGAAATAATGTAGATCAGCGTTTGCGGAGTTCCCGTGGCAGGCAGCACCGTTCGGCCGCTTGCGGAGACAGCGTACGTCTGACTAAACGCGTTCCCCAGGGACAACAATCCGGCGGCGTTGTCGTCACTCGTCCCGTTCACATTGCCGCTACCATCAAAGGTCGCATACCCTGCGCTCGTGCTATCTTCAGCGATCGGAGGATCAATCGTTGCAAAGGAAAACTTCCCGTTCAGGGATGCATTCGTGAACGGTCCGCCCGTCACAGGCTCCGAAGATTTTGCCATCACCTGCTTGTCCGTGAAAAGTATGAAGCCCATGTTGGGGCTTACCAGATATTCGAGAATGTCGGGCGTCGTCGATCCAGTTTTTGTAATGAGGACCCGCCCACTGCCTGCCACGCTATAGGTTCCCGAAAACGATAACGTGGAGATAGTACCGCCGGTGTTTTCATCACCCGAGAAGGTGAAATTGCCTGCGCCGTCCGGAGTGAAAAGGCCTACATCTGCGCGGCTCCCCGTCCCGGTCCCCGTTAAGCCGTTCACGTAAATCAGACTCACGGCGCTCAGCGACGAATTCGCGTAGGGTGTATTGGATTGCTGCAGCGCTAGGCCGCTTAGCAGAGGATTCACATTTTGGGCGTCACTGCTCATTAGGAAAAATTCGTTGGAGCTTAAGATATAGATGACGGTGTTTACGGCCGAACCTCCGTTGGGAATGAACGAGAGCGTTCCACGGCCATTCGCGGCGATGTTGTAAGCACCGCCAGTAAACGGAATCGGGCTCGCCGGATAGCTGGCGCTGCCTCGGTTGATGGTTCCATCGTCGTTGATGTCACCGGAACCCGTCACGGAAGTGCCGCTGAGCGTGAGTACGCCGACGGCGCCGAATCTTCCGCCGCCGTTCGCAGCGGTCTTTCCGGCGCTAGCGCCAAACGCATAATTGCCACTCACTTGCGCGTTGGAAAACGCACCGGGATATTGCACGCGAATAGTACCAGTCGTGCCTGCCCCGGTGCTGTCGAATTCAATGATGCGTGCTCCGGATGCAACGCCGGAACCAATGAGGCTTGCGAAAAAGCGGAAAGAACGCGTCACACCACCTGCGGTCAACGTCAAGCAGACTTGATGGTCGGAACCGATGGAGTACGAACTGCTTGCTGTCGTTACGTTGAGATCGCTCTGCACGCCACTGGGCCCGCTGCTGTTGATGTCCTCGGTTCCACCCGTAATGCCGCCAGTGCCATTCGCGGTGAAGGAGCCGACCATCGCCGCGGGGCCGCTGGCGTCAAAACCCTGCAACGAGAACGCGTACTGCCCATTCAGAAGCGATTCGCTGCCCGTTCCGCAAGTTGCGCCGTTCACCGTGATGCTCAGCGCTTGTGAAGCGGTTTGAGTAGAATTGCTGCTGTCTGTCACGGTGATGGTGAAATTCGACGTGCCCGGTGAACCCTGCGGGGGTCCAGTAATTGCTCCCGTAGTGCTATTCAGGTTCAATCCGACGGGCAATGTACCGCTGGTGACGGAGAAAGAGAGTGGTGCATAACCCGTTGCCTGAATGGTTTGACTATACGCCGTGAACTCTGAGGCAGATGGCAGAGAGGTTGTGGTGATCGTTGGCGCTGGAGGCAGGTTGATCGCTACGCTCAGGGCCTGAGTAGCCGACTGTGGACCTGCGCTGCTCGAATCGGTTACCTTGACCGTGAAATTTGATAATCCATCGGGACCCGTTGGCGTGCCGGTGATAGCACCTGTGGTGCCGTTGAGGCTCAAACCTGTAGGAAGCGTACGGCTGGCGATGGAATAGCTCAGCGTCCCCGAACCGCCCGTTACGCCAAGCGTCCGGTTGTAGGCTGTGCCTTCCACTCCAGCGGGTAGGGTGGTTGTCGTGAAGGAGGGCAGAAGCGAGACGTTGATGGTCAACGGCACGCTCTTGGTTGGGTCCGTCACGGCGGTGGCCGTCACCGTTGCCGACCCTGCCGCCCCCGTGGTTGGCGCGCTGTATGTCACGGCGGTGGCCGAGGGACTTGTGAGCGTGCCTTGCCCAGTGAGACTCCAAGTCACTCCCGCAGCCGCGGAATCATTCGACACCATCGCGGTGATATGAACCTGCTGGCCCTGATCAATGGCCTGCGTGGCGCTCGGAGAAATACTGACGCCGATAACGGGTTTCGAACTCGAACCGCCGCCGCACCCTGCCACCACAACTAAGATTGCAACAGTCAACAGACTCCATACCCGTGTTTTGGCAGCTATGACGGCGTCGGCCTCCTGAATTGTCCGGGAATACGTTCCATAAATAAGGGGAATCGTCTCATCGGCGAGCAGGAACTGTCTCCGTAGTTCCACGGACCTAGGGCGCATTCAGTCCTCGCACGCGAGCCAAGGTGACCTGAGAAGGGTGAGCTTCGCGCTACTCCAATCTTTGGCGCCGCACCTGCTGTCTGCAATAGTACTTCCGATACAGTTCAGTAAGCGTACCCATCCCCCATTCGTTCTAGGCCCCCAAACTCCCCAGCCCTCTGCTTTTCTGCTTCGACGTGACGGAGAGAATTGGAGCCGTTTTGTCTCGAGAGAGACGGAACATCCGATGGCTGCGGTCCCTGCCACACCTGCCCAATTCCATATGAATTGCGCTCGCCGACGTTATAGCCTGTATCGCTTCATTTCAGGGCGGTTAACTGGTGTCCATAGGATTTGTGGGCAAGCTGATTGTGGGGTAATCTGCGAAGTCTCGTCGACTAAATGGCTCGGTAATCCGTCTGCTAATGACCACGCGCGGCCGGCACTGCCGGTGTTTCAATCCGCGTAGCTTCTGGCCGCGGGAACGGGCGAGGATGCGTACATCATTTGAGAGAAGGAGATTGCGGGCCTGCCATTCTTCTTCCGATTCGAAGTTGGGTTCGGGAACGGGATCGTCGGTGATGGCGACCGAAAACGTCCCATAGTCCTGTTTCAGAAGGCTGTTGTTCTCCAGCTAATGCTTGATGTTCGCTATGTTCGTGCTGGCCTGGAGCGTGGTGTCAGCCCCATTCCTTCGTGATGGCCAAGCGTTCGCCGATTTTCTGTGAGTCAACGGCAAAGGCGTTCTCGCGGTTCAGTTTTCGGATGACCTTCGCGACGTAATACCAGTTCAGCATTGAGAAGAGGTCATAGATAGAGCGAGACTGCGTCGAAATCCTGAACAATCTGAGCAGCTTGATTAGGGATCGACAGGAGACTCTTGCGCTGGAAAGGATTGGAAAGTTCAGCGAGCTCCGCATGAGTGACCACAGCAAGGGCCAGATACAGGATAGCGCGACGCGGATGGTACTCGAGGTCGCCGGCAAGATTTTCCAGGAGAAATTCACGGAGCCTCACGGACCGCATTCTAACTCAGAAGAGACGCATAACGTGTTAGCAGGGAATTGGCTCACTCCGAACTCCGATTTGCGTGATTTGGAGTTCGGCGTTATTCTTAGTGCAGAGCAAATCGATGTACGCCACGTTCTATTAGCTGACTCTCACCCCGCTCCAATCTGGAGCGCCGCGACCCTCCCATTTTCTATTTTTCAATTTCGAATTCGTATTTCGCTCAAAAAGGATTTCCCATGGCTACGTTATCTGAAAAATTGGACCAGCTTGGCACGCGCTACGACGAACTCACGCAGGAGCTTTCCTCCGCGGAAATCGTCTCGGACTCTTCGCGCTTCCAGAAAGTCGCCAAGCAGCAATCCGAGCTCGGCGAAATCGTCGCCAAGCACCGCGAGTTCAAGCAGATTGAAAAAGATCTCGCCGGCGCCCACCAGATGTTTCTCGAAGCGGAAGAGGCCGAGATGAAGCAGATGGCTCACGACGAGGAGAAAGATCTTGCCGCGCGCAAGGAAGCCATCGAGCGCGAATTAAAACTTCTGCTTCTCCCCCAAGACCCTCTCGACGAGAAGAGCGTCATCCTGGAAATCCGCGCCGGTACCGGTGGCGACGAAGCCGCGCTCTTTGCCGCTGAGCTTTTTCGCATGTATTCGCGCTACGCGGAAACGCTCGGGTGGAAAGTCGAAATCCTCGAGAGTTCTCCGTCTTCTCTCGGTGGCTTGAAAGAAGTCGTCGCCGCCATTCAAGGGCAAAAAGTTTATTCCAAACTAAAATACGAAAGCGGCGTCCACCGGGTCCAGCGCGTTCCCGCGACGGAAACGCAGGGCCGCATTCACACTTCCGCCGCAACCGTCGCAGTCCTTCCCGAAGCCGACGAAATCGATATCAAGATCGAAGCCAAAGATTTGCGCGTCGATACTTTCTGTTCTTCCGGCCCGGGCGGGCAGTCCGTCAACACCACGTATTCCGCCGTGCGCATCACGCACATTCCCAGCGGCCTCGTCGTCTCCCAGCAGGACGAAAAATCGCAAATCAAGAATCGTGCCAAGGCCATGCGCGTTCTTCGCGCGCGCCTCTACGAACAGGAACAGGAAAAGCGCCAGGCTGCGCTCTCCGTCGAACGCCGCGGCCAGATTAAAACCGGCGACCGCTCCGAAAAAATTCGCACCTACAATTTCCCGCAAAACCGCGTCACCGATCACCGCATCGGCCTAACTCTTCACCAGCTCACCGACGTGATGGAAGGCAAACTCGCCCCGCTCGTCGACGGCCTAGTCTCCCACTACGAAGCCGAACGCCTCCAGCAAGAACTCTCCGAAGCATGAATAGGACAGACATTCCTGTCTGTCCTCTCCGGTCCGTCCTCGCGAAAGAGAGACAAGCAGGAATGCCTGTCCTACCCGGAATCTCGTCGGTAAAATTCGGCGGCCATGGCGTCTCTGCGTTGAATATTCTTGAAGCCATTTCGTCGAGGGGTCTATCGGCTTGAGCCAAGAAATGACGGACATCCGCAACACGCTGAAACGAGGTATCGCCGAGCTGCGTGACGCCCACGTCCCCTCTTTCACCCTCGCCGCAGAGCTTCTGCTCCTCCACATCCTGGGACGCGACCGCACCTGGATCTACTCTCACCCGGAGGAGGGAATCAGCCCCGCGGACGCAGATCGTTTCTTCAAGCTCATCGCGCGTCGCGCGGCGGGTGAACCGACACAACACCTCATCGGCAAACAGGAATTCTGGGGCCTCGAATTCGAAGTC
>Ga0210401_10007232_pt1 | contig 11167 bp, 9 predicted proteins | sample IncBWH32MmetaG_FD_150866 | JGI IMG/M metagenome (GOLD analysis project Ga0210401, IMG submission 150866) | Forest soil microbial communities from Barre Woods Harvard Forest LTER site, Petersham, Massachusetts, United States - Inc-BW-H-32-M | ecosystem: Environmental > Terrestrial > Soil >... | reverse complement strand
GCGAAAGTCTCAATGTCCGCGTCCTCGAAAACGATCAGCGGCGTTTTTCCGCCCAATTCCAGGCAAATCCTCTTTAGCGTCTGTGCGCCTTTTTCGGCGACCTGCCGACCCACCTTGGTGCTGCCGGTGTAGTTGATGACGTCAACGTCGGGCGATGCAACCAGGAGCGGCGCACCCTCGTTTCCAGCCTCCGTGAAGATATTCACCACACCCTTCGGCAGGCTCTTGGTCGCCGCGACTGCTTCCGCGATGAGAGAATTGACCAACGCTGTCTGACCGGGGAGTTTGATGGCCGTCGTGCAGCCGGCCGCTAAGGCCGGACCCAACGCGCGGAGCAACAGCGCGAGAGGGGAATTCCAGGGTACGATAATTCCCGCAACCCCGATCGGCTCGCGCATGGCGGTCGCGAATACGCCCGGCGCGATCTCAGCTGACGTGCCTGTCTGAGACAGCGCGGTTCCCGCATTATAGCGAAGCGTTGACGGGCTCCACGCAGCTTCGAGTGTCGCGTCACCCAACGGCTTGCCCATCTCGCGGCTAATCGTCAGCGCAATTGCGTCTGCTCGTTCACCAAGCCTGTCAGCGAGTTCGAGAAGCGCCCGAGAACGGAGTTGCGGGTCATAGGCCCAGGTCCCGTTGTCAAATGCATTTCGTGCAGCGGCAATTGCGGACGCCGCTTCGGTTCGCCCGCCCGCCGAGTACTGCCCGAGTACCTCCCCGGTGGAAGGGCTTATGGATTTTGCTACTGTAGATGAGCCGACCCACTCGCCATTGATCCAATGACGCGCCGGCTCAACCTTTGGGGCTGTTTTGCTACTATTCATTTTGCCGCTCCTTTTAGGCAAAGTGCCCTGCTTCCTCGAACGTCAGTCTTGGGTTGCGCGGGAAGAGGTTTTCGTTCGATCCGTACCCGATGGAGCAAATGAAATTGGATTTAATGCGTGTGTTGGCAAAGAATTCGAAATCCACCGCTTCGTTGTTGAAGCCAGACATTGGACCGCAGTCCAGTCCCAACGCACGCGCCGCCACAATCAGATAGGCGCCCTGAAGGCTGCTGTTGCGAAAAGCGGTGGTTTGCGCGACCAGGGGGTCGGAATAATACGCCTGCATGTCTTTGCCGCGCGCGGGAAACAACTTCGGCAATTGTTCGGCGAAGTCCAAATCATAGCCGACGATGACTGTGACCGGCGCTGCCAGTATCTTTGGCGCATTGTTGGGCGCGGCAAGCGCTGCAAGCCTGCTCTTGCCCTGGGCACTCGTGACCCAGATAAAACGCGCCGGGCAACAGTTTCCTGAGGTAGGCCCGAATTTCATCAGATCGTAAAGCTCGCGCAACTGCGGTTCGGCCACCGGCTGCTCGGCCCACGCGTTACGCGTGCGGGCTGCGCGGAACAATTGGTCGAGCGCTCGATTATCGAGTCTGTCGGTCATGCGATTCTCCACCGTGAAGTTTCGCTGACCTAAAACGAACCTTCGTCACGCTCTTCGTCGCCTCGGTCGATCTTTTGCTTCGTCGATCCACCTTCGGATATGGAAAGGACAATTTTCGAACTGGATGCCATTGGCTTCGCAGTGGCCGAGAAACTTCACAGCAGCCTCGTTGACGAGTGTCACGTCCCTCAAATCCAAAACCAGCTGCCGCCCAGGTGTCTCGGCGGCCAGCACTTGCTGAAGCTGCTCGATGTCCTCGATTGTTTCGATCCGACCGCTGAGTGTGAACAGAACTCGACCATTCTCTGTTCTCCGAGTTCTTAACATACGAGCTCCCGTTGCTTGAAAACAGACGCGGCGTAGGCCGTTTCATCCAATGAGCCTCTTAAAAACGCACCCGGATTGAAAGGAAGGCAGTTCGGTGACCAACCGTAACTTATTGAGAAGAAAGAGTCAGCCCTTGCTAGAATGCACGATATTTCGGCAATTGACCGAAGTTCGGGCAGACCGGGCCGAACGATCCTGCTCGCAATCCGATAGGGTCAGGCTCTTCCTCGGGGAAAGTGCTTCTAGGCGCGGATTCGAACCTGGCACGATATTGGTAGGGAGTCTCAGCTTCTGGGCTTGAAGCTATACCTGTCGATGTTTAGTGACCGAATCTTCGAATCGAGCGTGGACCGCGCAATGCCTAGCTTGGCTGCCGCCCCAGAAGGCCCGAATACTCGTCCTTGGCTTTCTCGCAGAGCTGCTTCGATCACTTCTTTTTCTGTAGCTGCGACCTTCTGGGAAAGGTAAAGCTTGCCGCCCGATTTCTGATCACCCGTCTGCTGCGATAGCCAGCTTTCATCCACCGAAAAGGTCTCCGATTCACACACGATTACGGATCGTTCGATTACGTTTTGTAATTCGCGTATGTTGCCGGGCCAAGGGTATGACTGAAGTAACTGGAGTGTCTTTTGGTCGAAGCTCCTTATACTCTTACCTGCTTTGCGCGCGTAGCGATCAAGAAAGTATTCAACCAGCAGGGGAATGTCCTTCCTTCGATCCCGCAAAGGTGGCACCTCGAGCGGAAACACGTTTAGCCGGTAATAAAGGTCTTGGCGGAAGGTCCCGCTGGCCACAGCAGCCTTCAGATCACGATTCGTCGCTGCGATGACGCGAACGTCGACGTGGATAGCTTGCCTTCCTCCAACCCGCTCAAACTCCCGTTCCTGTAATACCCTTAGAAGGGCAATCTGGGTGTCGGCCGATAGTTCCCCTACCTCGTCAAGGAAGATCGTTCCGCCCTCGGCGAGCTCGAACCGGCCGATTCGTCGCTGCATGGCTCCCGTGAAAGCCCCCTTTTCATGGCCAAACAACTCTGAGGCAATCAAGTCACGAGGAATTGCAGCGCAGTTCACGCTGATGAAAGCGCGTAAGGCGCGATGTGATCGTCGATGGATCGCGCGGGCGACAAGCTCTTTGCCAGTTCCGGTCTCACCCGTAATAAGAACCGTAGAATCGGTTGGCGCAACCTTGGAAATGCGCGAGAGTACCGCTTTCAAAGCGGGGGAGGTTCCAACGATCTCCTCGAACATCGAGGCCCTGTCGATTTCATCGCGGAGAGCAACATTTTCCTGTTGCAGCTTCTCTTCAGTCCGCTTGAGGTCTTCGATATCGGTACACGCAATGTACCAACGAAGGGTTTGTCCCTTGTCATCGCGAACTGGGTTGAAACGAGCCAGAAACCAGCGGTAACTTCCATCACCCTTGCGATACCGCACTTCGCTTTCAAAAGCAGAGCCGCTCGACATGGCACGGTCCCATTGAGCCTGGACCCGTTTCAAATCATCGGGATGATCTACAGTGCAGCGGAGGCCTTTGAGCCACTCCTCAAGAGTAAGGCCGAAGTAATCAAGCGCTGTGCGGTTAGTAAACAGACGCTCGCGGCGGGGTCCGAAAACAGCTACGACTTGTGGTGTGAAGTCCAGCACCTGCCGAAGCTCCATCTCTTGTTCTTCAAGTTTTTGTTCGGCCTTCTTGCGGTCGTCTATATCCGTTAGCAGGGCATACCACCGAACAATAAGGCCCTGCGCATCACGCAGAGGTCGTCCACATACGTGAAACCAGCGGTATATACCGTCGGAGCGGCGAAGACGATGGTCGACGTCGTACGAAATTCCCTTTTCGATTGAGTCCCTCCACACCGCAATTGCACCAGCGAGGTCATCTGGGTGGACGGCATCGCTAGTCCGCCAGCCCTTCAGTTGTTCAAGGGTTCTTCCAAAGTAATCTACGGCTCGTCGGTTGACGAACTCGAGTTCACCTTCCAACGTCGTGGTAACCACCAGACCGGGGATGCTCTCAACAACTAAGCGAAACCTCTCCTCACTCTGTCGCAAGGCTTCCTCGGCGCGCCTGCGTTCCGTGATATCTACTATGGCGCCAACAACTTCTTCGTTGCCAGCCTCGTCCTTCATGCTCTGTGAGAGATTGTAGATATACTTTACGGACCCATCCGGCATGAGCAACCGATGCTCAAAGTCAAAGTTTGCTCCGCCCTGGGCCGCCCGCTTGAGAACGTCTTTGAGAAGGTTGACATCATCAGGATGAACTCGCTGCAGTATCAAATCGGGCGTCGGCTCCGTCTCGGGGGCGTACCCGTAAATCCGTGCCGATTCCTCCGACCAAAATATTCTTTTCGTCCTTACTTCCATCCCGACGCTGCCAGTGTGACTTAGTGTTTGCGCATTTGTTAGATGCGCTTTGCTTCGTCGCAAATCCTGGGTCAATTCCTCCTGCTCGGTGACATCCATCCCCGTGCCCACGAATCCCTGGAACGTTTCGCCGTGAATCAGGGGAACGCCTACGCATCTAACGGCGCGAATCTTCCCATCAGGGCGCACGATTCGTTTCGTAAAGTCGAACTCGCGATGATCGGCTAAGATGTTCTCAATCGCTTGTTTCATAAACTCGCGATCTTCCGGGTGTACGAGAGCCAGATATTCCCCGACCGTTGGCGGCTTGCCACTCGGATCGAGGCCATGGATCTGAAACAACTCGGAAGACCAGTAATCGAATCCAGCAATCTTGAATGCCCAGCTGCCCATATGGGCAAGCCGCTGCCCTTCGGCAAGGTAGAATTCGGCCTGTTTGCGTTCTTCAATGGCGAGTTGTACTGAATGTTCACTCGTTGCCACATATCACCTCGGTTTACCGCTAGAGATGAGGGTAGGAATCGATGATCATACACCCAGAGAACCCACACGGGGCAACGATCCGGACGCTTCAAACGGAAGACGCCGGCCAAGCCTGTCCTACTGACCAAGCACTGAGCTCCTCCACGAATCGAGACTCTTCGGGAACCACCTCCTCTGACCTCTCCCGTTTCCGACCCCCAGCGAATCCAGACGATAATGTCTAAACATGCGTCGCAGACGAACTGCTTTAGCCGTTACTCATGTTTTAAGGATTGGGAGGACTTGCCAATACTTTGAGCCTTCGGTTGCTCGGCTACGTCGCCAATATTAGGGTGGGAGCGATCACGTACAATGCCGTCCATACCTACGTGGGGCCATTGGTGTTGGCCGGTTACTCGTTGGGGTCGAATCGCCCTGCGATTCTTTCGCTGTCTCTCATACCGATCGCTCACATCGGCCTTGATCGAATGCTTGGATTCGGGTTGAAGTATCCGACTCGATTCAACGACACTCATCTGAACCCGGATCGCCACACTCTGTCGATTGGGAATTGATGGAATCGTTCCCTCTCCTTGATTTCGGAGCCGACTCCCGAAAAGTCGGCAGCTTGTCAGGAAATCAAATACTGAAGAGATGCGCGTTTGGCGGTACTAATCCTACGGGCGAATCGATAGTCTCCGACTTGCCCGTCGTTCGGCAGCTGTTCGGGAATCCGATGCTATGTACGCTCTTGACGCAAAGGCTGCCAAATTTCGAAGTGAACGGCGACTCTTGCCCGCTTTGGCCGCGATCCTAATCCCAGCGAGCGTGCTCGACGTTTCGACCACACTTGACAGGACAACTATTGATATGCATAGTTGCCGCCATGGCCCAAGTGAAAGCAAAATTGAACGGCGAAGCGAAACAGAAGCACCTCGTGCATTCGCGCCAGCAAGCCGCAGTGGTAAGCATCCTGCGTGCCGCCAATTATGTGCGCCGTTTTTCTTCACCGGTGTTCGATCAACATGGCATCACCTGGCAGCAATACAACGTCCTGCGCATCCTGCGAGGCGCGGGCCTGGGGGGACTTCCGACACTGGACATCGCAGAGAGGATGATCGAACAGGCACCGGGTATAACCCGTCTGCTGGATCGCCTGGAAGGGAAGAAGTTCGTGCGCCGGGAACGCCCTTCCGAGAACCGCCGACAGGTTCTTTGCTACATCACCAAGCCTGGGCTCGATCTCTTGCGAGAACTCGACAGGCCCGTTAGGGAGCAGGACAACCAAGTGTTGCATAGACTGAATGAATCCGAGATTGAAGAACTGATTCGCTTGTTGGAACTCGCGCGAGGCGAACAGCCTTCGACGACGTAGTCACCCAATAAATCCAAAAAGTTTGCATCCGAACCCGGCCAAGTGCATCTCATTAGTTGACTAGTGAACAGTTAAGTGAGCAACTGTTATGAAACTAGATCCTCGTGAGGAAAAAGGAGAACACCAATGAATGCAAAGAACCTCGTGTTGTTGATTTCACTTTCTGTTATCGCCCTCTTCGCAGGGCTGGGCGTGACCCGAGCGCAAACTGGGACCAAGGCTGATGTCGTTGCGACCATCACAAACTTGGAAACCGATGGCGTCAAAGCCGATTTGGCCGGCGACACCGCCTTTTACCAGAAAGCTCTGGTTGAGGACTGGACCCGGGGCGATAGCGACGGAACCTTTTACACCAAAGCCGAAGTCATGAAACTTATGGCCGACGCAAAGGACTTCAAGACAAACAGCGAGAAACTTTCTGAACTCAAGGTGCGCGTGTACGGCAACACGGCGGTGGCGACCTACAGGGACACCTATGACATTCTGTTTAAGGGCGAACATCGCACGCACACCATCATTGCCACGGACACTTTCGTCAAGATGGGCGGCGAATGGAAGCAGGTCGCGAGTCACGGCGCGTCAGTGGCGAATTAGCCGCTTACTCCGACGCACGGACCCGCCCAAAGGAGAAAGAAATGGCGAGATTTGTCTTGGTGCATGGAGGATTTTGCGGCGCATGGATTTGGTTGCCACTGATTGACACTCTAAAGGAGGCTGGCCATTTAGTGGAGGCGTTCGACCTACCGGGGATGGGCGACGATCACACGCCTGCGAGCGAGGTCAGCTTGGATAGCTTCGCAGCCCGTGTGTGTGAGGTGCTGGCGGCCGATTCTGAACCGGCCGTCGTGGTCGGCCACAGCATGGGCGGCATTGTCGCAACGCAAGGAGCGGCACGATGTTCCGAACGTGTCGCGGCGCTCATATACGTGGCGGCTTTCTTGCCAAAGGACGGGCAGAGTCTTCTCGACTTGACGAAGCTTCCGGAGGGCTGTGGCGAGCAGGTGCTAGCCAATGTGGTCGTCGAAGGAGAGCCTCCGGTCGCCGTTATGCCGGCAGCGGCTTCGCGTCACGCGTTATACGGGGCTTGCACGGAGGACATTGCGGCGTGGGCGATCGGACAGCAGTGCCCGCAACCAGTCTCGCCGTTGCCGGTGGCAGTATCCATCCCGCCCGGAGCCCTCAAGGGCATCAACCGGTATTACGTGTTATGCACGGAGAGTCGGGCTATCCCGCCACCATTGCAGCGGCGGATGATCGCCGAGAACACGTGCGCCGAGGTCATTGAGATTGAGACAGATCACACGCCCCAGCTGTCGACGACGAACGAGTTGGCCTGGGCTCTCCACCGATTCGCGACGCACTCATCTGCGGGTGCCGGAAGGCTCGCAGATCGGCAAGATCGCGCTGACTTTAGGAAAGCAGTTCTGTGGCATTGAGCCTGACCGAGCTATTCGTAGCCGTAAGGGTTCTTTAGGTGCCGGGAAGTCGGCATCTCGCCAGCAATACAACGGTCACCCCTAGCGCGTTTCTCGTTACCTATCTGGTGAGACCCGGTGCCACCAGCTCAAGTAACGGTCACCAAACGATCCTTTGCCCTTCTTATTGGCGCTGCATGCGCCCTAGCTAGCGAAGCCTTTATGCCGTAGGCAACGGCAGCCGCCTGCAGTTCTTCCTTCGAGGAGAAATGGGCATAGAAAGCGCCATGCGTCAGGCCGGCGACCTTCAGAGCCCGGACGCCTTGTACATCGGTCGCGCGGATCTACCGAGGCGAAGCTGGCAAAAGCTCATGCGGAAGGAAGTCCGCAGTGACCTCAACAGCGGCGAAGGAGCGCAGCCTGGGTCTTCGAATGCCACCTGATTCAATCAAGTCAGACCGTACGATTGAGCCAAGCGTCCAATTTGCCCGATAGCATGCGGTTTGACCTTGGCAGAAGGTATAATTTGGCTGACCGGAAGACGCCCCCGCAACTCTTGCCGGCTCGCCGGATTCACCCTATGAGCACGAGTGCTGACCAAAGCCCGGCTACCCTAAACCTTCGCGCTTTCATCGATGCCGTTCTGCCAATTGCCTGGTCCTCTCTGCCGGATGGCTCTCTGGATTTCATCAACCAGCGATTTCGCGATTACACGGGGCTTTCTTCGGATCAGTTGACCGGGTTGAAGTGGAAATCGGCTGTCCATCCGGACGATATCCAAAAGCTTGAAACCTGGTGGCAGCATCTCAGCCAGTCCCAGGAAGCCGCCACAACGGAAAAGCGCCTTCGTCGCTTCGACGGAGCTTATCGCTGGTTCCAGATCGCTGCGGCGCCGGTTCACGATGAGCAATCCAATCTCATCCGCTGGTGTGGGATCAATACCGACATCGATGACTTGAAACAGACGGAGGAGGGACTGCGAGCGAGCGAACGCTCCTGGCGGCAGATCGTGGATTGCATTCCTGGTTTCGTAACTACCGCAACTGCGGCGGGTGAAGTCGAGTTCTTCAATCAGCAATCCCTGAATTACTTCGGCAGGACACTCGAGGAATTGAAAAGTTGGATGACCATAGATGTCATCCACCCATCTGATCTCCCCCAAGTGATCGCCGGCTTCAGACACTCTATCGAAACCGGGCAACCGTGGGACATCGTTGAGCGCCTTCGTCGTGCTGATGGTGTTTACCGCTGGTTTCAGTCTCACATCGTCCCTCAGCGTGACGCTGAGGGACGAATCATCCGCTGGTTTAGCTCGATGGCCGACATCGACGACCGCAAGCGAGCCGAAAATGAACTACAAAAGGCGTTCGACGAAATCAAGAAACTGAAAGATCAGTTATTCGAAGAGAACATCGCCCTAAGACAAGAAATCGATCAAGCATCTTTGTTCGAGGAGATTGTGGGCTCCTCGAAAGCGCTCCGCAACACTCTGGCGCAAGTCGCCAAAGTCGCATCGGCTGATTCCACCGTTCTGATCACCGGAGAAACTGGGACGGGCAAGGAACTCGTCGCTCGCGCCATCCACAAGAGGTCTCATCGCTCCGCACGCGCATTTGTAGGTGTTAACTGCGCGGGAATCCCGCGTGACTTGATCGCGTCAGAATTGTTCGGCCACGAGAAGGGGGCCTTTACAGGGGCCACCCAACAACGCTTGGGCCGCTTTGAATTGGCCGGAGGGGGAACGCTCTTCCTCGATGAGGTCGGAGAGTTGCCTGCCGAGACCCAGATCGCTCTCTTGCGTGTTCTGCAGGAACATGAATTTGAGCGTGTTGGTGGAACTAAATCCATCCAAACGGATGTCCGGGTGATTGCCGCCACGAATCGAGACTTGCAGGCGGCCATCGCTGGGGGTACGTTTCGGCGTGACCTGTATTACCGGCTCAATGTTTTTCCGATCGAGGTGCCTTCCCTCCGCGAACGACGGGAAGATATTCCGCTGCTGGTTGAGTACTTCATCCATCGTTATGCCAGGAAAGCAGGAAAGACCATCCGTGGGATGAATGCAAGGAGCCTGGAATTGCTTCAGGCGTACGCTTGGCCGGGGAATATTCGTGAATTGCAGAACGTCATCGAGCGATCCGTAATCGTGTGCGACACGGAAACTTTCTCGATAGACGAAAGCTGGCTCTCATGGCAGCCCCTTGCCAACGAGCCGAAAAGCCGCACGGAACTAACTCGAACGCTTGCTTCCCAAGAGAAAGAAATGATTGAAGCAGCCCTGTGCGAAAGCGGAGGCCAGGTCTCCGGAGCGTCGGGCGCGGCCGCCAAGCTCGGTATTCCAGGATCTACGCTGGAATCGAAGATCAAGTCTCTCAAGATCAACAAGAATCGGTTCAAAGCCATAGATCCCTCAACAGACTGCATGTAAACCCCCACATCGGCGCCAGAATGTCAGCTTGCGAAATTTCGCAAATTTGCGAAATTTCGAATTGCGGGACTCCATTCATGACCTTGTTTTCAACGGCTTAGATTTGGACTCGTCATTGCAATCCAAGTGCTTGTAGCGGAGGTCGCAGAGGCAAGGATTCTGACGAGAGGGTAGATGTTAAGGATCACGAGAACAACAAACGGAGAAGTGGTCTTTAAGTTGAGCGGTCGAATTGAAACAAAAAACATAGCTGAGTTGGAGGCGCTGCTCAGCGGGGAAACGAGCGGACAGGGCATCTTCTTGGACCTTAGTGACATGACCCATGTGGATCAAGACGTCGTCAATTTTCTTAGGCATTGCGAAACCGATGGCATCAAGCTCAAGAATTGTCCGGCCTATGTACAGGAGTGGATTAAGCGAGAAAAGGACTGAAAAGAAGTAAGTAAGGAGGAACAAGATGAAGACGGACGAAAATACCATTAGCAACACTGGTAACCGCCGCCGCTTTCTAAAAACCGGATTGGCAGTTGCCGGCGCAGCAACCATGGGGACCGGTCTGCTCGCACGTGCACGGGCCCAAGGGATGCCCTCGGGGGGTGGACTCACTCAAGGTGATGCCGCCATCCTGCGATTTCTGGCCGCCGGAGAAGCCCTCGAGGCTGATTTTTACACCCAATATAACGAACTGGGCGGACACCGGGACGACGAAGTTCCGGGAGGAAGCGGCAATCGAATCTATGCCCATGCCCTGAGAAGAATCGATCCCAATTTCTCCCAGTACATTCATGACATCACCGACGACGAGATGAGCCATCGCGATTTCCTGAATGCATATCTGGTCTCGAAGGGGGCCGAACCCGTGGACCTGGAACCGTATCGCACGCTGCCGGGCAGCACCGCTACAGGATCCAGCGGAAAGTTGCGGCTTACGAACCTGATGCAGCTGACGATAGACTCCAGTTGGTGGACCCGCTATCGCAGCAGCACGAACAATCCCGACGTCAATCCCACCATGTTCGAGCAGGCCGTTCCGGACCTCCACAAGGGGCAATTCACGGCCATCCCGAGGACGGATAACGATTTGTTCCCCGAGGACCACATTCAGGCCATTGCCAACACCGCGGCATTCCATATCCCGACCGTAGAACAAGGCGGCGGTAGTTTGCGCACGGCGCTGGCGCAAAGGGCTACAAGCGTGGAAGTGCTACGACTCCTCATCAGCATGGGACCAATCGAAATCATGCATTTTCAAACCTTATCAGAAACGGCTGGCGATGCGCCGCCGCTCACCGACCCGACCAATGGTCTGACATTCCCTAACCTCAACTCTGGCGTAGACCCCAACAACGGGGCAACGGGC
>Ga0210401_10007231_pt1 | contig 11171 bp, 9 predicted proteins | sample IncBWH32MmetaG_FD_150866 | JGI IMG/M metagenome (GOLD analysis project Ga0210401, IMG submission 150866) | Forest soil microbial communities from Barre Woods Harvard Forest LTER site, Petersham, Massachusetts, United States - Inc-BW-H-32-M | ecosystem: Environmental > Terrestrial > Soil >... | reverse complement strand
TACGGATTGCGTGTCGGGAAGCGCGGGATGAATCCAAAGCCGATCACCGGGCTGCAGATTGGCGACGCGGGAGATCGGCAACGTCTTGCCGTCGCGCGTCACGCGCATTTCCACCGGCGGCCCGGCCAGATCAAACGCCGCGCCATCCGCGTGTGAGATTCCCGCGCGCACGCAGATCAGCAATGCGAAACAAGCAAAGCTAAATAGTGCTATGCGCGTGATCGAGTATGGCTGGGCGCGCGTCGCACCATCTTTAGGATTCCCGATTTTCTGCTTTATCATCGCCGTCTTACTCCTCTGGTAATGGAAAATAGTTCGCCGTACTTATGAATTCCCGACATTCAGAATGACTGCGCGCGCACTGCCGGTGCGATTCGAGCTGGGATTTCGGAAAGGGTTCTAATCTCGCACTCCAAGCATCCGGGTAATCAGAACTACGTGGTAACGGCTGGGGGTAATGCACAAATTTATCGCTGCGGGCCTGCGCAAGTCAACGAAACGGGACGGAATTTTCGTTCGCCGCGCCTAACGTATAACGCGGCGCGCTTTAGGTCCCTGGTTTCTAGGGCGCGCCAATCTTTCCACGGATTACCGTCGCGGACGCTACAGGCAAATCGAACGAACTGTCCTTCTGCGCATTTTGGTCCGAGTGCTTGATTGGCCCATCCGGATCAGCGAACCCTTTGGTGTTGACCACCACTGGACGCTCCGCCGCGTGCTCGTCGTGGGCCATGAATCTCGTCTCCGCCGGCTGCCAGTGATATTGCTCGCGCCCGAAAGTCGAAATCTGCACCGGCCCAACAAATGAGCTCGCGCCGTGCGCCGCCTCATCGCGAAAAGAAATTCGCACCGCGTGCGAATTCTGCTGGTCGCGATTCACGACCAGCAACGACCACTGCCCATCGGGACGTTCGAGCGCATAAGCCGTCACCAGCGCGTGACCTGCGCCGTCATCCACATCGCCCTTCGCCGCAAACATGCGATTTTCCGCGCTTCCCGGCTGCACCCACTCCAAATTAATCAGTTGCGCCACGAAAAATTGCGCCAGCGGCTGCTGAATTTTGTAATCCGCATCCACGGTAAACATTCCAAACGTTCCCGGAGAATCGTTGCAGCCGTGCTCCATCTGCAGCGGCAAATAATGGAAATAATACATGCCGCTGCCGCCCGCATTCAGGAACGATCCCACGTAATCCGCTAGCCACAGCCCGGAGAAGAGGTCCATGTACGTCTCGCTGGCAGACGACGAAAGATTCCCTTCGGTGATGAACATCGGAATGTTCGCCGGCACGCCATCTTCGCGCCACACCTGCATGATGTGATTCACCAGCTCCGGCTCGTCGTACAGACTGCCCCAGGGAATCCGGCACGGATCGTACGGATAATGCTCAAAAGAAAAGAATGCGAGATCGCCTATCCGCTGGTGCTGCTTCAGATAGTTCACGAAGCGCGCGGTCCAGGAAACGTTGCCGTTTGCATCAGGCCAGACCTCAATGTCCCTGTTCACGCCCTGAAATGACGGTCCGCCAAGTTTCAAAGCCGGATTCACCCGATGCAGCGCCGTCGCCCATTGCACGTAAAGCGCGGCGTAGTCTTCCGGCAACATGTATTGCCCGTCGGCTTCTTCGCCCATTTCCACGTACGAGACCGGATAGCCGCGTTTTTGCAAATAAGCCATCTCCGCCGCCGCGTTGTCGGGAGTGTCATAAAGCAGCGCCACCGGAATCATCGCCGGCAGCCCGCGCGTCACACCGCTGGTGAAAAATAAATCGAATCCCACCTGCGCTTGCTTGGTCGAACGCAAATCGGAAGGCTCGTGCCACGGATCCACGGACGAGCAGTACGTCGTAGTTTGCTCCTGGTCTGCCGTGTGCCGCACTACGTCGTGAAATTTTCCGTCCGCCGTGGTTGTCCCGACGTACAGCTCATAAATCGCATATCCCACGCAGTTCCTGGGATCGGCTGAACCGTGGGAATCGCAAGTGTTCGAAGATTCCGTCATCAGGATGCGCAAGAATCGCACCGGCAATGGAGTCGCGCTCAGCTGCAACGTAGCCGAACCGCCGTGGCCATCCGTGATCACTCCGCCTGGGAATGTTTGCCACACACCGCGCGTCGCGGCTTTAATGGGATCGTCACCCGTCCAGTATTGAACGATGTAGCGCACCGCGTACGGATCAGCCCATTGAACCTGGATACTCGTGACCTGTTGCAGCTGCGCCAGGTCAACCACAATCCACTGCGGATGCGCGGAATCGCTTTCGCCCGTAAATTTCTCTGTCAGGTATGGATTGCTTTTCCAGTAGCTGCTTGCGTCTCCGTCTGTCAGCCGCGAAAATCCGGAATTGTCTGTTCCATCGTTGCGCGTGAATCCGCGATGCGGCAGCGCGTAGCCGTACGAATAGCGCAAAAATTCCGTGGGATTTGCCGAGCCGGTGAAATATCCTTTGCCGCTGGCGTCGCTCCAAGTTCCCTGCGGATTCCAGTGCCATGCTTCCACTGCAAGTTCCGTGTTCTGGCGGAAACTCACCGGCTGCCAGCCCGAACTCAGCGCGCGATCCAATGCAGGCTGCACCAGATCCTTATCTATCGCTTCCTGCGCGATCCGGTCCACACCCGCGCCGAGCGCTTGATTGGGCGCGAAGTGATTTGTCGCGTGCGCCGGCGTGATATCCACCTGAATGGTTTGAGCCGCGCACGGAAACGCCACCGCCGCCGCGAAAATTGCCAAGCATAACGCCAGCACGGAAATTGTGGTCTTCAAAGCGCGCCTCCTGCGCATCGGGTAGCTCGTTCGTGCAGCGCCGAGTCTACAAGATTCACTTGTTCCGCACCTAATCCGGCTTGCGATTCATACGACGTGCGAAATGCGTATAAATCGCGCCGTTCCCGTGTGTATAAGCATATAGTTACCTTGACACGTTCTGCACTACCCACGTACGCTGGCCGCACCTTCGATGGTCCCCGACCAATACTTGGGATGGCTGGCCCTTGCCTTGACGCCCGGCCTGGGCGCGCGCATGGCCGGAAAGCTGCTCCGCGCAATGGGCAGCCCCGAAGCCATTTTCAACGCCTCGCTCACCGAGCTGGAATCCCACCGCCTGCCCGCAGCCGTCGCGCAAATGATCCATACCCGCCAGCCCATGAGCGCCGCAGCCAAGGAGCTGGCCCAGGCGCAAGCCGCCGGAATCCGCCTGCTTACCTGGGACGAGCCGGAGTACCCCCAGCGCCTGCGCGAGATTTACGACCCGCCACCCCTGCTGTATGTCCGCGGAAACATTGAACTTCTGAACCGACACCTGATTTCCATTGTAGGCTCGCGTCGTCCTACCCCCTACGGGAATCAAATGGCGGAGAAACTGGCCCGGGATTTAGCTGACAGAGGTCTGGTAATCGTCAGCGGGCTCGCGCGCGGCATTGATTCCTGCGCGCATAAAGGTGCGTTGAGTTCGCTCACCGGCGCGACGATCGGCGTGCTGGGTTGTGGGATTGACGTGATTTATCCCAAGGAGAACAAAAAGATCTTCGCTGAGATGGAAGCGCGCGGGGCGATCATTTCCGAATTCGCGATGGGCACGTTCCCCGGCCCGCAAAACTTCCCGATTCGGAACCGCATCATTTCGGGAATGGCCGTCGGCGTCGTGGTTGTGGAAGGCGCTCAATACTCCGGCTCCCTGATCACCGCCCGGCTGGCCATGGAATTTGGGCGCGAAGTCTATGGAGTGCCGGGTAACGCCACTCAGCCCACCAGCTTTGGCCCCAATCAACTCATCAAACAGGGTGCAAAGCTGGTTACCAGCTGGGAAGACGTGATCGAAGAGCTGCCAACGCCCATTCGCGCCGAGCTGCTGCCGGTCGAGACTGCCACGAGCGAAGAACGAGCCTTGCTGGTGGAAAAGGATTTGGCTCCGGCCGAGAGCACGCTGTACCACCTGCTCGGCCCAGATGAAACGCGCCACGTGGACGACTTAGTGGAACTTTCGGGCCTCACGTCTTCCGAAGTGCTGGCTGCTCTATTTGACCTGGAGCTCAAAGGCGTGGTACGTCAGTTACCAGGGAAGCAATTCCTCAAAGTCCTGTTGTAACCAGCCGGGACAATTGCAGCTAGGATGGAACGTCGCCGCGAGCCTGAGAACGGCTTCGCATAAAAACGCTTGTATATAATGATAAGAAGTCCGCAAGATAGCCTGAAGCATCCAATGTGGGCATGAGGGAATAAAAGACAGCATGGCAAGATCACTCGTAATCGTAGAATCGCCTGCCAAGGCGAAAACCATAAACAAGTATCTGGGTCGGAATTACCTGGTCAAGGCTTCCTACGGCCATGTAATGGACCTGCCCAAGAAAACGATTGGTATTTTGCTGCCCGGGCAGGAAAACGGCAAAAAGAAGAAGAAGCGCAAGGCCAAGGCCGGCGCTCCCGAAAAGAAGGTAGTCAAGCCGGTCACCGTCACGGCCCAAAACATATTTGAGCCGACCTACGAAGTGATCCCCGGCAAGATCAAGGTGATCCACGATCTACAGAAAGCCGCCCGAGGCGCGGACGCCATCTATCTGGCGGGCGACCCGGACCGCGAAGGTGAAGCCATCTGCGCTCACCTCGCTGAAATCCTGGGCAAGCCCAAAAAGTACGCGGATCTCGTAGTCCACGAAGAAAAGGAAGGCGAGCAGAAGCCTGCCAAGCCCGCCGCCAAGAAAGAGCCGCCCAAGACGAATGGCAATGGCGCGCCGCCGAAAATTTATCGCGTGATGTTCAACGAAATCACGCAGAAAGCCATCAAGGCCGCGTTCGAACATCCCTCCGAAGTAAATGAAAATCTAGTGGACGCGCAGCAGGCTCGCCGCGTGCTCGATCGCATCGTCGGTTACAAAGTTTCGCCGCTCCTCTGGAACAAAGTGCGCCGCGGCCTTTCCGCCGGGCGTGTGCAAACCGTCGCGCTGCGCCTGATCGTCGAGCGCGAGCAGGAAATCCGCGCCTTCATCCCGAAGGAATACTGGACCATTCACGCGCTGCTCGACGCCGGCACCCCACCGCTATTCGAAGCCAAGCTCAACAAGTTCAAGGGCGAGGACATCGAAGTTGTGAATCAGGAAGCTGCGGACAAAGTTGTCGCCGCGGTGCAGAAAGCCAAATGGCAAGTCGCGTCCGTCGCGCAGAAAGAAAAGCGGCGCAACGCTCCTCCGCCGTTCACTACTTCCAAGCTGCAACAGGCTGCTTACAATCGCCTGCGCTTTACCGCCAAGCGCACCATGTCGCTGGCGCAAAAACTTTACGAAGGCATCGAGCTCGGCAACGAAGGCTCCATCGCGCTGATCACCTATATGCGCACCGATTCCGTGCGCGTCTCGAATGACGCGCTCGACCAGGTCCGTGCCATGATTCCGGAACGCTTCGGCGCGAGCTACTTGCCCGAAAAGCCCAATTTTTACAAATCGAAGAAGGACGCGCAGGAAGCTCACGAAGCCGTGCGCCCCACCGACGTGCTGCGCGCGCCCGAAGACGTCCGCCCGTTCCTGGAGGACGATCTCTTCAAGCTCTATCAGCTGATCTGGCAACGTTTCGTCGCATCGCAAATGCTGCCCGCGATTTTCGACCAGACCACCATTGATATCTCCGCTGGCGATTACACTTTCCGTGCCACCGGTTCAGTCCAGAAATTCGACGGCTACCTGCGCGTTTACCAGACCCCTGTGGCGGGCGCCGATCGCGAAGACGATGAGAAGGATGATGAAGGCGAGGGCCGCTCGCTGCCGCAAGTCCGCGAAGGCCAATCGTTGCGCCTCGATCAGATTCGTCCGGACCAGCATTTCACCGAGCCGCCGCCGCGTTACAACGACGCTACGCTGGTGAAAGAACTCGAAGAAAAAGGCATTGGCCGCCCCTCCACCTACGCCGCGATTATTTCCACTATCGTCGAACGCGAATACGTCACCAAGGATCAGGGCCGCTTTTCGCCCACCATGCTCGGCGAACGCGTCAGTGTGCTACTGGTGAAAAGTTTCGAGGATATTTTCGATGTCGGCTTCACCGCGCGCCTGGAAGAAGAGCTCGACGAAATTGAAGAAGGCAAACTTCCCTGGCGCCAGGCTGTGAAAGAATTCTGGGATCCGTTCGTCGTGGATCTCGATAAGGCCGACGAGCAGATGCTGTCCTACAAGGCCGGCATCCCCACCGGGATGAAGTGCGAAAAATGCGGCGAGGGCGAATTGCTGGAGCGCATTTCGCGCCACGGATTTTTCCTCGGCTGCAATCGCTATCCCGACTGCGACTACATCAAGGATCTTTCGCCCGAGCTGCCCGCGGAAGCGGACGGCGTCGCTAAAATCGAATATTGCGACAATTGCGGCAAGGAAATGGTCATCAAGCGCGGCCGTTTCGGCGTGTTCCTCGCTTGCAAGGGCTACCCCGATTGCAAAACCACGCGCCGCCTGGTAAGTGGGACGCGCATCGCGCGCCAGCCCGACGTTCCGCTGGACGAAAAATGTCCGCTCGACGACGCGCAGTTGCTGCGTCGCCAGGGCCGCTTCGGTGATTTCATCGGCTGCACCAATTATCCGAAATGCAAGTACACGCGCCCGATCACGCTCGGCATCAAATGCCCGAAGTGCAACGAAGGCGAATTCGTGCGCCGCGGCATTTCGCGCGGACGCGGCGCCGGCCGCATTTTCTACGGCTGCAGCCGCTATCCCGATTGCGATTTCACCACTCCGCACGAACCAATCAACGAGCCGTGCCCGAAATGCGCCGCGCCGTTCATCGTCGAAAAACGCACCAAGCAAGGAAATTTCCGCACCTGCATAAAGGAAGGTTGCGATTGGGAAATTGAAGCGCCCGCGACGGCTGAAGGCGCAACCGGTGCCACCGCCGCAGCGCCGCCGGTCTCAACTTCCGCGTCGCCCGCTGCCAATTTCGTTCATCCGCAGGAACCCGCGACGGTCGGAGCCCGCGACAAATCCTGAACGAGCACCACGCAATATCTTCGGCAGGGGGCGCTGCTTGCCTGCCTGCCGCAGGCAGGCTGCGCCCCAGCTTGCCGATACGTCAGCCTGCGATGGAAACGCCGCGACGGGTCTCAAACCCATCCTCCGCAGCGCTCCGCCGCCCCGATGTCGCCAACGCCAGTGCTCCCAACGCCACAATTACCGGAAAACATTCAATCACGTACCGCGGCTCAACGGTCTGCAACTGCGTCATCGCCAGCGTCCGGATCGCGACAGACAAAATCAAAAATGTCGCCGCCAATTGCCCGCGATATCGCCACCATCCCACCGCCGCCAACCCCAGATACACCAAGCTCAAAATCCCAAATCCAAGAGTGAACCCAAAATCCGCCGGATTCCCGCGCCGTCTCTCACCCGGCGGCCACAGTTTTCCCGAATAAGGCAGCAATTCGATGCGCGGCGTAAACCATATCGCTACAATCCGCCCCGCCGGCACGTAGATATAAGTGCGCAACGGATTCCGCGCAGTCCGTTCCGCGGCGAGGTTTGCAAATTCGCGGTCCAGCATCGGAGTCATCACTAAATCGCTGTTGTACCGCTGCAGTAGCTCCGCCACCCGCGCGCGCTCCGCGTCTGAATCAAACGCGGAGGCCGGGATCGCTGCGATGCCGATCGGCTGATTCCCCAGACTCCACGTCACCAGATACGCGTCACCAAATCGCGTCATCCAGGTTTGCGTCCACGCAAAATAACCGCGCGGTATAAAATCTCCAAACGTCTGTGCGTAACGTGGCCCCAGAAATTCCACGCGCCCAAATGTTCGCGCATTGCGCGCCGCCCAAGGCGCCAGCGGCAGCAGTAATCCGGCGCACATCCAGCACGTTGCCAGAATCAGCTGCGGCCATTTCGCCCGCCGCCGCCAGCGAATGCACAATGTCACCCCAGCCGCGGCCAAAACCAGCGGCGTCTCCGGCCGCACCAAAGTTCCCAACCCCGCAATAAATCCCAACAGCAGGAACCAACCGGCGAACGAAAATGCGCTCCTCCGCGCCGATAGTTCAGTCGCCTCATTGCCCGGCGAATTCAGCGCAGGCGCGGTCAAAAGATAAACAAACACCAGCACCGCCGCGGTCGTGAAAAAAGTAGCCAGCGTTTCCGTCAGCACCACTGCCGTGTAATCCGCGGTAAAAGGACACAGCGCAGCCATCCACAACGCCGCAGTCCCCGCGGCAGCGCGCCGCGAAACCGGCGCCATCCGCGCCGCGATCAAAGCCACCAGCACGCAGGTCGCAAGATCCACAAACGCCTGCGCAACCATCACCACACGCGCGCTGCGCCCGATCACGAAATAAATCGCCGCAAGAAATGCCGGATACCCCGGCACGCGCATGTCCACCGCCGTCAGCGTACCGCGCACATACAGCCCGTACACGCCGTGGCCCAGCCAATTCCGCGCCAGCTCTTCATAGAATTTTGTGTCCCCGGAATAAAACGGAAAATGGCAGATGAAGAATAAACGCAGCGCCAGACCCGCCGCCAATGCCGCGCCGAGTTGTGTGTAGAAAAAAGGGCGAGCGCTCATCTCAACGGCTTCCGCAAGAAATTGTGCGTAGAATCGGCGTGCAAACCAGCAAATCAGCGAAACCGAAAACCACGAAGCCCACGCGCGAATTCAGCCGCGGCGCGCGCTTTCGCGTTGCGATCCGTAGGGGCGGGTCTCAGACTCGCCCTTTGCCCCGACCGGTCGTCACGAATTTTTCGGCAAGTCCTTTCGGCGCCGTGTTCCGCCATGCCACAGCCAGCGCCCTTTGCACGCTGCCCTTCTTCGCCGCTTTCAGGTGAACGTAGGTAGCGCCGCGCCGTCCCCACAAACCATTCACCGGCGCAAACACCTTCGGTTCGGCGCGCACGAACTGCTGTTGCTGGTCCGGGAACAATTTCACCATCCCCACACCCTTGTCCGGATATCCCAGCGTCGCGAAAATCTTTCCGCGCACGCGAAAATCCGGATGATTCATGTGCGCGCCCTCTGTCGCTTCCGGAAAGCGCAGCGCCATCCGTCGAAAATCCACCGCCGTCATCGTCGCATCCCCAATCGCGCCCAACCGCGTCCGATCATCTTCACGCTAGCTTACCCGAACCAGCCCACCGTTGCTCGTCCTGTGCGAAGACGCGCGCAAGCCAATCCACACGCGCACAGTCTGCAAAACTTTCGGAGGTGGTCAGGTGTAAACTACTGGAAGGCCCAGTGAAGAATTCCGCGCGGATGCCGATATCCGCAGTACGATTCCGCACAAAGGAAATTCATGGGCTGGCGCAAATTATTTTTTCCGCGAAAAGCTAAGTCTCGCCGCGAACTGGCCGCCGCACCCGCAGGGCCAAAACCGGAGAGGCGCCGCGATCATCGCGTCGCGGCCTTCCTGCCGGTCTTCATATATGCGCATTCGCACGATGAACCGTTCATCGAACACGCCGTCACGATAAACGTCAGCGCCAACGGAGGCTTGCTGTCGCTTTCGCGCGAAGTGGCTCCGTCGCAGGAATTGTTGCTCGCCAACATGCAGACCGACGAAGAGTTGCCCTGCCGCGTTGCCCGCGTAACAAAAACCCAGGCCGGCACAGTCATAGTCGGTTTCGAATTTCTGCGGCCCGCCCCGCGTTTCTGGTCCATCGACTTCACGTCGTAGTGCCGCGCGAGCCTGCGACCTCACGTGGGTGAGTTCTCGACATTTCATCGCGCTGCAAAAAACTCAGCCTCTCGCCGCAGCACCCAAAGTTCGCGCCATTTCTTCCAGCGCATGCGCAAACTCCGCGGGCCGCAGCGCCGGCGATCCCAAACATTTTTTCCCTGCGTCAAGCGCCGGCAACCAGAAGCAGCTGGTTTCCACGGGCAAGCAAAGAAACGCTGTAACCGCGAGGCCAGCCAAAAGCCCCAGCAGCGCAATACCGGTCCCATCGGGCAGGTGCATATCGCTGAGCACCACGTCCACGCGCACCGCACGCAACATCTCGCGCGTCGCCCGCATATTTCCTGCAAAATGGCACCGGAATCCCCATCGCGCGAGCCGCTCCGTCAATCCGTGACGCGTTTGAAAACTCTGCCCGACTAAAAGCATATTCCTTCCAGACAATGTCATTTGCCTGTCCTCAGGTCTCTAAATTTCACAAATAACTGTGCCTATACGAATCATGCTCGCGGACAAACTGAGCTGGTGAGGTGTGGCTTGCGGTGGAGGGGCTTGGGGAACGTGGATAGCGGCGCCGATCCGCGGCACGCGATTCTTCAAGCAGATTTCTGAAACGAACAGCAATCTTTCAACAACGTCAGGTTCCTGGCGCCGCCCAGTTTCTGAACCTTAACTGAATCCATGGCTAGCGTCGCCAGCTTCATTGCGCGCAATTCATCGCGATAGTCCGCGGGATTTTTCAGTTGTTGCCGCCGCTGAACGATCGCCAGCTCCGCTTCGCGAATCAGCCGCGCGAGTGTTTCGCGGTCCGGCTCATCCACGGCTTTAATAAAAGCTTCCTGCCAAAGCACGGGTCTAAGCTCAAGCATACGATCCCTCCAGCGGCATAGAGGTTGGGGGTGCGGGTGAAAATGCGCTCAGTCGTGCGCCACATTTCACATCAAGAGCAACAATTGCCGACACTCTGTTGGATGCTTCCAAATACAATCCGTTACATCAAATAATTTATATTCTCCAATACCACTATTTCGTGCCGCTGTTGAAATTGAACTGAAGCGTAACAGCCGTTGCTTACGCGTTCACCAATTTGCAAGAACTAAAGTCGCACAACGGCTTGCGCGCTGTGAAACGCACAGCTGCACGATTCGCCGTGCTGGCCGCCGTCGTTCCTGGCGCGGTTCGCGGGTCCCGGGCCACGCATTGCGAATTAGGGCCATCAAATCGCAGATCACAACTCATTGGTCGTTGCTCCCTCGTGACGCTTGGCTGCGCCGCGACGAAAACTCCTCTAACTCCTCTGTAATCACCACACAATTCAATCTTAACTGGTTCCACGAATCACGAATCACGCGCCACACAATCCCCAACTCACGGTATAATCGTGCTTTCTTACGCGCGGCGGGGGAGTCTAACATCAAGCCCGGATGCGCGGCCGGCAGCAGGCAACCGGCGCGGCACGAAACCGGCTTCGGCCTGCGGTCATCTAACATAGCGACACTAATAATGGGCACTACAAAGGACAACGCATGAGCCCGCTCGGCA